>Ga0209594_1000512_pt1 | contig 22949 bp, 22 predicted proteins | sample AshMeaCrysSpring_FD_184126 | JGI IMG/M metagenome (GOLD analysis project Ga0209594, IMG submission 184126) | Groundwater microbial communities from Big Spring, Nevada to study Microbial Dark Matter (Phase II) - Ash Meadows Crystal Spring... | ecosystem: Environmental > Aquatic > Deep subsurface... | reverse complement strand
CGTAGGCGCCGGCCGGCGCGATGGCCCACATGTGCTCCATGTACCAGCGCTGGTAGCCCATCGCGTTCTCGTGCTCGGCACGCTCGAACGGGTCCATGCGCAGGTTGGTGAGGAGCGGCGCGCGCAGCTCCCTGAACGGGTCCTGCCAGACGCGCAGGCCTTCCGCGTCCTGCTCGAGGAAGGTCACCTTGAAGTCCTGGTAGCGCAGGGCGGCCACGCTGCCGTCGTCGGTCCAGTAGATGAACTCCTTGCGCGGCCACGCCGCCTGCCCGCGCAGCGCCGGACCGAGGTCGTAGCCGTCGAGGTGCACCTTGTAGCTGCGGCCGCCGATGGAGGCACCCTTCTTGAGGTTCTCCGCCACGTTCGTGCCGCCCGCCGCATTCACGAACGTCATCAGCATGTCCTCGTGCGCGCCGATCTCGTTGATCACGGTACCGGGCTTGATCACGCCAGGCCACCGGATCATGGTCGGGACGCGGTAGCCGCCTTCCCAATTGGTGTTCTTCTCGCCGCGGAACATGGTCGTGCCGCCGTCCGGCCAGGTGAAGGTCTCGGCGCCGTTGTCGGTCGAGTACATCACGATGGTGTTCTCGTCGAGGCCGAGTTCCTTCAGCTTGGCGAGGAGCTGCCCGACGTGCCCGTCGTGCTCGACCATGCCGTCGGCGTATATGCCGTAGCCGGTCTTGCCGTCCGATGCCGGCTTCAAGTGCGTGAAGACGTGCATGCGGGTGGAATTCCACCACAGGAAGAACGGCTTGCCGCTCTTCGCGGCGTCAGTCATGAAGCGCAGTGCCTCGGCGGTGACCTCGTCGTCCACCGTCTCCATGCGCTTTCGCGTCAGGGGCCCGGTGTCGGTGATCCGGCCGTCCGAGTAGCTGTGGATCACGCCACGCGGGCCGAACTTCTTCTTGAACTCCGGGTTCTTCGGGTAGTCCGCGTACTCGGGCTCTTCCTCTGCATTCAGGTGATACAGGTTGCCGAAGAACTCGTCGAAGCCGTGGTTGGTCGGCAGCATCTCGTCGCGGTCGCCGAGGTGGTTCTTGCCGAACTGGCCGGTGGTGTATCCCTGCGCCTTGAGCAGCGTCGCAATCGTCGGGTCTTCCTTCCGCATGCCCTCCGGCGCGCCGGGGAGACCCACCTTGGTGAGCCCGGTGCGGATAGGCGACTGGCCGGTGATGAACGCCGCGCGCCCGGCGGTGCAGCTCTGCTGGCCGTACCAGTCCGTGAAGACCGCGCCTTCGCGGGCGATGCTGTCGATATTGGGCGTGCGGTACCCCATCATGCCGTTGTTGTAGGCACTGATGTTGAACTGACCGATGTCGTCGCCCCAGATGACGAGGATGTTCGGCCTGCGCGCCTGGGCCTCGGCGACGCCAACGAACGTCGCGAGTGCCCCGAGGAGCGCGGCCGCCGTCAGGCGGATCGTCTTCGTCTGCATGTCTTGGTCACCCCACTTGCTTCGATGGAAACTCGGCATGCACCCGGGTCGGCGACGATCCGGGGGCAGTCTTGCGCAGGCTGCGGTGCCGACGGCCATGTGTCCAATGCATTCTTTCGATACGTGGTATAACATGAGCGCATGGCTCTCGACCTGCAGAAGCTGCGTCAGGTGATCGCCCTCGCCGAGCACGGCAGCTTCGTGCGTGCCGCCGCCGCACTGCACATCAGCCAGCCAGCCCTCTCGCGCAGCATCCAGAACCTGGAGGCGCGGTTCGGCAGCGAGCTCTTCCTGCGCTCGAGCAGCGGCGTCGTGCCCACCGACCTCGGGCGCATCTACGTCGCGAAGGCCCGCGACGTGCTGAGGATCGCCGACGAAATGGAGCGCGAGGCGGTGAACCACGGTCGTCTGCGGACGGGCCGGGTGGCGGTCGGCGGCGGACCGTATCCCGCGGACGCCGTGCTCGCCAGAGCAGCGGGACGATTCGTCGAAGCCTATCCAGGCATCAGCGTGAAGGTGGTGGCCCGGGACTGGGACGAGCTCACGCGGCGTCTGCGCAGCCGCGAGCTGGACTTCTTCGTCGCGGAGACGAGCACGCTGCAACGTGAGGCCGACCTCGAGGTTTCAACGCTCTCCGCGCAGCACCCCTTGTACCTGGTCGCACGGGCCGGCCACCCGCTCGCCGCGAAGCGCAACGTCACCGTGGAAGACGTCTTGGAATGGCCGTTCGCGACGCCTTCGCGCGTGCCACCGCGCGTGCTGACGCCGCTGCTCGCCGCGCACCAGGCGGCTATGCGCAGGACGCCGATCGCGCGCACGTTCCCTTCGATCGAGTGTGACGCTCTCGCGCCGACCAAGCGTGTCGTGGCGACCTCGAACGCGGTCACGGGCACGATCCTCTCCTGCATCGCGAGCGAGCTCGAGCGCGGCGAATTCGTACTGCTGACACGCGAGCCCTGGCTTTACCTGGAGTACGGCATCGTGAGCCTCAAGGGCATGCCGAGGACCCAGGCCGCGGAGCGTCTGGTCGCCTTCGTCGAGGCGGCGGAGAAGGAAACGGCGGCCGAGGAGGCGCGCCTGCTGAAACTCGTCGCCGTCGGACGGCGGCGGCCGCGGCGCGATCAGTTGTCGCGCGCGGATGCGACTCGCAGGGCGCCGATGTAGTAGCCGAGCCGCTTGTCGCCGCGCATGCAGGCCTGCACGGCCTCGCTGCCGGCGGACTCGAAGATTTCGATCAGAGAGCGGTCGGCGTGGACCGGATCGACGGTCGAGCGAACCCGTCCGCTCCCGAACACCGCGTCCACGACGTGGCGGAACACGCGGTTGCGCTCGGCATCGGCCTCGCGCTCGACGATCCGGCAGACCGCCTCGGTGGCGCCGATCGCGAACCACAGCAGCCACACCCGACCGGGATCGATGCTGGTCACGAGCTCTGGCTCCTCGAGGTCGGCCCTCGCGCTCTCCGCCTGGATGAGTTCCGTGATCGCGAGCACGGCCGGATCGTCCGGCGGCGCGGGACTTCCGCGGCGCGGGCGAATCGCGAATTTCCTGTTCTGTGCGTCCATGCCCCGTCAATCTACGGACGCGAATCGAGCCCGTCTGGTCCAGCCGAGGCAGGATTTTGTCCGATCGAGGCACGCGTGACATAAGATTGCGGTCGGGACCGCCCACCGCCGCGAAACGACGATGCTTCACAAGTCGACCGTCCTCGCAATGACCGCGGCGCCCCTGCGGGAGGCACTCCGTGAATACGGCGTCGATTTCGCGACCCTCGCGCGCCGCGTCGGTCTCGATCCGGCACTGCTCGCGACCCCGAATGCACGCTACCCGGTCACGGCGATGCAGCAACTCTGGGACATCGCGGCCAGGGCAACCGCGGACCCGCTGTTCGGATTCCGGGTCGGCGAATGCATGCGGCCGGGGATGCTCCACGCACTCGGCCTCGGCATCGTGAGCAGCCCGAGCGTGCTCGAGGCGCTGAGGCGCATCGAGCGCTACAGTGGCATCGTGAGCACCAACGGCCGCGTCGTCATCGTGCAGCACGCGGGGCTCGTGGGCCTCGAGACGCGGGCCGGCGACCTCTCGGTGATGCCCACGACGCACTGCGTCGATGCGCTCGTGGTCGGGCTCACTCGCATACTCGAGCAATGCGCCGGTCCCGCGGCGCGGCCGTCACGGGTCGTGTTCATGCGGCCGCGGGTCGCCCCGGTGGCGACGTACGAGTCCATCCTCGGTTGCCCGGTCGCGTTCGACGGCGACCACATCGCAATCCTCTTCGACGCCTCCTCGGCCGCGAAGCCCACGCTCGAGGGAAACGCCGAACTCGCGGCCGAGGCCGACCGGATCGCGGCCCGCTACCTCGAATCGCTGGCGCCGGAGTCGACCGCGGCCCGTGTCCGCTCGCTGCTGCTGCAGGCGATGTCCTCGGGAGCGCTCCAGCAGGACGGCATCGCGCGGCGGCTGAACCAGAGTCCGAGCACCCTCCAGCGCCGGCTGCGCCGGGAAGGGACGACCTACCAGTCGCTGCTCGATTCGACCCGGCGCGAGCTCGCCCTCGACTACCTGCGGCAGGGGCGGCACAGCCTGGCCGACATCACCTTCCTGCTCGGCTTCGCCGACCAGAGCAACTTCACGCGTGCCTTCCGGCGCTGGACCGGCAAGACACCGCGCCAGTACCTCTCCTGACGAGCCCGAGGCGAGGCGCTCCGCGCGCAACCGTGCGCGCGGCCGAGTCCGCGATCAGGTCCTGGAGGCCTGGTAGATGCTCCCGACGGCCACATCGAGGGCCGCGTCGAACTCGTCCGCCGACTGCTGCTTCGTCAGACCCTCGGTGAGCGCGCGCGAGAAGCTCGCGACCATGCCCTTCTGCTTCGCGAGGCGGGCGTTCGCCTCGTCGCGCGAGTAGCCGCCCGACAGCGCCACGACCTTGAGCACGCGCGGGTGCGCGATGCAGTCCGCGTAGAGATTGTCACGCTCAGGCAGCGTGAGCTTGAGCATCACCAGCTGGCCTTCGGGCAGCCGGCCGAGCTGCGCGAGGAGTTCGGCCTTGAGCAGGTCCTCGGCGGCCGCCTTGTCCGGGCACTTGATGTCCACCTCGGGCTCGATGATCGGCACGAGGCCCGCCGCGATGATCTGGCGCGCGATCGCGAACTGCTGCTCCACGACCGCCTTGATGGCGGCAGGGTTCGCCTGCTTGATGACCGAGCGCATCTTCGTGCCGAAGATGCCCTTGGCCTTCGCACGCGCGAGGAGTGCGTCGAGCCCCGGGATCGGCTTCATGAGCTGCACGCCGTTCGCCTCGGCATCGAGGCCCTGGTCGACCTTGAGGATCGGCACGACGCGCTTCACCTTCCAGAGGTAGTCCGCCGTCGGGCGGCCCTCCACCTCGCGATCCATGGTCCCCTCGAACAGGATCGCGCCGAGCACGCGGTCGCCGTTGAAGGAGGGGCTGGTGATGATGCGGGTCCGCATCGCATGGATGAGGTCCATCATCTGCTCGCCGCCGGAGTACTCGCTCTCGGCGATGCCGTAGAGCTTCAGGGCCTTCGGCGTGCTGCCGCCGCTCTGGTCGAGGGCCGCGATGAAGCCGGGCTGGTTGCGGAACTTGGCTTTCTGCCGTTCGAAGTCGCTCATGGTGGGGTCCGTCTCGGGTTCGCCGCAGGGAACCCCGATTTTAGTCACTTGGCCGGGTCTGGCGCTATCACGGCCGGCGGCGCGTTGCGACCAGATAGAGCGCGGACCCGACTCCCAGCATGGCGCCCGTCGCGAGGTAGTCGAACGGCTTCACCTGGGTCAGGAGCCCCAGGCAGATCGCGATGGCCAGCCCCGGGATCGCGAGTCCGCCCGGCAGGCGGATCACCGCGGGGTGTTCACCGCCCTGCCGGCGAATTCGCGGGAGGGCCGCTATGCAGCTCGCGTAGATGAGGACGCGGGCGAGCACGCTCAGGCCGGCGAGCCAGACGAACGAGCCCGCCGCCGCCAGCACGAAGGCCGCGGCGCCGAACACCGCGATCGACACCACCGGTGTGCCGAAGCGACTGGAAACCCTCGAAAACCACGCCGGCAGTGCCCCCTCGAGCGCGAGCGCGTAGGTGATGCGGGGCGTGGAGAACAGGGCCCCTGAGAGATTGCCGCCGACCGAGGCCACGAGAGCGGCCATCATCACGATCGCCCCGGCCGGGCCGAGCAACGCACCGCCCGCCTCGACCAGGGGCCGCTTTGCCGCGGCGAGATCCGGCAGCACTGCGAGGCTCACCGTCTGCAGCCCGAGATAGAGCACGGCGACCACGGCGATGGCGCGAAGCAGGGCTCGCGGCATGTCGCGGCGCGGGTCGCGCGCCTCGCCCGCCGGCACGAGCCCGGACTCGAAACCGACGTAGGCATAGAAGACGAGCAGCACGACGGTGCCAAGGGATGTCCCGGCCGGCGGAGTCACCGTGACGGCCTCGAGCAGCTGCGCCGGCACCGCGAGGCAGCCGTACGCGACGAGGCCCGTGAGCGGCAGGAGCTTGAGGATCGTCAGGACGCCTAGCGAGCCGATCGCGTTGCGCGTCCCGGCACAGGTGACCCCGGTCAGCCCCGAGCACAGCAGGGCCAGGAGAAGCAGGCGCACGCGCGGCTCATCCGCGGCGGGCCAGAAATGGCCGATCGTGCCCACGAGCAGCGCCGCGTTGGCCGAAAACGCTGTGAGGCGTGCCACGTAGAACGCCCAGCCCGCCATGAATCCCGCGTGCGGGCCGAAGGCTGCGCCTGCGTAGCGCACCGGCCCGCCCGTGCCGTCGAAGCGGCTGGCGAGTTCGGCAAAGCACAGCATCACGGGCAGCATCAGCGCGGCGCAGATCACGAAGACCCAGGGGCTGAAACCGCCGGCGAGCCGTGCCGCCTCCGCGGGCAGCCCGAAGATGCCCGCACCGATGATGCCGTTGATGACGAGCAGCCAGACGCCGAGCGCCGACAATTGCCGGGCGAGCGGCTCGGGGGGGCCGTTGCCGCGTGCCTGCCGTGCTGGGGCGGTGGACATTCGAATCACTCCGACGACCCGCGGCATGGTAACAGCCGGCTGCGGTACGATCCGACGTGACCCCGGCGAGAGCGACCGCATGACTGCCAGCCCGAGGCTCGACCTGCGCGACCGCGCGAAGTGCTTCGGCGCGCTCTGGTCGGGAATCCGCCCGCACACGCATGAGACCTCCGGGCTCGGGGCCGCCATCGACTGCGCACTGGGACTCGGCCTGCATCGCGATCTCGAGCAGGCCGTGACGCACATGACGCGCATCGGGCGGCAGCTCGAGCCGAATGCGGCGAACGTGGCGACCTGCGACGCCCTCTACGAGCGGGTGTACCGGCGCATTCACTGAGCCCGCGTCGCGAGCACCTTGTCGATGCGGCGGCCGTCCATGTCGACGACCTCGAAGGTCCAGCCGCGCCACGCCGTGCAGTCCCCGGTGCGCGGGATGCGTCCGAGCCGCCAGAGCACGAGGCCGCTCAGCGTTTCGAATTCCCCGGCCTCCGGGCTCGTGGGCCAGCGCAGTTCGAGGTACTGCGCGATCTCGGTCATGGCGAGCTGGCCGTCGAGCAGCCACGAGCCGTCGTCGCGCCGCACGGCCCTCGCCTCCTCGCCCACGTCCGCGAACTGGCCGGCGATGGCCTCGAGCATGTCGTGCAGGGTGACGAGCCCGAGCAGCGAGCCGTACTCGTCGACCACGAATGCCATGCCCGTGCGGGAGTCGCGGAAGGTCTCGAGCGTGTCGCGGCCGCTCACGCTCTCCGGTACGAACACCGGCGGCTTCGCGGCGGCCGACAGGTCGAGCACCTGGCCCCGCAGCAGGGCGAGGAGCAGCGCCCGCGCCGACACGACGCCAACCACGTCCTTCAGTCCGCCCCGAACGACCGGGTAGCGCGAGTGCGGGGTCTGCTCGAGCGTCGCGATCACCTCCTCCGGCGACGCATCGACGTCGAGGTACGCGATCTCGGCACGCGGCGTCATGAGCGTGGCGATCGAGCGGTCGTCGAGGTGGAACAGGTTCCGCACCATGCGGCGCTCCTCCTCCTCGATCACGCCCGCGACCGAGCCCTCCTCGAGCACCGCATGGATCTCCTCCTCGGTGACCGAGCTGCGCTTGCGCTCGTCGATGCCGAGGAGCGCGAGCAGCAGCTGCGTCGACTGGGTGAGCAGCCACACGAAGGGCTTCGACAGCGCGGACAGCCACTGGATGGGCCGTGCGACGAAACGGGCGATGCGCTCGGCGTGGATCTGTCCGATGCGCTTCGGCACCAGCTCGCCAACCACGATCGCGAAAAAAGTGATCATCGCGACCACGAGCCCGGTCGCGAGCCAGACGGCCGCCTTACCGGACACGCCCCAGGACACGAAGCGCGCCGCGAGCGGGGGCGCGAGCGTCGCCTCGCCGACGATGCCGCTGAGCAACGCGATCGAGGTGATCCCGATCTGGACTGTGGAGAGAAACCTCGTCGGCTCCGAGCCGAGCTGGACCGCGAGACGCGCGGCGGAGTCACCCGCCTCCGCGAGCGGCTGAAGGCGGGCACGCCGCGCGCTCACGAGCGCGATCTCCGACATGGCGAAGAATCCGTTCAGGACGATCAGTACGACGAGCAACAGCGGTTCCATGGCTACCTGGCTGCGGGCGCGGGTCGCGCATGGCAGCCATTCTGGGCGATGATCGAGCGGTCAACCAGCCCGAGGGACGCCGGATGCACATCGAAGTTGAACAGCGCGGCCACCTGCTCGTGATCGGCGTACGTCGCCCGCAGAAGATGAACGCCCTGAGCCGCGACATGTACCGCGCGCTCGCCCGCGCGTTGCACCGCCTCGAGCACGACCCGGACCTCTGGGTGGGCGTGATCTGGGCCGAGGGGCCGCACTTCACGTCGGGCGTCGATCTCGCCGACTGGTCCGAGGCCTTCGCCTCCGGCACGCCCTTTCCGATCGGCGCCGGGGAAATCGACCCGTTCTCGATGAGCGGCCCGCGGCTGTCGAAGCCCCTCGTCATCGCCGTGCAGGGTCGCTGCTACACCTGGGGCTGGGAGCTGCTCCTCAACACCGACCTGCGCGTCGCAGCGACCGACGCACGCTTCGCGATGCTCGAGGTGCGCCGCGGCTTCTACGCCTGCGGCGGCGCGACGCTCAGGCTGCCGCGGGAGATCGGCTGGGGCAACGCGCAGCGTTACCTCCTCACGGGCGACGAACTCGGCGGCGAGGAAGCCCACCGCCTGGGGCTCGTGCAGGAACTGTGCGCGCCGGGCGAGCAGCTCGATGCGGCGCTCGCGCTCGCCGCACGGGTGGCCAGGGCCGCGCCACTCGGCGTGCAGGGCAGCCTGCGATCTTCACGGCTCGCCCTGCTCGAGGGCGAGGACGCCGCCATCGGTCCGATGTTCGCCGGCATGGCCACGGTGATGCGCAGCGAGGATGCTGCCGAGGGCGTGCGCTCGTTCGTCGAGCGCCGCGAGGCGCTCTTCAAGGGGCGCTAGGCCGGCGAACGCGAGCGCCTCACGTCCCGACGGCGATCAGCAGGGCGCCGACCGCGATGCGGTACCAGCCGAACGGGTTGAAGCTGTGCGTCTGCACGTAACGCAGCAGCCACTTCACGACGACGAACGCGACCACAGCCGAGGCCGCGAACCCGACGCCGAGTTCCGTCCAGTTCTCCTCGGCCACCTTTCCGGACCGGTGGAGCGCGAAGGCCTCGTAGGCCGTCGCCGCGAACATCGTCGGAATGCCGACCAGGAACGAGAACTCGGCCGCAGCTGGGCGCGACGTCATGCCGGCCAGCATGGCGGCGAAGATCGTCGCAGCGGAGCGTGAGGTGCCCGGAAAGACGGCTGCGAGGATCTGGCCGAGTCCAACCCAGAATGCCACCTTCCAGGTGAGCGCCCCGCTCAGCGGCTGCCGCCGTGTGTAGGCCTCGATTGCGAAGATCGCGACGCCCCCGATGATCAGCGCCCAGGCGACAGGCGCCACGGTGTCCGGAAGTTCGAGCCCCATCTGCTTGGCGATGAAGCCCCCCACGACCGTGATCATCACCGCAAGGGCGAGCTTGTAGACGTAGTCGCGGTTCTCGGGCTTCGAGAAATGCAGCGTGAGTTCCCAAAGCCGCCGCCAGTAGATGATCACCACGGCGAGGATCGCACCGGCCTGGATCGCGACGTTGAAGAGATCGGAACGGCGCCCGAGCCAGTGCTCCGCGATCAGCAGGTGGCCGGTGCTCGAGATGGGCAGGAACTCGGTGATGCCCTCGATGATGCCGAGCAGTACGACCTGGAGCAGGTTATCCACACGCCTCCCGCGGCCCTGGGCGGGCAAAGGCGGGCATCATAAGCGCACGACGGCGGCCGACCAAACCGGCGCGGCCATTGCGCCTGCGGTCGGTACGGTCAGCCCGGGGGTGCGACCCGCCAGCGCGAGGGCGGCTGACCCGACCAGCGCCTGAAGGCGCTGGTGAACGCGCTTGCGTTCGCATAGCCGAGCTTCTCGGCGATGTCGGCGGCGTGCAGGGTCGTGCCGCTCAGTAACTGGATGGCCATCGAGTATCGTGCCTCGTCGCGCACGCGAGCGAACGTCGTTCCCTCAGCCGCCAGGCGCCGGCCGAGCGTCCGCACCCCGAGGCCGAGGCGCGCTGCCGCCTCCGCGACGACCGCGCTGCGAGCGTCGATCAGCGCGGGCAGGACGCGATGCAGCTGGGCCGCGATCGTCTCCCCCGCCTGGGACTGCAGTTCCGCCACGCGGTGCTGCATCAGCTGGTGCAGCAGGGGATCGGCGGTCGGCAGCGGCTGGTCCAGCCACGCGGCGGGAACGTCGACCGCCGTCACCGGCGCATCGAAGGTGACCCGGGCCCGCACGAAATCGGTGAATGGGGCAACGGCTCGAGGTCGGGCGTGTGCGACCCGCACTCCGATCGGGTTGGCTCCCGGTCCGCGCAGCGTGCGCAGGACATTGATCATGATGCCAACGGTCAGGTCGATCACCTGCGCGCGCCCCTCGATCCCGAGTTCGAACAGGGTGTGGTTGAACGTGGCCAGCGACCGGCGCACGACCAGGGTGGACGTCGAGTTCGGGTTATGCAGGCCAAAGTGGCGCACGCAGAGCTCGAGCGCCGTGCGCAGGTCCGGAGCGCTCTGCATCAGGTAACCGAGCAGCCCGAACGATCCGAGGCCCGCACGCTGTCCGACCAGCAGGCCGAAGTGCGGGCAGCGGCTCACCTCGGCGCAACGCGCCAGCAACTGCGAGCGCGCGTGGAACGAGAGGGTATAGTCGGGCTCGTCGAAGTGCGCGGGCGTGAGGTCGAATTCGGCGAGTAGCGGCACCGGATCGACGCCGTGCTCGCTCAGCAGCGACGGCACAGCCATCGTGGGCGCGATGCGCACCATGCCGGCCGGCACGAGGCTGCGTGCCGCGAGGTCGGGCACCGGACCGCGCCGGCGGTTGATCGCGTGCATGGACACTCGGAAAGTCCCTACGTGAGCGTCCGATAATCATAAGTGAATGGCTCGAATTCGTAAGCCGGACTTTCGGGCCGTGACGACAATGAACATAGCGAGCACAGGGACGTGCTCCTTGCTCTCCGCCACGGACCGGCGACTCCCAAGCCACCACGAAGGTGCCCGGTCGTCAGGGATGGACGACCGGCGTCCGCCTCTCGCTCACCCGGACCGGACGAGGTCCACGAGCAGTTCCTTCACGAGCTTCGCGGCGACTGCGGCCGTGCGGCCGTCCGGATCGCGCTCCGGGTTGAGCTCGACGATGTCCGCTCCCACGAGCGGGCCGCGCAGCCGCCGAAGCACCCGCAGGACCTCCCGGACGGTGAGCCCGCCCGGCTCGTGGTGCGAGACTCCCGGCGCGTAGGCCGGGTCAAGGGCGTCCATGTCGAAGGAAACGTAGATCGGCCCGGGCCCGTCCACGCCCGGCCAGGCCGCGACCTCGTCCGGCGGGACGATCTCGACGCCGAACCGTCGTGCCGCCTCGGCCTGGATCGAGTTCAGCGTCCGCACGCCGAGTTGCACGAGCCGGCCCGCGAGCCCCTCCTCCATGACGCGATGGAAGGGGCACGCGTGCGAGTCGCGGCTGCCCTCGAACTCGGGGTAGAGATCCGCGTGCGCGTCGAATTGCACGATCGTGAGCGGCGGGCCGTCGCGCGGACGGCCGCGCAGCACGGGCGCCGTGATCGAGTGGTCGCCGCCGAGCGCAAGCAGCCGGCCGCTGCGCCAGGCTTCCGCCGCGAACGCCTCGATGCGCGACATGTCCCCCGCCTCGCCGCGGCAGTCGACGTCGCCCCAGTCGCTCCAGCCCGCGTGGTGCTCGAGGTCGGTGCCGCACTCGGCGGTCCAGTTCATGCTGCCGGCGAGCAGGTGCGCACGAATCGCCTCCGGGGCACGACGCGCGCCGCGGAGGAACGAGCTGTTGTGGTCGAGCGGCACGCCGAAGAGCGCCGAGCCCGCGCTGTCGCGGCGGGGGCGCAGGCGTGGCTTGCCCACCGTTTCAATCATGGACGTCACCCCGGCGTTCGAGCTCGCGTCGAGCCGTCCGGCGCGCCTCCGCCTCGGCGTGGCGGCGGCGCTGGTCCCCTGCCTCCAGGACCAGCGGCGGCACGGCCCGCGGCCTGCCGTCGTCGCCGAGCGCGACCATCGTGAAGTAGCAGCTGTTCACGTGGCGGACGGAGCGCACACGGATATCCTCGGCCACGACCTTGATGCCGATTTCCATCGACGACGTTCCCGTGTGGTTCACGGACGCCAGGAAGTGCACGAGCTCGCCCACGTTCACTGGCTGACGGAACGTCACCTGGTCGACGCTGACGGTCACCACGTAGCTTCCGGCATAGCGACTGGCGCAGGCGTACGCGACCTGGTCGAGCAGCTTGAGTATCGTGCCACCGTGTACCTTGCCGGCGAAGTTCGCCGTGTCGGGCGTCATGAGCACGCTCATCGTGAGTTCGTGGTCGCGCAGACTCTCGAAGGCGGACGGCATGTGGTCACCGACTGGAACGGACGAATCCGCGGTTCGGCCAGAGTGGCGCGCCGCGACGCGATTTTCAAACTTCGCTCGCGCCCCACATCCGGAGCCGGGGCGATGACCGGCCGTTTCCGCAGACACGCGCTTCGCCTATGCTCCGGTCCCGTGCCCGCACGGGCTGCCCGGAGAAGGAATAGCGTGGCGAATGGCGACAGCTGTCGGCGATGGTTCCAGCCGTCGCTCGCGATCCTGCTGCTCGCCATCGCGGGCTGCGCCCCGTTTCGCAAGGAGCAGCCTGCCGAGCCGATCGTGAACGCCGAGTCGCGCTGGATCCCGGTCTCGTGGAGCGACCTGCCGGGCTGGGAGGAGGACCAAGTGCTCGACGCGTGGCCCGCTCTGCAGTCGAGCTGCGAGCGCCCGGCACCGCAGTGGCAGGACCTGTGTGCAAAGGCACGCCAGCAGACGCCGCCCGGCGAGCGCGAGGCGCGCGACTGGCTCACGCGACACCTGCGGCCGTACCGCGTCGAGCCGTTGAAGGGCGGCGGCCCGGGACTCATCACCGGTTACTACGAGCCGCTGCTCGAGGCGCGGCGCCTGCCCTCGGGCGACTTCCGCGTGCCGCTGTACTCGCCGCCGCCAGGCCTCGCGGCGGGCCGCCCGTACTGGACGCGCCGGGAGATCGACACGCTCCCCGCCGCGCAGGCCGCGATGCGCGGGCTCGAGATCGCCTACCTCGCCGACCCGCTGGACGCCATCGCGCTGCAGATCCAGGGCTCGGGCCGACTGCGTATCACGGAGCCGGACGGGCGCGTGCGCAGCGTGCGACTCGCCTACGCCGCGAACAACGGCCGGCCGTACGCTTCGGTCGGACGCTGGCTCATCGACCAGGGTGAGCTGCCCGCGGGACAGGCGTCGTGGCCCGCGATCAAGGAGTGGGCACGCCGCAATCCGTCACGCGTTAACGAACTGCTGTGGTCGAACCCGCGCTACGTGTTCTTCCGCGAGGAACCCATCACGGACCCGGCCCTCGGGCCCCGCGGCGCGCAGGGCGTGCCGTTGACGCCCGGGCGCTCGATCGCCATCGATCCGAAAGGCATGCCCTACGGTACGCCCGCATGGCTCGACACGACGCAGCCGTCCTCGAACCAGCCGCTGCGGCGACTCGTCGTGGCGCAGGACACGGGCAGCGCCATCGTCGGCCCGGTGCGGGCCGACTACTTCTGGGGCTGGGGCACCGAGGCCGCGACGGAAGCCGGCCGCATGAAGCAGCCTCTGCGCCTGTGGGTGCTCTGGCCGCGCGACTGGCGCGCTCAGTCGAGCGTGGCGCCTTCGCAGGCCGGGCGGACATGGCGGCGATAGCGTCTCATGAACCCTTGCGGCACCTCGCGCTCGAAAGGCTTCCACGCCGCGCGGCGCTTCGCGAGCGTGGCCTCGTCCACGTGCAGCGTCAGCTTGCGCAAGGGGATGTCGATCTCGATCTCGTCACCGTCCTCGACGAGCGCGATGGGACCGCCATCGATCGCCTCCGGACACACGTGCCCGACGCAGGGACCCGAGGTCGCACCGGAGAACCGCCCGTCGGTCACCAGCGCGGCGCTGCCCAGGCCGGCCATCTTCAGCGCGAGCGTGGCACCGAGCATCTCCGGCATGCCGGGTGCGCCGCGCGGCCCGAGATAGCGCAGCACGATCACCTCGCCGGCCCTGATCTTCCCGGCCGCGATCGCCTGCAGCGCGTCCTCCTCGGAGTTGAAACAGATCGCCGGCCCGCGGCACTGCATCATGCTCTCGGCCACGCCGGCCTGCTTGATGATCGCGGTGTCCGGCGCGAGGTTGCCGCGCAGCACGGTGATGCCGGCCCGCTTCCGAAACGCGCCTTCGACCTCCGGGATCACCCGCGGATCGCGCACGGTCGCCACCTTGATCGTCTCGGCGAGCGGCTTGCCGGTGACGGTCATGACGGCCGTGTCGAGGAAGCGCTCGATGCGCTTCAGCACCGCGGGCATGCCTCCGGCCGCCCACAGGTCCTGGATCCCGAAGGGTCCATTCGGGCTCACGGCGAGCAGCGTCGGGATGTGGTCCGCCGCCTCGAACTCGGCCAGCGTGAACGGCACCTGCGCGGACTGTGCGATCGCGGGCAGGTGCAGCGCGGTGTTGGTCGAGGCGCCGATCGACATCGCGGTCGCCACCGCGTTGCGGAACGCCGCCGGCGTGAACATCTGCCGTGCGTTGAGCCCCTCGTGAACCATCGCGACGATGCGCTCGCCGGTGGCGCGCGCCGCGGCGAGCTTGTCCGCGTGCCAGCCCGGGATGTTACTGCTGCCCGGCAGGCAGATGCCGAAGGCCTCGGCGAGGCACTGGAACGTATTGGCCGTCCCCATGATCTCGCAGGCACCGCAGGTCGCGCAGGTGGCCGACTTCGCGAGCAGGTTCCAGTCGTGCTTCAGGTCGCCATGGTCGATCGAGGCCGGCGCGTCCGGTACGTTCCGGACGTCCATCTGGCCCGGCCCGGCACCGAGGTACAGCGCCGGCAGGTCGAGCCGCGCCATCGCCATCATCATCGCCGGGTTGATCTTGTCGCAGCCCGCGATGAAGACGACTGCGTCGAATGGTTGCGAGCGCACGTGGGCCTCGATCATGTCCGCGATGAGGTCCCGCTGGGCGAGCACGAAGCGCATGCCATCGTGCGCCATCGCCACGCCATCGCAGGGCGCGGGCACGTTGAACTCCGCGCACTCACCGCCGGCCGCGAGCACGCCGTCGCGGACCTTGTCCGCCAGGCGGTCGAGGTGGGCGTGCCCCGTGGTGAGCTCGGTGTGCGAGTTGGCGATGGCGATGAGCGGGCGCGACTTCAGCTTGTCGGTGTCGTAACCCGCGCCGTGCAGGAGTCCCTTGCGGAACAGGTTCATCAGCGGGCTGGCGCTGTTCGAGATGATGTCGCTGCGTTTCGTCATCGAGGTTCCCCGGGAATCACCACCCGGGGTGCAGTTTAGACCCCTGCACGGACGCACGCTCCCGGCCCCATCGACGCGCTATGCTTTCCAATGCACGCATGAATCCAGGGAGAACGATGATGTCCCGCATACGGCAGTTCATCTACACCACGGTCGTCGGGGGACTGCTGTTCCTCGTGCCGGTGGTCCTGCTCGGTCTCGTGCTGCGGCACGCGATGGATTTCGCGGGCAAGGTGGCGGGACCGATCGCGGCCATGTTCCCGGCCCACAAGATCGCCGGCGTCGCCCTCGGGACCGTGATCGCGGCCCTGATCCTGCTGCTCGTGGCATTCGGCGCCGGACTGTTCGCGCGCACGCCCACCGGGCGCCGTCTCACGCGCTGGGTCGAGGAGTCGTTCCTCGGCAATCTCCCGCAATACCGGGTGGTCACCAGCATGGCCGAGGGGCTCACGAAGGTGGAGCAGTCCGACTCGCTGAAGCCGGTGCTCGTGGAGGCGGACGGCGGGTGGCAGCTCGCGTACCTGCTCGAAGCACTGCGCGACGGCTGGGTCGCCGTGTTCGTTCCGCAGTCGCCGACGCCGATGTCCGGCAACGTAATTTACGTGCCTACCGAGCGCGTGCGGTCGCTCGACATGCGCATGGCCGAGGCCATGAAGATAGTGAAGCAGCTCGGCGCGGGGTCGGCCGAGTCGCTGAAGTCCGTTGACCTCACGCCGCCGCGAAGCTAGCGACGCGACTCGGGCTCTGGATACACGCGGCTCCAGTCGTCCTTCATGCTGACGAGCACCCAGCCGCGCTTTTCGGCTTCGTCGAGACCTTTGTCCAGGCTGCCCATCGCCGATTTGCGGTCGTAGGCGTACTCGCGAACGCCGTCGTCGTGATGAACGATGAGACCGAGGCGCGGACCGCTCCCGGCCGTGGTCCACTCCAGCATCTCGAAATCGCCGTCCGAGTTCCCGAAGGCGAGCACCGGGCGACGACCGATGTGCTGGTTGATACCGACCGGCTTGCCCGCCTTGTCGTCGATGAAGGCGATTTTTGGCAGGCGCATCAGGACCGGCTTCCCGTTCACGACCTCGTAGCGAGTCTCCACACTCGAGCCCACGACGTTCTCGCGCGGGACGCCGTAGACTTCCTCGGAGAACACCCGCAGGAACTCGATGCCGCCGCCGGACACGATGTAGACCTTGAATCCGCTGCGGCGAAGGTGCTCGAGCAGCTCGAGCTGGGGCTGGTACACCATCTCGGTGTAGGGCTGGCCGGTCTTCGGATGACGCGCCTTGGCGAGCCAGTCGCGGACGATGGCCTCGAACTCCTCCGTACTCATTCCAGTGTGGGTCGCCATCAACAACTCGAGCAGGGCGTGCTCGCCCCCCGCGGCGAGTGCCTTCAAGTCGCCTTCGAGCGCCGCCTTGAACGGCTGCGTGGTCTTCCACTCCGGGTGTGAAGGCGCGAGCTCCCGGACGCGGTCGATCATGAAGGCGAGCTGGAAGTACATCGGCTGCTCGGACCAGAGCGTGCCGTCGTTGTCGAACACGGCGACGCGGTCCGCAGCCGGAATGTAGCCCTTGCTCGCCGGGTCGGCGGCCTGCTCGACGAAGTTCACGATGCGCGACTTAGTCGCTCCCGCCTTCCAGCTTGCGAGTGGATCCGCCTGCACCGCGCCCGCCACGGCAAGCAGTGCGAGCGCGACGATCGCCAGGACGCCCGGCCGGGCGCCACGTCGACTAGTACGAATCCCCCTGTGACTCATGGGTGCTTCCTTATTGAATCAGCGCCGCGCAATTCTACCCTTTTGTCCAGCACCAGGATCCGGGAAGCTCGTCCAGAGCGCGTCCAAATGATGAGCCGCACGGGTTCTGATAGCTTTGCCCCATGAAGCCAACCGACTGCGACGTGCTGATCGTGGGTGCCGGACTCTCCGGCATCGGGCTAGCGCGGTACCTCGAGAAGCTGCGGCCTGGAACCCGTTACGCGATCCTCGAGGCCCGCGACGCGATCGGCGGTACCTGGGACCTTTTCCGCTACCCGGGCATCCGCTCCGACTCCGATCTCTACACCTTCGGCTACGAGTTCAAGCCCTGGGTGCACGAGAAGTCCATCGCCGGGGCAGATGCCATCCTCGAATACCTCGGCGAGACGGCGCGCGAGAACGGCATCGACCGGCACATCCGCTTGCGTCGCAAGGTGACCGCGGCCGCGTGGTCGAGCGCCGATGCGTGCTGGACCGTGACGGTTGCGCACGATGACACCGGCGAGTCCTCCACCCTCACGACGCGCTGGCTCTTCTCCGCGGCGGGCTATTACCGCTACGACCAGGGCTACAGCCCGCAGTTCGCCGGGATCGAACGCTACCGGGGCCGCGTCGTGCACCCCCAGGACTGGCCCGCAGACCTCGATTGTGCGGGGAAGCGCGTGGTCGTGATCGGCAGCGGTGCGACCGCCGTGACGCTCGTGCCCGCCCTGGCGGAGCAGGCTGCACACGTGACGCAATTGCAGCGTACGCCGAGCTACGTGCTGCCGATCCCGTCCGAGGACCGGGTCGCACGCGGCCTGCGCCGGCTGCTGGGCGACCGGCTCGGTTACGCCCTGGCCCGCCGCAAGAACATCCTGCGCCAGCGGATGATCTGGCAGTTCTGCCGCCGCTGGCCGCAGGCGGCGCGGCGGCTCATCCGCTGGCTCAACGCGCGCGTGCTGCCCGCAGGCTATCCGGTAGACGTGCACTTCAATCCGCCCTACGACCCCTGGGACCAGCGTCTCTGCGCGGTCACTGACGGAGACCTGTTTCGCGCCATCCGCAAGGGCCGCGCGTCGGTGGCCACCGACCGCATCCGCAGCTTCACCGAGACCGGCATCGAACTCGAGTCCGGGGCGCGCCTCGAAGCCGATGTCGTGGTGACGGCGACCGGTCTCAACCTGCAGGCTTTCGGTGGCATCCCGCTCACGGTAGACGGGCGAACCGTCCGCCTGCCGGACACCGTCGCCTTCAAGGGCATGATGCTGAGCGGCGTGCCGAACTTCGCTTTCGCGGTCGGCTACACCAACTCGTCGTGGACGCTCAAGGTGGGACTGCTCTGCGAACACTTCTGCCGGCTGCTCGACCACATGGACGAAAGGGGCCACTCGACCTGCCGCCCCGAGGTCGGCGACCCGGCGATGCCGACCCGGCCGCTGCTCGACTTCGGCGCGGGCTACGTGCAGCGCTCCATGCAGGACCTGCCGCGCCAGGGCCCCGCCTACCCCTGGCTCATGTCGATGAGCTACTTGACGGACGTGCGACACCTGCGCCACGGGCCGGTCGAGGACCCGAACCTGCGTTTCGCCTGAACCGGGGCAGGCAGAGCGGACGGCGGTTTGTGGTATGAAGAGCGCTCGACTCCAGAATGGCGAGGCCAGACGATGAGCGCACGCGAGCTGTTCGACCTGACCGGGAAGGTCGCCCTGATCACCGGCGGATCCCGCGGCCTCGGCCTGCAGATGGCCAAGGCCCTCGGCGACATGGGCGCGAAGGTCGCGATCACGGCGCGCAAGGCCGATGAGCTGGCGGACGCGCGCAAGCAACTCGAGGCGCGCGGCATCGCGGTGCACACGGTGGTGAACGACCTGGCCGACCACGCCGCAATACCGGCGCTCGTGGACGGCGTCGTGGCTCACTTCGGCACCATCGACATCCTCGTGAACAACGCGGGCGCCACGTGGGGCGCGCCGGCCGAGGACCACCCCGCCGAGGCATGGCACAAGGTGATGAACCTCAACGTCCACGCGATGTTCTTCCTGAGCCAGTACGTCGGCAAGCACGTGATGATCCCGAAGCGCTACGGCAAGATCATCAACATCTCCTCGGTCGCCGGACTCGGCGGCAACCCGCCCGGCATGAGCACCATCGCCTACAACACGAGCAAGGGCGCGGACATCAACTTCACGCGCGCGCTCGCGTCCGAGTGGGGCAAGTACAACATCAACGTGAACGCGATCTGCCCGGGCTTCTTCCCGTCGAAGATGTCGGCGGGGCTCCTCGGCAGCATGGAAAAGATGATCATCTCGATGACCCCGCTGCAGCGCATCGGCGGCGACGAGGACCTGATGGGCACGGCGATCTTCCTCGCGTCCGAGGCCTCGCGGCACGTCACCGGCCAGTACATCACGGTCGACGGGGGTGCGAGCTGCTGGTAGCGCGGCGACGGCCGGTGATCATCGAGAGCGGGAGGTTCTCACCGAGCCACAGGCTCTGCAGGACCGCAGCGGCCACGTGCACTGCGGCCAGCACGAGTACGGCGTCGGCGATCCACGAGTGCAGCGCGTTGAGCCGGTCGTCGCCCCAGAAGTAGTCGATCTGCTGCATCGCGAACCCGGTCACGCCCAGCAGCACGATGCCGAGCATCATGGCGATCATGACGACGGCCCCGAGCGGCGAGTGACCGAGCTGACGGTGCGGCTGCCCGGCACGAATTTCACGCAGTTGCGCGGCGAGGCGCGAACGGGTCGGCCAGAAGTGGTCCCAGCGTGCGGCGCCCGTCGCCGCGAACCCCCACACGACGCGCAGCACGATGAGACCGACCGCGGCGTAGCCCAGCCACTCGTGGACGGACTCGCCCGGCTCCGTCAGGAACCGGTTGAGCAGGAACGCAGAGGCGAGTGACCAGTGGAACAGGCGGACGATCGGGTCCCAGAGCGTGACCCGCAACACCATGCTCAGTTGACCTCGGTCTTGATCGCCTTGCCGCTGACCGGGTCAAAGTAGATCTCGACCTTTTGCCTGGCCTTGTTCCAGCCGTAGATCTCGTAGCAGTTGCCGCCGGTGACCTTGAACTTGCGGATCTCGTAGCCCTCGGCCTTGAGTTTCTCCTGGAACTTCGCGGCGTCCTGCCACTGGCTCCTGTCGGCGGTCGTGCACTCGGGGCCAGCCCAGACCGGGGACGCGGTGGCGGTGGCAGCGAGCGCGATGGCGGCGGCAATGGCGAGTCGCATGTCTTTGTCTCCTCGTGTGACGGGCGATTTGTCGGGCCAGCGAACCCACGTCGGTCAAGTTAATGCAAATGCGACCTATTCGCAATAACCTGCCCGTCAACATCTCCTGATAAATTTCCATCGAACTCCAGCTTTCGCTGTCCGGACAGCCGACCGCGGCTCGCTTGGGCAGTTTTCGAGATTTCCCAAGGAGGACCCATGAGAATCCGCACCATGATCCCAGCCACTGCCGTCGCGGCCGCCCTGCTTGCCGCCCCGACCGTCGGGCAGGCCGATTCGGCCGACGCCACCTGCGAGGTCCGCAAGGACGGCGAGAAGATGAAAGGCCGGTCCGGCCCATGCACGTTCTCGCAGCGCCAGGGCTACATCAACATCGACCTGCGCAACGGCGACACCTACAGCCTGAGCCCGGGCGGCAAGGCCAACCACTACAAGGACCAGAAGGGCATCAAGGTCGTGCGCACCCAGGCCGGCGGCAACTCCGAGGAATTCAAGTGGGAGGGCGGCAAGAAGATCGTCGTGACTTTCGCCACCGCGCCCGCCTACTCCAGACCCGCGCAGGCGACGTACGTCTCGGGCGAGACCGTGCCCGATCTAGCCGATCTCGTCGGTGCCAAGGGCGGCCAGGCCGAGGGGGAACTCGGGCGGCGCGGGTACGTGTACGTGAGTGGCTCGACCTCCGGCAACGCGAAGTACAGTTCCTGGTACAACTCCAGCACCGGTCGCTGCGCGATGATCCGCACCGAGGACGGCCGCTACCAGTCGATCGTACAGGCGCCGCCGTCGGACTGCGGCCGCTGAGTCGACGCTGATGGCCGGCGGCACGGGGCGCCTCGCCGTGGTGGTGGGCGCACGCGGCGGCATCGGCTCGGCGCTGGTGCAGGAACTCGCGAAGTCGGGCCGGTTCGACACCGTGCTCGCGCTGTCGCGATCGCCCGCGGTGAGTGGCGCACCGGGCGTAGTCGTGGCGGACGGATTCCTGGACCTGACCGACGAGGAGAGCATTGCCTCCGCGGCAATGCGTGCCTCATCGCTGGGTGACTTGCGGCTCGTGATCGTGGCGACCGGCATCCTGCACGACGCAGCGCTGCGTCCGGAGCGCAGCTACAGGTCGCTCGAACCCGGATCGCTGGCGCGTGCCTTCGCCATCAATGCGACGGGACCCGCCCTCGTCGCGAAACACTTCCTGCCGCTGCTGCCGAAGACGGGCCGCAGCGTGTTCGCCGCAATCTCCGCGCGCGTCGGCAGCATCGGCGACAACCGGCTCGGGGGCTGGCACGCGTACCGGTCCTCGAAGGCGGCGCTCAACATGCTGCTGGCGAACTTCGCGATCGAGCTCGCCCGGCAACGACCCGAGGCGCTTTGCCTCGGGCTGCACCCGGGAACGGTAGACACCCCCCTCTCGCGCCCCTTCCAGACGAATCTCCCGCCCGGCCAGCTGCATTCCGCCGCACAGTGCGCGAAGCAACTGCTGGCAGTGATCGACTCGGCAACCACCGCGGACAGCGGCCGCGTGCTCGCATGGGACGGCAACCGCGTGCCGCCATGAGCGGCGCGACCGGCCACGGCGGCGACGGGACGCTGGTTCTCGTCATGGGTGACCAGTTGAGCCCCGCATTATCGGCGCTTCGCGACGTCGATCCGCGCGCGAGCCGCGTGCTCATGTGCGAACTTGCCGACGAGACAGGTTACGTCCCGCACCATCGCCAGAAGATCGTCTTCGTTCTCTCGGCGATGCGCCACTTTGCGGCCGAACTGCGCGCCGCGGGCCACACGGTCGATTACGTGACCCTCGACGACCCGGACAACACGGGCAGCTTCACCGGCGAACTTCGCCGCGCACTCACTCGTCATGGCGCACGCCGGGTGCTCACCACGGCGGCCGGCGAGTGGCGCGTACGCCAGATGCAGCACGCGTGGCAAGGGGGCGAGCTCGGCGTGCCGGTGACCGTGCTGCCCGACGACCGCTTCATCTGCACGCCCGAGGCGTTCGCGTCCTGGGCGGAGGGCCGGCGTGAACTGCGCATGGAGTTCTTCTACCGCGAGATGCGGCGCCGCACGGGACTCATGATGGAATCCGGCCAGCCCGCCGGCGGCCGGTGGAATTTCGATGCGGACAACCGGCGCCCGGCAACGGCTGGGATGCGTTTCGCAGGCCCGCTGCGCTTTACGCCGGATGCGATCACCCGCGAGATCATCGACCTCGTGGGACGCCGCTTCGGCGGCCATCCCGGTGACCTCGAGCCGTTCTGGTTCGGCGTCACTCGTGGCGACGCCGAAGCGGCGCTCGAGCACTTTCTCGCGGAAGCGCTGCCCGGGTTCGGCGCCTCTCAGGATGCGATGCTCGCGGGCGAGCCGTACCTGAACCATGCGGTGATCTCTCCATACCTCAACGTCGGGCTCCTCGATCCGCTGGCAGCCTGTCGGCGCGCCGAGACCGAGTGGCGCGCCGGTCGCGCACCGATCGAAGCCGTCGAGGGGTTCATACGCCAGGTCATCGGCTGGCGCGAGTACGTGCGCGGCATCTACTGGCGCGAGATGCCCGGATACCGCGATCGCAACGCGCTCGGTGCGCGCCGTCCATTGCCCGGATTCTTCTGGACGGGGGACACGCCGATGGCGTGCG
>Ga0209594_1000511_pt1 | contig 22988 bp, 18 predicted proteins | sample AshMeaCrysSpring_FD_184126 | JGI IMG/M metagenome (GOLD analysis project Ga0209594, IMG submission 184126) | Groundwater microbial communities from Big Spring, Nevada to study Microbial Dark Matter (Phase II) - Ash Meadows Crystal Spring... | ecosystem: Environmental > Aquatic > Deep subsurface... | reverse complement strand
CAAGGGGTTTAAACCCCTTGTCTGGAGTCTAAGTCATTAAAAATTGAGGATCACACAAGGGGTTTAAACCCCTTGTCTAGAGTCTAAGTCATTAAAAATATGGCACTTGCTGTATATTTTGGCAAAGTTGACTTATTGGTTATAACCTGAAAAGCGATCGCTGAAAATACTGCTAAAAATTTTGTAATCTAAAAAAAGATTAAATTTGTGGAGGATAATTCAATTTCTGCTCAAGATCAAGAACATGAATACAATGACCCATTAACTGATGATTCTAATTGGGTTGATGGGTCTGAGTCTGATTCTATGCCATCAAAGGTTGATAATTCCCTGAATATCAAAAAATCTCCCATGAGCGAGAGGAAAACTTTGGTTTTGGTAGAAACGGCTTTTCTGGCTAGTACTGCTAGTTTAATTTGGCTGATTAATTATTATTTTCCCCTCGGTCCTATTTTGAGGTTGCTTTTTCCTCTTCCTATTGCGTTGATTAACCTCCGCTGGGGAAATCGTGCTGCTTGGATGACTACTTTGGTGTGTGGGTTGCTTTTGTCGGTGCTGATGGGCCCGCCGAGGAGTATTGTTTTTCTGATACCTTATGGTTTGATGGGTTGGCAGTTGGGTTTTTTATGGCGGCGAGGGGCTCCCTGGTTGTTTTCTATGTTTGTGGGTACTTTAATTGGTACTTTCGGTTTCTTTTTCCGTTTCTGGCTTTTTTCTATTCTTTTGGGTGAAAATCTCTGGCTTTATGTTATTACCCAGATGACTGAGTTGACTGAGTGGATATTTCTTAAGTTGGGTTTGCTTGCTGTACCTTCTGTTTGGTTGATTGAGCTTTTGGCTTTGGTTATGATTGTCATCAATAACCTAATTTATCTGTTTGCTGTTCATTTGACTGCTTTACTTATTCTCGATCGCCTGGGTAATCCAATTCCTCGTCCTCCTGGTTGGGTTCAAGCTTTGTTGGATGATTAGTGAACTACTCCAGTCCGCCTACGTTGAGACTGGACTTCTTTTGACATTTCGTTAATTAATGACTAATAACTAATCGTGATTAATATCTATACTCAACTTAAACGGGGCAATGACTGGCTATATCAATACCAGGGAAAATCTCCTCTGTTTGCTTGTATTTTGGGTTTTACCGCCACTGGTTTAATTCCTGGGATTTCTGCTGCTGGTGCAACTCCTGCAGCTCGTCAATATACGGCGATCGCTGATGCTGAGTTTTTACTCAATGGTGTTTCTTCGAGTCCTTCTTTTGCTTTACCTCCTCTAGATGTGGGTGCGTCTCCTGTTTTTATTTCCCGTGCTATTGTTGATGCTTTCGGGATTCCTGTTTTTTTGTTTGATGCTGGTTTACCCCATCCCCCTGCTGTACCTACTTTTTCTTTAGGGGGATGTCCTGCTAATTGTATTACTTCTGGCAGGGCTCTCCCTCTGGCTACTGTTGAGGCTTTATTTGCTCAAGGAAAATATTGGGGGGAAAAATTGGCGGCTACTTCTACGAGTGACTATCTCCTTATTGGTGAATGTGTTGTCGGTGGCACTACTACTGCTCAGGCTGTTCTGACTGGGTTGGGTTTTGATGTTGCTGGTAAGGTTAATAGTAGTCATTCTCTTTGTAACCATGCTCAAAAAACTGCTATTGTTCAAGCTGGTTTGCAAAATTTTACGGGGAATAATCCTTTTGAATTAGTTGCTGCTGTGGGGGATCCCATGCAAATTGTGGCTGCTGGTATGGCGATCGCTGCTAGTCGTCATTTTGGGGTTATTCTTGCTGGTGGTACGCAAATGTTGGCTGTTTATGCGCTAATGCGTCAAATTTGTCTTTTTTCTGGTGAGTCTGCTGTACTAGAAAGGGTTGTGGTTGGTACCACTCGTTGGGTTGCTGAGGACCCCACTGGGGATACTATTGGTTTAGCTCAAGTTATTGGTGATGTACCTTTACTTGCAACTTGTCTCAATTTTGCTAACTCTAGTTATCCCCATTTCCAAGTTTATGAGCAGGGTTTTGTTAAGGAGGGGGTTGGTGCTGGTGGATGTGCTATTTCTGCTCATCTTTCTTACGGAGTTACTCAACTTCAGTTACTTACTATCATTGAATCTCTTTTCTCTCATTATTTACGAGTTAATTCTATAGGCTAACAATTGTTCTTCTAATGCTGCAATACGATTATATGCTGCTGTTAGTTGTGCTGTTAGTCTTCTTATTTGAATTTCTGATGATACTAACGGGATTCTTTTGTCTTCTTTTTCCCAAGTATTGCTATCCTCGAGGATATCTTTATGCTCAGTTATTGAGCTTCTTCTATTGCTGATGCTGTTCAATATTTGGTTTTCTTTCTCTAATGGGCAAATTTCTCTTTGTTTCTTATCTGCTGTCAATTTTTTGATTTCGCTGTTTAAACCATCTATCATTTCGTATAGTTGATTTACTTTGTTGTCTATATTTATGATTTGTTCTTGTAGCTTTCTCATTTTTTTTACCTCATTCCTCGATTTTTTATCTTAGACATTGACTAGGGGAAAGTCTTATTTTTCCATTTCTTCCTCACAGGTCATTCCTTTCTTTTATCATATTCTCTACCTTTATTTTTTGTGTCTATTTTGCCATAATTTGTTACAATTCTTTTTCTACTAGGATTATTTACTTATAGTTTTTGGTGAGATGATTTTGGTAGCTAATAAGCGGGTTTTTGACTTGGTTGGAGTCTCAAGGGATAAACAAGGTTATTTATGGCTTTTTTTGAGTTTAAACTGGTTTTTACGCTAATTTATCTTGGTTATAAGTATTAAGATAATTGTAATGATTGATACAATAAATTTATGCTCAGTCGTCGTTCTTTTTTACTCAGTGCTGGTGCTTTAGCAATGACTCAATTGCTGGGTGGATGTACTACAAATGAGGCTGCACTTTCAGTGCAATTACTCGCTGGTTCAATTCCACCACAGTTATTAAGGGAATTTCGTAAACAAAAGGGTAAGGAAAACAAGTTACTTTTTCAACCCGTAACTCAATTACAAGATTTATTGAGTCTTTTGGAAAGTTGGAAGGAAAAAGAAGAAGGAGGGAAAACAGATCAAAGTTGGTGGAAAAAAATCCCTGGAATATCAAAAAAACCTCCTACTGTTGCTGATTTAATCACTCTTGATAATTATTTATTAACTGATGGGATTAAAAAACAATTAATTGAACCTTTGTCTTTGGAAAATTTACCAAATTGGGGAAATTTACCAGCTTTATGGCAAAATTTGGTTTTAAGGAGAGAAACTGGTGAATTAGCTCCAGAGGGGAAAGTCTGGGGTGCTCCTTATCGTACTGGTTATACGGCGATCGCTTATCGTGAGGATAAGTTCGAGGAGTTGGGATGGATACCCAGTGACTGGGGTGATCTTTGGCGCCGAGAGTTGCGATCGCGTTTTTCTCTGTTAAACCACCCTCGCGAAGTTATTGGTTTAACTTTAAAAAAATTGGGTTATTCTTACAATACTCAAAATTTAGCTGCTGTTTCTTCTCTAAAATCTGATTTAATTACTCTCAATCAACAGGTAAAATTTTTTAGTTCTGATACATATCTTCAACCGTTAATTTTAGGGGATACTTGGTTAGCAATTGGTTGGTCTACTGATATTGTGCCTTTATTACCACGTTATCCCAATATTAAAATAGTTGTTCCTGCTGCGGGTACTGCTCTCTGGGCTGATATTTGGGTTAAACCTAAGTCTGCTAATATTAATAATACTCTGGTTGATCAATGGATTGATTTTTGTTGGCAACCAGAGTTTGCACGTCTTATTTCTCTTTTTACTGATGCTATTTCTCCTGTTTCTCTTAGTCTGAAATCTGAAGAATCATCAAATATTCTTTTAACTCCAGAAATCATAACTAAAAGTGATTTTATCCAACCTCTTGGAGAAAAGGTAGAGGCTGAATATTTGTCTCTTTGGAAGGAAATACGGAAGAATAATGAATAATTAATAATTAATAATTATTCATTATAGCAATTTTCGGATAACTAAGGTACAGTTTTACTTGATTGACAAGGGGCTTAAGCCCCTTGTCCGTAACTCAAGAGTAAGAGAAACGTTATATTAATTATTAATTATTAATTATTAATTATTCATTATTCATTATTAACTATTCATTATTAATTATTTAGGCGTTGCGTTTTTTGAGTAGTGAATTATAGTTTTACAAAAACTACTAACCAAACTAAAACCCTTCTCCCCACTCCCTTCTCCCTTCTCCGCTACTTTAAGGTTTCATTCTTCAATTCAGCAACGCCATTATTTATTGACGAGCGACACCGTCAAAACGGGCTGCTTGTTGAACAGCAGAACTTACTGCGGTAACCACGCGCTCGTCAAAGACGGAGGGGATAATATGTTCGCGATCGAGTTGATGGGGAGCGATGAGATGGGCGATCGCCTGAGCTGCTTCCAAGTACATACCAGCGGTTATTTCTGCTGCGCGACAGTCTAAAGCGCCACGAAATACCCCAGGGAAGGCTAAAACATTATTAATTTGATTGGGGTAGTCGCTACGCCCTGTTGCCATAACTGCCACATAATCACTTATCAATTCTGGTTGTATTTCTGGAATTGGATTTGCCATAGCAAACACAATAGGTTCTGATGCCATTGAGTGTACCATCTCTGGGGATAAAACTCCTGGCATACTGACTCCCAAAAACACATCAGCGCCTTTCATTGCATCCGCTAGGTTTCCGCCTACTTCTGCTGCAAATTCCAGTTTTTCTGGGGTGAGGTTTTGGCGGTTATGAGCAATTATGCCTTTACTATCACACATCACTATATGTTTTGCCCCTGCTTTGCGCAATAAACGAGCAATGGCGCATCCTGCAGCTCCAGCTCCATTTATGACAATGCGCACTTGTTCGAGGGGTTTGTGTACCAGTTTTAGGGCATTATATAAGGCAGCCAGACTGACGATGGCTGTTCCGTGTTGATCGTCATGAAATACGGGGATATCCAATTCTTGTCTGAGTCGTGCTTCAATTTCAAAACAACGAGGAGCGCTGATATCTTCGAGGTTGACTCCACCAAATACTGGGGCAATATTTTTGACTGTTTCCACAATTTTGTCTGTGTCTTGGGTTGCGAGACAGATGGGAAAAGCATCTATGTTGCCAAATTCTTTAAATAACATGGCTTTTCCTTCCATTACTGGGAGAGCAGCTTCTGGTCCGAGGTTTCCGAGTCCCAGTACTGCGCTACCATCAGTTACTATAGCCACAGTATTACTTTTGATAGTGAGAGAGAAAACCTCTTCTGGATCTCTGGCGATCGCCTTACAAATTCGCCCAACCCCTGGTGTATACGCCATTGCTAAATCTGATTGAGAGGTTAATCTTTGACGACATTCAATGTGAATTTTTCCGCCGCGATGGAGGTCAAAAGTCCGATCAGAAACTTTAAGAATTTTTATTTCTTTTAATTCTCTTACTGCTGCTACGATTTTTTCTGCGTGTTCGGTACTATTTGCATCTACATGAATTTCTCTGCGACTATATTTGAGATTTCTTTCAATGAGGTCTATTTGTCCCAGGCTACCACCTACACTGGCGATCGCTTGGGTTACAGCAGCTAATGTTCCTGGTTTATTGGGAAGGTCAAGACGAATGGTTAAACTATAACTAGGGTTGGGGGTTAAATCTGTCATTTGCTCTTTTGGGCTACTATAAATCTGAGATCTCTTTTTTAGCAGAATCTTGTGATTTTTGCTGCTTTATATTTTACTGTTTTTTTGAGCTTCTTCCGCTTATTCCCAGATTAATCTCCAATTGGTGTTTAAACTAGCTAACATTAATAGCTTTGTAATTTATTCCCTGGGGATTTAAGCTAGAATTAACTCACCTATTTATTAAATATAAGCCCATTAACTTACATTTTACCACGTGACAACAATAAACATTTCTCGAGTATATTTAGAGATTAGCTCAGAAACGGGAGTTGATTTTTTTAATAAGTTGTTAATTTATTTATGTCAAACTTTAGATGTAGAATATGCTTTTATCGGGAAATTAGTTAAATCCGAGTTAAATAAAATAACAACTATTGCGGTGGCTAATGGGGGTGTTATTGCTCAAAATTTTGAGTACAATATAATTGATACTCCCTGTCATAATGTCGTCAATAACAAAATCGGTACAATTTGTATTTATCCGCGAAAAATTCAAAAAAAATTTCCTAAAGACCATTTACTAAAGGAAATGAAAGCAGAAAGTTATGGGGGTATTCCTTTATTTAATCGCAAAGGGGAGGTAATAGGATTAATGGCAGTTTTAGGTTGTCAACCTTTGAAAAATCCTGAGTTAGCTGAAGAGGTTTTAAGGGTTTTTGCTGTGAGAGTGGCTGGGGAATTTGAAAGACAGGAAGAAGATAAAAATTTACGTACACTTTTAGCAAGAGAAAGGTTAATTAATCAAACGGCGCTCCATATTCGTCAATCACTGAAGTTAGAATCAATTATGACAACAACTGTGGCAGAAGTTAGGGATATTTTAAAGTGCGATCGCGTTTTAGTATATAAGTTAAATCATGATTTATCTGGCAGTATTGTAGCAGAATCAGTGGGAGAAGGTTGGCGCAATATTTTGGGAGTTGAAATAGAAACTACCTGCTACACTAATCAGCTTTTAGAAAATTATCAAAAAGGTTTGAAAAGTTGGATAAATAACGTAGATACAGCAAATTTAACTCCTGAATATCGACAATTACTGCAAAACTTTGAGGTGAAAGCAAATCTAATTGTACCTGTGATTTTTAAAGAAAAAAATAATGAGTCAAATAAACTGTGGGGTTGGTTAATTGCTCATCAATGTTCTGCATCAAGAGAGTGGGAAGAGGAGGAAGTTTCATTACTGGAAAAATTAGCAATTCAACTAGCTATTGCTATTCAACAATCTCAACTTTATGAGAGAAAAGAAAGAGAGATAATTAAAAGAAAAGCAGTAGAAAAAAAACTACGTGAGTTAAATCAAGAATTGGAGCGAAGAGTAGAAGAAAAAACAAATGAATTGCGAAAAATTAATCAAGAATTAAATTACCATAAACAAGCATTAGATCAAATGGCTTTGGTGTCTATTACTGATAACAAAGGCAAGATTACTTACGCTAATGATAAATTTTGTGAAGTGTGCCAATATTCCTTAACAGAAATAATTGGAGCAAAGCATAGGATTATTAATTCTGGTTATCATCCTAAATCATTTTTTCAGGAACTTTGGCAGACTATTATCAAAGGTGAATTGTGGCGAGGGGAAATAAAAAATAAAAAGAAAGATGGGAGTTATTATTGGTTAGATTTAACCATTGTTCCCTTTATAGATGAGGATGGTAAACCATTTCAATATTTAGCTATTAGCGTTGAGATTACAGAGAGAAAAAAAGCGGCAGAAAAATTAGAAGAAAGTGAAGCCAAGTTGAGGAAAATGATTAACAATATGACAGAAGGAATTTTGGTTATAAATCAAGAAGGGCTGATTCGTTTTGTTAATCCTAGTACAGTTCAACTTTTAGATTATTCCCAAGAAGAGTTATTAAATACTCATTTTGGTATTCCTTTAGAAAGTAGAGAATATCAGGAAATTCAATTACTATGTAAAGACTATCGGACAATTTTTGTGGATATGCGAGTAACCACAATTAATTGGGAGGATGAATTGGTTTATTTGGTATCTCTGCGGGATATTACTGAACATAAAGAAGCGGAAAGAAAATTGCGAGAGTCACGAAAATTACTCCAATTGGTAATGGATAATATTCCTCAGTTTATTTTCTGGAAAGATAAAAATTTGCGTTATTTGGGGTGTAATAAAAACTTTGCTTTGAGTGCAGGTTTAACAAAAGCAAAAGATATTGTGGGGAAAACAGATTATGATTTACCTTGGAGTAAAGAAGAGTCAAAATTTTATCGGGAATGCGATCGCCGCGTGATGGAAACTAATCAACCTTTATATAATATACTTGAAATACAAAAAAATAAGACAGGTAAGAGTATTTGGCTAAATACTAATAAAATTCCTTTACATGATGAATTTAATAATGTGGTTGGTGTTTTGGGAACATATGAAGATATTACTGAACGGAAAGAAGCAGAAGAAAAACAACAACAACAGTTAACAGCTATTGAAGCAGCAGCAGATGGAATTGCTATTATAGAGGGAGATAAATACGTCTATGTTAATGAAGCTTATCTCAAAATGTTTGGTTATAAAAAAGCAGATGAATTAATAGGGAAAAATTGGCGTGCACTTTATTTTACAACAGAAATAACCCGCTTTGAACAGGAAATAATACCCCTGGTGATGCAAAATAAAAACTGGCGAGGAGAAGCCATAGGAAAGCGCAAAAATGGCAGTACTTTTCCTCAAGAACTTTCCTTGAATATAACTAAAGATGGTAAAATAATTTGTGTTTGTCAGGATATTAGTAAGCGGAAGGAAATTGAGGCTAAAATTAATCGCAGTGAGGCGCAGTTTCGGGCAATTTTTGAACAAGCAGCTATGGGAATAGCTCAAACAGCTATCAACGAATGTTTTATTAAAGTAAATCAAAAACTGGGGGATATGTTGGGATATTCAAAGGATGAACTGATAACTAAAACTGTGTCAGATATTAGCCACCCAGATGACATTGAAATCGATCGCCAATATTTGAGCAAACTGCTCACTGGAAAAATTAAGACATTTTCTAGGGAAAAACGTTATTTACATAAAAATGGGTCAATTATTTGGGGGAAAATTACGGTTTCCGTAGTGCGAAAAATATCAGGAGAACCTGATTATTTTATTGGGGTAATCGAAGATATTAGCGAAAGAAAAAAAGCAGAAGCAGATCTGGAAAATAGTGAAACAAAACTTAATAGTATCCTTAATTCAATGGAAGATGTGGTATGGTCATTTAAAGCAGATTCTTCAGAACTAATTTATATCAATAAGCAAGTGGAAAAAGTTTATCAGCGTTCACAAGAAGAGTTTTATGATAATATTAATCTTTGGTTAGAAATGATTCATCCAGAAGATCGTCTAATTGCAACTAAAGCTTGTGAGGAAATGTTGATAAAAGGTTTTAAAGACATTGAATATAGAATTTTGCGCCCCTCTGGGGAAATTCGCTGGTTGCGCGATCGCGGTACTTTAATTTATGGAGAAAATGGTCAACCGTTGCGTATTGATGGGATAGCAACAGATATTACTGAGAAAAAACAAGCAGAGGAGGAAATACGCAAAGCGCTTGCAAAAGAAAAGGAACTTAGTTGCCTAAAAACCCGCTTTATTACTATGACTTCCCATGAATTTCGTACTCCTTTAACGGTTATTTCTTCTTCCGCAGGTATTCTCAGTACCTTTGGAAATCAACTATCAGAAGAAAAAAAAGAAGAACATTTAGAAATAATTCAAAATTCTGTAGTTCACATCACCGAACTTTTAGATGATATTTTGACTATTAACCGCACGGAAACAGACACACTGAAAATTAAATCAGAAACTTTTGAGTTAATCAGTTTCTGTGAGAGGATAGTTGAGGAAATTAGTTTAAGTACTAAGACGCATACCATTGTTTTTACTCTCGATTTAACTGATGATTTAAAAGATAAAAATAAGATTAATGCTTATTTGGATAAAAAAATATTAAGGCAAATATTGATGAATTTACTTGCCAATGCTGTAAAATATTCTCCAGGAGGAGGTCAAATTCATTTAATCTTGACCATTACTGATAATTTAGTTCAGTTTCAGGTAAAAGATTCAGGTGTTGGTATTCCTCCAGAAGATAAAAAACACTTGTTTGACTCTTTTTATCGTGGGTCAAATGTGGAAATGATCCAAGGAACTGGACTCGGTTTAGCTATTGTTAAAAAATGTGTAGAATTACAAGGAGGAAAAGTAACATTTACCAGTGAATTAAATCGAGGATCAACTTTTTTTGTTACTTTACCATTAAAATGAGAAAGTATAGCAATTCTCATAGTGGTGAGGTACGGACAAGGGGCTTAAGCCCCTTGTCTTGCTAACGAAAACTGTACCTCACCACTATGAGAATTGCTATATTTAGTACAAGCTAAAAAAACGGACAAGGGGCTTAAACCCCTTGCCTTGGGCCTGACTTTGATCTAAAATACAGAAAAAGCTGAACATATATTAATATTAGAAAAACCAATGAATCTCAAGAAAATTTTAGTAATTGAAGATGATTTTTTGCTGAGAAAAAATATTGAAGATATCCTAAGTTTAGGAGGTTTTAAGCCAATTGTTGCCGAAAATGGAAAAGAAGGGGTAGAGTTGGCAAAAGAAAATAAACCAGATTTGATTTTGTCAGATATTATGATGCCAAAAATGGATGGTTATGGGGTATTAATTGAGCTAAAAAAAGAGTCAATAACTGCTAGTATTCCTTTAATTTTTCTCACAGCTAAAGCAGATAGGGATGATAGAAGTAAGGGAATGAATTTAGGAGCAGATGATTATTTAATTAAACCATTTACACCCAAGCAATTATTAGCAGCAATAAATGCTCGTTTAGAGAAAAAAGCGATCGCCTTACGTGAGACTGAAATCAAATTAAATGAACTGCGTAATAATATTGCTCTTGCGCTTCCCCATGAATTTCGTACGCCTTTAAATGGGATAATTCCTTCTTGTGAATTACTTAAACAATGTAGCAATTCTTTAAAACCTGAAGAAATCGAAGAAATAGCAGATATTATTTTAGATTCTGCCAGACGTTTACAAAGAATGACAGAAAATTATTTACTCTATGGGGAATTAGAATTAACAGCTAATAATCCTCAGAAACTTGAACAGTTCCGCAAAAAAAATGCTTATTGCTATACAAAAGCTCCTCTTCAATATGTTGCCCAAAGAAAAGCAGTACAATTTAGGAGAGAAGAAGATTTATATTTAGAATTAGAAGATGGAAGTTGTTTGATTCACGAAATATATTTTTGTAAAATAATAGAAGAATTAGTGGATAATGCTTTCAAATTTTCTCAAGCAGGAACTCCTGTTAAAATTACTAGCAAAGTTCAAGAAAAAGAATTAAATATTTTTGTGGTAAATGAGGGGCGAGGAATGACCTCAAATCAGATAGAACAAGTGGGAGTTTATATGCAGTTTAACCGCGCAATTTACGAACAACAAGGAGTAGGTTTTGGACTTATCCTAGCCAAGAAAATCATAGAATTACACGGGGGAAAATTGAGGATTAAGAGTATTTTAAATCAACAAACCACTTTCCAGGTAATTTTGCCAGTTATGTAAATATTGGGCGATTTCAATGACCCAAGATTTTGGCAAAAATTAGATAAATTATGTCAATTAAACTTCAAAGAATAAATACGATTAAAATTTAAGCCAATAAGGTTAAGGTTAGGTTAAAAAATCAAATTTTTGATTAAATCTAGAAACCTGCTTTTAATGAGCTTAATTTTTAAGATTGAGTAGTTGATGCTCTAATGGTGATAAGATGCAGTAAGAGTAATTAAAAAGGAAATAAATGTGACTTACCGCAATCCTGTACCCACCGTTGATATAATAATTGAATTGACAGATAAACCCCAGCGACCAATTGTATTAATTGAACGCAAAAATATACCATTAGGTTGGGCACTTCCTGGGGGATTTGTGGATTATGGAGAGTCAGTGGAAATAGCAGCAATACGGGAAGCAAAAGAAGAAGTTAGTTTAGAAGTTGAACTAATAGAACAATTCCAGGTATATTCTGATCCTAAACGTGACCCCCGTCAGCATACTTTAAGTATCGTGTTTATAGCAATAGCAAAAGGAGAACCAATAGCTGCAGATGATGCTAAAAATTTGGGGATTTTTCCAACTTGGGAAATACCCGATAATCTCTGTTTTGACCATGATAAAATTATTCAAGATTATTTACGCTATCGACACTATGGTATCCGTCCTAAAATAACAGGTTAATTAGGTTTTATATGGTTAAAATTATTCGTACAGAAAACGCACCAGCACCAGTAGGGCCATACAATCAGGCGATCGCCGCTACAGGTGAAATTATTTTTGTTGCAGGTCAAATTCCTTTACACCCCCAGACAGGAGAAATTGTAGGAACTGGGGACATTGCAATGCAAACCCAACAAGTAATGAGTAATATTCAAGCAATTTTAACTGCAGCAGGAGCAACTTGGGAAAACGTCGTTAAAACCTCTGTTTTCCTCACAGATTTACAAAATTTTGCCGCAATGAATCAAGTTTATGCCCAATATTTTGAGGAAAAAACAGCACCAGCTCGTGCTTGTGTAGAGGTTTCCCGTCTCCCCAAAGATGTATTAGTAGAAATTGAATGTATTGCAGTAAGAGAAATAAACATGAAAGTTAGTACTTGACAAGAGGTTTCAGCCCCTTGTCAATGTCCTTAACAACATAGCAATTGCTGTTATTTAGTAATTAAATGTGATAAACAAGAAAAAAAATTTAAGTAAAAACAATGGATATTACAGAATCTACCAAACAACTTATTAGTAAAGTGCAAAAGTTAAAATCCAAGTATTCTGATTTAGCTTCTGTAACTTTTATAGATTTTTATTGTCAATATCGTCAGGGATGTGATTATCTTTTTCCATCTAATGTCAAAAATTCTGTGAGACTTTTGGATATTCTTACGTTGTTTTTTCGATGCGTAGAATTAAAATCTCCTTCTCTGCTGACAAAATTAATGTGGAACGATATTATCGGGCCAACATTAGGAGAATATCTCCAAGATGAAAAAATAGAAGAAAAACTAACTCAAACTTTAGCAAGTGAAGAGTTACAAGACTCTGTTAATGAATGGGATCGAGAACCGAGAACAGACGGTGGAGTGAATTTAATTCTCAGAAATTTATTGCACGATCTTGATGCAATAGAAACAGAACATTGGGTTTAGTCATTAGTCAAACGTCATTAGTATTTTTAGTTAAAAAATAGGAGCTGTTTTAGCAATACAGCAAAAGAGAGCCAAAGGAGAAAACAACAACGAGTATAAAAGAAAGCTTGGTGAATAGTATCAGGAGCGATCGCCCTTAGAGGATCGCCCAAAAGAGGTTTTTCTTTAACCACACCAGAATAAGTGTTAACGCCACCTAATTGAACCCCTAAAATAGCAGCATAAACAGTCTCACTCCAACCAGAATTAGGACTAGGGTCTTGAGGAGCGTCACGAAGACAGAGAGACAAAACTGATAATGGTTTACCAGAAATTAATGCCAAAGTCAAAACAGTCAAACGACAGGGAAACCAGGTAAGAAAGTCCTCAAACTTAGCACTAAACCAGCCTATTTCAGTAAAAGGTTCTGTACGGTAACCAATCATAGAATCTAAAGTACTAGCTGCTTTATAAGCAAGAGCGAGGGGAGCGCCACCCAAACCTGGAATATATGATCCCAAAATAGCATAAAACAGCGGGGCAGTAACACCATCAGTTGTATTTTCAGCTACTGTTTCCAAAACAGCGCGTAAGATTTCAGTTTCAGAGAGATTTTCAGGATCGCGACCAACATAATTACTTAATCTTGTGCGAGCGGTTTTAATGTCATTTAAAGAGAGAGGTTGAAGGACATCAAAAGCAGCCAAACGGAGACTTTTAGTCGCAAAACAACTAGCAAGGAGAATAACATCTACAAACATACCCAACCAGGGGTGAATCTTACTTGCGCCAAAGATAAATAACCAACCGCTCAAACCACTACCAGCAATTAAAACAACACCCAGAAAAAAACCCCCCAAACGACGCAGTGACTTTTGGGGAAAAGAGTTAATTAAGAACTGAGAAAAAGTAGAAATAAACCAGCCCATAACTTGCACAGGATGAAGCCAGTTCCAGGGATCTCCTACCAGATAATCTACAAAAGCAGCTAGGAGTAAAACAAGAGCAGAATAATTTTCCTCGATCACAGATAAAAAGATGAATTATAATTTATGAGCCACGAATTTTGTCGATATTTGCTTCCCAATTAGCACCATCGAAAGGTTTAATATCAAAGAGAGAGAGTACATCACCATCAAGACAGCGAATATTAATATCAATTGCATCAGGATGAGAACGAGGATGATAAAAAGAATGAATGCCACAAATGCGGCAAAATGTATGTTTAGCAGTGCCAGTATTAAAAGTGTAAGTAGTTAATACATTAGCACCACTAATAAGGGTAAAATTAGACTGTGGGACAATAAGATGTAAAAAGCCTTTTTTAAGACAAATTGAGCAATTACAATCAATGGCTGAGTGCTCTTCCACCAAGACCTGGAAACGCACAGCACCACAGTGACAGCCACCCTGATAGGTGATAGGTTGATCAACATTTTTCATAGGACTAAAAGCACTCATATAATAAACCTGGTAGCTTCACCTTGACTTGCTTGCCAACTGCGAGCATCATAGTAAAGGTCAGCCAAAGTTATGCTCTCTAAAGCTTCTTTCATTTTCTCATCAAGTCGCTTCCAAAGACAAAAAGTCACCCAATCTTCAGCAGTAGTTACATCAGGGTGATAACCAGGTAAAGGTTCAATAGATTCTCCCACAGCAGCTAAAATTTGTTTAAGAGAAATTTGAGTGGGATCAAGAGCTAATTGATAGCCACCTTGAGTACCACGAAGAGAACGAACTAAACCCGCGCGACGCATTTCAATCAACAATTTTTCCAGATAGGGAGCAGGTAAATCTTGAGCTTTAGCGATCGCTTTTACAGACATCGGCTGAGAATTTGAGTGCAAACTAAGAGCTAGTAAGGCTTTGACGCTATAGTGACCACGAGTTGTTAACTTCATCTGGAGGTAAGAACAATATTTGTCAATTCATAGACCTACATCTTAAACAATTATAAATATAAATTTCTGCGAGAAAAAGTTAACAAAAATATCATTGGTGGGTATAAAATAATAAGAGACACAGATAGCAATGACTAACTTTTTGACCTAGGGTTTCGTAACACTAGGCAGTAAGAATGTAAACAAAATTAATCAAAAATTTCAGTTCAAATAGAAAATGTCAACCAAGAAAACAATTGAACCATTAACAGGCGAAGAGTTACTAAAGAAAGTAAAAGATTTAGGCAACCTAAGCAAAGAAGCAAAAGCAAGAGAGTGTGGTTATTACACTGTAACCAGAAACGGTGTAGAACGAGTCAATATGATGAAATTCCTCAATGCGTTAATTGATGCAGAAGGAATAGAATTAGATAGCACTTCTAACGGTACAGGACGAGGCGGACGATCTGCAAGTTTTCGTATAAGTGTTCAGTCTAACGGGAATTTATTGATTGGTTCTGCATATACAAAAAAAATGGGATTAAAACCAGGAGATGAATTTGAAATAACCCTCGGTCGCAAACACATTCACCTCAAACAAGTAGGCGCAGGGGACGAAACGGAGGAAGCATCCCTTAATTGAGGTAAGAGCAAGAAACAAAAAAATGGTGATCTGGTGGCGCTTTTTAGTAAAGGTAAACTAAACAGCGCCAAAAACTTTGTTTATTTGATAAAATCAAGCAGGATTAGTGACGAGCGCGATTAATTAACAACCAATTGGGAGGAGCACTCCCATGAGGTTTGACCAAATCTAAATTAAGCTCAGATAAAGTTTCTTTGTCAATCAAAAAATAGGCAAGATCATCTTGTAACCATTTTTCTTCGAGTTGTTCATTCGTAAGAGGAATGACACGGCGATCGCTATAAAAATTTAAACTAGGACGCTCATAATCAAAAGAAGTATAGACAACCTGATTTTCTGGAGTTTTGAAACTAATAAGAGTAGCCACAGGTTTAACTGGGAAAGATTCATTTAACTCCCAAATCCAATGAGGAGAACTAACAAATAAAAGCAAAGAAACATACATCCCCCAAAACATTAAAGGGATAAATTGTGGATCGCGTCGATTAACAAGAACAGCAGCTATAACTAAAGTTAAAGCAACAGAACCGCAAATTACCATTAAAGAAAAATCACTAAAACGAAAATAAACACAAAAAACAGTAACAACTAAACCTAAAAGACCTAAAAAAATAGTCCAAGTACGAGGATAAGAACGACTGAGAGGAAAATTACTAATTTCTCCCAAAGTTATCCCCCCAGCTAATGCTAAAGGAGGGTAAATGGGTAAAATATACCAGGGGAGTTTGGTGACCATTAAAGAAACAACAACAAAATAAACCCCAGACCAAACTAAAATAAATTTTGCCCAACTCCAATTACGATTATGCCAGGCTAATTTTAGTCCATAAAGAGAGAAAAATAGCCAGGGTAAAGCCTCAAATAACTCCACCAAATAAAACCAAATCGGACCAGTATTACCCTCCACAGAAGAATAAACACGCTCAAGGGATTGATCCACAATTGCAGTGTTGATAAAAGCATCATGGTAATGGAAAAATTGTCCAGCTAGCCAGAAGAAAACAGGGAAACTACCGAGAAGAAAACCACACCAGAGATAAATAGAAGAAAGCAATCTGGGGGTATCCCAAGCAAGAAAAATGAGAGCGATCGCCGCTAAGAATAACCCCATCATCCCCTTAGTCAAACAGAGAGCGCCAAAAGCCAACCCAGCAAGCAAAGCCCAGCGCTGGTCACGACGCGATCGCAAAAAGCCCAAAAACATCAAAGTTGCAAAAAACAATACAGCCCCTTCCAACATAGCAAGACGGCCGTGACGCACAACTGGCATCATAGTCAAATAAATCAAAGCCGAAAAAACAGCCAGGGTACGTGGTACAAAAAGTTCCCTGGCAATACAGTAAAGTAAAGGAACAGAGAAAGCACTCATGAGAGCGCCAGGTAAACGAGCAGTCCACTCATTAACCCCAGCAAGAGAGTAAAAAAGAGCGATCAAACCATGAACAAGGGGAGGTTTATTGAGGTAAGGGGAATGCCAGAGAGTAGGAAAAAGCCAGGGAAAATCATGAGAATTTCCCTGGTAAATTTCCTTAGCCACTTGAGCGACAGTAGCCTCATCCCAGTCACGGAGAGGCAAATTACCCAAATTCAGAGTAAATAACAGCAAAGCTGCCAAAAGTAACCCAGAAATAGTGATAAATTCAAGCCAAAGCTGTTGAGAGCGCAATTTATGTGAACTACCCCAAGCAAAAGTTTGACGATTCATAATTTAAAGAATAATTACCAAATATATTTTTTTGTAGGATTAATGGCTAAATTAATGAAGCTATGGCAAAAACATAACGAACATTAAAATCAAGAATTGCCTTAATATTTAATTGTGCCAGGATTTTTTCTAAGTTTTCAACGCTTCTAATTCGAGCAGGGAAGTATGTTACTTTTAACGAAAAAGATCCAGTAATGTTAAAATACCCAAATAAAAATACCCAATTGAAAGTACATAAATAAAGTAATATAAAGTTTCCAGACTGTGGTCAAAAAATTTCGGTAAAGTAAAGATTGAAATGCTTGAGAGCATGAGACCTTTGGGAAATAAAAGCATATGGAAGGATCATTTGAATTAACCTTGCAAATAGTGATAGCAGTCACTGCAGGAATTGCAGCGCAGGTGTTAGGAGAATACATGAAAGTGCCAAGCATAGTATTTTTGCTGGTGTTGGGCATTTTCCTGGGTAAAGACTGCTTACACATCTTACAACCAAGCAATCTGGGGGTAGGATTAGAAGTGTTAGTAAGTCTCTCCGTTGCCATAATACTATTTGAAGGGGGTTTAAATCTCGAACTAAGAGAATTAGGGAGAGTTTCCGCACCCCTGAGAAATCTGGTAACTCTGGGAACACTAATAACACTAATTGGTGGAGGAATGGCAGCACACTGGCTGACAGAATTTCCCTGGTCCATTGCCTTTCTTTACGCATCTCTAGTTGTAGTAACAGGACCAACGGTAATTAGTCCCCTACTCAAACAAGTAGAAGTTGATCGCCGAGTAGCAACCTTACTAGAAGGAGAAGGGGTATTAATCGACCCAGTAGGGGCAATCTTAGCAGTAGTAGTACTGGACACAATCTTAAACAGTAACGCCGTGCCCCTAGAAATAGTCAGCGGGTTAGGATTACGTTTAGGAGTAGGTGCTGCTATTGGTGGAGCCTGTGGTTGGCTATTAGGCTTATTTCTCAAGCGTACACCCTTCCTTTCAGAAGACCTAAAAAACCTGGTAGTCTTAGCAGGAGTTTGGGGAATATTCGGGTTAGCACAAACCCTCAGAGGAGAATCTGGGTTAATGGCTACAGTAGTAGCAGGAATTGTCCTAAAAGCTTCCTCCATTCCTCAAGAAAGACTGATCAGGAGATTTAAAGGACAATTAACCGTTCTGTGTGTCTCCGTCTTGTTTATTTTACTTGCAGCAGACCTTTCCATTGCCAGTATTTTCGCCCTGGGTTGGGGCAGTGTGTTGACTGTTTGCGTACTGATGTTTGTAGTGCGACCGCTCGGCGTGATTGTTTGTACCATAAAAAGCGGCATGAATTGGCGACAAAAAATGTTTTTAGCCTGGGTTGCACCCAAAGGAATTGTATCAGCCTCAGTTGCTTCATTATTCGCCATTCTCTTAACCGAAAAAGGGATAAATGGGGGTGACTCCATCAAAGCGCTAGTCTTCCTCACCATCATGATGACTGTATTTTTGCAAGGACTTACAGCAGGTTCAGTAGCCCGTTTATTAAAAATAACCTCCCAAGAAGCAACAGGAGCAGTAATTGTAGGTTGTAATCCCATAGGTCGTCTCATAGGTCGTCTCTTTCAAGAACAAGGAGAAGGGGTAGTACTCATTGACACAGATCCAGAAGCTTGTAAACTTGCAGCAGCAGAAAATTTACCAGTTTTTCAAAGTAGCGCCCTCGATCCAAAAGCACTTGAAGAAGCTGGGATTGAATCAATGGGCACTTTCCTCGCCCTAACCAGTAATGCAGAAGTAAACCTAGTGTTAGCTCAACGAGCTTTTGAAGAATTTAAACCACCCCGCGTCCTCGCAGTCTCATCCCATAATAATAATAATGGCGCTAAAAATAGCAAAATAGATCAAGCTTTTATGGCTGAATTTTCCATCAAAACTTGGAATAAATATCTCAATGAAGGTCAAGTAAAATTAGGCAAAACTGTTTTAAAAGAAGCAGGATTGTCTTGGCAACAATCTCATATTCAAGCTTTGATTCTTTCAGGAGAATTTCTCCCCTTGCTAGTTAAAAGAAACAGAAAAATGAAAGTAGTAAAAGCTTCAGAAGAATGGCGATCGCACGATGAAATAATTTATCTTCTACACGATTCGCGCCCAAAACTGTTAAAACTACTTTCAGGTGGCAACCAGTCTTCTCGTCTCGCTTTAGAAAAGCTTCCAGAAGTAGAAGAAGTACCCATTGCTGACCCAGTATCCCAACCCGTTTTGGAAAAAATAACCTCTAATAATGAATAATGAATAATGAATAATGAATAATGAATAATGAAGAATGAATAATGAATGAAGAATGAAGAATGAATGATGAATGATAAATGATGAATGATGAAGAATGAAGAATGAATAGACCAAAAGCTGCGAAGTAGTGTTAACCCCCCCTAACCCCCCCTTAATAAGGGGGGGAAAATTACCAAAAAACAGGCATTTCCCCCCCTTAATAAGGGGGGGTTAGGGGGGGTTTAAAAATTTTCGCAACAGGTCTAATAATGAAGAATGAAGAATGAAGAATGAAGAATGAAGAATGAAGAATGAAGAATGAGCTAAAAAGATTGAGCGGAGAAAAGCGCAAACATAGCAACTAAATTCACCTAGTAATTTGTAATTAATAATCTAAAAAATGAAACCAAGATCAAGATATTCTCCCCCTCGTTATAATGCTCCAGCAACTCCTACTCAAGGAAAAAGTGGATCGAATTTAAGTTTAAATTATACAACCGCAGCAATTTTAGCAGGAGTGTTTGTACTAGGAATAGGTTTAGGCATTCTGTTAAGTTCAGGACAAAATACAAACACAGCAAACGTCGCCTCCCGCGAATTTATTGATCGCAGTGCACCAAATGCTGAAATTTGTGCACAATTTGGAGCTAGTGCTATTGTTTCAGATTTGCGAGTTTTTATTACTATGAACCCCTTTAATGTATTTGTTACTCAACCTTCAATGCAACCTGGATGTGTACTAAGACGTAACAACTGGTCAATTTTGGAAAAACAAGGCTTAGTAACTTCACAACAAGTGAATGATTGCAAAGTCAGAATGAACACATTTGGTTTTACAGGACCTTTGGAAGGTTCCCCTAACATTAGTTGTATTTATCAAAATAATGCCGCAGAGAATTTGTTTTTAGATCGCACAGGAAGTAGCCCCAAAGAAACGGAAAAATTCTAATAGTCTAGTCATTAGTCATTAGTCAAATATCAAAACGTAGGGGCGGGTTTAGGGATAATATTTTACTCATAACTAGAATCTTTAAATCAAAACCCGCCCCCTCCACAGTCATTAGTCATTGGTATGTATTCTAAGGAAGATTAGGAAGTTTAAATATATAAAAATTATGACAGAAAATGGGCTTAAGCCCATTGTCAATAGTCCTAACTATTTTTTTGCTATAAAAAATTCTTGATTTTTCTTAAAAAAATCATAACATTTAGCTAAGGGCGATCAGACTAATGACCAATGACTAATGACCAATGACTAATGACTAATAACCAATTTTTAAGAGGAGTGAAAAGTTAAATGTGTGGAATTGTTGGGTATATAGGAACTCAAATAGCTACAGATATATTGATAGCAGGGTTGGAAAGGCTGGAGTATAGAGGTTATGATTCTGCAGGCGTAGCAACAGTAGTAGAAGAAAAAATTCACTGTGTTCGCGCTAAAGGCAAACTACAAAACCTGCGCGCAAAATTAGAAGAAGAAGTAAACCCCGCGCAAATAGGCATTGGACACACTCGCTGGGCAACTCATGGTAAACCAGAAGAATATAATGCTCATCCCCATCTCGATATGTCTCGCCGCGTAGCAGTGGTGCAAAATGGCATAGTAGAAAACTATCAGGAGTTAAAAGAAGAACTGAAAAATAAGGGCTATGAGTTTATTTCTGATACCGATACAGAAGTTATTCCCCACCTGATAGCAGATTATTTAAAAGCAGAAAATACTGATTTAGATGGTTTTTTACAAGCAGTACAACAAACAGTAAATCGTCTGTCTGGAGCATTTGCGATCGCCGTTATTTGTGCTGACTATCCAGATGAATTAATTGTGGCACGCCAACAAGCACCTTTAGTACTTGGTTTTGGTCAAGGGGAATTTTTCTGTGCTTCTGATGTGACAGCAATTGTCCCCCATACCCGCGCTGTTTTGACTCTGGAAAATGGGGAAATAGCAAGACTTACACCTTTAGGGGTAGAAGTGTATAACTTTGGGGGTAAACGTCTGCGCAAAGCACCCCGCACCCTCGACTGGAACCCCATTATTGTAGAAAAACAGGGTTTCCGTCACTTCATGCTCAAGGAAATTTACGAGCAACCTGGGGTGGTTAGGACTTGTTTGGAAGCTTATCTTAATAGTAACTGGCATTTAGAAGATAACCCCGATTTTAGCCCCATCAACCTGGGTTTACCCGAAGAGTTTACCGCAGACTTAGAAAATATTCAGATACTCGCTTGTGGGACAAGTTGGCACGCCAGTTTAGTCGGGAAATACTTACTTGAACAACTGGCAGGTATTCCCACTATGGTGCAATATGCCTCAGAATTTCGTTATGCACCCACTCCCATAACCCCCCATACCCTCACCATCGGTGTCACCCAGTCAGGAGAAACCGCAGATACCCTCGCCGCACTCGAAACAGAAAAACAGCGTCGAAGTGGGTTAGAGCCTCGGTTTCAGGCAAGAATTTTAGGTATTACTAATCGCTGTGAAAGTAGTTTAGGTCAAATGGTCGATCGCCTCATTGATACCCACGCAGGTATTGAAATAGGTGTAGCTGCTACTAAAACTTTTGTCTCTCAGTTGATCGCTTTTTATCTCCTCAGTCTAGATTTAGCTTATCGACGCGCACGTTTGGGGGGTAAAACCCCCCATCAGATGCTCAATTCAGAGAAAATTGCCACCATAATTCAGGGTTTATCTCAACTTCCCGCCCAAATAGAGTTAATTTTGGAAAGTCAAGAGCGCTATATTGCAGAATTAGCCCACGAATTTACCGAAACTAAGGATTTTATCTTTTTGGGAAGGGGAGTAAATTTCCCCATTGCTTTAGAAGGAGCATTGAAATTAAAAGAAATTAGTTATATCCATGCAGAAGGATATCCCGCAGGGGAAATGAAACATGGACCGATCGCATTGTTGGATGCTAAAGTGACCGTAGTGGCGATCGCCATGCCAGGCGATGTATATGATAAAGTCATTTCCAATGCTCAAGAGGCTAAAGCCAGGGATGCTCGTGTTATAGGAGTAAGTTCCATCAATAATGATGAAACTAAATCTATTTTTGACAACTTATTACCAGTACCTAAAATCGAAGAATTACTATCACCAATTCTCACAGTAATTCCTTTGCAATTATTAGCCTATCATATAGCAGCAAAACGCGGTTTAGATGTGGATCAACCCAGAAATTTAGCCAAGTCAGTAACGGTGGAATAAGTAATAATTATTCTCGGTCAAACCAAAACAACGGGTCATTAAAATCCCGTCTTGAGATAACCAAGTCCACTTGCGTGGACTAGCTGTTTTTCTCACTATATTTTACAGCAAAAAAAGAGATAGTTATACCATATTTCTAAAGAAGAAATGATAGACAAGGGGCTTTAGCCCCTTGAGAGTCGCAAGGGGCTAAAGCCCCTTGTCTTCAGAGACTCATTTAGATCACAACTTTAGAAAAATGGTATAAACTTCCCAATATTTGCTATATAAACAATGTTTTTTAAGCAGGGGGTAAAGAAAAATGTCCATGAGTTTTATTAGTCCAAAAACTGATTTTGCATTCAAAAAAATCTTTGGTGCAGAAGAAAGTAAAGATATTTTAATCAGCTTTCTCAATGCTATTATTTA
>Ga0209594_1000510_pt1 | contig 23028 bp, 19 predicted proteins | sample AshMeaCrysSpring_FD_184126 | JGI IMG/M metagenome (GOLD analysis project Ga0209594, IMG submission 184126) | Groundwater microbial communities from Big Spring, Nevada to study Microbial Dark Matter (Phase II) - Ash Meadows Crystal Spring... | ecosystem: Environmental > Aquatic > Deep subsurface... | reverse complement strand
ATTAGACCTCTTGCGAAAGTAGTGTTAACCCCCCCTAACCCCCCCTTGGTAAGGGGGGGAAATGCCTGGTTGTTCGGCTCCCTCCCCTTACCAAGGGGAGGGTTGGGGTGGGGTTTTTTACGGTTTTGCAAGAGGTCTATTAGTTTTTACCTTGACTTTCTTACTACTCCATTCTGTAATCGGAACAATTTGAATCACTGGAACTCGTTGATTATAAGTATCATTTGTCACAACAATACATGGTCTAATTTTTCCTGTTTCTGATCCTTGAGTAGGATCAAGATTAACATCTATAATCATGCCTCGTTTAAGTTGTGTCATTCTCTTAAAGCTGACTCTGTTAATTCCTGTAAATCTTCATCTTCTTCATAAATCTCAGCATAAAGTTCAGCGGATTCAATTAAACTTATTTCTTTTGGATCTAGGGATAATGATTGAGCTTTTTCAGTCTCCTGAATTAAAGGACTAACTGTAATTTTATACCGTTGATTTGGAGGTAAATCTAAGGGTGTTTCAGGATGTAATGTCTCCCCATCGAAAATCGCTGTTATCACTTTATTCATTTTCAGTCACCTTAACTATATCTTTTATGTTTTTTGGGTTAAACATGATTAAATCTTATACGCGTAGAGCACGTAAGGCGGAAACAGTGAGCAGTTAGAAAAGCACTATATCTCCCAATTATTAACTGCTCACTGTTCTCCATGATCCGTGCTCTACGCGTATAACTATGATTAACTTGATTCACCTTGATAAAACTCATCTACAATGGATTTAACAGCATTTACACTCAAATCTTCTTGTTCAGATTTACTGTAAATTGTTAATAACAAAATACTGGTTTCTGATTCAACTAAGTAAATTAATCTGTAACCTCCACTTTTCCCTTTTCTAATATTACTATTTTGCACTCTGAGTTTATAGATAAAATAATCTGAACCAAAACCAGATAACCTATCTCCTAAGAAGTTTCCTTCTTGAAGTTGTTCAATAATTGGTTGAACATCAGCCCGAATATTACGATATTTCTTGACTAAAGTTTTTAAATTCCTTTTGTATTCAGGAGTTAAATCAATTTTGACTAAAAAAGATTCATTCTGCATCAATTCCCTCCCACATTTGTTCTAAAGGTATTCTTTTACCTTGTTTAGCTTCTTGTAAGGCTCGTCTTAAACTAGCCTTAATTTCTTCTATTGGGGTATCATCAGGATCGGTTTCTGATTCATCAATAAGTAGTATTACTTTAACTCGACTAGGGGTATCAATTTCGAGAGGTTCATCTAATAATAATTGACCTTTTTCATTAATGTTGCCCATTACTTCAAATGCTTTCATAATTTTATCTTGATTTAATTTCAATATAATTATAGCAAAAAAAATGTATCTGTTTGTTAAAATTAAAAAAATAATTTATTTAAGATAAAAAATTTTAATTGTACGTTATCAATTAGGTGCGTTACGCGCACGCTTTCGCACCCTACAATTACAACAAAGTTAAATACTTGCAACTTTATTACAAATAGCTGGGGGTTGAGGTAAAGATTTACCATTTTCTTGATATTCTTCTATCAGTAACTCTAAAACTTCTTGAGCGTTTTTTAGTGCTTCTTCATAGGTGTCTCCATGAGTATGAAATAGTTGAGTAGGAAATTCAGGTAAATGAACTAAGTAACATTGATCTTCATCTGACCATTGAATGACAATAGTGCAATGTATTATATTTCATAATTGGGGATAACAATTCACTAATTAAGTATAAAATATAAATGATTCCTAAAAATTAACGAAACTATGAGCTTAAAAAAATTTCCGCAAAATTTCCTCTGGGGTGCAGCAACTTCTGCATATCAAATAGAAGGTGGATGGAATGAAGATGGTAAGGGTGAGAGTATTTGGGATAGTTATACTCATCGTCAGCATACTATTTTAAATGATGAAAATGGGGATGTTGCTTGTGACCATTATCATCAAATGGAAAGTGATGTCAAGCTAATGAAAGAGTTGGGTTTACCTAGTTATCGTTTTTCTATTTCTTGGTCGCGAATTTTACCCACAGGAAAGGGAGAAATTAACCACAAAGGACTGGATTTTTATGAGAGATTGGTGGATGAATTGTTAAGAGCAAATATTGTACCCAATGTAACTTTAAATCACTGGGATTTACCTCAGAAAATTCAAGATTTGGGAGGATGGGTAAACAGGGATAGTATTAACTGGTTTGCAGAATATGCTCAGGTGATGTTTGAAAAATTAGGCGATCGCGTCCCCATCTGGTCTACTCATAATGAACCCTGGGTGATTGCATTTCAAGGATATGCTTTTGGTATTTTTGCCCCTGGTATTGCTGACTATTCTCAAGCTTATCAAACTGCGCATCATTTGTTAGTTTCTCACGGAAAAACAGTACAAATATTTCGTCAGGGAAACTACCCAGGGGAAATAGGAATAGTGTTAAACTTTTCTGCTTATCAAAGTTTGGGGAGAAATAAAGCGGATGATGCTGCTTCTCAACGAGCTTATGATAATGGTAGTGCGTTATTTCTCCAACCCTTATTTAAGGGAAAATATCCCCAAAAATTACTTGACTGGATTGGTTGTCATGCTCCTATTATTAAAGATAATGATATGGAAATAATAGCTCAACCAATAGACTTTTTGGGGGTTAATTATTATGCTACTCAAGCCATTGGTTTTACTCAACATGGGGGATTATTAAAAATAGGAGCAAAACAAATTTCTGCTCCTGGTTGGGGAACTACAGAAATGGGTTGGGGAATTAATCCTGCAGGTTTAACGGCGGTTTTGTTGGATATTAAGGATAATTATGGCAACCCAAAAATGTATATTACTGAGAATGGTTGCGCTTTAGCAGATAAACCTGATCAAAATGGTTTTGTAGATGATAGGGGTAGAATTAATTTTCTCAGAGAGCATTTTTTAGCAGCTTACAAAGCTATAGAAGCGGGGGTAAATCTTCATGGTTATTATGTGTGGTCATTGATGGATAATTTTGAATGGGCGAGTGGTTATCAACCGCGTTTTGGTTTAATTAGAGTAGACTTTTCTACTGGAAAACGTATCCCAAAACAAAGTGCTTATTGGTATCAAGATGTTATTAATTCTAACGGGGTAAATTTATGATAAAGCAATTCTCAAGTTAATGAGGTACATTGTTTTTCCCTCCCCTCCTGGGAGGGGGGTAGGGGGGGTGGGTTCGGGTACCTAATAAGCTTCGGTTTTGCTGTAAATTAGTCCACAATCCCAAAGAAGGTGCGTTACGGCTGACGCCTAACGCACCCTACGACTAAATCGTGATTTTTTAAATAAGCTGTAGCTACTTCAGCATTGAGAGGTTTAGAGAAGAAATATCCTTGACCAAATTGACAACCTACAGCTTTTAATAAATCTAATTGTACTTGGGTTTCGATGCCTTCAGCGATGGTGTAATATCCTAAGTCTTGAGTTAACCTAAAAATTGCGCGGGCAATTTTGGCTAATGGTGTATCTTGTTCAATCTCTTTGACAAAAGAGCGGTCTATTTTAATTACATTTACAGGTAATTTATGGAGATAACTTAAACTTGAGTAGCCAGTGCCAAAATCATCAATACAAAGTTCAATATTTCTGGCTTTTAATTGAGTTAATTTTTCTGTTACCCAATGTTCATTTTGCAGACAACAACTTTCGGTAATTTCCAGCCTTAAATTACGGGGATTTAAGTTTACTTCTTGTAAAACTTTGTCAATTTCTTCTATTAAATTTGGCATTAAAAACTGTTTGATTGAAAGGTTGACACTCATGGTTAAATTGGGGTTGTGGGCTAGCCATTGACGTAATTGGTAGCAAGCTTTTTTTAAGACAAATAAGCCGATGGGGATAATTAATCCTGTTTCTTCTGTAATAGGGATAAATTTATCTGGGGAAATTTTACCTTTTGTTGGATGTTCCCAACGCAATAAGGCTTCAAAACCTGTTACTTTTTGAGTAGTGAGACAAACAATGGGTTGATAGTGGATCTCAAATTGCTGTAACTTAATGGCTTGGTGTAAATCGGTTTCTAATTCTAAAGCTGCGATCGCCTTTTGCCGCATTTTTTGGTCAAAAATTTGGTATCCTCCTGGGTTAATTGCTTTTGCTTGATATAAAGCGGTATCTGCATCGCGGAGTATAGCTTCTGGAGTTGTTACAGTTTCAAGCAAGCTTTTTGGCTCAACAATACCAATACTGACGCTTGTAAATACTTGATGGTTGGTAAGGTAAAAAGGGGTATTTAATTCTTGTTGAATTTTTTCGGCTAGTTGGATAGCTTGATTAATATCTGCAATATCTTTGAGGATAATGGTAAATTCATCGCCCCCTAAACGGAAGATAGTATCATCTTGAGTTAGACATTGTTTTAACCGATGGGCGATCGCCACTAACAACTCATCTCCCACCAAATGACCTAAACTATCATTAACCACTTTAAAGCGATCGATATCGAGAAAGAGAAGGGCAAATTTAGAGGCTTGATTTTTTGCATCAGAGATGGTTTTAGTTAAAATTTCCATAAACAGGGCGCGGTTGGGCAACCCAGTCAAGGTATCAAAATATGCTTTAATGTGGAGTTGTTCTTGTGTCTTGATTCGATAGGTAATATCTTCTACCGTACCTTCATAGTAAAGGAGATTTCCTAAAGGGTTTCTTACGGCGCGACAATTTTCTGAGATCCAAATGATACTGCCATCTTTACGATAAACCTGGTATTCAAAATTTGTTACTGCATCATTTTTTCGTAACTGCTGAATTAACTCAGTCCGTTGCTGTGGAATTACATATAATTGATGTTCAATATCTGTGAGAGATGCCATTAATTCTACTGGAGAGGTATAACCATAAATTCTTGCTAGGGCGGGGTTAGCACTGAGATAATGTCCGTCTGGAGTAGTTTGGAAAATCCCTTCTATTGCATTTTCAAAAATACTGCGATATTTCGCTTCTGCTGCTTGTAATGCCAGATCGGAAAGCTTGTGAGCTGTTATTTCCCTGGCTACCCAGATTACCTGTTTTCCGTCAAAGGGGGAAATATTGGCGGAAAACCAAATTTCCTGGTTATCTATGATGAGGCTATACTCAACATTAACGGTTTTTTCTGTGGTAATGGCTGTTTGGATAAACCCTTGAAACTTGTCTGCTGTTGGCTGATCAAACACTTCATGGAGGGTTTTGCCAACGAGTTCGGGGGCTGGTTTGTATAATAGATCGGGGTTGGTGGGGGCTATTTTGAGATAGCGTCCTGAACTATCCAGAACTATTATTACATCTGTCATGGCTGAGAACAGTGCTAATAGTTCTGTTTCAGAAGAGCGTAGTGCTTCTTCCATCAATCTCTTTTGAATCACAAACCCCAACTGAGAAGCTACTGCTACTACCAAGTTGATTAAATGTTGATCTTGGGAGCGAGCTTGACTCATAAAAAATACGAGTATTGCTACTACTTCGTTTTTGACAATAATGGGGACACCCAACCCAGCTTTTAGTCCGCACTCTTTGGCTATTCGAGCACGCAAAAATAGTGGTTCTGTGGAAACATCCTGTATCCATTTGGGTTGACGGGATGACCAGACTTTCCCTGGTAGTCCCACATTGGGTGCAAATGTATATTTAATGCTTTGCTCGCGGAATTTTCTTAGTTTAGCCAGGTTTGCTTTACTATTTGCGTGCCATTTTGGGTGGCATTTTAAATATGTGTTATCACTATTTTTGACCCAAGCTTCTCCAAATTCCCAACTGGTTGCTTCACAGACTTTGCGCAGTGATATTTCTAAGGCGGTATCAAAGTCTTTTGCTTCTCGTAATACTGATGTTATGGTTTGCAGCAGATGAACTTCTGCAACAGAGCGATCGCATCTCAGCCCTTTTTTATGGGAACAATCGTTACAATCAGTAATCAAGCCTTCTATAAATAGCATTCTTTTATCTTATAGATTCCAATATATAGTTAATTTTTTCTGATTAACTTGTTATCTGGATTTGTGATGAGAAGTTAGTTAACAATCAAACTAATAGATTGTATAATCAATCACAAACAATTTTAAAATTTTTCTCCAGATTTTGAATCATATTTTAGTGCATTTTCCAATAGTTGATCGACAGGAGCAGTTAGCATTTTGCAGATGGAGACTGGAAGCGGGACACAGGTTTATTTATGATAACTTTACAAACATTTCACTTTTTAATTTTAAAATCAGTATCATTCGTTACATTTTATTCTTTAAGGAAAATGGCTTCAGATAAGCAGCTAAAGACAAGGGGCGCGGATCCCCTTGTCCCTGTCTTTTTTTTGCTATAAAATTAACTTAAATTGTAGAAAAAGTTTACCAAAACTTTATAAAACTTTACATTAACAATATCTCAAAGAAAATGAGCGAACCAAACCAATTTTACCAACAGCAAATCTGGCAAATTGTCAAGCCCTATTTATTTTTACTTCCTGCTTTAATTATTTTAGGTTTAACGGTTTTTTTACCTGCAATACAAGCTTTTTCTTTAAGTTTCACTCGCTATGAATATGATTTAACCCAACCTCCTCAATGGGTGGGTTTTGAAAACTTTCAGCGGTTATGGAAAGATGAGGTTTTTTGGCAAACAATAAAAAATACTTTTTTATATCTAGTTGGAGTTGTGCCAATTTTAGTAATTGTTCCCCTGGGTTTGGCAATTTTAGTTAACCGAAAAATTCCAGGAATTAATTTTTTTCGGATGTCATTTTATACCCCAGTTGTTATTTCAATGGTGGTAGCTGGGATTGCCTGGAAAGCGTTGTATTGGTCAAATGGTTTACTCAATCAATTGTTAAAATTTTTGGGTTGGGAGACGGGTATTCCCTGGTTAACTAGCCCTAACTGGGCAATTTGGAGTGTGATGGTGGTAACTATTTGGAAAGGATTAGGGTATTATATGGTAATTTATTTAGCTGGTTTACAATCAATTCCCGAAGAATTATATGAAGCGGCGGCAATGGATGGTTCTGATGGGTTAAAAAAACATTGGGATATTACCTTACCCTTAATGCGTCCTTATTTACTATTAGTAGGGGTAATTTCTGCTATTTCTGCCACTAAAGTTTTTGAAGAGGTGTATATAATGACTCAGGGAGGACCGCGCAATAGTTCTAAAACAGTGGTTTATTATCTGTATGAGCGAGCTTTTCAAGACTTAGATATTAGTTATGCTTGCACCATTGGGTTATTGTTGTTTTTGGGAATATTAATCTTATCGTTTTTAAATTTGCGTCTCTCTGGTATTCAGTATGGGGGGAAATAAGATTAATTTTGCTTTTTAGATAATAATTCTAAATAAGCAAAGGGAACAGTTATGGGCCAGAGAATACTTGCAGCTATTAAAATAATTATTGACAGCTTCCTTTCTTCTGGTTTTGGGGGATATTTCAGGAAAAAAGACAGCCAGATGCAAAACCAAAAGGGAAGCATCTGGCTGTAAATAATTATTAGGGTTTTAAGCATATAGCAGTCCTAAATGATTTGCGATCAATAAAAAATAGACAAAGAGTTGAAGACAAGGGGCTTAAGCCCCTTGCCTCTTACAATTATATGTATTTTCTTTGAATTTTATAAAAGATTAACAAACTTAGACTACGCTCAGTTACCTTTCCATCCCCCCTTTCCAATTGGGGGGATAAAGGGGTGAATATCTTCTTGATTTACTGTTAATTAACAGAAAGAGAGCGAATAATTAGAGGGGAATAGGAATATTGACGGCCAAGAAATCTGATAGTGGTAGATTTATCGGAAATACCACGATAAACTATGCCTGATTTGTTGGGAATGTTGATATTAACTGCTACACGAGTCATTGGATAAGAAGCACCGCGATAAGTACCAATATTTTCGGTAGCAACAGTGGGAATTTCAAGGGATTTACGTTCGTAAGGTATACCGCGATAATAAAGTGTCATTTTAAAAAAGTCCTAAATAAAAAAGTTTGAAAATTTGACTGTAGAGAGCAGTTAGCTTGATTGCCTTGCCTTCTATATTTACTAGAATAAACTGCAGCTTATACTTTTGTCTGTGAGAAAAAGTTATAAAAAGTTAGATCTTTGGGAGCTAATCATGTGATAATTTACATACCAATGTAAAGGAAAGGGCAATGGAGATTGACGAAGCACTGGCAATTGTGGATACAAAATTAACACCCAAGCAGCTCAATGACTTACAAGAATTTGTGTTGCGGGAGTCTTGGGAAAATAAAACCTATCAAGAGATAGCAATTAATGCAGGTTATGATTATGACTATATTCGAGTGGTGGGTTTTGGGTTATGGCAAACTTTGAGTAATGCGTTTGCGGAAAAAGTGACAAAAAAAAATTTTCGCTCGGTGCTGCGAAAATACGCCTGTTCTAAAGATGCTCAAGTAATCAAAACCTCTACTGTGAGCCTCACTCCAGCAAAACCACAGCTTGTTGAACTACCCAAAGGTGCGGTAAGTTTGGATTCTCCTTTTTATATCAAACGCCCGCCCCTTGAAGAACAATGCTATTGCGAAATTCTCAAACCTGGAGGGATGGTACGCCTTTGTGGTTCTAAAGGAAAGGGGAAAACTTCTCTTAAAAATAGGATTTTGACCTATGCTACTACCCAGGGCTATCACACTGTGAGTTTGAACTTTTATCAAGCAGAGCTTTTGCATGATTTAAATGGGTTACTTCGTTGGTTTTGTGCTAATGTCACTCAGCAGTTAAAACTAGAACCCAGGTTAGATGATTATTGGGATGAGGACTTGGGTAGTAAAATGAGCTGCACTATCTATTTTGAGGCTTATATTCTCCCAAAAATAGAGAGTGGTTTGGTGTTAGCTTTTGATGAGTTACATCGACTGTTTGAGTATGTCTGTGTGGCGCAAAATTTTCTCCCCCTTTTGCGTTTTTGGTACGAGAAAGGTAAGGATGAACAAATCTGGCAAAAACTTAAATTAGTTGTGGTTCATTCTACAGAAATTTATGTGCCCTTAAATATTAATCAATCTCCTTTTAATGTGGGACTTTCCCTCAAATTGCCTGAGTTTACAGAGGCTCAGGTGCAAGATTTGGCACTGCGTCATGGACTTGTTTGGGAAGGTTTGAAGGAAGTTCAACAATTAATGGCAATGGTGGGAGGACATCCCTATCTGGTACGTCTTGCACTCTACCATCTTGCTACTGATAAACTTAGTCTGGAGCAACTCTTACAAGCAGCTCCAACTCTTACTGGGATTTATAGTGACCATTTACGCGAAAAATTGATTATCCTCAAACAAAATCCAGAATTAATGACAGCTATGCAAATGGTTGTCAACAATGAAAATGGTGTGAAATTAGAACCTATCCTAGCTTATAAATTACAAAGTATTTGTTTAATCAAATTACATGGGGATCTGGCAATGGTTAGTTATGAGTTGTACCGTTTATATTTTTTGTCTCAATTATAATAATTAATAAGTTCAATGAAACCTCTTTACAAAATAGAAGAATATCACTATCAAGTTGGTGGGAGTTTAAGTAACGATGCTCCCTGTTATGTGGTTCGCAAAGCTGATACTGACCTCTATGACGCTTTGAGTAAAGGTGAGTTTTGTTATGTTTTTAACTCCCGTCAGATGGGTAAGTCTTCTCTGCGAGTTAGGGTTAAAAATCGCTTGGAAAAAGAGGGAAATTGTAGCTGTGTTTCTATTGATTTGAGTGTTATTGGTGGGGAAAATATTACCCCGTTACAATGGTATAAAGGTCTGGCTTCTGCTATATGGTTAAATTTGGGTTTGATGAGTAAGGTAAATTTGAAAAATTGGTGGCAAGAGTTGGAAGATTTAGCGCCGATGCAAAAATTTAGTCGGTTTCTTGAGGAACTTTTACAGTGGAAAATTGAGGAAAAAATAGTTATTTTTATTGATGAAATAGATAGTGTTTTAAGTCTGGATTTTCCTACTGATGATTTTTTTGCTCTCATTCGTTTTTGTTATAATCAAAGAGCAGAAAATCCTGTCTATAACCGCTTGACTTTTGCTCTGTTTGGGGTGACAACTCCTTCTGATTTGATTGGCGATCGCCTCCGCACTCCTTTTAATATTGGAAAGGCGATCGCTTTAGATGGTTTTCAACTCCATGAAGTTAACCCTTTAATTCATGGTTTAGAGGGAAAAGTTGATAACCCTAAAGCTTATTTAAACGAGATTTTATCCTGGACTAATGGTCAACCTTTTCTTACTCAAAAGTTGTGTCGTTTAGTGGTTGAAAAGGATTTAAACCCTCCCCAACCCCCCCTTACTAAGGGGGGGAGAGAAAGGTTGGGGGGGGTAAAAGTTCCCCCCCTTACCAAGGGGGGGTAGGGGGGGTTAAAGAAGAAGCTCCATTTTTAAAACAGTTAATGCGGGAAGTTTTAACTAATCATAGTGATGTGGCAATCCAAATTAAAACAATTGTAGAAAATAGGATTATTAATAATTGGAAAGCACAAGATGAACCAGAACATTTGAAGACAATTAGCGATCGCCTTCTCAGTAACGAAAAACGTGCTCATTTCCTCCTTACTCTCTATGAAAAAATTCTCCTCCAAGGCTCAATTTTAATAGATAACAGTGCTGAACAATTAGAACTTATTTTATCTGGTTTAGTTGTTAAAGAAGGGGAATATTTACGGGTTAAAAACAAGATTTATGCAGCAGTTTTTAACCAAAATTGGGTAAAACAGGAATTAGAAAAACTGAAACAACAGCAATTTGATACTTTATCTATTTGTGAGTTGTTTATTAATAGTTTGGCTGAGTTAAGTATGGAAGAAATTGAAAAAGTAGGTAAGGCGATCGCGCAAAATTTCCCAGAAAAAGCTCAAGCTATGTTAAAGGGGATTAAAACATTAAATTAGTCATTAGTCATTAGTCATTAGTCATTAGTCATTAGTCATTAGTCATTAGTCATTAGTATGCCTTCTAAAAACTTCTTAATTTTTCTTAAAATATCATAACCTTTAGCTAATAACTAATGACTAATGACTAATGACTAATGACTAATGACCAATAACTAAATTATTAATCCCATTTTAAAATCAAAGAAGGCATCAATTTTTGTAAGTTTTTCAAAGAGGTATTTTGCCAAGTTATCGCTTGATTTCCTTTAACTACAATTTGAGTTTTTGCTTGTTTGCGCACTGCAATTACAAACTTAGATAACATTCTAAAACCAGCACTATTAAGAAATACCAACTCGCACAGATCTAAAGTTATTTCACCCAAATTTTGATCTAATATTTCATTCATAAAATTTTCGATTGGCTGATAATCTGTCATCCCCATCCTTCGCAAAGATCCCTCAAAGTTTATTGTTGTACTTTCTTGTTTATAGTTAACTTTATATTGCTCACCTTTAATTTCTTTCATTTATTTTAATAATCCCTGTAAATTATATTCTAATTTTACCATTGTTGTTACTATTATTAATGATTGGTTTTTGGGCAAAGTTTCAAACTTCCAACCTATCTTAGCATTATAATCATTAATAATAGTTATTAAGCCAATTCCTGGAGCATTTTCTGCTTCAGCACTTCTTTCTAATTGAACTAGATAAAAATCTTCTGGATCTGAAGCGAGCAACTCTTGGATAAAAGCTTGAAAAGTATCTTTTGTTTTTTGACAAATACTATTAGTTGCTGTTACCACCACTTTCACTCCTGTATCTTCAAACAAATGCAATTTAAACTTAATGGGATAGGAGGATATTTGCTCATTAAATTTCATGGCATTTTCTAGGAGTTCATTAGCAATGTAATTCACCGAATCTTTAATCCTATTTTGCATTTTTTCTTTGGTGGAATTTTCAGGAAAATAAGTAATAATATAATCGGCTACAAAATCAGCAATGATACCATTTTTTTTCCAACGTCTTGATAAAGGAAGAGAGCTAGGAGAATAACCAATTGCTAAAAATTCATAATGCTTATAATCCTCAAATTGTTCTTGATATTCACCGAATAAGTTAGTCATGGTGTTTAAATTTTTCTAAAAATATAAATTGAAAGTTACTCTGGTTATTTTTGCTTAATTATCACCAAAGTGATATCATCAAATATCTTTTGTTCCCCAATATGTTGGCGTAAATCATCAATAATAGCTTGTTTAATTTCCTCAGCAGTTTGCTGATGATTTACTCTCACCACTTCACAGAGTTTTTCTAGTCCATATTGCACCTCATTAATATTTTCTGCCTCAGTTACTCCATCAGTATATAACAAAACCACATCACCAGAGTTTAAATTAAGCTTTTCTTCACCAAGAAAATCAGCGATCTGCTCATCTAAACCAATGGGGAAACCTAAATCTAAAGTATTGATTAATTCTACTTCTCCAGACGAACTAATTATAATTAAATTTTCGTGTTGACCACTTACTCTTAATGTTCCTTGTTGATAATCTAAAATAGCGAGAGTCAGGTGTCGATCTAAATTCATCCGCTCAATATTTTTATAAATTGTTTTATTAAGAATATCTAACAAGCGCATTTGATTAGTTTCTTCACTTTCAATAAGAGTTCTCACTGCGGTTTGAACCATCAACATTAACACCCCACTAGCTAAACCATGTCCAGTCACATCACCAATACCAATAATTACCCTTCCATTGTGGGATAAAACCTCATAATAGTCACCTCCTACCTCATCTGTGGGCTGCATAAATCCGACAATTTCTAACTCTTCAATAGACTTTAATTCTGATGGTTTGGGTAAGACCATTTTTTGCAGTTGTTGCGCTACTTCTAACTCAGCACTCATGCGGAGATTTTCTTTTTTTAGTAGTTCATTCAGCAGGGTAATTTCTTCATTTGCTTGAGCTAGTTGGGCGGTTCTTTCTGTTACTTTTGCTTCTAAAGTTTGATAAAGTCGGGCGTTTTCAATGGAGATAACTGCTTGAGTGGATAATAGTTTAATAACTTCTAATCTATCTGGAGTAAATCCCCCAATAGTTAGATTATTTTCTAAATAAACAATACTGATCAATTTACCTTGATTAATCAGAGGAACACACAAAATTGACTTAGGTTGATATTTTTGAATATAAGGGTCATTGATAAAATTTCCCTCTTTGCTAGCATCATCTATAACGACACTTTCTGTTGTTCTCGCCACATAATTAATAATAGAAGTAGGTAAGTTATTCTCCATCGGTTTTGATTGAAAAACGGTCACGTTTTCCGAATTGACAGCACCTTCTGCTTCAATTAACAATTTTCCCTCACTTTCTAACAGCAAAAATCCTGTTTCCGCTCCTGCATTTTCCATAATTATTTTTAGCAACTTCCGCAATAATTCCTCTAACACAACTTCACTGGAAATTGCTTGAGATGCTTTTAAAACTGTAGCTAAATCTAAAGCTTCTCCTGAAGTGTTAGCTGTATTTTGAAATTTTAACTGAGAGTGTTTAAGTAACAATTGAGGATAAGTAGCTTCTAACTGTTTTACTTTTGCTTTAGCAGAATAGCTATTATAACAATAACGAGCTTCTAGTAAATAAATTTGAGCAATTTTGTCCATTCCTTGAGCGAGATAAAAACGCGCAGCTAACTCATAAGCTAAAGCTTCTTCTTGAATGTATTTATTTTCCTTAGCTCCTTTAATTGCTTGTTCATAAAGTGCTGCAGCTTCCCAATTTTTCCCCTCAAATCGCGCTTTTTCTGCTGCTACTAAGTCATATTTGTGTTGAAACTTTTGCGGGGCAAAATCTGCAAATTTTTTGATTTTTTTTAGGTTAGTTTCTACCTGGTTCAGCAGAAATTCTTGTTGCTCATTTTTTACCTGGTCACAAACTGCAATTCTAGTAAGAGAACCATACAAATAATAAATCATTGCACTCAAAGGAGTCATTTGCACAGCTTCAATATTTTGTTCTGCAAGGTCAGCTATTTCTAAAGCTTTAAGGTATGCGCCAAATAAGTAACAGAGGAACATTTTTATTGTATAAAACATAGCTAGTCCGATGCTATCTTTTTGTTCCTGATATAGGAATAACATTTGTTCTTCGTTATAATATTCCCCCATTAAACTGTAGGGATGTTCCCCTGAACCTCGCAAAATTTGCACCACCATTTGCTGATATATTGCATGATAATTTGATACGGTTTTTTGCTTGAGTTGACTAATTTTCTCAGCATATTTGACCATCTCAAGTTCTAATTTTTCTAGTTCTTTGTTACTAAAATATGAATGTACCGAGTAATTTTGTATTGCCCATGCTGCATATTCTACATCTCCTGTTTCCAAAGCGTTAGCATAAGCTGCTAAATAATCGGGCAATATTTCTTTGTCATGTTTTTTCCATAATGCCATATAAGTGTTGAATAACACATAAATTTTTGCTTTCAGTTCTTTTACCTGAAATTTTGACCATAAACTTAAAGCTAATTCGCCAAATTGATAACCTTTATTGAGCTCCCCTCTAGCACACAAAATTATCCCATACCACACAAAAGCATAAGCAGATAAACCTGTATAACCAGACTCTAAAAAAATCTTGATTTTTTCTAAAACAACCAAATACCAAAGTTGACGGTTAGAGATAAATGCAGGAACAATAATACTCGACAAAATTTGTGTCACTGCTAGCTTTTTTTCATCCGTTAACTGGGGAATTTCAAGTAAATCAGAGGGAGTCTTATTTGCTAAAATTAAATCTACTTCTGCTAGTTTTTCTTCTACCTCTTCCTGACTTGGATTATCTGGGAAATTTACCCCTAATAACTTGAGAACAGATATCCCTATTTTAAGCGCAACAAAAAACTGTTTTTCCGCTAAATAACTTTGAATTTTGACTTCATATACTTTGACTTTATCTAACAGTGTATTTGCTTGTTGTAAAACCTCTTCTGTTAATTGTTCCATTTGCTCTGATAAACCGCATAAATAAGCTGACTCAGCCGTCTCTATATATAGATTTAAACTTAAATTATACTGAGTTTCCCAGCAATTATTACTTAACAATTCAATGCCAGTTTTAAAGTAATTATAAGCAGGTTTATATGCTGCTGATGCTTTCGCTTTTTGACCAGCCTTTAAATTTACTTTCGCAATTTCATCTTTTTCTGATTCATGGGTTATTAATTCCCTCCCCAAATAAAAATGATCTGCTATTTCAAATATCTTTTCTGATAACTTTTCTGACGCAGTATGCTGCAATAGTAAGCGACCAATTTTTAAGTGAATAACCTTTTTTTCCTCTTTTTCCAATAAATAAAGCGCCGCTTCTTGAATACGGTCATGGCTAAATTTATAATTTTGAATTAATAAGTTTTGATCTCTGTCTGATGTAGGAATAATTAAACCTAACTTAATTGCTTCTTGCAGTTCCCTATTAATTTCTCTTGGTGGTTGCTCACAAATTAGAGCAAGGATATTTAACTCAAATTCTCCCCCTAAACAAGCAGCTATGGCTAAAATATTCTGAGTTGACTCTGGCAATTGTTTTAACTTATTAATCATTAATTCTACCACATTGTCTGTGATGTTCATTGCTTTAATTTGCTCAATTTTCCATTGCCAACTTCTGGAGTTAACATCAAAATTAATCAGGTTTGAGGTAAATAATGTTTTGAGAAATTCATTTACAAAAAATGGATTACCATCAGTTTTCTTTAATACCAACTCTGCTAATGGTTTGACAGATTCAATTTGACTTTTAAAACTATCAGCAATAAGCTGACTAATATCATTTAATTTAAAATTTTCTAAGGTAATTTGATTTATTTTTATACCTAGTTCAGCTAATTTTTCAATAGTAATGATTAAAGGATGGCTGGGAGTAACTTCGTTATTACGATATGAACCAATTAATAATAAAGATTGGGTTTTATAATTATTTAAAAGTAATTCAAGTAATTGAAGACTTGCTGCATCTATCCACTGTAAATCATCCAAAAATAACACCACAGGATGCTTATTTATTGCAAACACACTGATAAAGTTTTGGAAAACCAAATTAAAACGATTTTGTGCCTCATTTCCCTTTAATTTTACCACTGCTGACTGTTTACCAATAATTAATTCTAATTCTGGTATTAAATCACTAATTACTTGAGCATTTACTCCTAGTGCATTTAACAGCTTTTCTTGCCAATAATTAAGTTTGGTTTCACTTTCGCTCAATATTTGTCTAATTAATTGAGTAAACGCACTCACTATGGCAGAATAGGGAATATTCCGCTTAAATTGTTCAAATTTACCAGAAATAAAATAACCTTGTTTTGCTGCAATAACTTGATAACTTTCTTGCGCCAGTAAGGTTTTCCCACTGCCACTTTCTCCCACAACCAGCATCATTTCTTGTTGTTTTTTACCTCTTCCCTCATTACTTATTTTCTCTATAGCTTCCTGCAAAATTGCAATTTCTCTCTGTCTTCCATAGAGTTTTTCTGGTATTTGGAACTTCTGGCAAATATCTTGACTACCCAAAATAAAATTTTCAATTTCCCCAGTGCTTTCTAATTGAGTCAAACAGAGTTCTAAATCAGTTTTAATTCCCAAAGCACTTTGATATCTTTCCTCTGGAGTTTTTGCCATTAATTTCATTATTATTTTAGCTACTGTTAGCGGTATTTCTGACTTAATTTCTTCAGGTTTAAGCGGTTGTAAAGCTAAATGAGCATGGATTAATTCTAAGGGATCAGTAGTAACAAAAGGCAACCTTCCCGTGAGCATTTCATAAAAAGTTACCCCCAGGGAATAAAAGTCTGTACGATAGTCTAAACTACGGTTCATTCTTCCCGTTTGTTCGGGGGATATATACTCTAATGTTCCTTCTAACAAATTGGGATGTTTTAGCGTTAGGTTTTCCCTAGTTAAGCAGGTAGAAATACCAAAATCAATAATTTTTAGTTGTCCAGTTTCTGGGTTAATCACAATATTAGCTGGGTTAAGATCTTTATGAATAATATTAGCCCCATGAATTTCAGCTAAACCTTCAGTAATTTTAATTGCTAAACTTAAAAACTCTTCTATGGTTAAACACTTTTCTGTCATCCATTCTTTTAATGACTGCGCCCCAAAATCTTCTAACAAAATTATTAATGTTCTTTGATAGTTTTCTAAGCCATAAACTTTAATTACTTTTTGGCTTACCAAATTCTTTAATATTTCGTATTCTATTTGATAGCGGCGTAATTCTTCAGGGGTAGGATAATCTTGTTTAAGTACTTTAAGTATAACTGATTGGTTATTTTCTTCTTTAATACCACGATAAACTTCTGAGTTGATACTTTCATAAATTTTAGCGCTAATTTTGTAACCATTAATCAAGATCATATTTCATTTTTTCCCCTTTAATTTGCCTTACACAAACAAGATATAGCAATTCCTTTATAAGACATTTTTTTTGTAGGGTGGGCAATGCCCACCCTACTTCAAATAAAAAGTGTATGAAATTACGTTGTTAAATTTGAGCCAAAATCAACACCCTAGCTTAAGCCCCTTGTCCGTACCTCAATACTAAGAGAAACGCTATAGGCTAAAATAATAAAAAAAAATAATTAGACTTATGATATCACAAAAACCATTAACTCAAATCCTTACAACTGAAGAGTTAGAAATTTTAAAAGAACACTGTAAAAAGTACAACAAAACAGTAACAAAAGCACTCAAAGAATGGCTTGACTTTATCGAGAAAAAAGCACCATCAAAAGAAGAGTTATTGCAAGAAATAGAGGATTTACAACAACAAGTAAAAACCTTAAAACAAGAAAAAGCAGACCTAGAAATATTATTAGAAGCAACCACAGAACATACATCAGCGGTAGAAGAAGAGTTAGAAGATGAAACTTTAGAGTTAAAACGAGAAAGTGAAGAGCGGTTTCGGGCGATTACTGAAGCAACTCCTACACCTATAGTAGTATCTAGCATCGTTTCAGGCAAGATATTATACGCTAATACTTCAACGCTTAACACTTTTGGTGTGTCACTCGAAGAGTTAAAATCACGCCCAACTACAGATTTTTACTATAATCCTAATGAGCGTCAACACTTGCTCGATTTGTTTTTTCGAGATGGGTATATTGAAGGCTACGAAATACCAGCGAAAAAAGCTGATGGTAGAGTATTCTGGGTGACAGTTTCCATTCGACCATTCAAATTTAATGGTGAGAATACATTGCTGAGTGCATTTTTTGATATTACCCAACGTAAGCAAGCAGAAGAAGCACTACGCATAGCAGAAGAAAATTATCGCAGTATCTTCCAAAATGCCCTAGAAGGTATGTTTCAAACCACCCCCGACAGAAAATATCTCAACGTTAACCCAGCAATGGCAAAAATACATGGTTACTCTTCCCCAGAGGAAATGATGGTTACAGTGCAAGATATTTCTCAGCAACTATATGTTGATCCTACTTTGCGTGATGAGTTTAAACGTCTGATGGAGCAAAATAACTATGTTTCTGGGTTTCAATATCAAGTTTATCGACAAGATGGGCGAAAAATCTGGGTAGAAGAGCATACGCGCGCAGTAAGAGATGCTCAAGGAAACTTGCTCCACTATGAAGGTATCATTCAAGATATAACCCAACGCAAACAAGAAGAAGAAGAAATGAAACGTCAAATGCAGCAACTACGCATTGAAATTGACCAGCAAAAACTACAAAGTGAGGTTAAAAGTCTTGCAAATACTGACTATTTTAAAGCTATACAAGCAGAAATCAAAAACATGAGAATAAGTTAGTAGTAAGTACTTTTTGTGATTTAATTTAAAAATCTCACAAAATTTTCCAAGTATTCAATAATTGACAATAATTATTAATTGTTAATTGTTGAGTAACTTACCAATTCAACCCCCCAAAATGGCTAAAATTATCTCAATTCACTCCTATCGAGGTGGAACAGGAAAATCAAATCTTACTGCTAATTTAGTCACAGCGATCGCCCTTGCAGGAAAACGAGTAGCTATCATTGATACTGATATTCAATCTCCAGGTATTCACAATATTTTTGACCTGAATGCAACAACAATTAACAAAACTCTTAATGATTATTTATGGGGAAACATCCCCATTGAAGACACAGTTTATGATGTTAGCACCACCGCAGGAGTCAATGATAAAGGTAAAATTTTTCTCATTCCTTCCAGTAGCAATGTAGATGCAATTTCCCGCATTTTAAGTGAGGGATATAATGTCAATCTCCTCAATCAAAGTTGTCGCCAGTTGATACAAAGTCTCCAATTAGATTATCTTTTTATTGATACCCACCCAGGTTTAAGTAAAGAAGTATTTCTCTCCATTGCAATTTCCCATATTTTAATTATTATTCTTCGTCCAGACCGTCAAGACTATCAAGGTACAGCAGTAACTGTAGATTTAGCAAAACAGTTAATGGTTCCCCAAATGATGCTGTTAATAAATAAAGTAGTTAGTGGGATAAATTTAGACAATTTAAAACAACAAATAGAAAACACTTACCAAACCAAAGTAGGCGGCATTTTCCCCGCAACAGAAGAAATGATGCGCTTAGGTAGTAACGGTATTTTTTGCCAATTATATCCCCATCATCCTTGGACTAATACCCTCTTTCAAGTAGCAAATCAAATAATTAATAATCAATTAGATCAACAAAATTATTTACACAATTTGTAGGGGCGGGTTTAGCCAAAATCTTTGTCATGACAACCATTGCCTTAAATCAAAACCCGCCCCTACCCTTACTTAATAATTAATAATATCAATTTCATTGAGAACAGGTCAGACTAGAAAAAGAAATGTTAACCTAGAAAAAGCAGAAAAAAGAAAAGAGTTGTTCAATGAATAAGGTCGTAGTTGGGTTATCAGGTGGCGTTGATAGTTCAGTAGCAGCAGCTATTCTCCATCATCAAGGATATCTTGTAGAAGGTCTTACCCTCTGGTTAATGAAAGGGAAAGGTCAATGTTGTTCAGAAGGAATGGTAGATGCAGCAATGATCTGCGAACAGTTGGGTATTCCCCATCATATTGTGGATAGTAGAGAAGTGTTCCAAAAAAATATTTTGGAATATTTAGTAACAGGATATGAAAATGGTGTAACTCCCCTACCCTGTTCTCAATGTAATCGCACAGTGAAATTTGGTCCAATGTTGCAATATGCAAAAGAACAATTAGGTATAGAGAAAATAGCTACTGGTCACTATGCACGGATAATATATGATCAAAAAAGCGATCGCTATCAACTCAAAAGAGCAGTAGATCGCCATAAAGACCAATCCTACTTCTTATATGACCTCACCCAGGAATTACTCGCAGGGTCTATTTTTCCCCTCGGAGATCAAACAAAAACCGAAACCCGCCGCATTGCAGCACAATATGACCTAAAAACCGCCGAAAAACCCGAAAGTCAAGATTTATGTCTGGTTGAAGCTCACGGCTCAATGAAAGACTTTCTCGATAAATATATTAACCGCAAAGAAGGAGATATTGTTGACCTCCATGGCAAAATATTAGGCAAACATCAAGGTATCCATCACTATACTATCGGTCAACGTAAAGGGATCGGTGTAGCAGCACCAGAACCATTGTATGTAGTAAAAATAGACCCCGTAATGAATCAAGTAATAGTGGGAACACGCGATCGCGCTGGGCGTGCAGAATGTACTGTTACCCGCATGAACTGGGTTTCCATTGCTCAACCCACAACCCCCATCAGCGCAGAAGTTCAAGTGCGCTATCGTTCCCCCGCAGTACCAGTAAACGTCATTCCTTTAGATACCCCCCCTTACCAAGGGGGGGATAGGGGGGGTCGCATTAAACTGGTATTTGACGAGCCCCAGTTTGGCATAACTCCAGGACAAGCTGCAGTATTATACAATGGCGAAATGTTGCTTGGAGGCGGTATTATTGAAAAAGAGTAGTTGTTGTTAACCTAGAGAGAAAAAACTACCATGCTCCAACCCATACCTCAACCCGTTACCTTTAATGAGTTCATTGACTGGTATCCCGAAAATTCAGAAAGGCGATATGAATTACACAACGGAGTTATTGTTGAAATGCCTAAACCAACAGGTAAACATTCAGAAATTGCAGGATTTCTCACTTTAGAACTAGGAATCCAGTGTCGTAACACTGAACTTCCTTATTTTATTCCCAAAGAATGTGTTGTAAAACCTTTTCGCGACGAATCGGGATATGAACCAGATATTATTATTTTAAATCGGGAAAATATCAACCAAGAATCGCGTTGGTCAACCTCATCTATTATTACAATAGCCTCATCTATCAGTTTAATTGTTGAGGTAGTAAGTAACAATTGGCGCAATGACTATGCACTTAAAGCAGTAGATTATGAAGAAATGGGTATTGCTGAATATTGGATTATTGACTATCTTGCTTTAGGTGGCAGAAGATTTATTGGTAGCCCAAAACAACCAACCATTTCTATTTATCAACTAATAGATGGGGAGTATGAAATCACCCAATTTCGTGGAAATAACCCCATTATCTCCCCAACATTTCCCCAACTAAATTTGACCGCAGAACAGATATTTAATGCAAGAAAAATAGCTACAGACTCCCCGTAGCACAGGCATCATGCCTGTGCATATAAACTGTTAAAAATGGAAAGTAGCAGAAAGCACAGGGCCATGAATTTTTTGATCTAATCCAAATTCATTTTCACCACTACCATTTTTATAATTAAAATCGTAAATCCGATAGGCAACCTGTAAAGAAATATTCCGAGCTACCCACCAGTCTAGACCAGCAAAAACATTCCAAACCATATCTGTATCTCCAGCTAATCCAAAACCAGAAACATCACCTCTAACCCAAAAAGTTACAGGATCTGAAACTTGCATCCCCACCTTACCCCCCAGCAGTGGTTGAAACCAAGTACGACTTTGATTAAATTCTAATTCCAATTGTTGACCCAAACCAGGAAAAGATACATCAGCTTCCGCACTTTGTGATAAATCATTCAGACGCACCCCAGCAATAGGTTCAAACCAAAATAAAGGATAATTTTTATTAGAAGGAGACTCAGGTAGTCTGTGCATAGGAGCAGCACCCAAATGATAACTAACAAGAAAATCATAAACTCCTTGCTTATATTTTACCTCTGATTCAACAGTAGCCCCATTTGGCTCTAATTGCACGTTCTTAATCCCACCTAAATTGACATAAGAAGCGTCAACAATTAAGCCTAAATTGCCTTTCCAAGCTTCAAAGCGACCGTTAATATTAAAACGAAGACCATCCAGAAATTCCCCTAAATCTAAGTCATAATCTCGGCTATTTCCGTTAATTGTTATAGTACCACTGGTATCTATGGGAATGGTAAAATATGGTTGAATTTTAAACCGCCAGGAGTTATCTTTCTGTTGGGTTTCTTCCTCAGCAACCTGGGACAAAATATTATTCTTAACTCCTGAATTTTTTGCAGGTAATTCAGTTAACAAAAATTCTCCATTATCTCCAGCTAAAATGCTTGATTCTTTAAAACAATTTTCTGCTAATAATTGAGGCGTTTCAGTGCTTGAAGGAATTATAGTTTCTTTTTGTTTTATTTCCGAGTGATTTTTTAAACACAAATACTCGATTTTTTCCACAGAAAAAACAGGCAATATTTCCTCACTTTCCAGCCAAATATTTCCATTGTCTTTTTTTTCTGCAATACTCGATTCTTTTGGACTACTTGCAAGGGTATTTTGAGTTAACAAGCTTGACATCAAAAAAGTACCAAAAATCCCCAAATAAGACTTCACAGACATTGTTTTTACTCCTCACACTTTCATTTAGCTTCTCATTATAGCATATCAAACAATTAAAATCAATTATAACTTATTAAAAGTTTCAAAAGTAAATTATACGATATTTTTTAAAGTTACAGTAGCACGTTAAAAACAAAAATACTTTCAAAAATTTAACCAAAAACTAAATGATGCAATAGACATCTCCAAAATAGAAAATAAGATAGAATAGTAATGACTATATATATTATTTTAGGCGATCGCTATCATGAATAAAACATTAGAATATATTTATAAGAATCCAAAACAAACAAAAAGAAT
>Ga0209594_1000509_pt1 | contig 23075 bp, 22 predicted proteins | sample AshMeaCrysSpring_FD_184126 | JGI IMG/M metagenome (GOLD analysis project Ga0209594, IMG submission 184126) | Groundwater microbial communities from Big Spring, Nevada to study Microbial Dark Matter (Phase II) - Ash Meadows Crystal Spring... | ecosystem: Environmental > Aquatic > Deep subsurface... | reverse complement strand
CAACTACGCGATCGTGCAGGGCGTCGACCACGTCGTGCCGGTCGACGTCTACCTGCCTGGCTGCCCGCCGCGCCCGGAGATGCTCATCGACGCCATCCTCACGGTGCACGACAAGATCTCGACCTCGCCCCTGGGTGCCAACCGCATCGCCGCCGAGGACGAGGCCGAGCGGCGGGCACTGACCGCGGTCCCCACCCACGAGCTGAAGGGGCTGCTGCGCTAGATGAGTGACACCACCCGCGACTCCGCCCCGGCTGCCGCCGACGGAGGGCTGCCGGTCGAGTCGACCCCCCAGCCGCTGCCCGCCCACCCCACGGCACGTGGCGCGTTCGGGGTCAGCGGCTCGGGCGACACGTCCGGCTTCGGCGGGCTGGTGGCCCGGGTCGCGAACCCGGCCACCCTGCCGGCCGGCACCCCCCGTCCCTTCGGCGGGTTCTTCGACGGCGTCGTCGACCGCCTCGACGCCCTGGTCGAGGGAGCCGTCGAGAAGGTGGTGGTGGACCGCGGCGAGCTGACCGTGTTCGTGCGCCGGGAGAGGCTGCTCGGGGTGGTCGCAGCGCTGCGGGACGACCCCGACCTGCGGTTCGAGATGTGCCTGGGCGTCAGCGGCGTGCACTACCCGGACGAGACGGGCCGGGAGCTGCACGCGGTCTACCCGATGCTGTCGCTGACCCACAACCGGCGGCTGCGCCTCGAGGTGGCTGTCCCCGACGCCGACCCGCACCTGCCCTCGATCGTCTCGGTGTACCCGTCCAACAACTGGCACGAGCGCGAGACCTGGGACTTCTTCGGGCTGGTGTTCGACGGCCACCCGGCGCTGACCCGGATCGAGATGCCCGACGACTGGCCGGGCCACCCGCAGCGCAAGGACTACCCCCTCGGTGGCATCCCGGTGGAGTACAAGGGCGCCACCATCCCACCGCCGGACGAGCGGAGGACGTACCGCTGATGGCAGACACCCAACAAGCCGGCGCCGCGCTCGGCGCCGAGGACGTCACCCTCACCGCGGGGGTGCGCGGCACCACCGAGGGCCCGGTCTACACCGTGAGCGGGCAGGACTGGGACTCCCTGACCGCCGAGATCGTGGGCAACGAGCGGGTCGTGGTGAACATGGGCCCGCAGCACCCGTCCACCCACGGCGTGCTGCGGCTGGTGCTCGAGCTGGACGGGGAGACCGTCACCGAGGCCCGCGCCGGCGTGGGCTACCTGCACACCGGCATCGAGAAGAACATGGAGTACCGCACCTGGACGCAGGGCGTGACGTTCTGCACCCGGATGGACTACCTGTCACCGTTCTTCAACGAGACCGCCTACGTGCTCGGGGTGGAGAAGCTGCTCGGCATCACCGACGAGGTGCCCGAGCGGGCCACCGTCATCCGGGTGCTGCTGATGGAGCTCAACCGCATCTCCTCGCACCTGGTCGCGCTCGCGACCGGGGGGATGGAGATCGGGGCGCTCACCGTGATGACCATCGGGTTCCGCGAGCGCGAGGTGCTGCTGCACCTGTTCGAGGCCCTGACCGGCCTGCGGATGAACCACGCCTTCGTGCGGCCCGGCGGCGTCGCCCAGGACCTGCCCGCCGACGGGCTGGACAAGGTGCGTGAGGCAGTGGCGTGGCTCAAGCAGCACCTGCCCGAGTACGAGGCCTTCTGCAACGAGAACCCCATCTTCAAGGGCCGCACGGTCGGCATCGGCTACCTCGACCTGGCCGGCTGCATGGCGCTGGGCATGACCGGCCCGGTGCTGCGGGCCACCGGCATGCCCTGGGACCTGCGCAAGACCCAGCCCTACTGCGGCTACGAGACCTACGACTTCGACGTGCCGACCTGGGACACCGCCGACTCCTACGGCCGGTTCCGGGTACGCGTCGCCGAGATGTGGGAGTCGCTGCGCATCGTCGAGCAGTGCGTGCAGCGGCTCGAGCAGCCGGGGCCGGTCATGGTGGCCGACAAGAAGATCGCCTGGCCGGCCCAGCTGGCGATCGGGTCGGACGGCATGGGCAACTCGCTGGACCACATCCGCCACATCATGGGTGAGTCGATGGAGGCCCTCATCCACCACTTCAAGCTCGTGACCGAGGGCTTCCGGGTACCGGCGGGCCAGGTCTACAGCGCGGTGGAGTCCCCCCGCGGCGAGCTCGGGGTGCACCTGGTCTCCGACGGCGGCACCCGACCCTGGCGGGCGCACTTCCGCGACCCGTCGTTCAACAACCTTCAGGCGGTGCCCGCGATGTGCGAGGGCGGCCAGGTGGCCGACGTGATCGTGGCGGTGGCCGGGATCGACCCGGTCATGGGAGGCGTGGACCGGTGAGCGAGAGCGGCACGAGCCTGGACGGCACCGCGCGCGCGGAGATGCGCGAGCTGATGGCGCGCTACCCCGACCCCCGGTCGGCGCTGCTGCCGATGCTGCACCTGGTGCAGGCCTACGACGGGTACGTCACCGCAGCGGGCATCCGGCTGTGCGCCGAGCTGCTCGAGCTGTCCGAGGCCGAGGTCGCGGGGGTGGCGACGTTCTACACGATGTACAAGCGGCACCCGATGGGCGAGTACCACGTGGGGGTCTGCACCAACACGCTGTGCGCGGTGATGGGCGGCGACGCGATCTGGCAGCGCGTCAGCGAGCACCTCGGGGTCGGCCACGACGAGGTGACCGAGGACGGGCAGGTCAGCCTCGAGCGAGTCGAGTGCAACGCCGCCTGTGACTACGCCCCGGTGGTGATGGTCAACTGGGAGTTCGTCGACCGGCAGAGCCCCGACAGCGCTGTCGCCCTGGTGGACGCGCTGCGCACCGGTGAGCAGGTGCGTGCCACCCGTGGCGCGCGCATCTGCACGTTCCGCCAGGCCGAGAGGGTGATCGCCGGGTTCGCCGACGACCGGGTCGGCGAGGGCCCGGCGGCCGGCGAGCCGTCGCTGCGCGGGCTGCGCCTGGCCCAGGAGAACGGCTGGCAGGCGCCCCCCTTCCCGGCCGAGTCGCCCGGTGCCGCCGCGGCACCGGCCCGGCAGACCCCCTCCGCACCGACGAAGGAGACGCCGTGACCACGCTGGCCCCCGTGCTCTCGGCGCACTGGGACACCCCGGACGCCTACACCCTGGCCGGCTACGAGCGCACCGGCGGCTACCGGGCGCTGCGGGCCGCCCTGGAGCGCGACCCCGCCGACCTGGTCGGCCTGGTGAAGGCCTCCGGCCTGCGCGGCCGTGGCGGCGCCGGCTTCCCCACCGGGATGAAGTGGGGCTTCATCCCCGCCGACAGCCCCAAGCCCTCCTACCTGGTCGTCAACGCCGACGAGTCCGAGCCGGGCACCTGCAAGGACATCCCGCTCATGATGGCCACGCCGCACACGCTGGTGGAGGGCGTCATCATCGCGTCCTACGCGATCAAGGCCAAGCACGCGTTCATCTACGTGCGTGGCGAGGTGCTGCACGTCATCCGCCGGCTGCGGGCCGCTGTCGCCGAGGCCTACCGGGCCGGCTACCTCGGCACCGACATCCTCGGCAGCGGCTACGACCTCGACGTGGTCGTGCACGCCGGTGCCGGTGCCTACATCTGCGGCGAGGAGACGGCTCTGCTCGACTCGCTGGAGGGCCGCCGCGGCCAGCCGCGGCTGCGCCCGCCGTTCCCGGCGGTCGCCGGCCTCTACGCCTCCCCGACCGTCATCAACAACGTGGAGTCGATCGCCAGCGTGCCGGCGATCGTGCTCGGCGGCAGCGACTGGTTCCGCTCGATGGGCAGCGAGAAGTCCCCGGGCTTCACCCTCTACTCGTTGTCGGGCCACGTGGCCAACCCGGGTCAGTACGAGGCCCCGCTGGGCGTCACGCTGCGCGAGCTGCTCGAGCTGTCCGGCGGCGTGCGTGAGGGCCACGAGCTGAAGTTCTGGACGCCGGGCGGCTCGTCCACCCCGATCCTCACCACCGAGCACCTCGACGTGCCGCTGGACTACGAGGGCATGGCCGGGGCCGGCTCGATGCTCGGCACCAAGGCGCTGCAGGTGTTCGACGAGACGACGTCGGTGGTGCGCACGACGCTGCGCTGGGTCGAGTTCTACAAGCACGAGTCGTGCGGCAAGTGCACCCCGTGCCGCGAGGGCAACTGGTGGCTGCTGCAGATCCTGCGCCGGCTGGAGGCGGGCCAGGGCAGCAGCGAGGACATCGACCTGCTGCTCGACCTGTGCGACAACATCGCGGGCCGCTCGTTCTGCGCCCTGGCCGACGGCACGTCGGCCTGCGTGACCAGCGCGATCACCCACTTCCGGGACGAGTTCGAGGCGGGCACCCACACCCCGGCCTGGGAGCTGTTCCCCTACGAGGCGTCCGCCACGGTGCCGGTGCCGGCCTCCGCCCCGGCGCAGGCGGTGGCCCCGTGACCGAGGTGGCACAGCTGGTGACCGTCACCATCGACGGCTACCAGGTCGAGGTCCCTGCGGGGACGCTGGTGATCCGGGCCGCCGAGCAGCTGGGCATCGCGATCCCGCGCTTCTGCGACCACCCGCTGCTCGACCCGGTCGGAGCGTGCCGCCAGTGCCTGGTCGAGATCGGCACCCCCGGTCCGGACGGACAGGTGCGCTGGATGCCCAAGCCGCAGGCCTCCTGCACCATCCCGGTGAGCCCGGGGATGGCCGTGCGCACCCAGCTGACCTCGGCGGTGGCCGACAAGGCGCAGCAGGGGATCATGGAGTTCCTGCTGCTCAACCACCCGCTGGACTGCCCGGTCTGCGACAAGGGCGGGGAGTGCCCGCTGCAGAACCAGGCGATGAGCAACGGCCGGCCCGAGGCCCGCTTCGACGGCGCCAAGCGCACCTACCCCAAGCCCATCGCGATCTCCAGCGAGGTGCTGCTGGACCGCGAGCGCTGCGTGCTGTGCGCACGCTGCACCCGCTTCTCCGACCAGGTGGCCGGCGACCCGTTCATCGAGCTGCTCGAGCGGGGGGCGCTGCAGCAGGTCGGGATCTACGAGGACGAGCCGTTCGAGAGCTACTTCTCGGGCAACACCATCCAGATCTGCCCCGTCGGAGCCCTCACCAGCGCCGCCTACCGGTTCCGGGCGCGGCCCTTCGACCTGGTGTCGGTGCCGTCGGCCTGCGAGCACTGCGCGTCGGGCTGCGCGCTGCGCACCGACTACCGACGCAGCACCGTGATGCGCCGGTTGGCCGGGGAGGACCCCGAGGTCAACCAGGAGTGGAGCTGCGACAAGGGCCGGTTCGCCTTCACCTACGCCACCGCACCCGACCGGCTCACCCACCCGCTGGTGCGCGATGCCGATGGCCGGCTGCAGCCGGCTTCGTGGCCCGAGGCGCTGCGGGCCGCGGCCCGGGGGCTCGCGGCCGCGGCCGACGGCGGCTCCGCCGGGGTGCTGGTCGGCGGCCGGGTGACGCAGGAGGACGCCTACGCCTACGCCAAGTTCGCCCGGGTCGCGCTGGGCACCAACAACGTCGACTTCCGGTTCCGCGAGCACAGCGCGGAGGAGACGGCCTTCCTGGCAGTCGCGGTCGTCGGCAGAGGCCCCGACTCGGGTGGGGCCGACTACGCCGCTCTCGACACCGCCCCGCACGTGCTGCTGGTCGGGTTCGAGCCGGAGGAGGAGTCGCCGATCCTCTTCCTGCGGCTGCGCCGGGCCGTACGCCGGTCCGGTACGGCCGTGAGCACCGTGGCGTCCTGGCGCAGCCGGGGCAGCGAGAAGCTGTCGGCCGCCCTGGTCGCTGCCGCCCCCGGCACCGAGGCCGAGGTGCTCGACTCACTGGCCGACGTGGCCCCCGACACCGTCGCCGCGCTCGGCGAGCCCGGCGCGATCGTGCTGGTCGGCGAGCGGCTGGCCGGCGTCCCCGGCGGTCTGTCGGCCGCGCTGCGGCTGGCCGAGCGCACCGGCGCGGCGCTCGCCTGGGTGCCACGCCGGGCCGGGGAGCGGGGGGCCCTGGACGCCGGGGCCTTCCCGACGCTGCTGCCCGGAGGGCGTCCGGTGGACGACCCCGCCGCGCGCGTCGACGTGGGCGCGGTCTGGGGGGCGGCGTCCCTGCCCGCCGAGCCCGGGCTGGACACCGCGGGCATCCTGGCCGCCGCCGAGGCCGGTCGGGTGCCCGCCCTCGTCGTCGGCGGCGTCGAGGCCGCCGACCTGCCCGACCCGGCGGCGCTGGACCGGGCCCTGGCCGCCGCCTCGTTCGTGGTGAGCCTGGAGCTGCGCGCCAGCGACGTGCACACCCACGCCGACGTCGTCTTCCCGGTTGCCCCCGTCGCCGAGAAGGCGGGCACCTTCGTCGACTGGGAGGGCCGTCCGCGCTGGTTCGACGAGGCGCTGAGCACGTTGAGCCGCTCCGACGGCTGGGTGCTCGACGCCCTGGCCGCCGAGCTCGGCCACGCGCTGGGCACCGCGGACGCCCGGGCCGCCCGGGCCGAGCTCGACGAGCTCGGCCGGTGGGACGGCCCTGCGGCTGCTGCCCCCGACGACCCGGCCGGCCCGCCGGTGCAGGCCGGCCCGGGTCAGGCGGTGCTGGCCACCTGGCGGCTGCTGCTGGACCTGGGCCGCGGCCAGGACGAGGAGCCGCACCTGGCCGGGACCGCCCACCCGGCGCTGGCCCGGCTCTCGGCGGCCACGGCGGCCGAGGCCGGAGTCGCCGACGGCGAGTCGCTCACCGTGGTGGGTCCGGGCGGGGCGGTGACCCTGCCGGCCGCGGTGACCCCGATGCCGGACCACGTGGTGTGGCTGCCGGCGAACTCCGCCGGCAGCCGGGTCCACCTCGACCTCGGCGCCCGGGCCGGCACCGTCGTCTCGCTCACCGCAGGAGGCGCGTGATGAACCCCGACGCCGTCGCCGGCTTCGGCCAGGACCCCTGGTGGGTCATCGCGTTCAAGGTGCTCTTCATCTTCGTGCTGCTGGTGCTCTTCACGCTGTTCAACGTGTGGGCCGAGCGCCGGGTGGTGGCACGCATGCAGCACCGGGTGGGACCCAACCGGGTCGGCCCGCTCGGCCTGCTGCAGAGCCTCGCCGACGGCGTCAAGCTGGCGCTCAAGGAGGACGTCGTCCCGCGCAACGCCGACCGGGTGGTCTTCTGGCTGGCCCCGGCGATCTCGGCGATCACCGCCTTCCTCACCTTCGCTGTCATCCCGATGGCCGGCGAGGTGAACCTGTTCGGGGTCACCACCCCGCTGCAGCTGACCGACATGTCGGTGGCCGTCCTGTACGTGCTCGCGGTCACCTCCATCGGTGTCTACGGGTTGGTGCTGGCCGGCTGGTCGTCCGGGTCGACCTACCCGCTGCTCGGCGCGCTGCGGTCCTCGGCGCAGGTGATCTCCTACGAGATCGCGATGGGGCTCTCGCTGGTCGCCGCGTTCCTCTACTCCGGCACGATGTCGACCAGCGGCATCGTGGCCGCGCAGGAGCCCCTCTGGTTCGCCCTGGCGCTGCTGCCCTCGTTCCTCATCTACCTGGTGTCGATGGTGGGGGAGACCAACCGCGCGCCCTTCGACCTGCCCGAGGCCGAGGGCGAGCTCGTCGGGGGCTTCCACACCGAGTACTCCTCGTTGAAGTTCGCCCTGTTCTTCCTGGCCGAGTACATCGCGATGGTGAACGTCTCGGCGCTGGCGGTGACCGTGTTCCTCGGCGGCTGGCAGGGCCCGTTCGGGCTGCCCGACGGGGGCTGGTTCGGCTTCGTCTGGTTCCTGGTCAAGGTGCTGGCGCTGCTGTTCGTCTTCGTGTGGCTGCGCGGCACCCTGCCCCGGATGCGCTACGACCAGTTCATGGCCATCGGCTGGAAGATCCTCATCCCGGTCGCGCTGGTCTGGATCGTCGTGGTGGCCGGCATGCGGCTGGCCCGCACCGAGCTGACCACCAGCCAGCTGGTCATCGGCGCGGCCGTGGTGGCCGGCGTGCTGGCCGTGCTCGCGTTGCTGCCGTGGGGACGGTCCAAGAAGAGGGACGTGCCGGCGTCGGACGAGCCGGCGCCGGACGGGCCGGCGCAGGCCGTGCCGGTGGGGGCCGCACCTGCTGGCTACCCTGTTCCGCCGTTGCCCGGCGTCGAGGAGGATCAGCGTGCCTAGGTTCCTCGACCCCGTCGCCGGCTTCGGGGTCACCTTCCGGACCATGTTCCGCAAGGTCGTCACCGAGAGCTACCCGGAGGAGAAGGCGCCGACCGCGCCGCGCTTCCACGGGCGGCACCAGCTCAACCGCTGGCCCGACGGCCTGGAGAAGTGCGTCGGCTGCGAGCTGTGCGCCTGGGCCTGCCCGGCCGACGCCATCTACGTGGAAGGGGCGTCGAACACCGACGAGGAGCGCTTCTCCCCGGGCGAGCGGTATGGCCGCGTCTACCAGATCAACTACCTGCGCTGCATCTTCTGCGGCCTGTGCATCGAGGCCTGCCCCACCCGGGCGCTCACCATGACCAACGAGTACGAGCTCGCCGACACCAGCCGGGCCAGCCTCATCTACGAGAAGCAGGACCTGCTCGCCCCGCTGCTGCCCGGGATGGAGGCGCCTCCGCACCCGATGCGCCTCGGCGAGGACGAGACGGACTACTACCGGGGCGCGGGGGTGCAGCCGTGAGCGGTGAGGCCTGGACGTTCTGGATCATCGCGCCACTGACCGTGCTGGGCGGGCTGGGGCTGGTGCTGTCCCGCAAGGCCGTGCACTCGGCGCTGTGGCTGGCGGTCACCATGATCGGGCTGGCGGTGCTCTACATCGCCCAGGACGCCCCGTTCCTCGGCGTCGTCCAGGTGATCGTCTACACCGGCGCCGTGATGATGCTCTTCCTGTTCGTGATCATGCTCGTCGGTGTCGACGCGTCGGACTCGCTGGTGGAGACGCTGCGCGGCCAGCGGGTGGCGGCGCTGCTCGCCGGAGGGGGGCTGGCCTTCGTGCTGGTCGCGGCCGTCACCCGGGCCACCGTGGGCGACCCGGCCGGGGCGGAGGTGATCGCGCCGCTGGGCAACGTGGAGAGCCTGGCCGAGCTGATCTTCACCGACTACGTGTTCGCCTTCATGGTCACCAGCGCGCTGCTGGTCACGGCCGCGGTGGGCGCACTCGTGCTCACGCTGGTGCCCCGGGTGGTGCCCCGCCGGACCCAGCGCGAGCTGGCTACCGAGCGGTTCCGGCCGGCCGACGGCGACTTCAGCCTGGCCGCTGGCCTGCCCGCACCCGGCGTGCTCGCCCGGCACAACGCGGTGGGCACCCCGGGCCTGCTGCCCGACGGCACCCCGAGCGACCTGTCGCTGTCGCGGGTGCTGCTGGCGCGCGAGTCCCTCGCCGAGGCGGCGGCCGCCGCCGGGGGGACCGCCGGAGAGGTTCCCGCCGAGGAGGCACCGGTCCAGGCACGGGTCGAGGCAGGGGTGGCCGGCCCGGACGAACGACCGGTCGACGTCTCCTCGCGCCCCGGTGGGGGGGCCGAGGCATGAACCCCTCGAACTACCTCGTGCTCTCCGCGCTGCTGTTCAGCATCGGCGCCGTGGGCGTGCTGGTGCGCCGCAACGCCCTGGTGGTGTTCATGTGCGTCGAGCTCATGCTCAACGCGTCCAACCTGGCCTTCGTCACGTTCGCGCGCACCACCGGGACGCTGGACGGGCAGGTGACGGCCTTCTTCGTGATGGTGGTGGCCGCCGCCGAGGTGGTCGTCGGTCTGGCGATCATCATGTTGATCTATCGCAGCCGGCGCTCGGCCTCGGTCGACGACGCCAGCCTGCTGAGGCTGTGAGCAGAGGGTGACCAGGTGACCACGACGAGCGTGCCCGTGCTGGCCGGGGCGGTGCTGAGCGAGCAGGTGCCGGTGGCGGCCGAGGGCGTGTTCTCGCTGATCTGGCTGCTCATCGCCTTCCCCCTGGCCGGGGCGGCGGTGCTGCTGCTGGTCGGGCGCCGCGGCGACTCCTGGGGGCACGTGCTCGGTACCCTCACCGTGCTGTCATCGTTCATCGTCGCGACGTTCCTGTTCGTCTCGGTGGTGGGGCTCGGGCCCGAGGAGCGGGCCGTCCAGCAGACCCTCTACGAGTTCCTGGCCGTCGGCGGCTACACGGTCCAGGTGGGGTTGCTGCTCGACCAGCTCTCGATGGCGTTCGTGCTGCTCATCACCGGCGTCGGCACGCTGATCTTCGTCTACTCGATGGGCTACATGCAGCACGACGAACGCCGGCGTCGCTTCTTCGGCTACCTCAACCTCTTCGTGGCCTCGATGCTGCTGCTCGTCCTGGCCAGCGACTACCTCATCCTCTACGTGGGCTGGGAGGGCGTCGGGCTCGCCTCCTACCTGCTCATCGGCTTCTGGCAGCACAAGCCGTCGGCCGCCACCGCCGCGAAGAAGGCGTTCGTGGTGAACCGGGTCGGCGACGTCGGCATGTCGCTGGCGATCATGGTGAGCTTCGCGGCGGTCGGCACCAGCGAGATCCTGGCGGTCACCGGCGCGGCCGACCGGATGTCGACGCAGTGGCTCACCGCAATCGGGCTGCTGCTGCTGCTCGCCGCCTGCGGCAAGTCCGCGCAGGTACCGCTGCAGTCGTGGCTGCTCGACGCGATGGAGGGCCCCACTCCCGTGTCGGCCCTCATCCACGCCGCCACCATGGTGACCGCCGGCGTGTACCTGGTGGTGCGGTCCGGGCCGATCTACGAGGCGGCGCCGGTGGCCCGGAACGCGGTGATCGTCGTGGGCACCGTCACCCTGCTGTTCGGCGCGATCATCGGCACGGCCAAGGACGACATCAAGAAGGCACTCGCCGCCTCGACCATGAGCCAGATCGGCTACATGATGCTGGCGGCCGGGCTCGGCCCGGTGGGATACGTGTTCGCCATCTTCCACCTGCTGGCGCACGGCTTCTTCAAGGCCAACCTCTTCCTCGGCTCCGGCTCTGTCATGCACGCCATGGACGACGAGGTCGACATGCGCCACTACGGCGCGCTGCGCCGGGTCATGCCGTGGACGTTCGTCACCTTCACCGTCGGCTACCTGGCCATCCTCGGCGTGCCGCCGTTCTCGGGCTTCTGGTCCAAGGACAAGATCATCGAAGTGGCCTTCGACACCAGCACGGTGGCCGGCGTGGCCGCCCTGCTCGGGGCGGGCGTGACCGCCTTCTACATGACCCGGGTCATGCTCATGACCTGGTTCAGCGACAAGCGGTGGCGGGAGGGGGCGCACCCGCACGAGTCCCCTCCGATCATGGTGGGGCCGCTGGTCGCTCTGGCCTTCCTGTCGCTGGTGGGCGGGGCGATGGAGCTGAAGGGGATGCCCGGCGGTGGCATCGAGGCCTGGCTGGACCCCGTCACCGGCTACCGCGAGACCGAGCACCTGCTGCCGACCGCGCTCTACCCGGTGATCACCCTCACCGTCGTCGCGATCGGCGCGGTCGGGGCGTGGCTGGTGTTCGGGCGCGAGCCCGTCCCGGTGGTGCCGCCGGTCGGCTCCCCGCTGACCCGGGCTGCGCGCCGCGACCTCTACGGCGACGCGTTCAACGAGGCGGTCTTCATGCGACCGGGCCAGTACCTGACCCGCACGCTGGTCTACCTGGACGGCCGGGGCATCGACGGCGCGGTCAATGGGGTCGCGGCCGGCATCGGCGGCCTGTCGGCGCGAGGCCGCCGGGTCCAGACCGGCTTCGTGCGGTCCTACGCGTTGGCGATGCTCGGGGGTGCCGTCTTCGTCGTGGCGGCCCTTCTCCTGGTCAGGATCTAGGGGGAGGCTGACATGACCGGCTGGTTGACCGCACTGGTGCTGCTGCCCGCGGTGGGCGCCGCGGCGACGGCACTCGTCCCGGGCGTGCGCGCCGCGAAGATCGTGGCGATCGCGACCTCCCTGCTCGTGCTCGCCCTCACCGTCGTCGTCGGGCTTGCGTTCGACTCGTCCGGGCCGCTCTACCAGCTCACCGACCAGGTGGCCTGGATCGCCCCGCTGGGCGTGTACTGGTCGCTGGGCCTGTCGGGCATCTCGCTCGCGCTGGTGGCGCTGACCGCCGTGGCCACCCCGCTGGTGCTGGGGGCGATGTGGGCCGAGGTGGACGACACCGGCCGCAGCGTGAAGGCGTACTACGCCCTCGTGCTCGTGCTCCAGGCGATGGTCATCGGCGCGTTCCTGGCCACCGACGTGCTGCTGTTCTACATCCTCTTCGAGGCCATGCTGGTGCCGATGTACTTCCTCATCGGCCTGTACGGCGGGGAGAAGCGCCAGTACGCCGCGGTGAAGTTCCTGCTCTACAACCTGGCCGGCGGCCTGGTCATGCTCGCCGCGGTGATCGGGCTGTACCTGCAGGGGGAGCCGGGTGAGCGGTCGTTCCTGCTCGCCGACCTGGTCGCCCTCGACATCCCGGCCGGCACCCAGCTGTGGCTGTTCGTCGGCTTCATGGTCGCCTTCGCGATCAAGGCCCCGCTGTGGCCGGTGCACACCTGGCTGCCGGACGCGGCCACCGAGGCGCCGGCCTCCCAGGCTGCGTACCTGTCGGGCGTGGTCGACAAGGTCGGCACCTTCGGCATGATCGCCCTGGTGCTGCCGCTGTTCCCGGACGCCAGCGGGCGAGCGGCCCCCTGGGTCGTGGGCCTGGCGGTGGTGAGCATCGTCTGGTCGGCGCTGGTGGCCATCGGCCAGACCGACCTCAAGCGCATCGTCGCCTACGCGTCCATCTCCCACTTCGGTGTGATCGTGCTCGGCATCTTCGCCCTGACCACGCAGGCGACCAGCGGCTCGACCTTCTACATGGTCAGCCATGGGCTGTCGACCACGGCGCTGTTCCTCGTGGTCGGGTTCATGATCGCGCGCCGGGGATCGCGCCAGCTGGCCGACTACGGAGGTCTGCAGAAGCCGGCCCCGATCCTCGCCGGCTTCCTGCTCGTGGCCGGTCTGTCGGGTCTGGCGATGCCGGGCATGGCCACCTTCGTGAGCGAGTTCCTCGTGCTGCTCGGCACCTTCAGTCGGTACCAGGTGGCCGCCGCCGTCGCCACCGTCAGCATCGTGCTGGCCGCCCTCTACATCCTCATCATGTACCAGCGGACCATGACCGGGCCGGTCACGCCGCAGACGGAGTCGGTCCGTGACGTCCGCGGCCGGGAGGCGGTGCTGGTCGCCCCGCTCTTCGCGCTGCTGCTGCTGCTCGGCTTCGTGCCGGGCCCGCTGCTCACCTCGATCGAGGACGGCACCACCCGGACTCTGGCCGAGGTCGGCGTCTCGGACCCGCCGCCGGTCTTCGCCGCAGAGGGGGCAGGTCAGTGACCATGCAGCAGTTCGTCGCCCCGGCGATCGACTACGCCGCGCTCCTGCCGATCATCGTCGTGCTCGGCGCCGGGGTGGTCGCGATCCTCGTGGACGCCTTCGCGCCGGCACGGCTGCGGGCGAGGCTCGACCTGGCCGTCAGCGTGCTCGCCCTGGTCGCGGCCCTGGTACTGCTGCTGGTCAGAGCCGGCACCAGCGTCGTCACCGCGGGCGGGGCGGTGGTGGTCGACGGCCCGGCGCTGCTGGCCCAGGCCGCGATCGTCGTGTTCACCCTGGCCAGCGTCGTCCTGTACACCGAGAAGCGGCTCGACCCCGCCGGGGACTCCTTCGCGCCGGCCGGTGCGTCCGTGCCCGGTAGCGAGCTCGAGCGGGTGCTCACCCTGCAGCGCACGCAGCAGACCGAGGTCTACGCGCTCACCCTGTTCGCCGCCGGCGGCATGATGACGATGGTCTCGGCCAACGACCTGCTGACGATGTTCGTCGCGCTCGAGGTGCTGTCCCTGCCGCTGTACCTGCTGTCCTCGCTGGCCCGCCGCAAGAGGCTGCTCTCGCAGGAGTCGGGCCTGAAGTACTTCCTGCTCGGTGCGTTCGCCTCGGCGTTCTTCCTCTACGGGACCGCGCTGGTCTACGGCGCGACCGGTTCGCTCGACCTGGCCGGCATCGACGCCGCGGTCAGCGCCAACGTGGGGGTCGAGCCGCTGCTGCTGGTCGGCATGGGCCTGGTCGCCGTGGGCCTGCTGTTCAAGATCAGCGCCGTGCCGTTCCAGTTCTGGACTCCGGACGTGTACCAGGGCGCGCCCACGGTCGTCACCGGGTTCATGGCGGCCGCCACCAAGGTCGCGGCGTTCGTGGCCCTCATGCGGGTGCTCTACGTCGGCCTGGGCGGCCTGTCGGCGGACTGGACCGTGCTGCTGTCGGTCGTCGCCGGGATCACCATGCTGGTCGGGTCGGTGCTGGCGCTGTCCCAGACCGACATCAAGAGGATGCTGGCGTACTCCTCCATCGCGCACGCGGGCTTCCTGCTCGTCGGCCTGGTGGCGGCCGGCCCTGCCGGCACCGCCTCGGCGCTGTTCTACCTGGTCGCCTACGGGGTCGCCACGATCGGGGCCTTCGCCGTGGTCACGCTGGTGCGCGACGCCGGCGGCGAGGCGACACACCTGTCGGCCTGGGCCGGTCTCGGTCGGCGCTCGCCGCTGGTGGCCGGGGCCTTCTCGCTCTTCCTGCTGTCGTTCGCGGGCATCCCGCTCACGGCCGGGTTCATCGCCAAGCTGTCGGTGTTCGCCGCCGCCTTCGAGGGCGGCCAGGTGCTGCTCGTCCTCGTCGGCCTGCTGGCCAGCGCGATCGCAGCGTTCTTCTACATCCGCGTCATCGTGCTGATGTTCTTCTCCGACCCGGCCCCGGACGGTCCCACCGTGGGCGTGCCCAGCGTGGGTACGGCGGTCGTGATCGCGGTGGCAGCGACCCTGACCGTGCTGCTCGGCGTGCTCCCCGGGTCGCTCCTCGAGCTGGCGCAGCAGGCGTCGGAGTTCGTGCGCTAGGCCGTGCCCGACACCACGACCATCTCCGTCCCCGACGTCGGCGACGACCTCGGCGACGAGGTGCGCGCGGGCCTGGCCGTGGTCGAGCAGCGACTGGCGCAGGCCGTCGGCAGTGGAGACGGGTTGCTCGACGCCGCCGCCGGCCACCTGCTCGCTGCCGGCGGCAAGCGGTTCCGGCCCATGATGGTGCTGATCGCCGCCCACCTCGCCGACCCGGACGCCCCGGGCGTGGTGCCCTCGGCGCTGGTGGTGGAGCTCACCCACCTGGCCACCCTGTACCACGACGACGTCATGGACGAGGCCGCGGTACGCCGCGGGGTGAGCAGTGCCAACGCCGAGTGGGGCAACGCGGTGGCCATCCTCACCGGCGACTTCCTCTTCGCCCGAGCCAGCGAGATCGTGGCCGACCTCGGCCCGGAGGCGGTGCGGCTGCAGTCGCGCACGTTCGCCCGGCTGGTGCGGGGGCAGATCCGGGAGACCGTCGGCCCCCGGCCCGACGAGGACCCGGTGGAGCACTACCTGAGCGTGCTGGCCGACAAGACGGGGTCGCTGATCGCCACCTCGGCCCGGTTCGGCGCCTGGCTGGCCGGTGCGCCGGCGGAGCAGGTCGACGTCGTGACCCGTTTCGGCGAGGCGATCGGCGTCGCCTTCCAGCTGGCCGACGACGTCATCGACGTGGCCAGCGACGGCTCCGAGTCGGGCAAGACGCCCGGCACCGACCTGCGCGAGGGCGTCCCGACGCTGCCCTCGCTCTACGCCGCCCGCTCCACCGCCCCCGAGGACGCCCGGCTGGTCGCGCTGCTGTCCGGCCCGGTGGCCGAGGAGGACGTGGAGGAGGCGCTGCGGCTGCTGCGCGACCACCCGGCGCTGCCGGCGGCGCAGCGGGACGTCCGGCGCTGGGCCGACCAGGCCCGGGCCGAGCTGGCGGCCCTGCCCGACGGGCCGGCCCGGCGGGCGTTGGAGCAGATCTGCGACTCGGTCGTCACCCGGTCGGCGTAGCCGCCAGCACCAGCTGGCGCCGACGGTACGCGAACGCTTCCGCGGTGAACAACGCCAGCGATGTCCACACCAGCACGAACCCGGCCAGCCGCGCCGGTGGCATCGGCTCGTCGTAGACGAACACGCCGATGCCGAACTGCAGGGTCGGTCCGATGTACTGCAGCAGGCCGAGGGTCGACAGCGGGATCCGCGTCGCGGCGGCCGAGAACGCCAGCAGCGGCAGCACCGTCACCAGCCCGGCGCCGGCCAGCAGCAGGGAGTGCGTGGTGGACACGTGGCCGAACGTGCCCGTCCCGGCCGCCTCGAGCCACAGCAGGTACCCCAGCGCGGGCGCGACGAGCACCGACGTCTCGACCGCCAGGCTCTCCGCCGCGCCGACGTCGGCCTTCTTCTTCAGCAGCCCGTAGGTGGCGAACGAGAACGCCAGCGTCAGGGCGATCCACGGCGGCCGGCCGTAGTCGACGGTGAGCACCACCACCGCCAGCCCGGCCAGGGCGAGGGCAGCCCACTGGGCCGGTCGCAACCGCTCGCCGAGCAGCACGACGGCCATGCCGACGGTGACCAGCGGGCCGATGAAGTAGCCGAGAGACGTCTCGACCACCTGGTCGCTGTTCACCCCGTAGATGTAGGTCCCCCAGTTGACCGAGATCAGCACCGCGGCGAACGCGAGGTAGCCCCAGGCGCGGCGGGGGATGTGGCCCAGCCGGGCGAGCCGCCGCCACGCGGCGAGCAGCAGCAGGACGACCAGCAACGACCAGACCACCCGGTGGGCCAGGATCTCGGTGGCAGCCGCCGGCTGCACCAGCGGCCAGTAGAGCGGGAACAGCCCCCACATGACGTAGGCAGCAGCACCCAGCAGCAGGCCGAGCCGGTGCCGGCTCACCCGGTGACCCGTCGGGCCATCAGCACGTCGTCGACGAAGGTCCCGTCGAGCACGAACTCCTCGCGCAGCACGCCCTCGACGGTGAACCCGGCCCGCTCGTAGACGCGCCGGGCCCGGGGGTTGGTCGCCAGCACCCGCAGGCTCACCTTGCGGACACCAGCGGCGGCAGCCCGCTGCACCACCTCGTCGAGCAGGGCGGCCGCCACGCCCCGGCCCCGCTCGGCCGGTGCGACCGCGACGCCCTCGAGCGTCCAGACGTGGGCGTTCTCCGGCAGCGGGCTGGCCGGGACGACGCGGACGCAGCCGACCACGCGCCCTTCACGCTCGGCGACCAGCGTGCGCGCCGGGTCGTCCACCGGGCCGAAGAACGTCTCGCGCTCGCGCTCGAGCACCGACGGGAAGCCGGTGCCGGGCCCCCAGGCCTCGCGGTCCAGCGCCAGCAGGGCGGCGTCGTCGCCGGGTCGGGCCCAGCGGAGGGTGACCGGGGTCAGGGGATCGTCCAGGTGTCCCGGCCGCGCAGCAGCGTGGCGAGGTCGCCGGGCCCACCCGTCTGCACCGCTGCGCGCACCTGGTCGGCGAGCAGCTCGTCGTAGGGCGGACGGTCGACGTCGCGGAACACCCCGATGGGTGTGCTCGCCAGCGTCGTCGGGTCCGAGAGCCGGGAGAGCGCGAACTGCGCCGACGGGTCGCCGGCGTGGGCGTCGTGGACGAGCACGGCCTGCTCGCCCACCTCCGCGACCCGGGCGACCCGCATGCCGCCGCCGGGCGCGGGTACCACTCCGTACTCCTGGTCGGGCCCGAACCGCAGCGGCTGGCCGTGCTCGAGCCGGACGAGCGCGCTGTCGCGGCTGTCGCGGTCCTTGAGCAGGTCGAACGCGCCGTCGTTGAAGATGTTGCAGTTCTGGTAGATCTCCACGAACGCCGCCCCGCGGTGCGCGGCCGCGGCGCGCAGCACCGAGGTGAGGTGGGCGCGGTCGGAGTCGATGGTGCGGGCCACGAACGTCGCCTCCGCGCCGAGGGCGAGGGAGACGGGGTTGAACGGGGTGTCCAGCGAGCCGAAGGGCGTCGACCGGGTGATCTTGCCCTGCTCGGAGGTGGGGGAGTACTGACCCTTGGTCAGCCCGTAGATGCGGTTGTTGAACAGCAGGATGGTGAGGTTCACGTTGCGGCGTAGCGCGTGGATCAGGTGGTTGCCGCCGATCGACAGCGCGTCGCCGTCCCCGGTGACGACCCACACCGACAGGTCGGGCCGGCTCGCGGCGAGCCCGGTGGCGATGGCTGGGGCCCGTCCGTGGATGGAGTGCATGCCGTAGGTGGACAGGTAGTAGGGGAACCGGCTCGAGCAGCCGATGCCCGAGACGAAGACGATGTCCTCGCGCGGGATGCCCAGCTCGGGCAGGAACCCCTGCACCGCCGCGAGGATCGCGTAGTCCCCGCAGCCGGGGCACCAGCGGACCTCCTGGTCGCTGGTGAAGTCCTTCTTGGTCAGCGGCACGGCCAGGTCATTCACGGCACAGGTCCTCGATGGCGGAGACGAGCTCGTCGGTGCGGAAGGGCAGGCCGCGCACCTGGGTGAGGCTGACGGCGTCGACGAGGTAGCGGGCGCGGACGAGCAGGGCGAGCTGCCCTAGGTTCATCTCGGGCACGAGCACGCAGTCGTAGCGGGCCAGCACGGCACCCAGGTCGGACGGGAACGGGTGCAGGTGGCGCAGCTGCAGGTGGGCCACCGACCGGCCCGCCTCGCGCAGCTGGCGCACCGCGGCGCCGATCGGGCCGAAGGTGGACCCCCAGCCCAGCACGAGCAGCCGCGCGTCCCCGTCGGGGTCGTCCACCCGCAGCGGGGGCAGCGAGGCGGCGACCGCGTCGACCTTGGCCTGGCGCAGCCGCACCATCCGGTCGTGGTTGTCCGGGTCGTAGGAGATGACCCCGGTGACGTCGGCCTTCTCCAGCCCACCGATGCGGTGCTCGAGGCCCGCCGTGCCCGGCACGGCCCAGGGCCTGGCCAGGGTGGCGGGGTCGCGCAGGTAGGGGTGGAAGACCGGCCGGCCGGCGTCGTCCACGGCATTGGGGGTGGTGGCGAAGCCGGCGTCGAAGCGGGGCAGGTCGTCGACGTCGGGCACCCGCCACGGCTCGGCGCCGTTGGCGAGGTAGCCGTCCGAGAGCAGCACCACCGGGGTGCGGTAGGTGACGGCGATACGACTGGCCTCCAGCGCGGCATCGAAGCAGTCCGACGGCGACATGGCAGCGACGACCGGCACCGGCGACTCGCCGTTGCGGCCGAACATGGCCTGCAGCAGGTCCGACTGCTCGGTCTTGGTGGGCAGCCCGGTCGATGGCCCGCCGCGCTGCACGTCCACGACCACCAGCGGAAGCTCGAGTGCGACCGCCAGGCCGATCGTCTCGCTCTTGAGTGCGAGCCCGGGGCCCGAGGTGGTGGTCACGGCCAGCGCGCCGCCGAAGGACGCGCCGAGCGCGGCGCCCACGCCCGCGATCTCGTCCTCGGCCTGGAAGGTGCGCACCGAGAAGCGCTTGTGCTTGGCCAGCTCGTGCAGGATGTCGCTGGCCGGGGTGATCGGGTAGGACCCCAGGAACAGCGGCAGCCCGCTGCGCACCGACGCTGCCACCAGCCCGTAGGCGAGTGCGGTGTTGCCGGTGATGGTGCGGTAGGTGCCGCTCGGGGGGTCGGCCGAGCGCACCTGGTAGGAGACGGCGAACTCCTCGGTGGTCTCGCCGAAGTTCCAGCCGGCCCGGAAGGCGGCGAGGTTCGCGTCACGCAGCGTCGGCCGGGCGCCGAACTTGGTGCGCAGGAACTGCTCGGTGCCCTCCACCGGCCGGTGGTAGAGCCACGACAGCAGGCCGAGGGCGAACATGTTCTTCGCTCGGCTGGCCTCCTTGCGGGTCAGCCCGAAGTCGGCCAGCGCCTGCTGGGTCATGCCGGTGAGGTCGACCGCGTGCACCTGGTAGGCGTCCAGGGAGCCGTCCTCGAGCGGGCTGGCCTCGTAGCCGACCTTGGCCAGGCTGCGCGCGCCGAACTCGGCCGTGTCGACGATGACGGTGCCGCCCTTCACCACGTCGGCGAGGTTCGCCTTCAGGGCGGCCGGGTTCATCGCCACGAGCACCTGCGGTGCGTCGCCCGGGGTCAGGATGTCGTGGTCGGCGAAGTGAAGCTGGAACGAGGAGACACCAGGCAGGGTGCCGGCCGGAGCGCGGATCTCGGCCGGGAAGTTGGGCAGCGTGGCCACGTCGTTGCCCAGGGTCGCGCTGCCGGAGGTGAAGCGGTCGCCGGTGAGCTGCATTCCGTCGCCGGAGTCGCCCGCGAACCTGATGACGACGCGGTCGACCGCCTCGACGCGCTTGACCACGCCTACCGGACCTTTCCCTCAACCCCTGTAGTTGACGAACTGTACGGCGAACTCGAACTCCTCGCCCTTCAGCAGCGCGATCGTGGCCTGCAGGTCGTCCCGGCTCTTGCCCGAGACCCGCACCTCGTCGCCCTGGACGGCGACCTTGACCGACTTCGGGGCCCCCTCACGCACCACCTTGGCCACCTGCTTGGCCTGCTCGGAGGTGAGCCCGTTCTGCAGCGAGGCGGCCACCTTGTACACCTTGCCCGAGGCGCGGGGCTCCCCGGCGTCCAGCGCCTTGAGCGAGACACCGCGACGCACGAGCTTGTCCTTGAACACGTCCAGGGCGGCCTTCACCCGGTCCTCCGTGCTCGCCGCCAGCTCGACGGCGAGCTCGCCGGCCCACGCGATGGTGGCGCCGGTGCCTCGGAAGTCGAACCGCTGGGCGAGCTCCTTGGCGGTCTGCTGGAGCGCGTTGTCGACCTCCTGGCGGTCCACCTTGCTGACGACGTCGAACGAGGAGTCGCTGGCCACGTCCGGTATCCTTGCACCAACGGCAGGTTGCCCGAGTGGCCAAAGGGAGCGGTCTGTAAAACCGTCGGCATCGCCTACGTTGGTTCGAACCCAACACCTGCCACGATCGCACAGCCCGTGCGGCGTCGTCGGGCCGTCCGTCCGCAGGCGGCGGGACCGGTACGATGATGCGGCTGTCCCGCCCCACTAGCTCAGTCGGCAGAGCGTCTCCATGGTAAGGAGAAGGTCTACGGTTCGATTCCGTAGTGGGGCTCGCAGGGCCGAACGCGGCCTCGCGGCGGTGTAGCTCAGACGGTAGAGCAAGCGGCTCATAATCGCTGTGTCGCCGGTTCGAGTCCGGCCACCGCTACCCAGCACGACCACCAGGCAGGACCAGGAGACAGACGTGGCCGCGAAGAGCGCTGACATCCGCCCGAAGATCACCTTGGCGTGCACGGAGTGCAAGGAGCGCAACTACATCACCAGGAAGAACCGGCGCAACGACCCCGACCGGCTCGAGCTGAAGAAGTACTGCCCGCGCTGCTCGTCGCACACCGCGCACCGCGAGACCCGCTGACCCCGGGCGCGGCATGATCGACCCCGCCACCCTCGTCGCCCAGCCCCTGGTCGCGCCGGGGGTGTACGAGGTGAGCCGGGCCAAGATCCGCGAGTTCGCCGCCGCCGTCGGTGAGACGTCCGCGCTCTGCCAGGACGTCGACGCCGCCCGCGCGGCCGGCTACGCCGACCTGGTCGCCCCGCCCACCTTCGCCGTCGTCCCGTCCTTCCGGGGGCTGTACGAGGTGATGTCGCGGGTCGGCGCCCCGCTGCACCAGCAGGTGCACGGCGAGCAGGGCTTCACCCACCACCGTCCCATCGTCGCCGGCGACGAGCTGGTCACCACCGCGGTGCTGGAGAAGGCGCGCGCGGTCGGCGGCAGCCACTTCCTCACGATCGCCTCGGTGGTCAGCGACCCCACGGGCGAGCCGGTCTGCACCGCACGGTCGGTCGTGGTCGTACTGGCAGGTGCGGCGTGAGCCCGCTGGCGACCCCGACGCAGACGTTCACCGTGACGCGGACCGACCTGGTGCGCTACGCCGGGGCATCCGGTGACCTCAACCCGATCCACTGGAGCGACCGGGTCGCCACCGCGATGGGTCTACCCGGTGTCATCGCCCACGGCATGCTCACCATGGGTCTGGCAGCCAGGGCCGTGTCGGGCTGGGCCGGCGGCCCGGACCGCGTGGTGTCGTTCACCGTCCGGTTCACCTCGATGGTCGTGGTGCCCGACGACGACGCTGGGGTCGAGCTGACCGTGTCGGGAGAGGCCGGCGAGCCCGGCGACGACGGGCTGGTGCCGGTCACCGTCACCGCCCGCTGCGGGGAGCAGGCCGTCCTCGGCCGCGCGGTCGCGCACGTCCGCGTGGCGTGAGCGTCCCCCTCGCCTCGCTCACCACCCTGCGGGTCGGCGGCCCCGCCCGCTCGCTGGTCACCGTGCGCACCGAGGCCGAGCTGGTCGCGGCCGTCGCCACCGCCGACGCGGCAGATTCCCCGGTGCTGGTGCTCGGAGGCGGCAGCAACCTGCTCGTGGCCGACGCCGGCTTCGACGGGACGGTGGTGCACGTGCAGACCCGTGGCGTGCGGGTGCTGCAGGGCGACTGGTGCGGCGGCATCCTCGTGACGGTGGCGGCGGGCGAGCCGTGGGACGCCTTCGTCGAGCGCACCGTGGCCGAGGGCTGGGTCGGCGTCGAGGCGCTGTCGGGCATCCCCGGCTCGACCGGCGCGACCCCGCTGCAGAACGTCGGTGCCTACGGCCAGGAGGTGGCCCAGACCGTCGCCCGGGTGCGCACGTGGGACCGACTCGAGGGCCAGGTGCGCACCTTCCCCAGCGCCGACTGCCTGTTCGGTTACCGCACCAGCCGGTTCAGCGGCGACGACCGTTTCGTCGTGCTCGACGTGACGTTCCAGCTGCTGCCGGGGCCGCTCGGACGGCCGGTCGGCTACACCGAGCTGGGTGAGGCGCTCGGGGTCGGTGTCGGCGGCCGCGCCCCGGTGCCCGACGTGCGCGCAGCCGTCCTCGGTCTGCGGCAGGGCAAGGGGATGGTGCTCGACGAGGCCGACCACGACACCTGGAGTGCCGGCTCGTTCTTCACCAACCCGGTGGTGGACGCCGGCGCCGTACCGGCCGGTGCGCCGGCCTGGCCTCAGCCCGACGGCGCGGTGAAGGTCAGCGCCGCGTGGCTCATCGAGCAGGCCGGGTTCGCCCGCGGCTTCCCGGGCGAGGGTGCCCCGGCGCGGCTGTCGACCAAGCACACCCTGGCGCTGACCAACCGGGGGACGGCCACCGCCGAGCACGTGCGGGCGCTGGCGTCGCAGGTGCGCTCGGCGGTGGCGCAGCGCTTCGGTGTCGTGCTGCAGCCCGAGCCTCAGCTGGTGGGGCTGGCCCTCGACCCCGTCCGCTGACCCGCCGTCCCGTCCCCGGAGGCGGCCCCGCGAATGATCACGTTAAGCAGGCGATGGCCGGCTTTGCATGGTCTCGAGTCCGTGCAAAGCCGCACGAGTCCTGCTTAACGTGATCAATGAGGGGCCACCTCCGGCGTGGGACCGGTCGCCCCTGTGGACGGCCGCCGACGTCTGCCTCG
>Ga0209594_1000508_pt1 | contig 23077 bp, 20 predicted proteins | sample AshMeaCrysSpring_FD_184126 | JGI IMG/M metagenome (GOLD analysis project Ga0209594, IMG submission 184126) | Groundwater microbial communities from Big Spring, Nevada to study Microbial Dark Matter (Phase II) - Ash Meadows Crystal Spring... | ecosystem: Environmental > Aquatic > Deep subsurface... | reverse complement strand
CACGGCCGTGCTGTTCGGTCACCCGCAGCCGATCCACGTGCGCTACACCAACCGATACGGCCGGGCGCGCGCCTACGACACGACCTACGAGGGCATCGTCCCCTTCGTTGAGCGCCGCCACCGCGAGGCCGAGAGCGACGCAAGCCGGGAGCGCTACGCCGGGTTCATGCGCGAGGTGCCGTGCCCGGCCTGCGGGGGCAGTCGGCTCAAGCCGGAGGTGCTGGCGGTCACGATCGGGGGTCGGTCCATCGCCGAGGTCGCGGCGATGCCGATCGGGGACTGCCAGCGCTTCCTGCTGGACCTCGACCTCGGGGACCGCGAGCGGCAGATCGCGGCCCGGGTGCTCAAGGAGGTCAACGAGCGGCTGCGCTTCCTCGTCGACGTCGGCCTGCACTACCTCACCCTCGACCGGCCGGCCGCGACGCTCGCCGGTGGTGAGGCCCAGCGCATCAGGCTGGCGACGCAGATCGGGTCGGGCCTGGTGGGGGTGCTGTACGTGCTCGACGAGCCGAGCATCGGGCTGCACCAGCGGGACAACCGTCGACTCATCGAGACCCTGGTGCGGCTGCGCGACCTCGGCAACACTCTCATCGTCGTCGAGCACGACGAGGACACCATCCGCACGGCCGACTGGGTGGTCGACATCGGGCCGGGTGCGGGCGAGCACGGCGGCCAGGTCGTGGTGTCGGGACCGTTGGCCGAGCTGGAGGCCCACCCGTCCTCCCTCACCGGGGCCTACCTGTCCGGCCGGGTGCAGATCGAGGTCCCCGCCGCCCGTCGTCCGGTCGACCGCAGCCGCATGCTGCGGGTCCTGGGCGCCCGCGAGCACAACCTGCGCACGATCGACGTCGACGTGCCGCTCGGGTGCTTCGTGGCGGTGACCGGCGTGAGCGGGTCGGGCAAGTCCACGCTGGTGAACGACGTGCTCTACACGGCACTGGCCCGCCACCTCTACGGCGCTCGAGCGGTGCCCGGCCGGCACCGGCGCATCGAGGGGCTGCACCAGGTCGACAAGGTCGTGCACGTCGACCAGTCCCCGATCGGGCGCACCCCGCGGTCCAACCCCGCGACGTACACCGGCGTGTTCGACCACATCCGCCGGCTGTTCGCCGAGACGGAGGAGGCGAAGGTCCGGGGCTACCAGCCGGGCCGCTTCTCGTTCAACGTCAAGGGCGGTCGCTGCGAGGCCTGCGCCGGCGACGGCACGATCAAGATCGAGATGAACTTCCTGCCCGACGTGTACGTGCCCTGTGAGGTCTGCCACGGGGCGCGCTACAACCGCGAGACCCTCGAGGTGCACTTCAAGGGGCGCACGATCGCCGAGGTACTCGACCTGCCGATCGAGGAGGCGCTCGGGTTCTTCGAGGCGGTGCCGCCGATCGCCCGGCACCTGCGCACGCTGGTCGACGTCGGCCTCGGCTACGTGCGGCTCGGGCAGCCGGCGCCCACCCTGTCCGGCGGTGAGGCTCAGCGGGTGAAGCTCTCCTCCGAGCTGCAGAAGAGGTCGACCGGCCGCACCGTCTACGTGCTGGACGAGCCGACGACCGGGCTGCACTTCGAGGACGTGCGCAAGCTCATCGGCGTGCTGCAGGGGCTGGTCGACAAGGGCAACACGGTGCTGGTCATCGAGCACAACCTCGACGTGATCAAGACGGCCGACTGGGTGATCGACCTGGGTCCCGAGGGCGGGTCGGGTGGCGGCAGCGTGCTGGCCGAGGGCACCCCCGAGCAGGTCGCCGAGGTGGAGGCCAGCCACACCGGTCGGTTCCTCGTCCCGCTCCTCGGCTCGTCGCGACGGCGCGGTGCTGGCAGGCTGTGACCATGACCAACGCGCTGACCCGTCGAACCGTCCTCACCGGCGCCGCTGCCGTCGGTGGTGCGGCCGTGCTGGCCGCCTGTGGCAGCTCCGACACCGAGTCCGAGGCGGAGTCCGGGGCCGGCGGCGACGGCGAGCCCAGCGCTGACGACGGCGAGGGCGCCCTCGACGGGGCGCTCGTCGCCGCCGCCGACGTGCCCGTGGGCGGCGGAGTGATCGTGGCCGCGCAGAAGGTGGTCGTCACCCAGCCGACGGAGGGTGAGTTCAAGGGCTTCTCGAGCACCTGCACGCACCAGGGCTGCCAGGTGTCGTCGGTGGAGGAGGACGAGATCGTGTGCGCCTGCCACGGCTCGGTCTTCTCGGCCACCGACGGCGGCGTGGTGGCGGGACCGGCCACCGCACCGCTGCCCGAGGTGGCCGTCTCGGTCTCGGGCGACCAGGTGGTGCTGGCCTGACCGTGGTGCCCGGCCGGGCCCGACGTGGCTGACCCCACCACCTACCGACCTGCCCCGGGGGCACTGCCGGACGCTCCCGGCGTGTACCGGTTCCTCGACGAGCAGGGCCGTGTCGTCTACGTCGGCAAGGCCAAGTCGCTGCGGTCGAGGGTGTCGTCCTACTTCGCCGACCTGGCCTCCCTGCACCCGCGTACCCAGGCGATGGTCACCTCGGCCGCCGCGGTCGACTGGACGGTCGTGACCACCGAGGTCGAGGCCCTTCAGCTCGAGTACTCGTGGATCAAGGAGTTCGACCCCCGCTTCAACGTCCGCTACCGCGACGACAAGTCCTACCCCTACCTGGCCGTGACGGTGGGGGAGCAGTACCCGCGTGTGCTGGTCATGCGCGGGGCCAAGCGCAAGGGGGTGCGCTACTTCGGCCCGTACGCCCACGCCTGGGCCATCCGGGAGACCCTCGACCAGGTGCTCAGGGTGTTCCCGGTGCGCACCTGCTCGTCCGGGGTCTTCCGGCGCGCGGGACAGGTGGGCCGCCCCTGCCTGCTCGGCTACATCGGCAAGTGCTCGGCCCCGTGCGTCGACCGGGTCAGCGCCGCGGAGCACCGTGCCCTGGTCGAGGACTTCGTCGCCTTCATGGAGGGACACACGGCTGCCTTCCTGCGGCGGCTACGGGCCGAGATGGCCGAGGCGGCCGCGGCACAGGAGTACGAGCGGGCTGCGCGGCTGCGCGACGACATCGCGGCGTTGGAACGGGCCCTGGAGCGCAACGCGGTGGTGCTCGGCGACGGCACGGACGCCGACGTCGTCGCGCTGGCGACCGACCCGCTCGAGGTCGCCGTGCAGGTGTTCCACGTCCGCGGCGGGCGGGTCCGGGGAGAGCGCGGGTGGGTCGCCGACCGCACCGACGACGCCGACCTGGCCAGCCTCGTCGAAGGCTTCCTGCTCCAGCTGTACGGCGACACGCTGCCCGAGGCGATCCCCCGCCAGGTGCTCGTGCCCGCGCTGCCCGCGGACGCCGACGAGCGCTCGGCACTGGCCGCGATCCTGCGTGAGCGTCGCGGTGGGCCGGTCGAGGTGAGGGTCCCCCAGCGCGGTGACAAGCGTGCGCTGATGAGCACCGTCGAGCAGAACGCGCGGCAGACCCTCGCCCTGCACAAGACGCGACGTGCCAGCGACCTCACCACCCGCAGCCGCGCGCTGGAGGAGATCCAGCAGGCCCTCGACCTGCCCGAGGCGCCGCTGCGCATCGAGTGCATCGACGTCTCCCACCTGCAGGGCGACGCGGTGGTCGCCTCGCTGGTCGTGTTCGAGGACGGGCTGCCGCGCACCGGCGACTACCGCCGCTTCGAGGTGCGCACGCGAGGCCGCGACGGCGCGTCCGACGTGGGAGCCATCGCCGAGGTGGTCACCCGGCGGTTCCGCCGCTACCTGGAGGAACGCGAGCAGGTGCCCGAGGTGGAAGGCGGCGGCGACAGCACCGCCGACCCGGCCTCCGGCGCCCACGGCGCGCTGGACCCCACCACCGGCCGCCCCCGCCGCTTCGCCTACGCGCCGTCGCTGCTCGTGGTGGACGGCGGCCAGCCCCAGGTGGCCGCGGCGGTGGCCGCACTCGCCGACCTGGGCATCGAGAGCGGCCCCGGCGGTGTGGCGGTGTGCGGGCTGGCCAAGCGGCTTGAGGAGGTCTGGCAGCCCGGCAGCGCCGACCCGGTGATCCTGTCCCGCACCAGCGAGGGCCTCTACCTGCTCCAGCGCATCCGCGACGAGGCGCACCGGTTCGCGATCACCTACCACCGCAGCAAGCGGCGGCGCACGGCCATGGAGAGCGCGCTGGACGGCGTCCCTGGGCTCGGGGACGCCCGCAGAGCCGCGCTCGTACGCCACTTCGGGTCGGTGAAGCGGCTACGGTCGGCATCGGTGGACGACGTGGCGGCAGTAAAGGGCTTCGGCCCCCGCCTGGCGGCGGCCGTTGTCGCCGCCCTCGGCTCCGACACCCCGGCCCCGGCCGTCGACATGACGACCGGGGAGGTGCTCGACCCAGCACGGGAGGTCTGATGCCCTTCACCCCGGCGCAGGCCAGCGACACGCTGGTCATCACCGGCATGTCCGGCGCGGGCAAGTCGGCTGTCGCCGACGCGCTGGAGGACCTCGGCTGGTGGGTGGTGGACAACATGCCGCCGCGGCTGCTGCCCGAGCTGGTGGCGACCATCCGCGAGGTGAGCGGCACGGCCACCCGCGTCGCGATCGTCGCAGACGTGCGCGGCGGTGAGCTGTTCGCCGAGCTCGGGCACGCCGTCGACGCGGCGACCGGAGCCGGCCACCGGCCCACCGTGCTGTTCCTCGAGGCCACCGACGAGGTGCTCGTGCGTCGCTTCGAGAGCGCCCGGCGGCCTCACCCGCTGCAGGCCGACGGCCGCATCCTCGACGGCATCGTCGCCGAGCGGCGGGTGCTGGCCGAGCTTCGCCAGAACGCCGACCTCGTCGTCGACACCTCGAGCCTGACCGTGCACCAGCTCGGCAACCGGGTACGCGCCGCCTTTGCCGGCGAGGAGGACCCGGTGCGGGTGATCCTGCTGTCGTTCGGCTTCAAGTACGGGCTGCCCGTCGATGCAGACCTGGTGGCCGACCTGCGTTTCCTGCCCAACCCCTACTGGGTGCCCGAGCTGCGCCCGCTCACCGGGCAGGACTCGGCGGTCCGCGACTACGTGCTCGGCCGACCTCGGGCGACGCAGTTCGTCGACTCCTACTCCGAGCTGCTCGCCGACGTGCTGCCCGGCTACTCCGACGAGGGCAAGCGGTTCGTGACCGTCGCCCTCGGCTGCACCGGGGGCAAGCACCGCAGCGTCGCGGTCAGCGAAGAGCTCGCCCGCCGGCTGGCCGGCCCCGGCGTGAGCGTGCGCGTCGTCCACCGGGACCTCGGGCGGGAGTGAGCCCGGTGACCCGTGGGCTCCCCCCGCACCTGGACCCACAGGCGGCCGGCCCGGCCGTCGTCGCCCTGGGTGGTGGCCACGGGCTGGCTGCCTCGCTGCGTGCGCTGCGTCGGCTCACCGGACGTCTCACCGCGGTGGTGACCGTGGCCGACAACGGCGGATCGAGCGGGCGCATCCGCGACGAGCTCGACCTGCTGCCGCCCGGCGACCTGCGGATGGCGCTGGCCGCCCTGTGCGGGGACGACGCCTGGGGGCGCACCTGGGCGCAGGTGCTGCAGCACCGCTTCGGCGGCAGCGGCGAGCTGGCCGGTCACTCCCTGGGCAACCTGCTGATCGCCGCGGTGTGGCAGCGGCTGGACGACCCGGTGCGCGGCCTCGACCTCGTCGCCGAGCTGCTGGCATCGCACGGCCGGGTGCTGCCGATGTCCACCGTCCCGCTGACCCTGCGCGCGCTGGTTGCCGACCGCGACGGCGGCCCGCCGGCGGAGGTGCTCGGCCAGGTCGAGGTGGCCACCACGCCCGGCCACGTCGTCGACCTCTCGCTGCTGCCGGCCGACCCGCCCGCCTGCCCGCAGGCCGTCCAAGCGGTGGCCGACGCCGACCTGGTCGTGCTCGGGCCCGGGTCCTGGTTCTCCTCGGTGATCCCGCACCTGCTGGTCCCTGAGCTCGCCGACGCCATCGAGCAGACGAAGGCCTGTCGCGTCGTCCTGCTCAACCTCGCCTCGGCCACCCAGGAGACCGAGGAGTACGCGCCGGAGAACCTGTTGGAGGTTCTCGGCCTGTACGCCCCGCAGCTGTCGGTCGACCTGGTGCTGGCCGACCCGGCCGCCGTCCCCGACCCCGCGCTGCTCGTCGAGGCCGCTCGCACCCTGGGGGGCGAGGTGGTGCTCGCCCCCGTGCACCGAGACGGTGCGCCCGACCAGCACGACCCGCTGCGCCTGGCAGCGGCGCTCGCGGCCCTCGGCGGCCGTGGCAGGATGCCGCAATGGCGATGACGGCGGCGGTGAAGTCCGAGCTCGCCGCCCTCGCCACCACCAAGACCTGTTGCCGCAAGGCCGAGACCTCGACGCTGCTGCGGTTCGGCGGCGGCCTGCACATCGTGGGTGGACGGATCGTCGTCGAGGCCGAGCTCGACACGGGTGCGGCCGCTCGCCGGCTGCGCCGTAACCTCGCCGAGGTCTACGGGCAGCGCAGCGAGCTCGTCGTGGTCCAGCCCAGCGGCATCCGCAAGGGGACCCGCTTCCTGGTCCGGGTCACCCAGGACGGGGAGAGCCTGGCCCGTCAGGCGGGGTTGATCGACGTGCGCGGCCGTCCGGTGCGGGGGCTGCCGACGCAGGTCGTCAACGGCCACGTGTGCGACGCCGAGGCAGCATGGCGCGGCGCCTTCCTCGCCCACGGCTCGCTGATGGAGCCCGGTCGCTCCGCGTCCCTGGAGGTCACCAGCCCCGGCTCGGAGGCGGCACTCGCGCTGGTCGGTGCCGCCCGACGGCTCGGCGTCCCGGCCAAGGCCAGGGAGGTGCGGGGCGTCGACCGGGTCGTCATCCGCGACGCGGACGCCATCAGTGCGCTGCTCACCCGACTCGGCGCGCACGACTGCGTGCTGGCGTGGGAGGAGCGGCGGGTCCGCCGCGAGGTGCGGGCCACGGCCAACCGGCTGGCCAACTTCGACGACGCCAACATGCGCCGGTCGGCTCGCGCCGCCGTCGCCGCCAGTGCGCGCGTCGAGCGGGCCCTGGACATCCTCGGCGACGACATCCCTGACCACCTGCGCGTCGCGGGACGGCTGCGCCTCGAGCACCGGCAGGCGTCCCTGGAGGAGCTCGGCGCGCTGTCGGACCCCCCGATGACCAAGGACGCCATCGCCGGGCGGATCCGCCGACTGCTCGCGATGGCGGACAGACGCGCAGCCGAGCTCGGCATCCCCGACACCGAGGCCGGGCTGACCCCGGACATCCTCGCGCTGCAGGGTGGCGATTAGGGACGTTGACAGGACGGCCCGGCCGTCGCTGCCCTAGTCTCGGTGGGGTACGAGACACAACCTGCTCACCAGAAGGGGCGGGGCTCTCCCACCCCACGACATGCTGGCGACGAGCCGGCAGAAAGGGCCTCACGTGACTGTTCGGGTCGGCATCAACGGCTTCGGCCGGATCGGGCGCAACTTCCTGCGCGCCGCGATCGACGGCGGGGCGGACCTCGAGATCGTCGGCATCAACGACCTGACCGACAACAAGACCCTCGCCCACCTGCTCAAGTACGACTCGATCCTGGGCCGTTTCAACCATCAGGTGGACCACGACGACACCACGATCACCGTCGACGGCACGGCGATCCGCGCCTCGGCCGAGCGTGACCCGGCCAAGATCGGCTGGGGCGACATGGGTGCGGACATCGTCATCGAGTCGACCGGTGTCTTCCGCACCGGGCCGCAGTGCCAGCCGCACCTGGACGGCGGGGCCAAGAAGGTGATCATCTCCGCGCCGGCCAAGGAGGTCGACGCCACCTTCGTCGTCGGCATCAACGACGGCGACTACGACCCGGCCAGCCACCACGTGATCTCCAACGCATCCTGCACCACCAACTGCCTTGCGCCGATGGTGCGAGTGCTGCTGGACACGGTCGGCATCGAGCGTGGCCTGATGACCACCATCCACGCCTACACCAACGACCAGCCCATCCTCGACTTCGCCCACAGCGACCTGCGTCGGGCGCGGGCAGGTGCCATCAACCAGATCCCGACGTCCACGGGTGCCGCCGCGGCCATCGGTCTGGTCATCCCCGAGATGAAGGGCAAGCTGGACGGCTACGCGATGCGCGTGCCCGTGCCCACCGGCTCGGCCACCGACCTCACCTTCGAGATGAGCCGGGAGGCCAGCGCCGAGGAGATCAACGCCGCGTTCAAGGCGGCCTCGGAGTCCGGCCCGTTGTCGGGCGGGATCCTCGTCTACACCGAGGACCCCATCGTCTCCTCCGACATCGTCACCTCGCCGGCCTCGACCACCATCGACGCCGGCGTCACGAAGGTGATCGGGCGCACCGCCAAGGTGCTGGGCTGGTACGACAACGAGTGGGGCTACAGCAACCGCCTCATCGACCTCACCGTGATCGTCGGCAACGCCCTGTAGCAACCGACGACCCCTAGCGTGACACGTCCGAGGAACCCCCGGGTTCCTCGGACGTGCCACGTCGGCCCCCGCATGAGAGGAACCTGACCCGTGGTCGCGACCATCGACAGCCTGGGGGACCTGCGCGGCAAGCGCGTGCTCGTCCGGGCCGACCTGAACGTCCCACTGGACGGGACGACCATCACAGACGACGGACGCATCCGTGCCACCGTCCCCACGCTCGCCGCGCTGCGCGACGCCGGCGCCCGCGTCGTCGTCTGCGCGCACCTGGGCCGGCCCAAGGGCGCCCCGGACGAGCGGTACTCGTTGGCCCCCGTCGCCGTCCGGCTGGGCGAGCTGCTGGGCACCGAGGTGGCCTTCGCCACCGACAGCGTCGGGGCCAGCGCGCAGGCGGTCGTCGCCGGCCTGGCCGACGGGGACGTCGCGCTGCTGGAGAACCTGCGCTTCAACCCGGGTGAGGCCAGCAAGGACGACGCACAGCGGGCGGCGTTCGCCGACGAGCTCGCGGCTCTCGCCGACGCCTACGTCAACGACGGCTTCGGCGTGAGCCACCGCAAGCAGGCCTCGGTGACCGACATCGCCGAGCGGCTGCCGCACGCGGCCGGCGCCCTCGTGCTCAAGGAGGTGCAGGCGTTCGACAAGGTGCTTCGTGACCCGGACCGACCGTACGTCGTCGTGCTCGGCGGCTCGAAGGTCTCCGACAAGCTCGGCGTCATCGACAACCTGCTCGGCAAGGTCGACCGGCTGCTCATCGGCGGTGGCATGTGCTTCACCTTCTTGAAGGCGCAGGGCCACGAGGTCGGACGGTCGCTGCTGGAGGCAGACCAGATCCCCACCGTCGAGGGCTACCTGCGCACCGCCGCCGCCGCCGGCGTCGAGCTGGTGCTGCCCGTCGACGTCGTCGTGGCCGACGAGATCAGCGACGACGCCGCCACGCAGGTGGTGCCCGTCGAAGCCATCCCCGCCGACCAGATGGGGCTCGACATCGGCCCGCAGAGCATCGCCCTGTTCCGCTCGAAGCTGGCCGACGCGCACACCGTCGTCTGGAACGGCCCGATGGGCGTGTTCGAGGTGCCGGCGTTCGCCACCGGCACGCTCGAGGTGGCCCGCGCGATCAGCGAGGTGGACGGCACGTCCGTGGTCGGTGGCGGCGACTCCGCGGCCGCCGTCCGGCAGCTCGGCCTCGAGGACGGCTTCACCCACATCTCCACCGGCGGCGGCGCCAGCCTCGAGCTGCTCGAGGGCAAGACGCTGCCTGGCATCGCAGCGCTGGCGAGCCCGCAGGCGGGATTCAAGCCAGGCAAGGAACTGGACAAGGGCTTCTAGTAGGGAGACGACATGAACCGCACCCCGCTGATGGCGGGCAACTGGAAGATGAACCTCAACCACCTCGAGGCGATCGCGCACGTGCAGGCGATCGCGTTCTCCCTCACCGACGACGACTACGCCGCCGTCGAGGTCGCCGTCTGCCCGCCGTTCACCGACCTGCGCTCGGTGCAGACGCTGGTCGACGCCGACAAGCTGCGCATCGTCTACGGCAGCCAGGACGTCTCCGCGCACGACTCCGGCGCCTACACCGGCGAGGTCAGTGGACCGATGCTGGCCAAGCTCGGCTGCACCTATGCGATCGTGGGGCACTCCGAGCGGCGGCAGTACCACGACGAGACCGACGAGGTCGTGAACGGCAAGGTCGTGGCGGCCTACCGCAACGACCTCGTCCCGATCCTGTGCATCGGCGAGGAGAAGGAGATCCGCGAGGCCGGCACCCACGTCGCGCACACGCTCGCCCAGCTCGACGGCGGGCTCGCCGGCATCCCGGCCGAGCAGGCCGCGCGGGTGGTGATCGCCTACGAGCCGGTCTGGGCGATCGGGACGGGTCTGACGGCCACCCCGCAGGACGCGCAGGAGATGTGCGGTGCCATCCGGGCCCGGCTCGGCGAGCTGTACTCGGCCGACCTGGCCGACGGGGTGCGCATCCTCTACGGCGGCTCGGTCAAGGCGTCCAACGCGGCCGGCATCATGGCCCAGCCCGACGTGGACGGCGCCCTCATCGGCGGAGCCAGCCTGGACGCCGAGGAGTTCGTCGGCATCATCCGGTTCGGCCAGCAGGCCTGACCCGCAGGACTGATCGGGCCGGGGGCGGCGCCCAGGGCGTACGCTGATCCCTCCAGCGCCGTCCCCCAACCCCTGTCGAGGTCACCGCCGTGCTCGTTGCTCTGCAGATCGTGCTCGCCATCACCAGCCTGCTGCTGCTGCTGCTGGTGCTGCTGCACAAGGGCAAGGGCGGCGGGCTGTCCGACATGTTCGGCGGCGGCATGTCCACCTCCCTGGGCGGCTCGTCCATCGCCGAGCGCAACCTCGACCGCATCACGGTCGCGGTCGGCCTGCTCTGGGCCGCCAGCATCATCGCGACCAGCCTCCTGCTCAACGCCTGACTGCCCGTCCCACCCGTCCCGGGTGTCCCGCGCGTCCCGCGACGGGGCGGGACGGCGGGGTAGGTACGATCGCGCCGTCCAGACTGGGGAGGCACTAGGTGGCAGGTGGCAGCGCGATCCGGGGGAGCCGCGTCGGGGCGGGACCGATGGGCGAGACCGAACGGGGCGAGCTGGAGTCCCGGGTCTACGTGTCGTTCTTCTGTGCCAACGGGCACGAGACACGCACCCCGTTCGCGCACGACGCGGAGGTACCCACCGAGTGGGACTGCCCCAAGTGCGGCCTGCCCACCAACACCGACCGCGACAACCCACCGCCGCCACCCAGGAACGAGCCGTACAAGACTCACCTCGCCTACGTGAAGGAGCGCCGGTCCGACGAGGACGGCGCGCAGATCCTGCAGGAGGCGCTGGACGCGCTGCGTCACCGCGGGTTCTGACCCGCGAGGACACGGCCGCGCGCTAGAGCGCGAGCTGGGTGAGCGCGTGGATGACGACGCCGACGAGCGCACCCACGACGAACCCGTTGATGCGGATGAACTGCAGGTCACGCCCCACGTAGAGCTCGATGCGCGCCGAGGTCTCCGCGGCGTCCCAGGCTCGCACCGTGTCGGAGATGACGGCGGTCACGTCGCCGCGGTAGGTGGTGACGACGTGGACGACGCCGTCGGCCACCCAGCGGTTCACCGTGGCGGCCAGCTCGGGGTCCTGCTGCAGCGACTCGCCGAGTCGCACCAGCTGGTCGCTGACCTGGGGACGCAGGCCGCTGTCAGGGTCCTCGACCAGGTCGACGATGCTCTGGCGGGCCGTGCTCCACAGGTGATCGATCAGCTCGCCGGACTGCGGGTGGGTGAGCAGCCCGTCGCGGGCCCGTTCGACCCGGGCGATCGTCGGCGGGTCATGCTGAAGGTCGACGGCCAGGTTGGCCAGCAGCCGGTCGAACGTCGCCCGGATCTCGTGCTCCGGATCGGCTCGGACCGCGGTGGCCACCCGCATGATCTCGTCGTAGATGCGGGTCGCCACCAGGTCGTCGACGAAGCGCGGCGACCAGCCCGGGGCCTGCCCGGCCACCACCCGCAGGACCGTGCGGCGGTTGTCGCGCAGCCACAGCCAGGTGCGGTCCACGATCACGTCCACGAGCCCACGGTGGGCACCGTCGGCCACCACCTGGCCGAGCAGGGCCCCGAGCGGCTGCGAGACGTCCATCGTGGCGAGCCGGCGCATCACGGCGAACTCGACGCTGGCCCTGATGCGGCGGTCGTCGAGCACTTGCAGCGCGCCACGCGCCCACGCCGTCACCTCGGCGCTGACCCGTTCCGCGTTGGCCGGCTGGGCCAGCCACTGCCCGAGCCGGGGCGCCACATCGACCGCTCCGACCCGGGAGCGCACGCTGGCGGGCTGCAGGAAGTTGTCGCCCACGAACGTCGACAGGCTCTCGCCGAGCTGGTCCTTCTTGCGCGGGATGATCGCCGTGTGCGGGATGGGGATGCGCAGCGGGTGCCGGAAGAGCGCTGTGACGGCGAACCAGTCCGCGAGGCCGCCGATCATCCCCGCCTCAGCGGCCGCGGCCAGGTAGCCGACCCAGGCGGGGCCGCCGGCGTCCTCCCAGCGCACGGCCACGACGTACACGACGGCGGCCAGGGCGATCAGACCGGTTGCCACCAGCTTCATCCGGCGCAGGTCGGCACGGCGGGCCTCGTCGTCGGCACTCACCCGCAGGCTCAGCGTGCTCACGGCGCGCCCGCACGGACCAGGTCCATCGCGCGGGCCACCCGCAGCGACTCCTCCACCGGCAGCACCCAGGCGCACCCATCCCCACGCACCGCCCGGCTGACGTGCTCGACCATCCGCTGGTAGGGGTCGACGGGGCCGAACTCGAGCGCCGACCGTCCGGACGCGTCATCGAGCAGCAGCGTGGACGGAGCCAGCCAGGAGGTGAACGCGGGCTCGTCGAGCACCAGCGTGCCTGCCTCGCCGTGCACCCGCAGCCACTGCGCCGGTCGCTCGGCGATCGACACCCGCACCTCGGCCTCGGCTGAGCCCACCCGTAGCGCGGCGGCGCAGGTGAGGTCGACGCCGGTCGGGGCCCGGTCCACCGTCACCGCCAGCACCTGCACCGGGTCTGGTTGCGCGGACAGCGGTGGCGAGCCCAGGCTCGCCCACAGGGCCGCACCGAGCGCGTAGGGCCCCACGTCGTAGAGGGCGCCGCCCCCGCGGTCCGGCTCCCAGCGGTAGTTGCCTGCGGGCACGGTCGGGAAGGTGAACCCGGCGTCGATCTCGCGCACCGCGCCGATGGCCCCGCTGCGCAGCAGCGCCTCGGCCCGCCGGGTGCGCGGGTGCCAGCGGGAGAACGTCGCCTCGACGAGCAACCGGTCGGCCCGCACCGCCGCGGCGGCCATCTGCCGGACCTGCTCGGCCGTCAGCCCCAGCGGCTTCTCGCAGAGCACGTGCTTGCCGGCCTCCAGCGCGGCCAACGTCCAGGGCAGGTGCGCCTCGTTGCTCAGGGCCACGTACACCGCTTCCACGTCGGGATCGGCCAGCAGCCCCGCGTAGTCGTCGTAGGTGCGGCCGGACGGGCCGAGCCGGCGGGCGCGGTCGGTGTCCCGCGCCGCCGCTGCCACCAGGGCCGCGCCGTCGGCAGCGTGCACGGCCGGCGCCAGCGCCCGCGCGGCGATCCAGCCGGCGCCGAGGAAGCCCCATCGAACCGGCTCGCAGCCCGCACGGGACGCACCGCCCGTCACGGCAGCGGCACGGGGGCACCGTGCCGGCGAGCCGAGGCCTCGGCGGCCTCCATCACCGCAACGACGCGGCGCGACTGCTCGGCCCGCGCGCTCATCGGCGTCCCGCGGTGCAGCCGATCGGCCAGCTCGCGGTGGAACGCCTGGGCAGGAGCCGGCGTGACGGCCAGGGCCGTCACCGAGCCGTCGGCGTCGTGCACGCTGAGCGTCGCAGGGGAGTCGGCCGGGGCGAGCACGTCCTCGACCAGCGTGCCGATCGGGCTGCGGCCGACCACCTTCTCGGTGCGCCAGTGGCCAACCACAGCACCCTGGGTGCCCAGCACGTACCACTTGGGCTTGGCCACCGCCGCCAGGTCCGAGTGCACGAACTCGGCCTCCCGTCCGTCCTCGAAGTGCAGGGTGACGCGGGCGTGGTCGGCGTTGGTCACGTCGAACCACTGCCGCTTGTGGTTGGCCGCCGTCACGTGCCGTACCGGCCCGGGCATCAGGTCGAGCACCTGGTCGAGGTAGTGCGAGCCCCAGTCGAAGATCGCACCCCCCGACACGGCCGCGTCGGAGTGCCAGTACGAGCAGGGGTGGCCGTAGCCGCCGACGAACGACTCGAGGTGGAAGACCTCCCCGATCCGTCCCGAGCGCACCACCCGGGCCAGCGCGCGGTAGTCGGGGTCGAAGCGGCGGTTCTGGTAGACGACGGCGAGCCGGTCCTGCTCGGCCGCGAGCGCGAGCACGTCGTCGCAGTCGGCCGCGGTCAGTGCCATCGGCTTCTCGAGCACGACGTGCTTGCCGGCCGCGAGCACCCGGCGGGCCCAGCCGGCGTGGCTGTCGGGCGGGGTCGACACCACCACCAGGTCGACGTCGTCGTCGGCCAGCAGGGCGTACGGGTCGGTGCTGGTGCGCAGCTGCGGCGAGGCCTCGCGGGCCACCGCCAGCCGGGCCGGGCTCAGGTCGCTCACGGCGGTCATCACCAGCCCGGGCACGGCCGCCACCGCCCGCGCGTGCTCGTGGCCGATCGCGCCGAAGCCGAGCATCCCCACCCGCACGTCGGCACCGTCCGGCCCGTGCGCCAGCAGGTGGGCCAGGTCGCCCAGCAGCCGCCACAGGTCCGGCCCGGCCCACGCGTCGGGCCGCCCGCCCAGGCTCGTCACCCCCAGACGCTGCTCCCGGTGCAGCACCAGCACCGGCTGGTCGCGGTAGGCCACCGAGGCGGTCGCGAGCACGTCGGCACCGTCCTCGACCTTCTCCACCAGCAGCACCCGGTCGGGCACGAGCAGGTCCTGGTCCCGGCGGGGCTGCAGGCCAGGGTCGACCCGCACCCGAACCTCGTGCGGCACCGTCCACTCGCCCGGGTGCACGCCGGCGCGCCGGGCCAGGTGCGGCAGCACGGTGGCCGTCGGCCCCGCCAGCAGCACCGGAGCGCAGCGCGCCGCCGCGTCCACCGCGGCGGTGAGGGCGTCGGGCGTGGACCCACCCAGGGCGTCGACGAGCACCACCACGAGGTCGGTGTCCGCAGGCGGGGGACCGTCGACCAGGTCATCCACCTCGACCCGCGGCCACGGCGGCAGATCGATGACGGCAGCCCGCAGTGCCGGGTCCTGAAGGTGCAGGCGCAGGGCAAGGCTCACGCCGTCCGACCCTATGCGGCCGGGCCCGGCCCCACCTACCGGGACGGGGCCAGCTGGGCGTCGACGGCCCTGAGCAGGCCCTCCCAGCTCGCCGCGAACGCCTGCACGCCCCGGCGCTCGAGCAGGTCGGTCACGTCGGCCAGGTCGATGCCCACGGCGGCCAGATCGGCCATCACGCCCTCGGCGTCGTCGTACCGGCCGGTGATGGTGTCGCCGAGCACCTCGCCGTGGTCGGCCATCGCCTCCAGCGTCTCCTCCGGCATCGTGTTCACCACGCCGGCAGCGACGAGGTCGGTGACGTAGCGGGTGTCGGGGTAGGCGGGGTTCTTCACGCTCGTCGACGCCCACAGCGGTCGCTGCGGCCGGGCCCCGACCTCGGCAAGGGCCAGCCAGCGCTCGGAACCGAGCACCCGTTCGTAGTCCCGGTAGGCCAGCCGAGCGTTGGCTATCGCTGCGGTCCCGCGCAGCGCCAGTGCCCGCTCGGAGCCGAGCGCAGCCAGCCGCTGGTCGACCTCGGTGTCGACACGGCTGACGAAGAACGACGCGACCGAGGCCACGTCGGCCACCGGCAGTCCGCCAGCCCGACGCTGCTCCAGCCCGGCCAGGAACGCCTCGAGCACCGCGCGGTAGCGGTCGAGGGAGAAGATCAGCGTGACGTTGACGCTGATCCCCTCGGCCAGGCACGCCGTCACCGCCGGCAGCCCCGCCAACGTCGCCGGGATCTTGATCAGCAGGTTGGCCCGGTCGACCGCGGCCCACAGCGAGCGCGCCTGGGCCAGCGTCGCCTCGGCGTCGTGGGCGAGCCGCGGGTCGACCTCGAGCGACACCCGGCCGTCGACGAGCCCGGTGCGCTCGGCCACCCCGGCCAGGGTGTCGCACGCGGCCTGCACGTCGGCGACGGTCAGCCGGCGTACGGCCTCCTCGGCGTCCACGCCGTCGGCGGCCAGCTCGACCAGGTCGGGGGTGTACTCGTCGGAGCGGGTGAGGGCGGCCTGGAAGATCGACGGGTTGGTGGTCACCCCGACGACCGCCCGGGTGCCGATCAGCGTCAGCAGGTTGCCGCTGGTGAGCCGGTCCCGCGACAGGTCGTCCAGCCACACCGACACCCCGGCATCGGACAGGTCGGCCAGCGCTGCGGCGGTACGGGTCACCGGCGTTCTCCTCGGGTGGCGGCGAGGCTGTCGCGAGCGGCCTGCGCCACGGCGGCGGAGGTGAGGCCGAGCCGGGCGTAGAGGGTGCGGTGGTCGGCGGAGGCCCCGAAGGTCTCCAGGCTCACGCACCGCCCGTGGTCGCCGACGAGCCGGTGCCACGGCAGCGAGACACCGGCCTCCACCGACACCCGGGCCCCCACCGCCGCCGGCAGCACGGCCTCGCGGTACTCGACGTCCTGCTCAGCGAACCACTCCAGGCACGGCATCGACACCACCTGGGCGCCGACGCCCTCCGCGGCCAGCAGGTCGGCGGCCTCCAGCGCGATCGCCACCTCCGACCCGGTCGCCAGCAGCAGCACGTCGGCACGGCCCGTCGGCGACGGCGCCAGCACGTACCCACCGCGGTCCACCGCGGCCGGGTCGGTGCCCGCGAGCACGGGGACGTCCTGGCGGGTCAGCGCCAGGCCCACCGGGCCGCTGGGGAAGGCGCCGTGCCGGCGCAGCACCGCCGTCCACGCGCCCACGGTCTCCACCGCGTCGGCGGGACGCACCACCGCCAGCCCGGGGATCGCCCTCAGGGCGGCCAGGTGCTCCACCGGCTGATGGGTCGGTCCGTCCTCGCCGAGGCCGATCGAGTCGTGCGTCCACACGTAGGTGACCGGCAGCTGCATGAGGGCGGCCAGCCTCACCGCCGGTCGCATGTAGTCGCTGAAGACGAGGAAGGTGCCGGCGTAGGGACGGGTGAGCCCGCCGAGCGCGATGCCGTTGAGGATCGCTCCCATGGCGTGCTCGCGCACCCCGAAGTGCAGCACCCGACCGTGCCAGTGGCCGCGGAACATGCCGCTGGAGCGGTGCGGCGGCAGGAACGACGGCTCGCCCGCCGGCGTCGTGTTGTTGCTGCCGGCCAGGTCCGCCGAGCCCCCCCACAGCTCGGGCAGGTGCGGTGCCAGCGCGCTGAGCACGGCACCGGAGGCGACCCGGGTCGCCACAGCGCCGCCGGCGGCCCGCACCGGTGCGTAGTCGGGCAGGTCGGCATCCCAGCCGTCGGGCAGCCGGCGCTCGCGCAGCCGGGCCAGCAGCTCGGCCCGGTCGGGGTGCAGTGCCTGCCAGTGCGCGAGCTGCTGCTCCCAGCCGGCCCGCAGCGCCGCGCCGCGCTCGGCCACCGCGCGGGTCCGGGCGAGCACGTCGGCCTCGACCACGAACGTCTCCTCGGGGTCGAAGCCGAGCAGGGCCTTCGTCGCGCGCACCTCCTCGGCACCGGCCTTGGACCCGTGGATCGCCCCGGTGTTCTGCTTCGCCGGCGCCGGCCAGCCGATGATCGTGCGCAGCGCGACGAACGAGGGGCGGTCGGTCACCGCACGGGCCCGCTCCAGCGCCGCGTCCAGCGCGGCGACGTCCTCGGTGTAGCCCTCGTCGGGGGTCGTCCAGTCGACGCGCTGCACCTGCCAGCCGTACGCCTCGTACCGGGCGCAGACGTCCTCGGTGAACGCCACCGAGGTGTCGTCCTCGATCGAGATGCGGTTGTCGTCCCAGAGCACCGTCAGGTTGTCCAGCTGCTGAGTGCCGGCCAGCGAGGACGCCTCGGAGGCCACCCCCTCCTGCATGTCGCCGTCGGAGGCGAGCACGTACACGTGGTGGTCGAACGGGCTCGTGCCGGGCGGGGCGTCGGGGTCGAGCAGGCCGCGCAGCCGGCGCGCCTGCATCGCCATGCCCACGGCCGTGGCCAGCCCTTGCCCCAGCGGCCCGGTGGTGGTCTCCACCCCGGGTGTGTGCCCCCACTCGGGGTGACCGGGGGTCGCCGACCCCCAGGTGCGCAGCGCCTTCAGGTCGTCCAGCGTCAACGGGTACCCCGACAGGTACAGCTGGATGTACAGGGTCAGGCTCGAGTGCCCCGCCGACAGCACGAACCGGTCCCGGCCCAACCAGTGCGGGTCGCTCGGGTCGTGGCGCAGGTGGCGCTGGAACAGCAGGTACGCCGCCGGCGCCAGGCTCATCGCGGTGCCGGGGTGGCCGTTGCCGACCTTCTCGACCGCGTCGAGCGCCAGCAGCCGGACGGTGTCCACGGCGCGCTGGTCGGTGCCGGTCCACTCGAGGGTGGCGGGTGCGCTGGTCATGCTCGCGGTCGAGGTCCTTCCGGTGCGCAGCGGCGTGGTCCGACCCGGTCGGCTGCGCTGCCGGCGGGCCCGGTGCCCCAGGAGCCGGGGCGGGTCGAGCGGGGCCGAGCCTAGTGTCCGACGTCACGACCCCGGGGGGCGCGTGCTGTGGTCGTGGCCACCCCGCCGATACCCGTCCGCCCTGGGGTGAGCCACGGGCGCGCCGGTACAGTGATTCGTGTGACGGCTGTGGACCCGCGACCGGCCGCTGCCGCGGTCCCGGCGTCGGTCGGCGGGCCACGCACGCTGGTCACGACGGTCAAGGCCTACGTCGGGATCACCAAGCCACGCATCATCGAGCTGCTGCTCGTCACCACCCTCCCGGCGATGGTGCTGGCCCAGCGGGGGCTGCCTGCGCTGGGGCTGACGCTGGCGACGTTGGGTGGGGGAGCACTGGCCGCCGGCAGCGCGCACGTGTTCAACCAGGTCATCGAGCGCGACATCGACGGGCTGATGCGCCGCACCGCGCGACGCCCACTGGTCAACGAGGTCATCGGCGTGCGGGCCGCCGTCGTGTACGGGGTGGTGCTGCTGGCGGTCGCGGTGGCCGTCATGCTCGTCTGGGTCAACCCGCTGGCCGCGGGGCTGACTCTGCTGGCAAACCTGTTCTACGTCGTCGTCTACACCGTGCTGCTCAAGCGGCGCACCCCCCAGAACATCGTCTGGGGCGGCATCGCCGGGTGCATGCCCACCCTCATCGGCTGGGCTGCGGTCACCGGGACGCTGGCCTGGCAGCCGTTCGTGCTGTTCCTCGTCGTGTTCTTCTGGACCCCGGCGCACTACTGGCCGCTGGCGGTGAAGTTCCGCCAGGACTACGCCCGGGCCGGGGTGCCGATGCTGCCGGTGGTGGCCGACGACGTCGCGGTGGGGCGCCAGATCCTCGCCTACACCGCCGCCACCGTGGTGACCTCGCTCGTGCTGGCCCCGGTGGCCGACCTCGGCTGGGTGTACCTCGCGGTCGCGCTGGTGTCGGGGGCCTGGTTCCTGGCCGAGGCCGTCCGGCTGCTCACCGCGGCGCGGGGGGCGCAGCCGCTGCGCGCGATGCGGCTCTTCCACGTCTCGATCAGCTACCTGACCGTCGTGTTCGTCGGCGTCGCCGCCGACGTGCTGCTGCTCGGCTGACCCGAGCCGAGCCCTCAGACGCCGACGGGGACGTCGTTCGCTGCGTCCGGCCTGCTGGCAGCGCCGGCGTGGTCCGGCGCGGCCCTGACCCGCTCCCGGGTCGACAGCAGCAGCGAGACCGCGGCCACCACGAGCAGGCAGGCGCCGAGCATGTGCAGCGCCACCAGCAGCACGGGCAGCCCGGTGAAGTACTGGACGAAGCCGACCAGCCCCTGGGCCAGCTCGACCGCGACGAGCACGGCCGCAGCCTGGGCGACGCGGCCGGGGGACCCGGCGGCCCTCGCGGCGAACCAGGCCGCCACCGACAGGCCGAGCAGCAGCATCACCGCGTCGACGTGCAGCTGGGAGACCGACTCGGCGTCCAGGCCGGTGCGCTGGGCCGCCCCGTCGCCGGCGTGCGGGCCGGAGCCGGTGACGATCGTGCCCAGGTACACCACGACGTAGCTCACCGCCACGACGACCCAGGCCAACCGGCGCAGCCAGAGGCCGCCCTCGCCGCCGCCCACCGGCCGCACCGGCCCGGCGGGCTCACGAGTGCGGCGCACGAGCGCGGTGGCGATGCCGATGAGCAGCGCGGAGGCGACGAAGTGGAGCATGACCACCCAGGGGTTCAGCTGGGTGAGCACGGTGACGCCGCCGATGAGGGCCTGCACCGGGATGCCGAGGAACAGCAGCACGGCCGGCACCGCCAGGTCGCGCCGGCGCGGGCGCATCCGCCACACCGCGACCAGCGTGGCGAGGGCGATCGCGGCCAGCACGAACGTCAGCAGCCGGTTACCGAACTCGATGAAGCCGTGGATGCCGTACTCGGGCGTGTTGACGAAAGACTCCTCCGTGCAGCGCGGGAAGGTCGGGCAACCGAGCCCTGAACCGGTCAGTCGCACCGCGCCACCCGTGACGACGATGCCGATCTGGCTGACCAGGGATGCGACCGCCAACCCCCGTACCGCTCGTCCTGGCAGGTCAGGCAGACCCGTGGTGGCCGTCATGACGGCCATGGTAGAGAGCAGGGTCTGCAGCGCCCGAGGCGTCCCGGTCGCCCGGTCAGGCGTCCAGGGTGCCCCGCACGATGCTGTTGCCCGAGTGCGTCGGGACGCCGTCCACCGGCTCGAGCGAGACGTCCACGATGGGGAACTGGCCGACGTCGACCCCGGCGGGGATCACGAACTGGCCCGTGCTGCCCTCGAGCGGGCCCAGGGAGACCATGCCCTGCACCGCGGAGTCGATGAGCCACACCTCACGGAAGCCGTCCGCGCCCGAGGTGGGCGCGTCCACGGTGACGGTGAGCACCTGCTCGCCGGCCGCGTTCACCGACAGCGCTGCCTCGCCGGTGGCGTCCCAGTCGGGCAGCGGGTCCAACGCAGTGGACGCTTCCAGGGTCCCCGGGGGCGTCGTCGAGGAGCCCGACATCAGCGCGGCGGTGGCGACGCCGCCCACCACCACGCCGCCCACGCCGGCCGCGACCAGCAGCCAGGTGGCGGGGCGGGAGCGCCGCGGACGCAGCGGGACCACGGTGCTCGGCTCCTCGGTGGCTGCCTGGTCGCGGTCGCGGTCGTTGTCGACCGCCGGGGACGGAGCGGACAGCTCGGCGGTGATGCGCTGCCAGACGTGCTCGGGTGGGGCGAGCAGGGTGGTCGAGCCGCCCGACTTCGCCACGGTCACGACCCGTCGCAGGTTCTCCAGCTCGGACCGGCACTGCTCGCACGACGCCAGGTGAGCGTCCTCGTCGGGGGTCCCGACCCCCTCGCCCAACGAGCGCAGGGCGAGGGTCTCGGGGTCACAGTGCGACACCGTCCACCTCCAATCGCAGGCGCAGCCGTTCGAGGCTGCGGCGGATGTGGCTCTTCACCGTGCCCAGCGGCAGTCGCAGCACGCTGGCGATCTGGGCGTGGGTCAGGTCCTCGTAGAACGCGAGCTCGAGGATTCGCTTCTGCGGCTGGCCCAGCCGCTGGAGCTCGTCGGCGAGCACCACCTTGTCCACCACGGGGTCGGCCGCCGGTGCGGCGATGTCCTGGTCGGCCAGCCGCTCGGCGGCGTCGACCGCGCGTAGCACGCGCGAGCGCGACTCGTGCAGGTCGGCGACCTTGTGGCGGGTGATGCCCAGCAGCCACCCGGCCAGCGAGCCCGCGTCGGGGTCGTAGCGGTCCCTGCTGCGCCACGCCGCGACGAACACCTGCTGCACGACGTCCTCGGCGTCGGTGCGGTCGCCGAGCGTGCGGACGGCGACCGTGAAGACGAGCGGTGACCAGCGTCGGTACGCCTGCGCCAGGCCGTCCTCGGCCCCGGACGCGAACGCCCGAGCCACCTCGTCGTCCTCGACGACCGGTGCTGCCTCCACCGGCGTCGCGACGGATCCGGTCACTCGCGGCTCCTCACGCACGAGCCCCACACTACGGAACGCCGTCGCAGTCACGGGGTCCCTCCGGGGGAAGGCATGGCGATCACGACGACGTTGTCCTCGTACCCGCCTGCATCCGGCAGGTACCTGCCACCGCAGGTGACGACGGCCAGCTGGGCCGGCCCGGTGGGGGCGAAGACGAGGTCGGTGGGCAGCGCGGCCTTCTGGATCCGCTGCACCGCGGTGACTTGGTAGCGCAGCGGTGTGCCGTCGGCCGCCGTCACGACGACCTCGGCGCCGACCTGGACGCCGGCGAGGCGGGCCAGGGGACCAGTGCCCACCTCCACCGAGTCGACGTGCCCGCCGAGGGCTGCCGAGCCGGCGGGGTCGCCGGGCAGCGGGCCGAATCGGTACCAGCCGATGACCCGGGGGTCGGCCGGCAGCTCCATCTGGCCGTCGGGGGCCACCCCGGTCGCCTGCACGGGCATGGAGATCCCCACGCTGGGGATGTCGACTCGGCTGGGGGCCGGTCGCTCGACAGCGACCGGGATCTGCGTGGCATCGACCAGCGGTCCGTCGACCAGCGGCATGGCCGGGGTAGGGGAGGGGGTCGGAGCCGGAGACAGGGCCGCGGTGGCGCCCGCCGCGTCTGTCTGGCGGGCGAGGTCGTCGCCGACCCCCGAGGTGCGCATCGTTGCCCACGCCGCCGCTGCCACCGCGACGAGCGCCAGCGACGCCGCGAGGGCGGCGACGGCGCGGGTGCGGGGGCTCATGGGGGACCTCTATCCAGACGGTGCGGTGGCGTGGAGAGGGAGCGGGGGCCCGTCTCCTCGGGTGACGGGGGAGACGGTCCCCGCTCCCGGCCTCGGGTGGAGCAGGACGGCGGTGCGGGTCGGACCGGTCGGTCCGGGTGGTGCGTGGGACTCTGCCGGGGAGCGGCCGAAGGGGGACGGCCGCTCCCCGGCAGAAGCGGGGCTACTTCTTCGCGACGGCCAGCTTGCGGCTGGACAGGGCAGCACCGGCCAGGCCGAGGCCCGCGGCCGCGAAGACCCAGCCGGGCACGGTCGAGGCAGCCGAACCGGACTCGCCACCGGGCACGCCGCTCGGCGCGGAGTGGGCCAGGTCCACGGTCTGCACCGCGAAGGCGAAGGTCGACGGGTTGGCCGCCGGGTCGCCCCAGGCGTAGACGATGTTGTTCTTCGCC
>Ga0209594_1000500_pt1 | contig 23376 bp, 18 predicted proteins | sample AshMeaCrysSpring_FD_184126 | JGI IMG/M metagenome (GOLD analysis project Ga0209594, IMG submission 184126) | Groundwater microbial communities from Big Spring, Nevada to study Microbial Dark Matter (Phase II) - Ash Meadows Crystal Spring... | ecosystem: Environmental > Aquatic > Deep subsurface... | reverse complement strand
GTTAGTGTTAACATATACGAATTGTCTCATAATTCTATCTGAGTGCGTAGTTCAGTTAGACCTTAGATTGCCCAGTAAATTCTCTATTTTTTGTTTGGTCGCGATTCATCTCACCGCTAAAATCCGCAGAATTTAGCGGGAGTCCTGTTGATCCATTTTTAGATAGAACGTTATAATATTAGCCTCCCTAATGGAATCTTTATCCGTTGAATTGGGAAGCCTCTAATCACCGCAAAGCCGGATTAGTGGGTACTTCACCGTTATAGCGCTACGCGCTGTTATGAGTCATTAGTCATTAGTTATTGGTTTACCTCAAATCCCCCCGACCCTAAGCCTGGGGGATTAATTACAGTTCTGTTCGCAACAAACAAAATCATAGACTCTATGTAGTACGTTATATAGAGATCAAGATACTGATTTGATGGTTTAAGTGATGTCGTTTTACATAGATCAACAGTCTAAAATGCTGACTGGGTCAGCCATTGCTTTTGAAACATTTATCTAATTTAATCTAAATATTACATTTAATATACTCCTTTAGAAATCATTCCCAATAAGTAGCACAGTTGTTAGAATACTAAAAACGGGTTATTCGCGGGTTATCTATGACAATTGATGAAGTTATACAAGTTCTGAATATCCACCTGAGTCAGCCGCTGACATCCCTGCAAGAGTTCATTTTGCGGCGCTCATGGGATGGCAAAACCTATAACGTCATTGCCCAAGAAGCCTACTACGGCCCTGAGAGGATTCGGAAAATATCTGCTGAGTTATGGTCTGTGCTCAGCCATATTTTACGAGAACCGATTAGTAAAGCCAACTTTCGGAAAGTTTTAGAACCCCGACCCTTATCTTTTTTTGAGCAGCAACTGACTCAATCGATTTTTCAATCATTTCAACCCCTGCATCATAGCTTTCCTGGCAGCCCCTTACCCCCCCAATCTGACTTTTATATTCGTCGTCCTCCCGTTGAAGAACTGGCTTACTCGGGCATTCTTGAACCCGGTAATATTATCCGAATTAAAGCACCCCGAAAAATGGGAAAAAGTTCCTTGGCCCTGCGGATTATTGAACGGGCAAGAACTGAAAGTTATCGGGTAGCTTCGATTGATTTTCAACAAGCAGAAGCGGCAGTTTTTGCCAATTTAGATCGATTTTTACGATGGTTTTGTGCCAACGTCACCCAGGAACTCGAACTCCCCTTAAAGTTAAATGATTATTGGGATGAAGAGATTGGCAGCAAAGTCAGTTGTACGATTTATTTCCAAAATTATCTGTTGAAGCTGATTCAATCTCCCCTGGTGATCGTCCTCAATGAATTAAATCGGGTGTTTGAATATCCGGAAGTGGCTCAGGAGTTTTTACCCTTGCTGCGTTTTTGGCATGAACAAGCCCGTAAAGCCAAAACCTGGGAAAAACTTCGGGTCGTGGCGACTTACTCCACAGAAATTCATATCCCGCTCAAATTACATCAATCTCCCTTCAATGTGGGTTTACCCCTCGTTTTACCGCCCTTTACGGCTGAACAAATTCAAGCGTTAGCCCAACGCTATATCCTAAACTGGATGAATGAGGAGGAAATCAACCAATTGATGTCAATGGTGGGAGGACATCCCTATCTGATTCAGTTAGCGTTGCATTATTTAGCAGAATCAACGATTCCTTCCTCAAATAATGATGAAGCGGCCCTTGCTGACCCGAGAGTGGAATTTAGCCAACTCTTAGCCCAAGCCCCCACCGAAGCTGGAATTTATAGCAATCATTTACGGGGTTTACTGGTTTTGTTGCAGGAAAATCCTAAACTCTTGGCTGCGACACAACAGGTGATGAACACCCCAGAAGGCATTACCCTCGAACCAGTGATTGCTTACAAACTCGATAGCCTGGGTTTAGTGACTTTAAATGGAGATTTAGCTACTTGTCGTTGTGAGCTGTATCGATTGTATTTTAGTAAACAATGCCCCACAGAAACGGTTCCCGTGTTACAACCGTTAGTGATGACATCCGCAGATGAACCGGAGCAATTGAGCAAAGAACATCTAGAGCTGCAACGGATTTGTTACCTGGATGAATTGACGCAACTCCCTAACCGTCGGTATTTCAACAACTATTTACACCGGGAATTACAACGGGCTGCACGGGATCATGGGCATCTCTCTCTGATTTTATGTGATATTGATTTCTTCAAAATTTACAACGTGATTTATGGCTATCCTGCCGGGGATGAATGTTTACAAACGATTGCTCAAACCTTACGGGATTGTATCAAACGGCCTGAAGATTTAGTGGCACGCTTTGGGGGGGAGGAGTTTTCTATCATCTTACCCCGAACCAATTTAGCGGGAGCTATCTGCGTCGCAGAACGAATTCGAGAAAGCGTCAAAGCGTTAGAAATGAAAATCGAAAGTTCTAAGTTTGGCGGGTTCCCGGAAGAAGTGGTCACCGTCAGTTTGGGGGTGGTTAGTATGATTCCCGACTCAGAAGCAGATTGTCAATTAATGATTCAAGCCGCAGATCAGGCCCTCTATCAGTCGAAGAAAAAAGGACGCAACCGAGTCAGCAGTTTAAGTCCTATTGAAATAAGTCGTTTGCAATCTTCTGAGTCCAAATTAGCCAACGGTTGACATCTTCCCCAGCTTAAAAGGGATTGGGTATTAATCCGGGTTAAGAGACTCTTAAAAAATGTTGCAAGTCCTAGAAAACAAGACAATTATACTTTATAATAAGCAAGGGAAAGCCAGAAGTAATCTGAACTTCTTTAAAGATTTGATTGTAGTTCTGAAGCCTGCAATCGCTCAATCGCACTAACATGAATCATTGATTAATCGCCAGCTATCAATTAATCGGGGTGTAGAAGAATTGCTCTTCTGCTTTAGGCAATTTCAAATAAGTCAGTAAAATCTCACTTAGAGGAAAACCATGGGTTATACGCCGAGGGTTGTTATTGGTGTGCCAGTCTATAACGGAGAAAATTATCTTCGTGAAGCCTTAGAATCCATTGTGAATCAAACCTTCACAGATTTTCAAGTGATTATTAGTGATAATGCTTCCACAGATGCAACGCCGACCATTTGTCGGGAGTTTGTGGAGCGAGATAGTCGCTTTACTTACTATCGTCAGCCTGAAAATATTGGGGGTGCGCCCAACTTTAACTTCGTCTTTCAACCGGGGGATGCCCCTTATTTTAAATGGGCTGCTCATGACGATATTATGGCACCTGATTATCTGCGTCAATGTGTTGAATTGTTAGATCAAAACCCAAATTTATCAATGGTTCACAGTCGTTCTGTTACCATCGATCAACAAAAGAGACAGATTGGAACTTATGATCAACAGTTGCGGTTAAATGGTCGGCGAGCCAGCGATCGGTTTTGGCGAATCTTATGGGTGGTTCACTATACTGAAGTCTTTGGTGTGATGCGCTCAGAGATGATTGCCAAAACCCAAATGCATCCCAGTATTGTCGGATCAGATCGCCACTTCATGACTGAGATGATTTTACAGGGAGATGTGGGATATGTGGAAGAGTATTTATTCCTACGTCGTCATCACCCCGAGTCATTCTGTAATGCACTGAAAGATAATCAGGCGCGTCTGCAATGGTTTGACCCCAAAGCGAAGGCGAATACACTCTTCGCCAGTCCGAGAAAAATGAAAGAATACGTCATCTCGATTTTTAGAATGCCTATTTCCTGGCGGGAGCGCATTGCCTGCTTATGGATATTGGTAGAATGGACAGGACGACGCACCCTGGAAAGTGTTCTGGGTTTAGGAGACAATTACCGTCAACAATTAATGGATGCCAATGGAGTCTCTGATACTGTGGCTCAACCCACAAGAGCGAATTGATGATTCATGGGGAAAATGCGTAAAAATAGCTGTTTCTCAGGAGAATATTGATCTGTGTATGATTTTGCAATCATTGGTGGCGGCATTGTCGGTTTGTCAACTGCAATGACCTTACAAGAGCGTTTTCCCCAGAAAAAAGTGGTTGTGATTGAAAAAGAAAATCAAGTTGCAGCTCACCAAACGGGTCATAATAGTGGGGTGATTCATTCGGGAATTTATTATAAACCCGGTAGTTTAAAAGCTAAACTGGCTCGGGCTGGCAGTCAATCTATGGTTGAGTTTTGTCAACAGCATGGGATTGATTATGACGTTTGTGGAAAAGTCATTGTCGCTACAGAACCCGAAGAATTACCCTTGCTAGAAAAGCTTTATCAACGGGGTTTAGAAAATCAGATTCCGGTTGCCAAGATTAGTGGAGAAGAAGTCAAAGAAATTGAGCCTTATGTTCAATGCTTAGCCGGAATTCGGGTAGAGTCTACCGGCATTGTTAACTATACCCAAGTGTGTCAAAAATACGCCGAACTGATTCAAACTCAAGGGGGAGAGATTCAGTTCAATACCCAGCTTCAACACATCCATAAAGTTCCTGAGGGGATTCTGTTAGAAACCAATCAAGGCATGATTCATGCTCAGTTTATCATTAACTGCGCCGGATTGTACAGCGATCGCGTGGCTCAACTGAGTCAAGTCAATCCTGAGGCTAAAATTATTCCATTTCGCGGTGAATATTACGAGTTAACCCCGGAGAAATCCTATCTGGTTAAAACCTTAATTTATCCCGTCCCTAACCCCAATTTTCCCTTTTTAGGGGTTCACTTTACTCGCATGATTGATGGCAGTGTTCATGCTGGCCCCAATGCGGTTCTCAGTTTTAAACGGGAAGGGTATCGAAAAACCGACTTTAATCTGCAAGATGTGTTAGAAACGTTCACTTATCCAGGGTTTTGGAAACTGGCAGCTAAGCACGCGGATATGGGACTCGAAGAAATCATTCGTTCCTTTAGTAAAGCGGCATTTGTTAAAAGTTTACAACGATTAATTCCTGAGGTAACATCCGAAGATTTAGTGGTTTCTCCCGCTGGCGTTCGTGCCCAAGCCTTAAAACCCAATGGTGAGTTAGTCGATGATTTTTTAATTATTAAAGGAGAGCATGAAATGCACGTTTGTAATGCACCTTCTCCGGCAGCTACAGCGTCTTTAGAAATAGGTAAAGCCATTGTAGAGCGACTTTCTATTTAACCCAACTTAACGATAAATTGATCCGGATTAAAACCCAAAATTCCTGTAAAGAGAACCAGGAAAATGTCTACATGGCAATTAGATGAATCAATCCACTTCTCTTCAAAAAGAATGGGCAATTTCTATCCTAATTGGGGGAATTTTACTAATCGGCATTACCACCCTATTTCCCTATGATTTTTTCTTTTGGGAAATGATCAGCCAGCAGACGTTAGAGGAAATTGTTGAACTTTTAAAAACCCCAACTAACCTTAAGGATATTGTTCTGAATTCCCTATTATTTATTCCCTTTAGTTTTGGCTTAGCTGAACTTTTGGAATATTGGAAAGTGAGGTTTATTCGATCTTTATTACTCATTCTGATTGCTAGTTTAGGATTATCGTTAATGGTTGAAATCTTACAGTTTTTTCTTCCAGGACGAACTTCCACCCCCATTGATTTATTGACAAATACCTTGAGTGGAGTGGCTGGAGGTTTACTGTTTAAAAGTTTTGGAAATTACGTTTTAACTCAATGTCAACGTGGGTTTGATTGGATTAAACGCCTGATTTCAATTCCTATTTTAACTGTTTTTTTCATTAGTTATTTTGGTCTCAGTTGTTGGCTATCCATTCCGCTACAAAATACAGATAAATTTTGGAGTTTAGAAAATTGGAAGGCTGATTTCCCCCTAATTTTAGGAAATGAATTAAGTGGCGGGCGACTGTGGACAGGAAAAATTGATCGGTTTTGTATAACTCATAAAACGGCTTCTAATTCAGAAATAACTGCTATTTTAACATCAGAAAATCCTTGTGATATTTTATCCCAATCACAGGAGATTTTATATACTGCTGTGCAACCTGAATTCTCTCAATTTTCAGTTAATCAATTAAATCAAGCATTAAGTCAAACTTCTGAATTTACCCTCAGTATTCAACTGGCTACTGCTAGTTCTCATCAATTAGGGCCGGCTCGAATTTTATCCATTTCCAAGGACTTTTTTGACCGCAATTTAACTTTAGGACAGTGGCGATCGCATTTAAGTATTCGACTGCGAACCCCAATGACGGGAAAGAATGGAACCAGACCTGAATTTATTATTCCTAATGTGTTTTCAGACCTCAAAACTCATACTTTATTACTGATTTATAGTCCGGATAAGATTCAAGTCTATATTGATCATCTGAATCGAAATTATACCTTAAAAATTACGCCAGAAATGACTGGGTTTTGGCAGTTATCTCCTGTAGATAAAGGCGGTCTTCATCTGAATAATTGGAATACACGCTTTTATAAATTATTGTATTATTGTTTTGTTTTTTTTCCCCTCGGGCTATGTTTAGGATGGATGTTAAGTAGGATGAGAGGAAACTTCAGTTTTTATCTACTATTTTTTAGTAGTGGCGTGATACTTCCATCAATTCTGTTGGAAGTGTTATTGAGCCTTGAAAGTGCTAGAATGATATCCGGGATTAATCTATTATTAAGCTTGAGTATCATGATGATAGCTAGTTATCTCAGTTATCAAATTGAAAAAAGCAGGATGAAAGCAGGATAAGTTTAAAAAATGAGTCATGTTGCTGTTTCTCAAAATGGTGTTTTAATTCGATTATCTGATGAACAATTACAACATCTTGTAGAACGTCATCATATTCTATCTGATAAAAAATCGATGATTCTGAATAAAATTTCACATTCTACCCATATATTACAAGGAAATGAAGGGTTTATAATTACCGCATTTCCTACTCGAAGAATTAATTCTCTTAATCGGAGGCAGCAAATATGGCCGTAGCCAATTTTAAAGAAGCACAAGATTATCTCAAGTTTCTGTCTGTTTTACAAGACTTACCTAAACAGCCATTTCTTCTACTATATGACTCAGAAGCAGATGTGCTGTACATTGACTTTTACAATCCCCCAAAATCGGCTGATGATAGTGAATTAACAGATAATGATATTGTCATTCGATATGATAACCAGGATGAGATTGTTGGCTTAACTGTTTTGAATGCCAGCAAACGTTAAAAACTAAAGATTAGGGAAAAGGTTATTTAAGAGATAGCGATCGCCTATAATAGAGCAGTAGAAGGTTTTATTAGGATACTCCTAAATCCTAAGACTCTATTCCCTATTCCCTATTCCCTATCAGGATAACTTCAAGGGGACTAAATTAAATCAGGATAATAATTTATCAACTGTTTTAAATCTACATTTCCACCACTAATTATTACACCTACTTTTGCCTGAGGTGCTTTTACACATCCTTCTAACAAAGCAGCAGCGGCAAGAGTCCCCGTGGGTTCAACCACAATTTTTAAACGTTCCCATAAAAATAATAAAGTGCGACGAATTGCCGCTTCAGAAACGGTTACCATTTCGTCTACATATTCTAACACTAACGGAAACGTGAATTGACCGAGTGAAGGTGTACGAGCACCATCTGCAATGGTATCAGGATTATGGCAAGTGTGTAACGTTCGGCTATAAAATGAACGAGTAGCATCATCGGCTTGTTGGGGTTCAACGCCAATTACTCGGCAACGTTTAGACAAGCTTTTAGCACTAATGGCGGAACCGGAAAGCAGTCCCCCTCCCCCGCAACAAACCAGTAATACATCAAGGGTTCCCACTTCTTCAATCAGTTCTTTAGCGGCTGTTCCTTGCCCTGCTATAATGTCAGGGTGATCGTAAGGGGGAATTAGGGTCAAACTTTTGTCTTTAGCCAGTTTTCGAGCAAATTCTTCCCGAACCGTTTCTTGAGGATTATATAAAATTACTTCAGCGCCATAACCCCGTGTTGCGTTTTGCTTTACGGTTGGGGCATTTTCTGGCATAATAATAGTCGTCGAAATCCCGAGTAATTGACCCGCTAACGCGACAGCTTGAGCATGATTTCCAGAGGAAAAGGTAATCACTCCCTGCTGCTTTTTGGCTGAATTCAGTTGAGACAAGGCATTATAAGCACCACGAAACTTAAATGACCCCGTGCGTTGGAAGTTTTCGCACTTAAAAAATACCTCAGCATTCGTTAACTGATTCACCGTTTTTGAGGTTAAAACAGGGGTTCGATGCGCCACCCCATTTAAACGTTTTGAGGCGGCTTCAACATCACTGTAAGTTATGTTGGGGTTGTGAGTCATTGAGTACTGTCATTTGTCATTTGTTATTCGTTGTTTGAGGCAATTGGTACTCTTGCAACAAGGTCAGACCATTATCTCTCCATCATAATCTTTGCTTGTTTTTCCTGAACTGTCCCGACAGACCATTTAAAGTCTTGAGAATTAACAACTGTCTTAGACGAAACCTCCAATAGTATACCTTCTTGAACCAAACCTGCCAAGAGTGGCAAAATTTGGCTGTTAATTTCATGTTCATTGAGTCCAGTAGTGACTTCTCGAATCATAAAAGATTGTTGGGTTAACAGCTTCTCAACTAGAGTATTCATAAAATAGCTGGGTAAGCCTTTAAATCTTAATTTTTTTTGAGGCGTAATCAATAAATAACCCGTGTTATCCAAAGGTTCTATTGTTATTGTTTGAAACTTAGGCTGTCTGAGAACAGTATCAAGTCCTTTTTCAAACGGGCTAAATCCAGCTTGACCCGGTAAGGAAATTTCGCGGGGAAACGTTGTAATTTGAGGCTGAAAGTTTACGTATGTCTGGGTAAAGTTTTCTTTTTCCTCAGTCATTTTTGTCGCTAAAATATTGAATAAGTTCTGAACATGGTCAGTTAACGCATCGGTATTTTCGTTCACAATTAACGGTAAATTTTGCCGCCAAACTTCTTCTTGGGGTAGGGTGTCATGCAGCAGTTTAGTCACCCACTCCAACAGATCTCGGCCATTAAAGCAACGAATTCCGAGTGTAACATGGAGTGAGGGTTGTTCGCGGGCGATCGCATAATGCCAATGACCTCGCGGAATATAAAGCAAATCACCCGGTTGCAGAACACAATGGAGATAAGGTTCGCTATCCGGTGGGGTTTGATGGTCTGATTTTTCGTCTCTGTAGGGATGCTTCACCGTATCCTCAAACACAAACCATTCTTTCACCCCATCAATTTGCATCACAAACACTTCATGGGCATCATAATGGATTTTAAATCCTTGCTTAGACGGCCAAGAACAGTAAATATTGGTGTGAATGGCTTTATGTCCAGTTTCCTGTTGCATCGCCCAAACGAGGTCTGCTAAAGTAGGGACTCGTGTTTGGATTTGGCTAAGAACTAAACTGGCCCCTTGTTGACACCGCGTTACCCAGTCTTTTGGGTCACAGGGGGGTAAGGCTTGATCATTTAACACAAACCGGGGTTCAAGCTGATGAAAGTTGAGTAAATGATTCAGTTGTTCCCAAGAAAACAAATGTTTAAACTTATCCGGACTGTTCCCAGGGATGATTACACTATGTTGCGTCCAGTTGTCAGATAAGAAACGTTCTAGGGGATAGGGCTGTAGGAGTTGAGTTAGGGTTGTCATCATTTTTGTTGAACCAATAAATTGTAACGGACGATTGCCAAGATGCACAAGTAGAGGCGGCTCATTCCCATCAACGCCCTGAAGACTCACAACCCTAGGGTTCAGTTATAACTTCATCTATTTATATGTTGCGACTCATTCAGGATAACTTTATTTAATCCGTTTCTGGCTGGACTAGGTTGCCAAATTGGCAGAACTGTACTCCTTAGCCTGTTATCGATTGACATCGTCAAGATCAGTCTTTTGACATAGATACTAACTTGACACAACAGACAAGTATCTGTTACATTTATTTACATAAGTCAAGAAAAGTTAAGGAAAAAAGATCAGTATGACTCTCTTAATCGCATTAATCGTTGTCGGTTGGGTTGCGGCTGCTGTCATTGGGACAATGGCGTACTTCCGGGGAGAACAAACCAAGCCCATTCACGCCCGTAACTGGAATAATGATTCTTTTGAGCAATTGGCTGAGTCGATCACAGGAACAGAAACTGATTTAGCTCAGCGTGTCCCTGCTTACGTTTACGCCAGTGACAGAGTCTAGTTTGAATTAACTTGAACTAACTCTTCTTTCAATACTGTTATGAGTCTTTATTGATGACTGGTAGCAGGGAAACAATTCAATTCCAATCATAAAGTGAGTAGGGTGCGTCAATGACGCACCTCCATTTTTATTAAAAAACAGAAAGCATATCAGTGATGGTGGGTTACGGCACTCATCAAAACCTGTCAGTTTTTCCTGGCTATTTATTCTATGCTTAACCCACTCTACAAAAGATAAAATTTTACACTCACTAGATTTTGACAGGATGTTGTCCATAAAAGGGTAACGCTTCCGACCAATGAGGCTGTTGACCTTGATGTTGTTTTAAATGGGAAAGTTCTAATAAACTAGAGGCTGTATTTCCGAGTCCTCCTTCTATCTTAATTAACTGATAAGGAGTATGTTGTTGACTGAGAATCTCTTGCCAAGTTTCTGGTGATATTACCGTATCGGGTAACTCTGCAATTAAGCCTTGATTAGGCTGAGAATTGATTTTGTAAATTGCAACAAACAGTTGACCTCGTTGGGCGGGCATTTGTAACGCAATGGCTGTTGATGTATCCAAAGTACTATCATTTTTAAAAACCTGCCAAGCCATCCCTTCTAACGTTGAAATGGCAAATAAGGGTAAATTTAACTGTTGCGCTAACGTTCTGGCTGTAACCACTCCCATGCGAGTTCCGGTAAAACTTCCTGGCCCTTTGGCAACCGCAATAAAGCTTAAATCTGACCAAGACTGGGGGAGAAGAAATTCCGATAAATGTAAATGTAATTGTTTAGAAAGTTCTCTGCCTAAATCCCAAATCTGACAGCGTTTATCCCCTTGAAAGTTATCTAAAGCCAATCCCAATTCAGGGCTACTGGTATGTAAGGCTAAACCGTATGATTGTTTTGAATTTGTTGAATCTATTGACACGTTTTCAATCGGTGGTTGTATAAAAGATCGGCAGCGATAGAAATAATCCCGCTAAAATCATACTATAAAAATCTTCCTGAATCAGTTTCCAACTGGAAGCCCCCATCATCACAAACAATGTCGCAACAGTTCCAAATAATGGGGTTATTGCTAATTCACCCCGTTGCATAGCATTGTGTTTAATTTTAAGAAATCCTAAAGCTATTAAAATTCCGAAAATAGGATGCAGGATAATAATTTTAAAACTAAAGATAAATCCAATCATCAATCCCATCAAAGCATCCAGAATAAATTCTCGGTCTTGTAGCTTTTCAAGCCAAAAAGATTTATGCTGAAGTTTTCCTACTTTTTGATACAGAGGATGAGACTGACAGGCTTGAAGTTTCTTTTTAACTTGCGTTTTATACCCCACTTTTAAAACGATTTTCCATTCCGGTACGGTTTGACCTTGAATGCGTCCTAAAATTTTAACCCGTTGAATGGTTACCAGATTTAACTTGGCTAATTCATAACTGATTAAGCGTGAAATTTGAATATAATTAACAGGTTCATGTTCTAAGCGGTTAATTACGACAATTAACTGATTTTTTTTCAGCCAATTCACTTGTAATTTAATGGGATAATTTTTAACTGCTTTTTCTAATTTTTCCTGAATTAAATTAGGGCATTTTTGAGAAATTAATGCAGTTGCATTAGCTTGAGAAATATTTTTTAGTAAATCGGGGGCTTCAGATAAAGTCTCTTCTTCAGAATTCAACGGCTTTTTGATACTATTTTTTAAAGCAGGAAAAGCAGCAACATATTGAGAACGGGGTTGAAGTTGCCGTAAAACTGCTTGAGCCGAATGATAACGGTGATTGGTTGCCCCTTGCAGCATCTTATCTAAGATTTGCCCTAGCTCTATACTAATCGGGATTTTTAAATAATCTCGCCAGACCCAAGTTCCTTCTTGACCATCAAATAAATCAAAAGGGGAAACCCCTGTTAACAGATGAATGCAAGTGACTCCTAAACTATAAATATCGCTAGCAAATACCGCTTTTCCCATTAACTGTTCTGGGGCAGTAAATGCCGCACTGCCAATCACTGTTGCAGTTTGGGGTAGGAGGCGTTCTGTGACCTGTTTCGCTGCCCCAAAATCAACTAAGACTAAACCTCCAGCTTGGTCAATGGGAGAGGCACGGCGACGGATAATATTTTCGGGTTTAAGATCCCGATGAATAACATTATGACGATGAATAAATCCTAAAACGGGTAATAAATCTTTTAAGAGTTGACGAATTTTATATTCATCAAACGTTCCTTTTTCGAGGAGTTCTTGGGCTAAATTTTTCCCTTCAATAAATTCTTGTATTAAATAAGAATAGCCCTGAGATTCAAAATCAGAAATCCCTGCCGGAATTTGACGATGTTGACCTAAATGTTGAAGTTGTTGAGCTTCGTGGCGAAATCGTGATATACTGGTTTGAGAATTGCTAGACTGGGGTAAAAACTGCTTAATTACAAATCGAGGCTGCAGCGGCTGGGACTGATCCACCGCTAAGAACGTTCTACCAAAGCCCCCTTGCCCAATCAATCTTAAGGCTCGGTATTGAGCAACTCTCGTCTGATCATGCCCGTCGGGATACAAAACTAACCTTGAGCCACAAGATTGACAAAATTGATGATCAGCCAGGTTTTGAGGATGTTCACAAGCCGGATTAAAGCAGTAACTCATGTTTTCTTTAGAACAGTCCCATAGGGTGAGATAGATTAAAATTTTGATTGAGCGGTGATGAGGAGTTGATCCCATCACCGTTGTGAAACTGTACCATTAGGTAGGAAGTAATTCCCCTGGACGTAACTTCGCCCATTTCCCCATTTCTTCGGCAAAACTGTTACACCCCACTACATCCCATTCCATTTCAATTACGTCCCCCTGGGTACGGATATTGACGTTAATAGAGGGTTCAATGGGGTCAAAATCTGGGTTTTCCGTTAAATGAGGTTGTTGATGCTGGGTTTCTACGGCATTATAGGTGATGCAGCGATCAACATAATGACAGTTAATACAAATACACATCGTTGACAATCCCCTTGAGAATTCTGCTGGATGGAATCGTTTCCGAGTCCCATGAATGTTAATGTAACTTAGGCAAGCTGTAAACTGCTGGAGAGTTTAATTGAGTTTAACGACAATGACTCAAACATTCGGTTCGGGATTATCCCCGCAAACTTGGCCGTTTGATTGGAAACTGTTGCCCTCTACGGCTTATCTCGTGGGTGGGGCGGTTCGGGATGGACTCCTTCAGCGAGAGTCTGAGTATGTCGATTTAGATTTTGTCCTATTGGATCAAGCAGTCAATACAGCCCAGAGAATTGCTAACTATTATAAAGCGGGGTTCGTCTTATTGGACGCAGATCGCCAAATTGCCCGTGTGGTGTTTGCCAATGCAACGGTTGATTTTGCCCAAGCTGAGGGCAATACGTTAGACACGGATTTACAACGACGAGATTTTACCATTAATGCGATCGCTTATCATCCCGTTACCCAAACCTTGGTTGATCCCCATCAGGGTCAAACTGACATCCAACTGGGAATCATTCGCATGATTTCTCCCCAAAATTTACAGGATGATCCGTTAAGGTTATTACGAGGATATCGTCAAGCGGCTCAACTCCAGTTTACCATCGAACCGCAAACCCGGATCACCCTGCGTCAACTTGCCCCTCACCTGCGACAAGTGGCGGTTGAACGAGTCCAAACTGAGTTAGGGTATCTGTTACAGACGCAAAAGGGTACAATCTGGCTGCGTCAAAGCTGGGAAGATGGATTAATTGCACACTGGTTTCCCTCTGCTTGTAAGAATTGGACGACGTTGATGAGAATTGATCCGGTGGCAGGGGAGTTAAGTCAACACTGGCCTTCATTACAGACTGAACTGTCTCAACCGTTGCGAGATACCCTAAAAACCTCTCAGTTAGGGTTAGTTAAGTTGGCTTGTTTATTAACACCAGAACCTCCGGTTGCTGAAGTAGAGTTAACAGCTTTAAAATACAGCAAAGCAGAAATTCGGGGGGCAATAACATTGATTCGAGGGTTTAACCAAGTCCAACATTTAAATCCGGATCAATTATCCCTCAAACAACTTTATTTTTTATTTCGTGATTTAGGGTATTTATTCCCAGCGTTAGCCGTCTGGTTAATCGGATCAGGAATCCCCAAACAATCGATTATTCCGTTAATGCAGCGTTATTTCACACCAAATGATCCGGTGGCTCATCCCCAACCTTTAATTTCTGGAACTGAGTTAATGGCTGTCCTACAATTACGCCCTGGCCCTCAAATTGGTCAACTGTTATTAGAATTACAATTGGCGCAATTAGAAGGTCTGATCTCAAGTCCAGAAGCAGCGATTGACTGGGTAAAACAAAGATTTATTCAGCGGGAATCTTCCTAATCTTCTGTAGGGGGGCGGGACAATTTTCGTTGTGGGATGGCAAGTGTATTGCTAAATACATCATTTTGAAAGCGATGATTTGTATAATTCCAAGTTCAGTTAGCCCCTATTCAAATTTTGTGCTAAAGTTCATAAAAATTTAATAAAATAAACAGAAATATATGGTTTTTAAGATAAGTATAGGAGATAATCAGAAGTTATAGAGGGACTATGATGCTTCATTATCCGGATCAATAACAACCGTTTAGGCATTTTTTGCATTAAAAAAAGTATATATCATAAAATAACTCAAAACTGAAATTGAATTTTAAAATTGAATCGGGGTGTTCTTAGTCATCTAATCCCATTAAGTCAGCCAACTTAATTATGCTAATATCCCTTAAGCTAATCGGTTCGAGTCTTCTGTCTACTGCTAACCTCGGGCTAGAAACAACACATTTATTCGCCATTGAGCCATGGATGAGATTGCATTCAAGCATCGATGTATTGATGGGGTTAGTCTACTATTTGATTACAGGACTCATCCTTCTCAGTCTTTACCCTAGATGGAGTCAACCGACAGGAGACCCCCCCCATCTCATGGTACAAACCGTGAATTCAGCCCCCCAGCAAAAGTGGCAACTCTCGAAGCCAACGTTACTGATTCTTATGGTGTGGTTCTTTGGAAAGGGTACCCTGCATTTACAGCAAGCTTGGACGATTTTCAATCCTGCCCATTGGCTGTTCTCTTTAATCGTTCTGACCCTGGGAATCAGCCTTTATGGATTTGTGCAATTGCGTCACTGGCAGACTCAACCCCTGCTGATGGCAGCCGCTGGTGCAACACCCCCGTTTCAAACCCCGTCTCGATCTTCTAGTCCTCGTCGAGTCGTGCCTCAACAGACAAACATGGCTTCTGGATATCTCAAAAAGATGTCCCCACCTGACGATTTATCCCAAATTATTCGATTTTCAGTGGATCAGATGACCGATCCCATGATATGGCTTGGGGCTTCGGGAGAACTCCTTTATGGGAATCAATCCGCTTGTCATTTTTTTGGATATCAGGCAACCGAACTGCAATCCCTGACCATCCATGATATCACCGCTGATTTTTCCTCCTCCATGTGGTCATTTCATTGGCACATCTTGCAACGCTGTGGTTCACTCAAAATCGAAACCCGGTGTCGCACCAAACATCAACGGCTATTACCTGTTGAGATGACCATCAATCATCTTCACGTCCCCAACGCCCGAGAATGTCAATGTATTGTCATCCGCGATATTAGCGATCACAAACAAATTGAACGGGCTTTACGGCAACGTCAAGGGGAATTGCGATCTCTAGTGAGCAACATTCCGGGTGCAATTTACCGATGTGCTTTCGATACCGCCCGAACCATGGCGTTTATCAGTGATGGGATTGAACCCATTATTCAATATCCGGCAGCGGATTTAATTTATAATCGCATCTGTCGTTTCAGCAGCCTGATTCACCCCGTCGATCAAGGGACTGTCACCCGTCAGATTCAAACTGCAATTGAGCATCAACAACCTTATACTGTAGAATATCGCTTGCAACGAAAAGATGGATCTTGGCGATGGGTTTATGATCAAGGGCAAGGGGTATTTGATGCGGCAGGGAAGCTGTTATGGCTCAATGGTGCCCTATTTGATATTACCGACAATAAGCACGCTTTAGAGGCTTTAAAAGCCAGTGAAGAACGATTACAACTGGCGTTATCGGGAACCCGTCAAGGATTGTGGGATTGGCATCTTTTAGATCGTGAAATCTATTTGAGTCCTCAATGGCCGATGTTGTTGGGTTATCCCATGGGTGAGATCGATAGCCAGCCTCAATCTTGGTTAAAATTGGTTCATCCTCAGGATCGACATCGCCTCCTGCAAGGCATTCGCCAGCATTTATTGGGTCATACCGCTTTATGTCATGTGGAACATCGGATGCGAAGTTATTCTGGAGAATGGCGTTGGGTACTCAATCGCAGTAAAGTGGTGAGTCGAGATGGTCAAGGTCAAGCCTTACGCTTGATTGGTACGGTACAAGATATTAGCGATCGCAAACAAGCCGAAGCCCGAGAACGGGCCAAAACCCAACAACTGGAACAAACCCTGCAACAACTCAAACAAACCCAAACCCAACTGATTCAAAGTGAGAAGCTTTCCAGTTTAGGTCAGATGGTGGCGGGACTGGCCCATGAAATTAATAATCCCATCACCTTTATTTCGGGAAATATTTCCTTTGCCCATCAATATTTAGAAGATTTACTGCAATTAATCAGCCTGTATCAACAGCATTATCCCCAACCGAGTCGGGAAATTCTCGACTGGATGGATGAGATTGAGTTAGAGTTCTTGATCCAAGATTTGCCTAAACTCTTGATTTCTATCGAAGCGGGGGCTAATCGGATTAAAAATATTATTCATTCATTAAGAAACTTTGCCCGTTTAGATGAAGCTGAAATGAAACGGGTTAATATTCATGAAGGCATCGATAATACATTATTAATTTTACAGCATCGGCTCAATGCTGCATCGGCTCCCCATGAGATCCAGGTAATTAAAGAATATGGTGACATCCCCCCAGTGGAATGTTATGCTGGACAGCTTAACCAGGTGTTTTTAAGCCTCTTAAATAATGCGATTGATGCGATTACAGAATACCAAAAAGTTAAACCCTTTGACCTAGATCGGATCAAACCTACTATTTTAATTCGGACGGTTGTTCTTGAATCGGATTGGATTCAAATTGAGGTAATTGATAATGGTTTAGGGATTCCTGATACTGTTAAACAACATTTATTTGAACCCTTTTTTACCACTAAACCTGTTGGTAAAGGAACCGGTTTAGGACTGGCAACCAGTTATCAAATTGTTAAAAAACATGGCGGTAAACTCACTTGTCATTCGGTTGTGGGTCAGGGGGCAAAATTTGTGATTGAGATTCCGCAAAAAACGATGATTGCTTCAATTGTCTAAGGAAGTAGGGTGTAGGGTGTAGGTGAGAGAGGTAGAGACGTTGCCAACAACGCCTCTACGGAAAATCCCCTTAACTTTCGGTTGCTTCTACGTCCTCAGATTGATGATAAGCCGCTTCGGTTTTTTCTCGATCTAACTTAAACACCAATACGCCCAGGGGGGGCAGACACAGATCGATAGAATGGGGATAGTTATGCATCCACCATTCATCCGTCCATTTACCTCCCAGGTTCCCCATGTTACTCCCGCCATATTCACCCGCATCACTATTAAATAATTCGGTATAAAATCCGGGTTCAGGCACCCCAATGCGATAATGACTGTGAGGCTGTGGCGTAAAATTACAAACGACAACGGCAAAATCTTGGGTATCTTTTGCCCGCCGAATAAACGACACCACACTATGGCGATTATCGCTACAATCAATCCATTGGAACCCTTCTTCATTAAAGTCCTGTTCATACAGGGAAGGTTCAGTGCGGTAAAGCTGATTTAAGTTCTTGAAGAACCGCTGCATTCCTTGATGGTTAGGATATTGTAAGAGTTCCCATTGCAGCGTTCCCCACACATTCCACTCATTCCACTGGGGAAACTCCATTCCCATAAACAGGGTTTTCTTACCGGGGTGAGCAAACATATAGGCAAACAAACAGCGAACATTGGCAAATTTTTGCCATTCATCCCCTGGCATTTTACCTAACATATTACTCTTACAATGCACCACTTCATCATGGGATAACGCCAGCATGAAGTTTTCGCTATGGTTGTACCACATACTGAAGGTGATGTTATTCTGATGGAACTGACGGAACCAGGGATCCATCTCAAAATATTCCAGCATATCGTGCATCCACCCCATATTCCATTTGAGGTTGAAGCCTAACCCCCCCGTATAAGTTGGCCAGGTCACCATCGGCCAAGAGGTAGACTCTTCCGCAATAGAGAGTAAACCGGGATAATAACTGAAAATCACATGATTGGTTTGCCGCAGGAAATCAGCCGCTTCGATATGTTCAGAACCGCCGTAATGATTAGCGACCCATTCTCCATCTTTGCGTAAATAGTTGCGGTACAACATCGAAGCCACCGCATCAACCCGCATCCCGTCAATATGGTATTTATCAAACCAAAATAGGGCATTGGCTACCAGGAAGTTACGCACTTCATTGCGACCATAGTTAAAGACTAAAGTTCCCCATTCCTTGTGTTCGCCAATGCGGGGATCGGCATATTCATAGAGATGACTGCCATCAAAGAAGGCTAACCCATGTCCGTCTTTGGGGAAGTGTCCCGGTACCCAGTCTACAATCACCCCAATATCGTTTTTATGGCATTCATCCACAAAATACATGAAATCTTCTGGGCTACCAAACCGAGACGTGGGGGCATAATAACCCGTCACTTGATATCCCCAAGACCCATCAAACGGGAATTCCGCGACAGGTAACAGTTCGATATGGGTAAAGCCTAACTCTTTAACGTAAGGCACTAACTGTTCGGCTAACTCCCGGTAGGTTAAGTAACGGCCACCTGGATCAAGTTCAACTGCTTGGACAGCAGGTTCAACAGTGCCATCGGGTAAAACGTGGGGTTCATCCATTGAGGCGCGGTTCCACGACCCTATATGACATTCATACACTGAAATGGGTTGAGTTAACTGATCTGTATGACGGCGTTTTTCCATCCAGTCGGCATCACCCCACTGATAGCGATCGAGATCAACCACAATAGAAGCCGTTTTCGGTCGCACTTCCTGATAATAGCCGTAGGGATCGGATTTTTCGTAAATGTGACCTTCCCAGTTTTTGATTTCGTATTTATAAGCTTCACATTCGCCAATTTCCGGGATAAATAACTCCCACACCCCATTGCCAAGTTTCCGCATTTGGTGTTGGCGACCATCCCAATTGTTAAAGTTACCAAGAATTGAAACGTTGCGAGCATTGGGTGCCCATACCGCGAAATAAACACCCCTCACCCCGTTTAAGCTCATTAAATGAGCACCGAGTTTTTCATAAATACGGTGGTGGTTGCCTTCCGCAAACAGGTGAATATCTAAGTCGGTTAACTTAGCAGAGCGGAAAGCGTAAGGGTCATAAATCACCCGTTCATGGTCTCCCTGCTTGTAGCGAAGTTGATAGTTCGCCAGTTCGGGAATCTCAATCACACACTCAAAAAAGTGAGGATTATGTACCGACTGCATTAAGTATTCTTCTCGCTCCTCCGGTAAAATGACCCATGCGGCATCTGCATCGGGTAAATAAGCTCGAACAACCCATACGGTTTTGCCATCTTGCTCGATTTGATGAGGGCCGAGGACTTCAAACGGGTCATGGTGCTGGTTCCAAACAATCCGGTCAATTTGATCTAATGCAATGGTCATGGGTCTTATACGCGCTACTACAAACAGAGTACTACTGAACGAGATGGTAATATTAATTTAGATTTTTTCACATTTTTGAGAAGTCTCTCCCTTTTTTTGGGATAAATCTCATCAGAATTTCATTGCAGGAATCTTAACACAACTATACAGAGGCAGTAGGGGGTAGGGTGTGGGTTGTAGGCATAGGGGGGAGAAATGCTGAACCATTTTTCAACCTTTCAATCTGTAATATAAACAACTCGCAATTTGCTATAACTGTTTTTCCCTACTCCCTACACCCCATACCCCACTACCTTACCCTATCTCTGTCAAACCCGGTGGTAAAGGTTCATGGCAAAGATGATGCACTTCTCTGATGCGTTCAAATATCCAAGGGTAGCGATCGCGATATTGCGGAACCAGAGCTAGGGGACTGAGTAATGCGGCTGCGGTTAAATCGGCAAAACTGAGGCGATCGCCCACTAAATAAGGCTGATTAGCCCAATATTTTAACACATCAAACGCCCGTTCAAGCCGTTGAGTGGCTAATTGCACCGAGGCAGTATTGATGTCATATTGTCGTCGAACTACTTGAATCACCAGTTGACTAAACCAAGAGGGATCGATCTGTTTGCCTTGATGGGAACGATAATCATAGTAGACAAATCGAGTGGCTGTGCCAATGCTTTCATCTAACCAATCTTCTAATAGTAATGCCTGAGTTTGTTGCTGTGGCTGACTCAATGATAGGGGAGGTTCCGGACAATAAGACTCTAAAAATTGAAAAATATTAGAAGAGTCAGCAATCACCTGGGGTTGACCTTCCTGTTGAGGTAGTAATACCGGAAGGGTGGTTAATCCTGTTAAGGGTTTCAGTTTCAAAGCATGGAAGCCCGGTGTTAAATTTTGTACCTGGTAACTGATCTTTTTATATCCCAATGCCAGTCGGGCTTTCCGACAATAATGAGAGGTACTAAATTGCAACAGTAACATAGGCGGGTATAGCTTTAAGCGGACTGATTTTCTGAAAGTAAATATCTAATTTCACTTTAATTTATTGTGTAATTGAAATATATTTTGCTTGTTCTTTTACCCCTTTAATCCAAGATTGAATAGCTGGAAATTGAGTTAAGTCAAACCCACCTTCATCCGCAACATGGGTATAAGCAAATAAACAAATATCAGCAATTGTATAGCGATTACCCACAAAAAATTCATGTTGTTGAAGATGCTGTTCCATTACCCCTAATGCCTGATTTCCTAGTTTTTTCTTCGGTTGCAATGCTTCTTTATATTCTTCCGCTTTTCCTAACACTGAAATCCAGTAACGAGAGGTAGCAATATTGGGTTCATGGCTGTATTGTTCAAAAAACATCCATTGCATGACTTGTGCTTGTTCAAATGAATCTGTTGGGAAAAAGGGTGTATTTTGACTCAAGTAATATAAAACAGCATTAGACTCTGGTAAATACTTTCCCGGTTCAATTTCTAACAAGGGAATTTTACCATTTGGGTTTTTTTGTAAAAATTCAGGGGTGCGCGTTTCTCCCTGAACAATATCAACAGGAATTCGTTCAAAGGGAATTTCCAATTGAGTCAATAATAACCGAATTTTGTAACAGTTTCCCGAAGGGGGATATTCATATAATTTAAACATGGCTTCCTCTTATTGTCGTTCTAACAAAACAGCCGTTTGCCAATAGTAGGCTTCTCGGCGAACATTCACCGTTTTAAACCAAGGTTGACGTTTTTGACAGAAATAATCTAAGTCATAGAATACCAGAGAACGGGTATCTCGTCCTAACGTAAACATGGAAAAGTTAGATTGAGAATATTCATGATATTTTTGATAACATTCCGTTTTTTGATCTGGTAACCAGATATTATTACGGTCTAACCAAGCCTCTGAAAAGTCTTTAACGGTATCAATCAGATGTTGTTCTTGAATGGTAACATAAGCCATGCTACCTGGTTTTAAAATTCGTCTTAATTCCAAAAACCAAGCATCGGCTAAATCATCAATATGAGTAAACACAGAACCAGCATAAATTAAATCAAAATAGCCATCTTCAAAGGGTAAATGGGGGTGAGTGGTTCCCATAAAGAAATGAAACGGCGGACTTAAATGTTGTTGACACCAAGAAATACAATCTCCACTAATATCAGTCCCCCAAATTTCACAAGTTTCTGAGAACTGTGCTAAATGTCGAATCATGCGTCCAGAGGCACAACCAAAGTCTAGAATGCGGCTTCCTGGTTTTAAGGCAAACCCTGCTTTTTCTAATGTTTCTTGTAAAAAACTAATCTGAACTTCTCCAGAATTCAGGTAATATTCTGGACTTTCAGAAAAGACAAACATCAATTCTTTCGGGGGAAGTTCAAAATTCCAGCTTCCCGTTTGGGGTTCTTTAACCGGTCGTTTAGACTGATAGAAAATATAATGATTGGACTCTCCCCACACTGGATAATATTTGAGAAAATCAATCGATTCTAGTTCGGTAATTGTAACTTTTCCAGTGGGATTTTGGATGTATTTTAAAGTTTGAGTCGCTTCTTGTAACTTCTGTTCAGCCGATTTAAAGTTCGGTTTAATTTCTAACGTTTTTTGGAAAGAATGAATCGCATCTTGCCAACGTTGTAATTGCATTAAAACCTTACCCAGTTTATAATAAGTTAAATAAGATTTTGGTTCCAACTCAATAGTATGACTTAAAACAGTTTCTGCATCCTGCCATCTTTTCAAAGTAATTAAACTCTCTGCATACTCTTCCTGTAACCAAAATAAATTGGGTTTAATTTGTGTCGCTTTTTGATAAACTTCAGCAGCAGCTTGCGATTGTTTTAATTTTGTTAAAGCTTTTCCTAAATTTCCATAAGCCCAAAAAAACTCGGAATTCAATTCAATGGCTTTTTGGTATACTGGGATCGCCTCTTGCCATTTTTCTAGCTTAATTAAGGCTTCCCCTAGGTTATTATAAGCCCAAAAAAACTCGGAATTTAATTCAATGGCTTTTTGGTATACTGGGATCGCCTCTTGCCATTTTTCTAGCTTAATTAAGGCTTCCCCTAGGTTATTATAAGCCCAAAAAAACTCGGAATTTAATTCAATGGCTTTTTGATAAGTTGGGATCGCCTCTTGCCAGCGTTCTAATTTTAGAAAAACTTCTCCGAGATTATTATAAGACCAGAAAAAGTCCGGTTCAAGTTGGATCGCTTTTTGATAAACTGGGATCGCTGCTTCTAATGCTCCGGCTTGAGTTAAAGCATTTCCCAGTTTTTGATAAGTCCCCGATAATTGAGAATCTATCTCAATAATTGTTTGATAATAAGCGATCGCCTCCTCAAACTTTTTGGCTTCTATAGCTTGATCCGCCTGTTGATTGAGTTGCGAGATCAGCTGTTTTTGGTCAGGCGTTAATTGAGAGGGATCGCTAGACATGAGTGTCTCCGAAATATTAAGATGCTATAGTTCATAAAAATATAGTCAAATGTGACACACCTTTACTTTGTCGGTGTTACCCGAACGGGGTGAACTACAACACCCTCTACCCCATAGCCTAAAGCATTTGGGACTGCTTTTCTCATGATATT
>Ga0209594_1000496_pt1 | contig 23560 bp, 24 predicted proteins | sample AshMeaCrysSpring_FD_184126 | JGI IMG/M metagenome (GOLD analysis project Ga0209594, IMG submission 184126) | Groundwater microbial communities from Big Spring, Nevada to study Microbial Dark Matter (Phase II) - Ash Meadows Crystal Spring... | ecosystem: Environmental > Aquatic > Deep subsurface... | reverse complement strand
GTAATAATAGTTTCTACGCTAATAAGGGAGAAGAAGACTATGCTTTAATTCAAAACTTTGACTCAGCTTCAGATATTATTCAACTAAATGGAACAGCAGAAAACTATCAACTGGGTGTTTCTCCAGTAGGGTTAGAAGAAGGTACAGCAATTTTACTAAATTCAACTGAATTAATAGGGATTGTTGAGGGAGTTTCTGAGTTAAATATTAAGGCTGATTATTTCAGTGTTATTTAGGTAGGAAGGGAAAGTAGGGAAGGTTTAAATTTGAGGTTTGCTCCTAAGAAATTGCTCAGGAAAAGTAGCAGTGTACTTAGAAGGCGATCGCCTTCCCTTTTCCCAGTTTTCCTACCAGGAATTTTCCCAAAAACAGGTGTTAATATTTCCCAAAAACCAAAAACGAAAAACCAAGTATATTTATCAAAAAAAAAGTGGAGGTAACTATGGCAAAAAAACCTGTATTTGTGGAACAAGATAACATGCTGAATCCCTTGAAAGGAATAAATGTGGGATATGATCCAAAACTAGCAGTAGGTGACTTAGATGGGGATGGGGATGAGGATGTTTTGGTAGGTATTGATAACGGAGAAATCAAATATTTCCGCAATGATGGTGATAGTTTTATCAAACTCAAAGGAAATGATAACCCCTTTAAAGGAGTGAAATTAGACTGGGATGCAGAGCCTGCAGTAGGTGACTTGGATGGGGATGGGGATGAGGATGTTTTGGTAGGTATTGATAACGGAAAAATCAAATATAGAATGAGGGAGATAGTTTTACCGAACTCAAAGGAAATGATAACCCCTTTAAAGGAGTGAAATTAGACTGGGATGCAGAGCCAGCAGTAGGTGATTTGGATGGGGATGGGGATGAGGATGTTTTGGTAGGTATTGATAACGGAGAAATCAAATATTTCCGCAATGAGGAAGATAGTTTTACCGAACTAAAAGGAAATGATAACCCCTTGAAAGGAGTGAATGTGGGGTGGGGTGTTGCTCCCACAATACTTGACGTAGATAGTGATGGAGATGAGGATCTTTTAGTCGGTAATGATGAAAACCTCAAATATTTCCGCAATGATTCTGGGACTTTTACCGAACAAAAAGGAAGTATAAATCCCTTTAAAGGAATGAATTTGGGATCTGATGCAACTCCTTCATTAATTGATTTAAACGGAGACGGAGATGAGGATGTTTTAGTAGGAAATGACGATGGAAAAATCAAATATTTAGAGAATTTAACTACGAATGTAAATGATGATCCGATAGCAAAAAATGATTCTGTTGGGATTTTAGATAATAATCCCGTAACTATCAATGTACTAAAAAATGATTTTGAACCAGAAAAAGAACTAATTTCTCTAATGGAATTTGAAGGAGATACAGAGCGCGGGGGAACTGTTGAACTCGATGATAAGGGAACACCAGAAGATTTGAGCGATGATGAGTTAATTTACATTCTCTGAATTTAAACCCGCGCAGGCGGGTTTTGTTTGGGTAGCCATAGATTTTAACCTATGGCAAAATCAAAGTTTAGACAATTTAAGCAATGGACTTGTACCGAGAATAACCCTATTTCTTCCCTGTTGTTTAGCTTGATAAAGAGCTTTGTCGGCTACAGCAATCAAAGCTTTAGAAATACCTTTAGGGGTTGGCACTACACTAGCAATTCCTAAACTCAAAGTGACATAATTACTAATTTTAGATGCAGGATGAGGAATCTTTAATTGTTGCACTTGATCGCGGATTAATTCAGCAATTTGCAGAGTACCTTTACTATCAGTATTAGGTAAAATAACCACAAATTCTTCCCCGCCATAACGAGCTACTAAATCACCTGGACGTTTAATTGCAGTACTAATAACTTTAGCCACTTTAATTAAACATTGATCTCCCATTTGATGGCCATAATGGTCATTATATAACTTAAAAAAATCCACATCACACAAAATTAAAGATAAAGGTAATTTTTCCCTAGAGCAACGTTGCCATTCTTGAGTAAAAATTTCATCAAAAAAACGACGGTTAGATACATTAGTTAAACCATCTATTTGAGAGAGGTTTTCCAAGTCTTTTTCTAAGTTTTTACGTTGAGTGATATCACGGATAATAACAGAAAAACCATCTCCTAATTTGACAGTGATAAAATGATACCAACGCTTAATTTCCCCTCGATTATAATAAAAATCTTCTTCTAATGCTTTGCTTGTTTCCACCACTGTAACAAACTTATTAAAAAGGCGAGGATCAAGTTGATTTAGGAGCTTTTTCATAAACACTTTTCCTGTAAAATCTTCTGTTTCTTTGTTAAAAACTTGAGAAATTACACGATTAACTAACAAACAACGAAAATCAGTAATTTTGCCTGTCCTAACATCCCGTATTGCTTCCATAACAGCAATTCCATCCAGGGAAGTATTTAAGACACTAAAAAGAAGAGAACGGGATTGATAAATAATTGATTCTGCTACTATGCGTTTTTCAATTTCCTGTTGTAATTCTAATTCTTTTTGTTGACGTTTTTTAATCTCCTCTTGGAGAGATTTTTTTTGTTTTTGAATGGTTAATTGAGTTTTTACTCTAGCAATTACTTCTTCTATTTCAAATGGTTTATTGATCTAATCTATTCCTCCTACTTCAAATGCTTTGATTTTATGGAAAACTTGCTCTAAAGCGCTCAGAAAAATTACTGGTATTTCTCTAGTTTTTGGGTTAGCTTTCAGCTTTTGACAGACTTCATAACCATCCATGTCTGGCATAATAATATCCAACAAAATCAAATCCGGTGGATTTAACTCACAGGCTAACAAGGCTGACTCGCCGTTAATAGCTTTTTTGACATGATAGCCTTTTTGTGTCAGCATTTTAGCTAAAAATAGCAGGTTATCTGGGATATCATCTACCAATAAAATAGTAGCTGAAACCTCTTGTTTTTGATTGAAATTTATGAGTTTCATGCTGTTTTTTGAGTTATAATTCATTTGAATCACCTAGCTGATTTTATGATCTTTTTTTTTAAAATTGTGATAGATAAAAGCGATCGCCTTTGTCTCGCATTATCTATATTATAACTTTAGCCCAATATAACAATTCCTTTATAGATTTTAATAAATTAATATAGCAATTATCATAGTGGTAAACGATAATTTATTGTATAAGACAAGGGGCTTAAGCCCCTTGTCCGTAACTCAAGAGTAAGAGAAAGGTTTTGAAGACAAGGGGCTTAAGCCCCTTGTCTCACAACAATATTCATTGTTACCAAAGTAAAGCAAATCAACCAACAAATCACCCATCCGTTACATCCGTTAACAATCGGTTGCCAACGGTTTTTTATGATAGAGTAAAATAAAAAATAGCACCCTGATTTACTTTAGCTTTACACCAAATTTTACCACCATGACGTTGAATAATTCGCTGAACTGTTGACAAACCAATACCAGTACCTTCAAACTCTTTTTTATCATGTAACCGTTGAAAAGGGGTAAATATTTTAGTTGCCTTTTCCATCTCAAAACCCACCCCATTATCTCTGATAAAATAAATTGACTTAGGTTGTTTTTCCACAAAACCAAATTCAATGCGGGGGTTTTCCTGTTTTGCCGTATATTTCCAAGCATTGTTAATCAAATTCTCCAAAGCAACAGTTAACAATTCTTGATCTCCTCTAACAAATATATTAGGTGCGATAACTAATTCTACTTTTCTTTCTGGTTCTAGTTTTTGTAAATCATTTAAAATATCTTGACAAAGACTACTCAAATTTACTTTTTCCAGAGACATTTGATGATGTTTAACCTGAGCTAATTTAAGTAAACTATGAATAATCTGAGTCATTTTCAAGCTAGATTGATAGATAAACCCAATGTATTTTTTGCACTCTTCATTTAGTTTGTCGCTATGTTCTAATTGCAATAATTGACTATAACCACTAATATGAGTGAGATAATTGCGTAAATCGTGGGATACACTATAACTAAAAGCTTCTAAATCTTCATTAGTTTTTTGCAGTGCAAATTCCATTTCTTTACGTTGAGTAATATCTCGCATAGTTATGGAAAAACCATCACCTAATTTAACAGCTATATATTGATACCAATAACGTTTATTATTTTTTTGATAAAATAAATCTTCTGCAATAGGTTTTCCTGTTTCAACTACCTGTACCAATTTATCAAATAAAGTTTTATCTAATTTATTCATAAGTCTTTTAACAAATAGTTTTCCCACTAAATCATCCGCTTCTCTTCCTAAAGCTTCAGCAATAACTGGATTAACTACTAAACAGCGAAAATCGCCAATTTTGCCTGTTCTGGGTTCCCTAACCGCTTCCAAAGCTGCAATACCATCAAGAGAACAATTCAAGACACTAGAGATAAGAGAACGAGATTGATATAAAATTTCTTGAGCTTCTTTCCGTTGTTTTATTTCTTCTTTAAGTAATTTTTTTTGTCTTTGAATAGTTAATTGACTTGCGATGCGAGCGATTACTTCTTCTTCCTGAAAAGGTTTAACAATATAGTCAACACCTCCTACCTTAAAAGCTTTTACTTTATCAATTAATTCACTTAAAGCGCTGATAAAAATAATAGGAATTTCTTTTGTTGTTGCCTTTGCTTTTAACCTTTCACAAACCTCATAACCATCCATTTCTGGCATTTTGATATCCAACAAAATCAAATCTGGTGGGGATGAGTTAGCAGCTAATAAAGCAGACTCACCATTAATAGCTTTTCTTACCTTATAACCTTTGTCGGTTAGCATTTTTGCCAAAACCCGCAAATTTTCTGGTAAGTCATCAACAATTAAAATATTTCCTGAAAATTCTATCATAATATTGGTTCAATTAAAATTCTAATGGTATCTAGGCGAAACTTATTTACTAACTCTTTTAAAGCTTTAGCTAAGGAAACATGAGCTTCTGGTATTTGTTCAATTAGTTGTAAAATCAACTCATCATCTAAATCAATAGCTGCTTGATAAACTTCTCTTAACCAAGCTAATGGCATTACTTTAAAACTTGTACTATTTAGTTGATAATTTTCATCTTTTTGTTGGTGGGTAGTTATCTCTTCATAAAGATAACGAACTCCTAAATGTTTGGTCATGGTTTCAAATAAAGTATATTCTTCAAAGGGTTTACGCACAAAATCATCACATCCCGCAGAAAGAATAATTGCTTTTTCCTCTTCTAATATACTAGCAGTTAAAGCAATCACCGCAGTGGCATTACCTTTAGTAGTTTTTTTAATATATTTAGTTGCTTCATAACCGTCCATGATAGGCATTCTCATATCCATCCAAATAAGATGTGGTTCCCATTTATCCCATATTTCTATAGCTTCTTTCCCGTTAGTTGCTTCTTTCAATTCAAAACCCAGAGGTTGTAAAAGTTTCATCAAAAGTAAGCGGTTACTATATTTATCATCCACAATTAAAATTTTATAACAAGGTTGGTTAGGAGCAAGAGCAACGACTTGACGAGTTTGTTTTTTGCTTATTATATCATCAGCTTGACTTATTTTTACTTGGATATAAAAACAGAAAATACTCCCTACTCCTACTTTACTTTTTACAGTAATATTTCCTCCCATTAGCTGAATGAATTTTTTACTAATAATTAAACCTAAACCCGTTCCTTCTTGTGTTTCTATTCCACTTTGAGTTTGAGTAAAAGCTTTAAATAATTTATCTATTTCATTTGCTGCTATTCCTACCCCTGTATCTTCAATTTTAAATACAATTTTTGGTGTAAATACCTTATTATTTTCTTCAGAACAACTAAGGTTTTTATTAATTAACTTACTCACTCTTACAATTATTCCTCCTGAAGATGTAAATTTAATAGCATTATTGAGTAAATTAATTAACACTTGTCTTAATTTTATTTCATCAGTAAAAATATACTGAGGAACGTTATTATCTCTGATAAAAGTTAATTTTAAACCCTTATTTTCTGCGCGCAAATGCAACATATCTTCTACATCATCTAAAAGGTGATAGAGGTCAAAATTTCTAGGGTTGAGAATGGTTTTTCCAGCTTCAATTTTAGATAAGTCGAGAACGTTATTAATTAAATTTAGTAAATGTTCACCACTACGAGCAATTATACTAACATTTTCTAGCTGCTCTGGAGATAAAGTTTTCGAGCGAGTCATTATTTGAGAAAAGCCTAGAATAGCATTAAGTGGTGAACGTAATTCATGGCTCATATTCGCTAAAAAAGCACTTTTTGCTCTGTTAGCAACTTCTGCTTTTTCTTTAGCAAGCTGTAACTTTACATTAGTTTCTCGCAGCGCTGCTTCTGTTTTTTTGTGTTCTTCAATTTCCTGTTGCAGTAAAGTTTTTTGTCTTTTAATTTCTAACTGATGTTCAATTCTCGCAATTACTTCTTCTATTTGAAAGGGTTTAGTAATGTAATCAGAACCTCCCAATTTAAAAGCTTTAATTTTGTCAAAAACTTCATTTAAAGCTGTTAAAAAGATAACTGGTATTTCCCTAGTTTGCTCATCTTTTTTTAGAGCTGCGCAAACTTGATAACCATCCATTTCTGGCATCATAATATCCAACAAAATCACATCTGGAAGGTGTTTTTTTACCGTTCTTAATGCCATTTTGCCATTAGTTACACTGCGCACTTCATAACCTTGTTCATCTAAAAGACTAGATAACAGACTCAGGTTTTCTAACAAGTCATCTACAATTAAAATATTGCCTTGTAAATTGTTATTTTGCTTATTATTCATCGATCAATGGTTCTGCTAAATCAAGGATTTTTTCAAATTCAAATTTTTTGATAAATTCTTTAATACCTGTAGCTACAAATTTATGTGATACTGGTATTTCTTTGAGCAAATCAGTTACTTGTTTTGCATTTGCGTCTAACGTTGCTTCATATAAGTTTCTTACCCATTCTTGGGGCATAATTTGCAAGTTTTCTGTTGTTAATTTTACCTTAGCTGACTGAGGTGAGCTAGGTTGAATTAAGTTTTCATAAATATAACTTACGCCGATATGTTTAGTCATTGCATCAAAAATAGTTTGTTCTTTAAATGGTTTGCGAATAAAATCATCACAACCAGTAGAAAGAACAACGGCTTTTTCTTCTTCTAAAACACTAGCAGTTAGGGCTATAATAGCAGTGGCATTCCCTTTGATAGTTCCTTTAATTTGTTTGGTTGCTTCATAACCATCCATTACTGGCATTCTCATATCCATCCAAATAAGATGAGGTTGCCATTTTTCCCATATTTCTATGGCTTCTTTTCCATTACTTGCTTCTTTCATTTTAAAACCTAAAGGTTGTAAAAGTTTGATTAATAGTTGGCGGTTGGTGCTTTTATCATCCACTACTAATATTTTATATTGGGGTTGGTTTGGTGCAAGAGCAATAACTTTACGAGTTGGTTTAATGGTTTCTACTTCAACAGCATCCACTAGCTCTACTTTGATATTAAAAAAGAAAGTTGTACCTTTTCCTTCTTGACTTTCTACACTAATATCTCCTCCCATTAATTGCACAAATTTTTGGCTAATAGGTAAGCCTAAACCTGTGCCTTCTTGAGCTTCTCTTCCTGTTGCAGTTTGCGTGAAAGCTTCAAATAATTTGTCTAGTTCATCTCCCGCTATTCCAGCTCCTGTATCTTCTATTTTAAAGTTGATTATTGTTTGTCCTTTTTCATTAGGTAGTTTTTCTTCTCCAATGACTAACGTGGGCGGGTTTTGATATAAAGCTTCTTGTTTTGCTCCATAAGTTATTTCTAAACCCGCCCCTACTCTGACCAAAATTCCACCATCAAAGGTAAATTTAATGGCGTTATTGAGTAGGTTAATTAATACTTGGCGCAGTTTTAATTCATCGGTGCGAATATAGCGGGGGAGAGTTTTATCTCGCTCAAATACTAACTGTAAACCTTTATTTTCTGCTCTTAAATGGAACATATCCTCTACATCATCTAATAAACGATAGAGGTCAAAGTTTTTGGGGTTAAATGTGGTTTTTCCTGCTTCGATTTTTGCTAGGTCTAAAACATTATTTATTAAAGTTAATAAATATTCTCCACTGCGATTAATTATTGTCACATTTTCTTGCAGTTCTGGTGATAGTTTGCCAGAACGAGTAAGTAGTTGAGAAAAACCTAAAATTGCATTCAAAGGTGAGCGTAATTCATGGCTCATATTGGCAATAAAAGCACTTTTGGCTTGGTTGGCAACTTCCGCTTTATCTTTGGCAATTTCTAGTTCTTTGTTGGTGTGAGTTAATTGTTCGGTTCTTTCTTTGACTTTGGTTTCTAAAATGATATTTTGCTCTCTTACTAATTGCTCATTTTCTTGTGCAGTTTTTAAGGCTTTTGCTTGTGCTTCTTCTTTTTCTTTCTTCATCAGGTTAATGCGATCGGCTAGTGCCAGAGAGAATAGTAATACCGAGAATGCCAAACCTATAATAGTGCTATTATCTATAATCGCTCTACTTGGCATGACTGTGAAATTCATCAAAGTAACGACATTGCTACTGGTTACAGGGGCGATAACAGCCAGTAAAAAAAAACGTACAGGACGATATTTTTGAAATAACCTAATAATACTGACAATGATTATTATTGGAGAGCCTATTAATACTAAAATACTCGGCATCCAAAAAACAGAATTAACAAACGGGTTGAGGAGGATCATCAAAACAGCGATCGCCGACAACAAGGAGATGATTTTATGTAAGTTGGGAACGTAAGTCTTTGTTTCTAGAAAACTGCTGGTGAACAGGAGGATCGCAATGATGGCGAGCCAACCAAATAACCTAATAGCAAAATCGTTGGGCAAGTTTGGCCAGAGATACTGATGGGCTATACCATCCCGCCCCGCTTGGTTGAGTAAATAAAACATTATATAACATACATAATATAAATAGCTCTTGTCTCGTAAAGAGAGAAAGAGAAAAAAATTGTAGCCTATCATGATTATAACTGTTCCATAACCAATCCCCTGAATAAATTGCCTGCTCTGGTCCTGTTGAGCAAAGGCTTCTAAAGACCAAATGGTAAGGGGAAAAATCATCGTCGACTTTGAAATGAAACGGAAATAGATGGTTTGTTCTACTTCAGGAGGCAGAGATAAGGGGAAAATAAAATACTGGTGGGGAATTTCTCTTGCAGTGAAGGGCAATAAACGCCCTGCTTCCTTGATAATGAAACCTTTTCCATCGGGGGAGGGGAGGTAAAGTTTGAACCGTTCCATTCTGGCATCACCCAGCACCAAGCGCCAGTTATTTATGGCACTGGCAGAGTTTTTCACCCGAAAACGCACCCAAATGGCATTGGGGGTATAACCCAGACTAGGACGAGGTTTAAGGTTAGGTACAAACTTCTCCTCAAATTGAGGGGAAGTCACATCTTCAATGGTTAAATTTCTGCTAGGATCTTCTAATATTTCTAAATGCAAGCTCAGGGGATATTCCCCTTGTTCATCAGTTAAAATTACTGTTTCTGGGGGTTGTTTTACCTCTTGGTTTTGGGAATAACCAGAGGATATTGTTAGGGATAAAAACAGAGTCAAAAGCAAGAGTAGCAGAAAAATCTTTTTCATCTTTTTCGCTGATAATGGATGGTCTGGGTTTATGTTAAATGTTTACCCCAAATTTTATCAAAATGGCACAGGAGAAAAAAGGCAATACCCCTAACCAACGAGTGCATCTCAATTATCTAAATAAGCATTTTTTTATTAATCAAAGTCCGCGCTAAAAAAATTCAAGGCAAAATGAAAATTTCTCTAGATTCCTTCTTCATTTTCATTTTTCCTTGATTCAGCGGCGGACTTCGTTACAACTGCAAACCTGTTAAAACAGGTTGCGATTTTTGATATTTTTGCAAAAATGAGATGCACCTAACCCACTCCTAACCCCAAACGCTCTGGAGAAATTTCGGAAAAATATTAAGATTTTATCACATAAATAAGTTTTATATATAAAACTAACATGAAAAATTCAGATATCTTGAAGGAAAAGGATTAAGACTAAAAATCAACCTATTCTCCTCGCTGTTGTAAACTTATCATTTCTTTTTGAACGCTTAAACTTATTTCTAAAGCTTCATTGAGCCAACGTCCATATTCTGTAGCTGTTTCGTTGATTGCTAATCCTTTTAAAGTTGTTAAATCTATATCAAATTGTTCTGGGCGAAATTGGGGATTTTCTCTTAATATTCTTTCTGTTTTTAAGGCTCTTTCTAGGTTGGCGCGATTGATTTTTAATGCTTGAATTACTCGCTCTCTTTCGCCTACACTTACAGGATTACCTACTGATTCTAATTGGTCTAAAACATTAATATTTCCGATTAAATTGTTATGTTTTTCTAGTTCATTAATTAAATTAATTAAGTGATTGTTGTTTTTGATTTTGGCTTTCTGCATAAATAAAATCAAACCGAAAATTAGGGTAATTATTGCCATAATTATTAAAACTAAAATGGAATTAAAGTTAATTTGGAGCAGATTAAAACCTAAAACAAAAAAAATTGTTGCTGGTAAAACAAAAGTTAAGCTGACAAATAAATCATCGAGGAGATTAGATTTTAAATCATTAATTAGAGTAATTCCTGTTAATCTCCTAACTTCTCCTGGGGTAATTGGTAAACCTTCTAAATCTGAACGCATATTTTTCTGATGGTTGAATGAATTTTGACGGTTATTTTCAGATAAGTTATAAGTGGTTAACTTAGTTTTTCCGCGCCTAACCTATCCTATAATTATACTAGCTAATAAATCCCTACCCTTTCAACCCACTCTCCTGCGGCGAATTTGTTGAGGAAAATTGGGTACTAATAGAGAGTTTTTTAACTCACCTTGTTGATTATAAAACCTGATTTTTCCTTCTTCATCACATAGCCAAACTTCTTCAGCTTCTGCTGCTAAATATAAGTCTTTTTTTTCTTCCATTTCTTTAATTGTGTTGCTCGCTGATTTAATTTCTACGCAAATTTCTGGGGCAATTGAAGCAACATCTTCATCAAGAATAATATCTGCTCTTGCATCTGAAACCCAAACCACATCAGCTACTTTAATCCCATCAGTGGTTTGAATGGCTAACTCTGGCATTAATTCTCCTGTATCTATCAATCTTTCTAAAAGCCCGCTAATTCTTCCTTGATAAAATGAATGCCTTGGTTTGGCTGGACTCATAACAATTTGACCCCATTTATTTAATTCTATTTTAAATGGTAAGTCTTGCAGTTGTTTATTTTCGCAAACTTCTTGCCATTGCATAATTTATTTTCTCCTTTTTGTTTGAAATTTAAAATGCTTTTTTTAAGTAACTTTATTGAGTTTTATTAATATTTTTGTGGCAAAAGCGATCGCTTTTCATCCCTCCAAGTAAAAATAACTTGAAATTTGATGATTTCTACCTCTTTTTACAATTATAGTCTGCTCACTTCCATTGCGCTCAGTGGAAGTCCCAAAGGCTTTAATAAAAAACTTAATTTTATCTGGCAAAGGTAATCTTTCTTAGTAAAATTGCTTCATAGAAGCATCACAGACAATGGGCTTAAGCCCATTGTCCTAGTTTGTATTATTTATTTTTTTGTTATAGAACTTGACAAAATTATATATCTTTCAAAAAAATAACCCCTACCCAAGATTAACTCAGGAGGGGGTATTTTTAGCTGGTTACGTTTTGCTACGTTACGTTCTCGAAATATGCAGCTTATTGATGTGTTTGGAGAATTATTTTAAACCACAAGGGTTATTAATTGTGCCAAAATCTATTAAATTAGAAATCTGGAGACACAGCAACTAAAATGCTGGCTAAAGGATCTTGATCTTCAGCTACTACAACATTTGTTGAGCCTAAAAATTGATCACGGCTTAACACAATTGGCTCTTCTACAGCAGATGTAGCACCAAAAGCCACTGCTTCTGCAGTGCCTGCATTAAGTTCCATGTTGCCCAGTAAAGAATCAGCCTCTAAACTAGAGATTGTGATTTTGTTACCTGTACCTAAATCATTGGTATTTTTGCCGCCATTACCAGAAAAGGTGGCTTTACTAATAGTTAAAGTGTTATTATTTCCTTTTAATTCCACCCCATCACTGGTATTTTTACTAAAAGAACCACCACTAAAAGTTACTTTGTTGGTGTTTCCATCAATGGATATCCCATCATCTTTGTTACTTTCAATTTTAACATTGGTAAAAGTGAGAGTGTTGCTGTTAGAATCAATATCTACTCCATCATCTACACTGGTTGCGATTTTACCACCTGTTACAGTAACGGTATTTTTAGTGCCATCAGCGTCGAGGAAAAGAGCACCATCCTTACTCTTGTTACCACTGAGTTCACTGTTTTTGATGGTTAATTTATTGCTGTCACCATCAATTTCTACACCTGTCTCTGTGTTGGTTTTACTAACAACTTTATCTAAAGTTACGGTATTGGTATTTCCAGATAAATCAAATCCGTCATCTGCTGCAGTAGACAGCACAACGTCGGTTAAAGTAACTTTTGTTGAATTACCAGTAATGTCAACATTGTCATTACCTTTGGTAACGGTTAATTTTTGAAAAGTTACTGTACCTTTCTGAACAGCAAATGTATCAAAAGTGCTTTTACCAGTAACTGTTGTGTTAGCTGTTCCATTACCTATAATATTTACGCTGTTAGTAATGTTTAGCACACTATTCAGTTGTATGCTTTTGACTGAAGTATTAAATTTAATTGTATCAGTGTCAGTTTTAGCATTTGCCTGTGTAATAGCGTCTCTTAAAGAGCCTGCACCGCTGTCACTATTAGTAGTTACATTGAAAGTTGCCATTTATTTAATTTGAACTCAACAAAAATCATCGTACCCGAATAAAAAAAAAATGTCGATTAAGATTAGGTTAAGCTTTGGTTATGAAAAGGTTAAGGGAAAAATATTAAACATAGTTATTAGCAATACAATTTTATTCAATTTAGGTATTTTATTTAAGAATACTTGTGACAAACCCTCCCAACCTGCGCTGAGGTTGGGAGGGTTGTTAAAACATATAATCTACACAGTTAATTCAACTGCCTTTTTTGCTAAAGCTTCCGCAGTTAAACCATTTTAGGTCATAATTTTTCCTGCACTGGCTATTGTTTCGCCACATTTCCAGAGTTTTTTGGGCTAATTTCTCAACTCATCATTAAATTCCTTTATAGGTTGTAATAAATTAATAATAGAAGACAAGGGGCTTAAGCCCCTTGTCCCACCATAACCCATAAAGGAATTACTAGATTTTTTCTTCCTGTAATTTTTGTTCTAGCCAAAAACTAACTCTCTAGGTTGTATTCCCTAATTGACTTGGTTGGTTATTGATTGCTATTAAGCATTAAACGAATATTTTCATTATTTCACTACTAAAAATAATTTCTCCACAGCGATCGCTTTCCTTGAGCAGGACCCTCTTCAACTATAATTAATTTATCGTCAATTTCACTAATTTTTCTGTAAATTTATCATTGCCACAAACATGACATTTTCCCCTAATTACCTCCTTTGAGAATAATTATTAATCCATTCAATGGCGAGTTTTCCCTTTTCCCCTCCTGGGAGGGGAAAAGGGGTGGGTTTGAGGCGTTAGGAGTGGGTTTGAGGGGAATTGATTAAATTTAATGTTATAATACTCAATAGGGGATTTGAACCATTGTTTAATACCTAATAACCTAATAAAAAGTTAATGCCCAAAAAAGTTAGAGAATTAAAACAGATGTTGCAAAAAGCTGGATTTACTTTATTACCAAGACGGGGAAAAGGTAGCCACTCCTACTGGATACACCAACTTTTACCACAACCTGTTGTTCTCTCAGGCAAAGATAACAAGGATGCTAAACCTTATCAAGAAAAAGATGTAATAGACGCAATCAAGGAACTAGAGAAATTAGACAAAGAGGATCAATTATGAAATATACTATTTTAATTCAGTGGTCGGAAGAAGACGAAGCCTATATTGCTAGTTTACCAGAGTGGGGAAAATATGCCCGAACTCATGGCTTAACATATTCAGAAGCATTTGAAAACGCTAAAGAAGTTTTAGAAGATTTAGTATATGGTTATCAGCAAATGGGTAAGGAGTTGCCAGCTCCACAGAAACTACAGTTTTTTCCACAAGCTAGCTGAGATTAAATATAAGCTTATAGGTGGGCAGTGAGTGTCCACCAAATATTAACAATTAATTAACCCATCAACTCCTGAGCACGTTGTGCTAAAGCTTCCGCAGTTAAACCATTTTAGGCTATAATTTCTCCTGCACTGGCTGTTGTTTTATCACGTTTCCAGAGATTTTTGGGCTAATTTCTCAACTCATCATTAGAAAATATAGCAATCCTATTTGAGTTGTGATAAATTTACAATAAACAACGCACTATAGACAAGGGGCTTAAGCCCCTTGTCTTACCACAAATCAAATAGGATTGCTATATATTAAATTATAGCAATTCCTTTATAGGTTGTAATAAATTAATAATAGAAGACAAGGGGCTTAAGCCCCTTGTCCCACCACAACCCATAAAGGAATTGCTATATTTCTTCTTCCTGTAATTTTTGCTCCAGCCAAAGATTAACTAACTCTCTAGGTTGTATTCCCTTTTTTTGGGCTAAAGAAAATATTTTCTGTGAGAGAGATTTATCAATTCCATTAATTGAATATCAAAATTCACAGGGTAAGTTTGCGGACAAAATCAACAGTATCATGTTCATCCCAAAACTCAGCAATTTCCTCATAAGAGGTTATTATTTATATGTTTATTCTCTGAGATGGTAAAGGAATTTCTTTTTTGCCACTGTAATAAACTGTTTCTATCCATAATTCCCTGGCTTCATTAATGTTATTCATGGCTTCTTCTAGTGTATCACCTTGAGTCATACAGCCAGGTAAATCGGGAATTAAAATCGTGTAACCTCCTTCTTCTTCAGGATAAACAGACATGGGATATTTCAAGGAAAAATAGTATTCTAAAGGTTGAGATTGTGTTTGATTATTATTCATCAGTCCAATTATCTAAATTTAATGTTCTAATAATTTCTTCAATATAAACTCTTTTAACTTTTTTGCCTCCTTTTTTGGGAATTATAATCACATCTCCTTGTTCATTTTCAAAAGCATGATGACTACCTTTTGAACGAATTTCTTGATAGCCAAATGCTTTGAAAACAATATAAATGTCTTGAAAACGAACTTCAGGAGGACGAGATAATAATTTTTTAATTAGTTTGCTTAATTTACTCATTATCTCTCTTTGCTAAAATTAAAGTGCATTTAGGAGGAAAATAAGAGATTTAGGACTTGGTAGGGTGGGCAGAAAGTACCCACCAAATATTAACAATTAATTAACTCATCAACTCTTGAGCACGTTGTACTAAAGCTTCTGGAGTTAAACCATTAAAAGCCATAATTTCTCCTGCACTGGCTGTTGTTTCGCCACGCTTCCAGGCGAAGGTATCGCGTTTGACATTACTGCGCAACATTATGGGTTCTAACATGGCGCTTGTACCCCCAGTAACTCCTATCAAAGCATCACCATTGAATAACTTTTCAAAACCTGCATCATCGAGGAAATGGCTATCTTTGGCGGTGCAAGTTTCCCAAGCAACATCACTGGGGCGATATAAACGACGGGGACTAATTACAGAAACAATACGTACACCGATCCCTTCATTTTCTAAGTGTAACGCAGCATCAAATACAGGAATTAGGGTCATATCGCCAATTACTGCGAACACAACTTTCTTTTTCCCTTCAGTTTCATGCAAGATAACCCCACCATCTGTTAATGCTTGACGGGTTTGCTCAAAGGTGGTGAGGATAGGTAAAGGAGACTTACTCGCAGTAATAGTAATTCCTTTATTTTTTGTTTCGAGGGCCCACTCATAACAAATTTGGATACTATTAGCATCACAGGGGAAGAGGGGGAAAATATTACCATTGCGCATCATTGCGGCGAAATAATTTTCAATTTCGGGGCGTTGGTGAGTCCAACCATTGCGCCCTTGTTCTAATGCACCTGCAGTAAATAAAGTAATGGTAGAAGGGGTTAAACGGCGCAACTCTGCCATTGCTTGGGTTACAGTTTGCCAGATGGGGAGACCATTGATAGCAAAAGACTCATAAGAACACCACAGAGTACGTGCACCAAATAAGGCTAAACTGACGGCTAACCCAGCACAAGCATCTTCGCTTAAAGGTTCATAAACTTGACCATTGGGCCCTTGAAAATAGGTATCGTCTGGGGTGGGGTGAATAATTTTCAGGGCAACATTAATATTATTAATGCCAGATGCTGCATTTCCATCAGCATTAGTGACAACAAAGTTAGGGTCTTGTTTACCTACATGAGCAACTAACTCACCCATTACAGTGGTGGCTACTTGTTTATCTCCTTTTACTGGGAACTCTTGGAGGGGTAATGTTCCTAAGTCTGGTAAGGGTAACTCTTTTTCTGTGACTACATGATGGGAAGCGGGACCACCTGCTGCACGTTCAAAGTTGGTGCGTACTAATTCCCAGGCTGCTGGTGGTAAGGCGAGTTCTTGTAAAGCATTGACTATATAATCTTTTTCGAGGGTATCTCCAGGATAAAGGTTATGGGATGCAGCTCCTCGTTTATGCACTCCTGCGCCTTTGAGTTGTTTAACAATGAGTACAGTTAATTTACCGCCCAAAGCTGACTGGGCTGCTTTGTCTGTGGCTTCTAATACTGCTTGGGTAAATTCCAAGCGTTTTTTCATGGAAAATTTGGTGCTGTCTACATACTCACCTGGTTGGTTGGCATCATCGAAGTCTTTGGCATTTATTAAGATAATTTCTTGGAAACCGTTACCCTGCCAATATTGAATCATTTCTGAGTTGGTTTTGGTGGAAACCATACTATGATGTTCTTGTGAGTAACCATTCCATACCAAAATGGGGAGGAAGTTGGTAACTGTGGGGTAAGCTGTGTGGAAGTGACCAAAGCTACTCATGATGTATGGTTCGCCCAAACCACCATCGCCGATGGTAACAGGGAAGAGTACACCAGGGTGCAGTTTTGCTCCAGCCATGGCAAAATGTTGTCCTTGTCCTAATGGTCCTGCTGGGTTGAGCAGTCCTGGTATTTGTCCTGAGAGGTGTCCCAAAAGTCCGTGCATTTCTCGGAAACGTTCCCCCATTTGTTGAACAGTTTTGATGTCCATGTCTTCTAGGGAGCGGTCTAAAAACATATTACTGTAAAATCCTGGGGCATGATGCCCTACTTCAGTAAGAATGTTTTTGTAACCGAGCATGACTAAAGAGGCGATCGCCTCTGCGATACTTGCAAACCCGCCTGGGTGTCCAGAAGCTTTAGTAGCTGTTGTTTGTAGGGTTAAGTAGCGTAAAGCATCTGCAGCCAGGAGAGTTTGAAAGACAGCTGCTGGATCTGAGGGGGAGGAAATGGCTGTTTTTTCAGGGGCGATCGCCGCTGTTTTGCCATATTGTTCTAATTCGGGAATTTCTTTGCCAAAATAGGAAATACCTTGACAAAATGCAGGAATAGCGCTACCAACCGTCATAACTTCAATACCTTTTTAAATAGGATTATTAAATAAATCTTACAATTTTCTGGGGTACTTGGGGATCAAAAATTCCCATTAAATGAAGTTACCATCAGGTAAGTAAATAAATCCCATTGATTTTACTCTATGAAAGTTTAGTACTATGAAAACCAATTTAAAACTTGACATGAAAACCTTATATGACCAAGATTTTTATCAGTGGATAACTCTTACAGTTGCACAAATAAAAGCCAAAAATTTTGGAGAAGTTGACTGGGAAAACTTATTAGAGGAGTTAGAAAGTTTGGGAAAACAACAGCAACAAGAATTAGAAAATAGTTTAATATTTTTATTTGAACATCTGTTAAAATATGGCTACTGGTTAAGTGAAAAAGAATATAATGCTCGTGGATGGAAAGGAACTATTCGGGAACAAAGAAAACAAATAAAACGGTTACTCAAAAAAAATCCCAGTCTTAAACCTTATTTACTGGAAGTTTTGGGAGAATGCTATGAAGAGGCGCGAGAAATTACTCTAGAAAAAACAGGATTATCAGCCGAAATTATCCCAGAAGAAGTTATGATAAATAAAGAGCAAATATTAGATGAAAACTGGTTTATTGAGTAAGAATAATGGAGGAAATAACTATGGAAACTATTAAGATTCCCTCAACATTTAAAGTAACAGAAGAACAATTTGAAGTTCTCGCCGCTGCTAATAGAAAATTGCATTTAGAAAGGAAAAAAACAGGAGAATTAATTATTATGCCACCTACAGGAGGAAATACAGGGAAACGCAACGCTCAACTAGCTGCACAATTTGTTATTTGGAATAATCAAACAAAATTAGGAATAGTTTTTGACTCTTCAACCGCTTTTAAACTACCAAATGGTGCAGTATTTGCTCCTGATGTAAGTTGGGTAAAAATGGAAAAATGGAATCAATTAACAGAGGAAGAAAAAGAGAGTTTTCCGCCACTTTGTCCAGATTTTGTGGTAGAGTTACGCTCCCGTACTGATACAATGGAAAGTTTAAGAAATAAGCTGCAAGAATATCAGGAAAATGGCACAAAGTTAGGTTGGTTAATAGACCCAAAAAATAAAATAGTAGAAATTTATCGGAGTAACCAAGCAGTGGAAGTTAGACAGTCTCCCTCAAGTTTATCAGGGGAAGAAATATTACTAGGATTTGTGTTAGAGTTAGGGTTGATTTGGGGGTAAAATAACTTATAACCCAAGCTTTGACGGTACAATAACAGCAGTGAATAGACCAGTTGTGAATGTCTTTTTTAGTGACTTTCCCAATAGCATTTTAAATTACTTTTAGCTAGATTAAACATCTTATAAATTCACTTTTTTCTCACCACAATCAACCGCTTTTAATACTTTTCATATCGTCACTGTAAGCTGTTGGCATATTATTTTTTTTCCTTGTATTTTATTAATTTTATCCGCATCAACTCTTTCCTTACTATAAGTTATTCTGTGCTTGGTTCCTAGTAATTTCTCAAAGCGATTTTATTCTACTTGTGATGTATTTAAAATTGATAAAAAATCTTGAATACTAATATTACTCCAATCTAGAGAAACATCAGTTTTAATTGTTAGTACTCCTTGTTCAAGATTAGTAATTAAAGTAGAATCTGATTGAACACTTTTAAACAGTACTTCTAAAAGTTTAATTTGACTGCGAGGAAAAGTGTAAAAAACTTGATCGCTGTCAACTTTAACATTTTCTGATAACTTTAATTGCGGAATATTACCACCTAAAAATATTTTCCAACCCGCAATTAAAGTATTATAAATCAATGAATCACTTTTCAATTCAGGTTTTTTCAGTAATTTTAATTTAAATGTCTTCTTTTAGTTTAATGTACTCTGGAGTAAAATTTAGAGTAATATTAAATTCCTTTTGCTTAATCTCCGCAATTAATCCTTGTTCTTTATCGGGTTTTAGACTCTTAATTTTATCACTTCTTAATTCAGTTTGTTTGCATAAAAATAAGACCATTTTTTCTGTCAGAATTATTTCTTTAGTCTCAGGTTTAAATTGTAGATATGGTTGAGCAACAGTTTGGATAATTTTACCTGTATTTTTAGCTTTTTGTCCGATGTTTTGTCTGATGTTTTTAAATGGATTCATAATTTTTACGTAAAGGATATACTTTGATAAGTTTTGTTGTCAAAATTTGAAAAATCTTAAATAAGATATTTTAACCTATAGCAGAGATAAGACAAGGGGCTTAAGCCTAGGGTGTTGATTTTGGCTCAAATTTAACAACGTAATTTCATACACTTTTTATTTTAAGTAGGGTGGGCATTGCCCACCCTACTTATTTTAACCTATAGCAGAGATAGGACAAGGGGCTTAAGCCCCTTGTCTGCCATAATTTTTATATATTTAAACCTCCTAACCTTCCCCATATTTGCTAAAGCACTTCTTGCTTTTTTGCTCTTGCAAGAGTGCTTTTTTTCTTGATTTTTTTTAAAATAGGTTATTTTTTATGTAATTTCAATAATTAAGCAATTATTCGGTATTTAATGCAAGAACAAGGCTACTGCTTGAGTCCAACCAAGAGAACCAGGAACTGGGGCTACTTCCCAACCTCTACCAACTAACCCTGGATCAGGACCCTTGTTTCCTGGTATAATAATGGGATGATCTACTGTTTCTAACATTTCCAAGTCATTGGGACTGTTTCCTAGTCCAACAGTAACGATTTTTTCTCCTGGAGTTAGAGATTGATAATAATTGATCAGCCATCTTACAGCTTTGCCTTTACCAGCATTTCCCCCAATTAAATGGGAAAAGCGATCGCCTACCACCACCTTAAAACCCAGTCGCTCCACTGTCTCCTTAATTTTTTCTGTAGGTATATGCTTAGGAGTAATAAAAGGTTCAGTAAATTCTCGCATTTTTGCAGCTTTTACCCCTTCTAAGGATAAACCTGTCAGTTGAGTAATTTCTGACTCTGTTAAATCCCCAAAACCCCGTAAATTTTCCCCCAAAACTGCAGCAACTTGACTTAAACCCTTTCTTGCTTCAGCGTAAGTTACACCTAAAAATTCAAGCTGATAATTTTCTTCCCCAGGTTTGAAGTAAAAAACACCGCTACCATTTTCTACTATAAAAGCATCCTTCAAACCGATCGCCTTGCGCAGACTTTCCACTTCAAGGCGAGTTTTACTGGTGACGGGGATCACGGGTATTTTTTTAATTTTGAGCTGCTCTATTATTGGGAGAGCAGGATCATATTTATAATCTTCCTGGTTAAGGAGTGTGCCATCTAAATCGGTAAAAATTAATAAACCCATCAGTTTTTTGCTGGTTTAACCACTAATACATCACAAAGAGCATCTGTTACCACTTGACTACTTACAGACCCTTCAATAATGCGTTTGAAGCCCTTAAGACCGCGAGTCCCGATTACAATTAAATCTGCATGATAGATATTAGCGAGGCGAATAATTTCTTCTGCGGGATCACCCCTAACAATTTCTATTACACTGCCTTTAATTTTATCTGCGTAATATGTTAACTGTTTTTCTCTGTGTTGATAGAGAGACTCCCAGGAAGTATGAGGCTTATCTGCTTCTTGATCGCCATAATTTTCTGATGCAGGAAGTACATGGCAGAGGATAATTTTGGTTGAAGAATCAACTTGAATTTTATTCAAAGCATCCATCACTCTTGCTGTCATTTCTGAAATATCTATTCCAACTACTATCGTGTTTACCACCAAAATTTCTCCTCTTCCAACAAATAAACCTTGCTCCTGTTAGTATTTTCCCAAACAATGGTTAAATTTACTCATCATTTGTTTTTTTTACTTGGGTGCGCCAACGTACAGAATCTGCATGGGAAGGTAAGCCTTCAGCTTCAGCCAGAGTTTCGATCGCCCCTGACACTTTTTTCAAAGCCCTGGGCGAGTATTCTATTATGCTTGAATGTTTCATGAACGTTTCCACACCCAAAGCCGAAGCATAGCGAGCAGCGCCAGAAGTTGGTAAAGTATGATTCGGGCCTGCCAAATAATCTCCCACCGCTTCTGGGGTTGAATTGCCCAAAAATATAGCCCCTGCGTGGCGAATCAACTCCACCAATGCCCAGGGATCACTAACTTCTAATTCTAGGTGTTCAGGGGCGAAAAGATTAGATAGTTCAGCGGCTATTTCCAGAGAAGGGACAACAACAATCAAACCATAGTGAGCGATCGCCTTTTCTGTTAGTAAACGACGGGGGTGGTTTTTTAGTTGAATTTCCACCTCTTGTTGAACTTTTTGTGCCAATTTTTCATCAGTTGTCAATAGGATTGCGGCTGCCATGGGGTCATGTTCTGCCTGTGCTAACAAATCCGCTGCCACGTATGTTGGATTTGCCTCAGCATCAGCAATGATCAGAACTTCAGACGGACCTGCCAGGGAATCGATTCCCACAGTGCCATAGACCTGTTTTTTTGCCAGAGTCACATAGATATTGCCAGGTCCTGTTATCACATCTACTTTTGGGATAGTTTCAGTCCCGTAGGCCAAAGCTGCGATCGCCTGTGCTCCTCCTACACGATAAATTTCATCCACCCCTGCTTCTGCGGCTGCCACCAGCACTGCTGGATTTATTTGTTTTCCCTGAGAGGGGGGAGTTACCATTACAATTCTTGGTACATTTGCCACTTTTGCGGGGATAGCATTCATCAAGACCGTACTGGGGTAAGATGCCCTTCCTCCTGGTATATATAAACCTGCACGGTCTACGGGGGTATAGCGTTTGCCCAAAACCACATCATCTTCTCCAAAGTGTACCCAGGAGGAAGGAACACGCTTTTGGTGAAAAGCTTTTATTTTCCCACTGGCTAACTTAATCGACTCTAGTAGTTCTGGAGAAATCTGTTGATAAGCTGCATCTAATTCAGATCCACTTACCCTAAGTTCACTAACACTCATGGGTGTTTTATCGAACATTTCCGTATACTCCAGGAGTGCTTTATTGCCCTGGAGCTTAACATTTTCCACAATTTCTCGTACCAAAGTTTCTTTAGCTTGAATTTGGTCATCGTGGGTGCGAGCGCTGATGCGTCGCAGTTCAGTTTGTGCCTCAGTCTGCTGAGTTATAATTCGCAGCATGGAGTCAGAATACTCATTCGCTTATGTTTCAATTCCTATTGCTGGTTAGGGAAAGATTTTGTGTTGGTTTTTGCCTTTACGCAACCTTTCTTTTTACCATTATAGGGTTATTTATTTCTAGCTTAACGTGGATTTTCCTGATGGTGCATTTAGCCTGAGATTTCGCTTTTTTGTTTCTTTTTGATTTTTTTTATATTTTTTAACAACAACCGATTTTTTACCTGTTAAACTGCGCTAAAATAACACAGAAAAGGGCTTGCTATTTCTGGGTTATAGTTGTTATAATAGATTTTCCCAGTAAATAATCAAGTAAACCGAAGTCAGTATATATAAATATGGCTAACTCCAAGTCTGCAATCAAACGCATCCAAATAGCAGAACGCAACCGATTGCGTAACAAAGCTTATAAATCAGCGATTAGAACTTTGATGAAAAAGTATTTTAACGCTGTAGAAGTGTACTCAACAGACCGATCTCAAGAAAAAATGGATCAAGTTCAACAGGCGATGTCTGTAGCTTACAGTAAAATAGATAAGGCTGTTAAACGAGGCGTAATTCATAAAAACAATGGCGCAAGAAAAAAAGCTCGTTTGGCTAAAGCTCTAAAAATTTCTCAAGAACAAGCATCTTAAAAGTAACTCAATTTAAATACGCTCCTGAGTCGGTAGCGTATTTAAAATAAACTAAAGAACAAAGAGCAAAAGAAACTTGACTATTGATGAATAATCACGGTCAATCCTTTATTTGCTCCAGCTCACTGCTTTATAAAGCAGTAAACGTTATTTTAGTCATAATACCCTAAAATACATGATGCCAGTTCTAGGCTCTATTTCTAGTAGTTAAACAAGTTTAAAGGTTTTGTTTCTCAGACTAGTGCTGCTAGATTAACAAGCTTTAATAACTGAGCGAGGCTCACGTTACCCGCAAGG
>Ga0209594_1000495_pt1 | contig 23624 bp, 24 predicted proteins | sample AshMeaCrysSpring_FD_184126 | JGI IMG/M metagenome (GOLD analysis project Ga0209594, IMG submission 184126) | Groundwater microbial communities from Big Spring, Nevada to study Microbial Dark Matter (Phase II) - Ash Meadows Crystal Spring... | ecosystem: Environmental > Aquatic > Deep subsurface... | reverse complement strand
ACCACGGCGCAGCCGTCCGCGCCCATGGCCCCGCCCATCACGGTGGGGTCGGAGGCGAAGGCGACCACCGCGGTGCCCTCGACGGTGCCCGCCGCCGCGAGCATCCCGCTGTCGTCGACCGGCGACAGCGGGATGAGGGCGCCCTCGTCCAGCAGCGCTGACAGCCGGCGCAGCGGGAAGCGCGGGTCCTGCTCGCGCCCGGACGTGGCGGCCGCCGACGGCCGCTGCTGGATACTGGTCACGGCTCAGACGCTGCGGAACGCCAGGGCCACGTTGTGCCCGCCGAACCCGAAGGAGTTGTTGAGCGCGGCGAGGTCACCGGACGGCAGGGCGCGCGGCGCCCCGCTCACCACGTCCAGCTCGACACCGTCGTCGGGGTCCTCCAGGTTGATGGTGGGAGGGGCCGTTCGCGTCGCCACGGCGAGCACCGCGGCGATGGACTCCACCGCCCCTGCGGCGCCGAGCAGGTGCCCGGTCATCGACTTGGTCGCCGACACCGCGACCGCGTCGGTGGCAGCGCCGAGGGCCGAGCGGATCGCCAGCGACTCGGCCACGTCGCCCTGCGGGGTCGAGGTCGCGTGCGCGTTCAGGTGGGCGATGTCGGCCGGGACGAGATCGGCGTCGGCGAGGGCGTCGGTGATGGCCTGGGCCGCCCCCGCCCCCACCGGGTCGGGTTGGGCGATGTGGTGGGCGTCGGAGGTCATGCCGGCGCCGGCGACCTCGGCGTAGACCCTGGCTCCTCGGGCTGCGGCGTGCTCGGCCGACTCGAGCACGAGCACGCCCGCACCCTCGCCGTAGACGAACCCGTCCCGGCCCTTGTCGTAGGGACGGCTGGCGCGTTGCGGCTCGTCGTTGCGCCGCGACAGCGCCTGCATGTTGGCGAACGCCGCGATCGGCAGCGGGTGCATCGCCGCCTCGGTGCCGCCGCAGACGACGACGTCGGCCCGTCCGGAGCGGATCATGGCCAGCGCCTGCCCGATCGCCTCGGCGCCCGACGCGCACGCGCTGATCGGCGTGTGCACGCCGGCCCGGGCGAGCAGCTCGAGGGCCACCGCTGCGGCCGGCCCGTTCGGCATGAGCATCGGGATGGCCAGCGGGGACACCCGGCGGGCACCCCGCTCGCGCATCACGTCGTACTGGCCGAGCGTGGTCAGCACGCCACCGATACCGGTGCCGACGATGACCCCGAGCCGCTCCGGGTCGACCTGGTCGGTGTAACCGTCCGAGCCGGGGGCGGGCAAGCCGGCATCGGCCCAGGCCTCCCGGGCGCCGACCAGCGCCAGCTGGGCGGTGCGGTCGAGTCGGCGAGCCTCGACCCGGTCGAGCACCTGCAGGGGCTCGACCGCCAGCGGGGCGCCGATACGCACAGGGATGAGCTCGGCCCAGTCCTCGGGCAGGTGCCGCACGCCGGAGTGGCCGGCGAGCAGGGCCTGCCAGGTGCTGGGGACGTCGCCACCGAGCGGGGTGGTGGCACCCAGCCCGGTGACGACGACGCGCCTGCTGGTCATGCGCTCAGGCCACCGACCGCTCGATGTAGGCCACGGCGTCGCCGACGGTCCGCAGGGACTTGACGTCGTCGTCGGGGATCTGGACGCCGAAGCGCTCCTCGGCGGCGACGACCACCTCGACCATCGACAGCGAGTCGACGTCGAGGTCATCGGTGAACGACTTCTCCAGCTGGATGTCGTCGACGGGGATGCCGGCGATCTCGTTGACGATCTCCGCGAGTCCGGCGCGGATCTCCTCGGTGCTGGCCATGCGGTGCTCCTTCGGTGGGTGGTGGTGGGTGGTAGGTGGTGGGTGGTCGACGTTACGGGACCTCGATCACCTGAGCGGCGTAGACGAGCCCGGCGCCGAAGCCGATCAGCAGGGCCAGGTCGCCGCTACGCACGGCGCCGTCGGCCACCAGCCGGTCGAGCGCGAGCGGGACGGATGCCGCCGAGGTGTTGCCCTGCTCGGCGATGTCGCGGGCGATGACCACGTGGTCGGGCAGCTTGAGCGATCGGGCCATCGCATCGGTGATGCGCATGTTGGCCTGGTGCGGGACGAAGGCGGCGAGGTCGTGCACGCCCACCCCGGCGGCGTCCAGGGCCCGTTGGGCGGCCTTGGCCATCTCGAAGGCCGCCCAACGGAACACGGGGTTGCCGTCCATCTCCAGGTACGGCCATCGCGGGCCGTCGGGCTGGTCGAAGGTCACGTCCCAGGCCCGGTCCTGGCGGATGAGGTCGATCCCGGAGGCGTCCGACCCCCACACCACCGGGCCGATGCCGGACCGCTCGGACGGGCCGACGACGGCCGCCCCGGCGCCGTCGCCGAAGATGAACGCGGTGGACCGGTCGTCGCGGTTGAGGAAGTCGCTGAGCTTCTCGGCGCCGACGACCACGACGTGCCGGGCGGTGCCACCGCGGACGAGGTCGGCGGCCAGCGCCACCCCGTGGCAGAAGCCGGCACAGGCGGCCGAGATGTCGAACGCGGCGGCGGTGGTGCTGCCCAGCCGCTGGGCGACCTCTGCGGCCGCAGCGGGCGTCTGCATGAGGTGGGTCGCGGTGGCGACCACGAGCACGTCCATGTCAGCGGGGGTGAGCCCGGCCCCCGCCAACGCCTTCCCGGCCGCGTCGGCGGCCATCGAGCCGACGGTCTCGTCCGGCCCGGCGAAGCGGCGGGTGACGATGCCCGACCGGCTGCGGATCCACTCGTCGGAGGAGTCGATGCGGGTGAGGATCTCGTCGTTGGTGACGACTCGCTCGGGTCGGTGCACGCCGAGGCTGAGCACCCGGGCCTCCGGTCCGTGGGCGGTGGGGCGGATGCTCATGCGGCGCTCTCCTCGTCGGTGGCCGGGGGGTGCAGGCGCAGCAGTGGCTGCCCCGGGTTGACGGGGTCCCCGTCCTCGGCCAGCCACTCCAGCACCCTGCCCCCGTGGGGTGCCACCACGTCCCACGCCTCGCGGAGCGAGGTGATGCGTCCGACGCTCGCACCGGGGGCGAGCGCGGCGCCCACGGCGTGGGCCACGGCCCAGAAGGTGCCCTTGATCGGGGCGACGACCAGGCGCCAGGACGGCGTGGCGTGCAGCGTGTGCCCGGACGGCTGCGCGTGCGTGGCGACGAAGGCGCGGGCGGCGTCGAGCTGGTCGGGGGTCGACAGCGCGAAGGTCGCCACCCCGGGCAGGCCGCGGCGGGCCAGCCCGGTGAGGGTGCCCGCGGGCGGCAGCTCCAGCAGCCCGGTCACCCCGAGGTCGGCCATGGTGGCCACGCAGAGGTCCCAGCGCACCGGAGAGGAGACCTGGTCCACGAGCCGGGCGAGCACCTCGGCGCCGTGGTGCACCACGGCGCCGTCGGCGTTGGACAGCAGCGGCAGTCGGGGGTCGGCGACCGGCAGCCCGGGTGTCAGGGCGGCCAGGCTCTGCACAGCGGGCTGCATGTAGGTCGTGTGGAAGGCTCCAGCGACCGACAGCGGCCGCAGCCGGGCGCGCGCCGGTGGGTCGGCCGCCAGCGCGGCCAGGGTGTCCAGCGCCCCGGCGGCCACCACCTGGCCCGCACCGTTGACGTTGGCCGGGGTGAGGCCGTGCCGCTCGATCGCGGCCAGCACCTCGTCGGGGTCGCCGCCGAGCACGGCGCTCATGCCGGTCGGCTGCACGGCTGCGGCCCGCGCCATGGACCGGCCCCGCTCGCGCACGAGCACCATCGCCTGCTCGTCGCTCAGCGCGCCGCTGATCGCGGCCGCGGTCAGCTCGCCGACCGAGTGGCCGGCCACCGCCCCCAGCGATCGCTGCAGGGTCGTTCGATCGGGAGCCAGCGCGTCGGTGGCGACCAGGCCGGCAGCGACGAGCAGCGGCTGGGCGACGGCCGTGTCCCGGATGGTCTGCTCGTCGCTGTGCGTTCCGTGCTCGACGAGGTCGAGGTCGGCCACCGCCGACAGCCACTGCAGCCGGGCGGCGACGCCCGGGAGGTCGAGCCAGGGGGACAGGAAGCCGGGGGACTGAGCGCCTTGCCCGGGAGCGACGACGACGAGCACGTCCCCACCCTCGTCGGCGAGGTGGCCTAGCCGCCGGTGCGCAGGGCACGAAGTTGCCCCTGCGTTTCTTGTAGGGTTCCTACAACCGGGGCTGGGGGATCAGCGACTGCGCCGTCAGCCAGCCGTCCCAGTGTCAGGGCCACATGCAGCACGAACGCCTCCCGAGGGTGCAGCGGCGACCACCCGGTGAGGTCGTGGACGCGACGAAGCCGGTAGCGCACGGTGTTGGGGTGCACCAGCAGCCGACGGGACGCTCCCTCGACCGAGCCGCCGACGGCGAGGTAGGCCTCGACCGTCTGCAGCAGCACCCCCCGGTCGGCGGTGAGCGGCGCGTAGACGTCGGTGACGAGGTCGCGGCGGGCGTGCTCGTCACCGGCGAGGGCACGCTCGGGGAGCAGGTCGTCGGCGGCCACCGGGCGGGGCGCGTCCACCCACCCGCTGGCCGCTCGCAGGCCCGACAGCGCCGCGCGCGCCGAGGTGGCAGCCGTGCCGAGGTCGTCGGCGCGCGGGCCGACGACGACGGGACCCGGCCCGAGCACGCCCTCGATGCTGCGGGCTGCAGCCATCGGGTCGTCCACCCCGTCCATCAGCACGACGAGCCGGTCGCCGAGGACCCCGACCAGGGCGAGGTGTCGAGCGGCTCGGGCCGCGTCGCGCACGTCGTCCAGGGCCTGCTCGGTGTCGGCCGGACGCGGCACGGTGCCGACCACGACGGTGAGCCGCGGGTTGCTCGGCCAGCCCAGCGCGGCCGCCTGCGAGCGCACCGTCTCGTCGGCCTCGTTGCGCAGCACGGAGTCGACGACCAAGGCCTCGAGCCGGGCGTCCCAGGCCCCGCGGTCCTCCGCGGCGCGGGCGTAGACGGTGGCGGCGGCGAAGGCGACCTCGCGCGAGTAGCGCAGCACCGCCTCGCGCACCGCCGGGGCAGCGTCCGGCCCCACGACCTCCTCCAGCGACTCCTCGACCGACTCCAGCGCGACCCGGGTGAGCTGGACGACCTGCTCGAGGCTGATCGCTCGGGTGAGCTCGGGTGGGGCGGCGCCGAACACCTCGGCCGACACCGCCTTGTGGTGCACCGGGTCGCGGTACCAGGCCGCGAAGGAGCTGACCGCGCTCTGCAGGATGTGCCCGACCCAGGCGCGCAGCTCGGCCGGCATGCTCCGGTACCAGGGCAGCCGCTCGTTGAGCCGCGTCAGAGCCCGCCCGGCGAGCACCGACGAGCCCCGCTCGAGCCGACGAGCGGCCTCGTCGACGGGGCCGCTCACCGGGTGGCTCGCCGTGGCGTCCCGCCGTCGCCGGGGCATGAACGCGACCCTATGCCGCCGGGGGCGGGCTCGCCCAACGGCATCGACGGCCACCCGCCCGACGTCCCGCCCTGGCTGCCGATCGCGTTGGGACCTTCGACTCACCTCCACGACGGCCCGCGGCCCGCTACGGTCCGTCTCACGGCCCGGTGCCCGCCCGGGCAGGAGGTGGTGTGCGCATGACGGTGACGCGGACGAGCCCTGACCTCCCCCTGACGGAGCCCACCGACCCGCTGGCAGCGGCGCTGGCCGACCCCGAGGTGCGCCAGGCGCTGTCGGTCATCGTGGCCAACGCCCCGGACCTTGCCGCCCTCGTGCTGGTGAGCAAGTCGCTGCTCGGACGCAGCCGCGACATCATGGACAACGTCAACGAGCGGGTCGAGTACCTGCGAAAGGCGATCGACCCCGAGGAGATCACCCGCTACCTCGAGCTGAGGCAGGCGCTGAACGAGGCGCTGCCGACGATCGAGGGCTTCCTCGAGTCCCCGATCCTGCGGCCTGAGATCGTCGACATCGTCGGACGCGCCGGCGAGGCCGCGCTGGAGGCCGAGCGCCGCACGGCCAGCGCCCCCGGCCAGGTCGGGGGCGTCCTCGCGCTGCTCAGACAGCTCAAGGACCCACAGCTGCAGGAGACGCTGGCGTACGCCGTCGAGTTCGCCAAGGCCTTCGGTCGCCGCCGGATGCTGGGGCGCTAGGGCGGTCGGCGTGCACGAGCTCTCCATCGCTCAGGCGGTCGTGCGGACCGTGCTGGCCGCCGTCGGCGACGCACAGGTGGAGGCGGTGGAGCTGACCGTGGGCGCGCTGTCCGGGGTGGTGCCCACCGCGCTGGAGTTCGCCTGGGACGTGGCCACCGCCGGGACGGCGCTGCAGGGGGCGGCGCTGGTCGTCACGTCCGTCCCGACCACCGTGTGGTGCCGGCGGTGCGCGGCGGTGGTGCAGCCCGAGCTGGGCTTCGCCTGCCCGACCTGCGGCGACCTGTCCGGGGACCTGCGCAGCGGGCGGGAGCTCGAGGTGACCTCGGCCCGGTTGCGGGAGGACAGCGACGAGGCGGTGCGAGCATGACGGCCACCGCCGACGGCACGGCCACCGGCCCGCGCATCGTGGATCTGCGCCGGGGCGTGCTGGAGAAGAACGACCTGCTCGCCCAGGCACTGCGCGAACGGTTCGCCGCCGCGGCCGTCGCGGTGTCGAACTGGGTGTCGAGCCCGGGCACAGGCAAGACCGCGCTGCTGGAGCGACTGCTCGAGCGTGCCGACGAGGCAGGCGTGGCCGCCGGCGTGCTCGTCGGGGACTGCGCGACCGACAACGACGCCCGCCGGCTCGCGGCCACGGGTGCCCCGGTGCGCCAGATCGTCACCGAGGGGCTGTGCCACCTCGAGGCCGACATGCTGACCACCCATCTCGACGACTGGGCCGCTGCGGGGGTCGAGCTGGCCGCCCTCGACCTGCTGGTCGTCGAGAACGTGGGCAACCTGGTCTGCCCCACCTCCTACGACCTCGGCGAGGGGGCCCGGGTCGCGCTGCTGTCGGTCACCGAGGGCGAGGACAAGCCGCTGAAGTACCCGCAGCTGTTCGCCTCGTCCGACCTGGTGGTGCTCACCAAGACCGACCTCGCGGCCGCCGTCGAGTTCGACGAGCAGGCGGCGCTGCGCGCGATCGCCACGGTCGCCCCCCACCGGCCGGTGCTGCGCACGTCCGCGCGAACCGGCGAGGGTGTCGACGCCCTGCTCGACGCCCTGCTGGCTGGTCCGTCGTCCGTCGTCCCCCATCACCCCGAGGAGGCTCCATGACGTCCGTGCTGTGGTTCCAGGGAGGCGCCTGCAGCGGCAACACGATGTCGTTCCTCAACGCCGAGGAGCCGACCGTGGTCGACCTCATCACCGACTTCGGGCTGGAGATCGTGTACCACCCGACGACGTCGATGGAGATCGGCCCAGTGGCCCAGGAGATGTTCTGGGCCTACGCCCGAGGCGAGAAGGAGATCGACATCTTCGTCTACGAGGGGTCGGTCATCGAGGCACCGGAGGGCACCGGCCGCTTCGACATGTTCGCCGACCGGCCGATGAAGGACTGGGTGAGCGACATCGCCCCGAAGGCGGGCATCGTGGTGGCCGTCGGCGACTGCGCGGCCTGGGGCGGCATCCCCGCGATGGAGCCGAACCCCTCGGCGTCCACCGGGCTGATGTTCCACAAGCGCAAGAAGGGCGGCTTCCTCGGCGCCGACTTCACCAGCCGGCTCGGCCTGCCCGTGATCAACATCCCCGGCTGCCCGGCGCACCCGGACTGGATCAGCCAGATCATCGTCGCGCTGGCCTCCGGCCGGGCCGCCGACATCGCGCTGGACGACCTGCAGCGCCCGTCCACCTTCTTCACCACGTTCACCCAGACCGGGTGCACGCGGGTGCAGTACTACACCTACAAGCAGGACCCCCCCTCGTTCGGGCAGGGCACGCGCAGGGGCTGCCTGTTCTACGAGTACGGCTGCCGTGGCCCGATGACACACTCGCCGTGCAACAAGATCCTGTGGAACCGGCAGTCGTCCAAGACGCGGGCCGGCATGCCCTGCACGGGCTGCACCGAGCCGGAGTACCCGTTCTACGACCTGCGTCCCGGCACGGTGTTCAAGACCCAGAAGGTCGCCGGGGTCATCCCCAAGGACGAGCCGGCCGGCATGGACTCGGCCAGCTACATGGCCCTGGCCGGGCTGTCGTCCGCCGTCGCCCCCAAGTGGGCCAAGTCCGACATGTTCGTCGTCTGACCCGGGAAGGACGCGTGCAGCCATGACGACTCAGGACATCAGGGTCAGCCCGCTCGGCCAGGTCGAGGGCGACCTGGACGTGAAAGTGACCGTCACCGACGGGGTGGTCACCTCGGCGTGGACCGAGGCGGCCATGTTCCGCGGCTTCGAGATCATCCTGCGCGGCAAGGACCCGCAGGCCGGCCTCATCGTCACCCCGCGCATCTGCGGCATCTGCGGCGGCAGCCACCTGTACAAGGCGTGCTACGCCCTGGACACCGCCTGGCGTACCCACGTCCCACCGAACGGCACCCGGGTGCGCAACATCGCCCAGGCGTGCGAGACGTTGCAGAGCATCCCGCGCTGGTTCTACGCGATCTTCGCCCCCGACCTGACCGCGGCGCAGTACGCCGGCGCGGAGCTGTACGAGGAGGTCACCCGCCGGTTCGCGCCCTACGTGGGGACCTCCTACCAGCGCGGCGTCACGCTGTCGGCCAAGCCGGTCGAGGTGTACGCGATCTTCGGCGGGCAGTGGCCGCACTCGTCGTTCATGATCCCCGGCGGGGTGATGTGTGCCCCGACGCTGTCGGACGTGACCCGCTCCATCGCCATCCTCAAGGCGTGGAAGGAGGACTGGCTCGAGCAGCAGTGGCTGGGCTGCTCGATCGAGCGCTGGATGCAGAACCAGACCTGGGCCGACGTGATGGCGTGGGTGGAGGAGAACGAGTCGCAGCGCGACAGCGACTGCGGGCTGTTCCTGCGCTACGCCCAGCAGATCGGCCTGGACACCTACGGGCAGGGCTACGGCAACTACCTCGCCGCCGGTACCTTCCTGCACCCGGAGTCCTACCAGAACCCGACCATCGAGGGGCGCAACGCCGCCCTGATGGCTCGCTCGGGCATCTTCGTGGCGGGCCAGGACTACGACTTCGACCAGGCCCGGGTGAGCGAGGACGTCACCCACGCCTTCTACCGCGGCACCGGCTCGCGGCATCCCTTCGAGGGCGTCACCGAGCCGATCGACCCGGCCGAGGGAGCCAAGCAGGGCAAGTACACCTGGGCCAAGGCCCCGCGCTACGACGTTCCCGACCACGGGTTCGTGCCGCTGGAGACCGGCCCGCTGGCCCGGCAGGTCATCGCCGGCAAGCCCGCGACCGAGGCGTACCAGGACCACGACCCGCTCATGCGCAACGTGGTCGCCGAGGTGGGCCCCAACGTGCTCACCCGGGTGCTCGCCCGCACCCACGAGGCGGCGAAGTACTACGTGCGCGTCATGGCATGGCTCGACGAGCTCGACCTGCACGCCGACTTCTACACCAAGCCCACCGAGCACGCCGAGGGCAAGGGCTTCGGCGGCACCGAGGCGGCCCGGGGTGCGCTGTGCGACTGGATCGTGCTCGAGGACGGCAAGATCGCCAACTACCAGGTGATCACCCCGACGGCGTGGAACATCGGGCCCAAGGACGGCGACGGGGTGAACGGGCCGATGGAGCAGGCGTTCGTCGGTACGCCGGTGAGCAACGTCGAGTTCCCGGTGGAGCTGGCCAACGTGGCCCACTCCTACGACTCCTGCCTCGTGTGCACCGTGCACGCCTACGACGGTCGGACGGGCAAGGAGATCACCCGGTTCAGGGTCGACGGGCTTGGCTGAGGCGCCCACGCTGGTCGTCGGCTGCGGCAACCTGATCCGCGGTGACGACGCCGCCGGTCCGGTGCTGGTGCGCGTGCTCGCCGAGCGCGGCGTGCCGGCGAATGTCCGGCTGCTCGACGCAGGCACGGCGGGCATGGACGTGGGCTTCGCCATGCGTGGCATGCGCCGGGTCGTGCTCGTGGACGCCTCCCGGGTCGGGGTCGAGCCGGGAGCCGTGCACCGCGTGCCGGGGGAGGAGCTGGTCGACCTGGAGCCGCCGCGCGGCGGCAACCTGCACCGGTTCCGCTGGGACCAGGCGCTCGGCTTCGCCCGGTGGCTGCTGGGCGAGGACTACCCCGAGCAGGTCGAGGTGTGGCTGATCGAGGGGGCGTCCTTCGAGCCGGGGGACCCGCTCACCCCGGCCGTGGCGGCCGCCGTCGACGCGCTGGCCGATCGCCTCGTCGAGGAGCTCGCCGCATGACCGGTGCGGGCCCCCGGCCGGTGGAGGAGGCGCTGTCGGCGCGCGCCGAGGTGGTCGAGGAGAACGGGCGCTTCGTCGTGTACCTCGACGTGGTACTGGCCTCGGGCGCGGTGCGCCGCAGGCTGTCCGAGCATCCTGACCGGCCCCGGGCACAGGTCGCGGCCCGGGAGTACGAACGTGCCGCGGCCCGCCACCTCGGCGACCAGCCGGTTCAGGTCGTGCGGGCGCGGCCATGACCCAGCCGGTGGGCGTGCCGCCCTGGCCGGCGGGTCTGCTGCTGGTCGCCGACCCCGATGCCCCCGCGGTGCGCGACACCGTCGCGGCGCTGCTCGCCGACTCCCCACCGGCGTGCTGGCCCGCCGAGCTGGAGTACCTGCGGCTGGCGGCGGCGGGCGAGGCCGAGTCCGCCTCGGCCGCCGTGGCCGGCGAGGGCGTGGTGGCTGCCTACAACCGGGCCGTGCTCACCGGGGACACCGCCGCGCTGGGCGCGATCCGTGCCGACCGCTCGGCTCCATCGCCGGTGCGGGCGCTGGCCGCCGTCGCCGCGTTCACCCTCGACACCGGCCCTGCACCCGATGCCCCGGGGCCGGACCTACCCGGCGAGGTGGCTGCGATGGTGTTCTCGGCCCGAGCCTCGGCGGCGCTGGAGGCCCACGACGCCGCCGCCGCGGTGGCCGAGCTACGGGCCGGCGTCGAGGCGGCCCGGCAGGCCGGCAGCCCGTTGCTCGCCGCGGCGCTGGGCGCGAGCGCGGCCGACGTGCTGCACCAGCACGGCCGGGCAGCCGCCGCGGTGCAGGAGGCGACGCGGGCCCTGGACGAGCTGCCGCCGGGGGCGCCGGCGCTGCGGCGTGCCGAGGTGCTGCTGCTGCGCGGCGTGGCCCGCTACGACGCCGCCGCCGGGCAGGAGCCCGACCGGGCCGCCCTGCTGGCGGCCGTCAGCGACCTTCAGGCGGCACTGCAGACGTTTCGGGAGGACCGGCACCCCGAGCAGTTCGCTCAGGCCAGCCAGTACCTGGCGCTGGCGTACCTGGTGCTGCCGATGGTCGGGCCGGGCGACCGCATCCGCCAGGCGGTGGCGGTGGCCTCGCTACGGGCCGCGCTGCGGGTGCTGCGTCCTGACACCCACCCGACCGAGTGGACCAGCGCCCAGCTCAACCTCGCCAACGCCCTGCAGTACCTGCCCAGCAGCCACCAGGCCGACAACCTGGTCGAGGCGGTCGAGCTGTACGAGCAGCTCATCGCCATGCGCGACCCCCGGACCGACCCGGCCGGCGCGGCTCGGCTGCGCGCGAACCAGGGCAACGCGCTGGCCCACCTCGGCATCCTCGACCACGCCGAGGCGCGCCTGAGCGAGGCCCGGGCGCTGTTCGAGCAGGTCGCAGACCAGGCCTCGGTGGCCGCCCTCGACGAGGTGCTGGCCGAGGTGGCCCGCAGCCGGGCCGGTTGAGGCAGGCTGGGCCCGTGGAGCTCTACCAGCGTCAGCACGCCGACCGGCTGCTGGAGACGGCGACCGTCGACTTCGTCGGGCGCGCCGTGCACCGGTGCGGGGGTGTGGACGAGGCGCTGCGCCGGCTGCGGGAGGACCCCGACGCAGAGGGCGTGTGGGCGAGCCGGTTCGTCGATGCGTTCGTGACCGAGGAGATGCTCGACACCCCGGCCGCCTCGGCCTTCGTGCTCGAAGCCTTCGCGACCCGCGTGGTCGGCCCGGACGGGGGTGGCCCGGTGGCTGAGGTGCTCGACCGGATGGCCCGTCGGGTGCTGCGCGACCTGGTCGTGGCCAAGGCCGACCAGCACCTGCAGCAGGCCCAGCTGTGGCAGGGGGATCAGTGAGCGACGACTTCGCCGCGCTCGCCGCCCGGCTCGATGAGCTGATGGACCGGGTGCGCCACGCGGACCCTGCCGTGCGCACACTGGTGGACGAGGTGGTGCAGGCCGCAGAGGAGTTCACCCGGGTCGGGCTGGTGGCCCTCGTCCAGCGGCTGCGGGCCGACCCTGGGGGGGAGGACCTGCTCGTGGCCGCCCTCGAGCAGCCCGAGGTGATGGCGCTGCTGGTGCGCCACCGCATCGTGCGGGGCGGCCGCCCGCTGGAGGTGCTGCAGGTGGTGGAGAGCCTGCGCCCGTACCTGGTCGCCTCCGGCGCCGACATCGAGGTGGTGGAGCTCGACGACGAGCGGGCGGTGCTGCGGCTCACCGGCACCGACGCCACCACGGGCACCGAGCTGGCCGACGGCGTCGAGCAGACGCTGCTGTCGCGGGTGCCCGGCCTGGCCGAGGTCAGCTGGGTGGCTGCGCCGACGGCGCCGCAGGCGTTCGTCCCGGTGCAGGACCTGCTGCGCCGGCCGTGAGGCCCGTCCGCCGGCTCGGCGCGCCCGCTCCCGGAGGCCTGGCCCTGCCGGCCGCCGCGCCGACCGGCGGGCAGCTCTACGCCCCCCGTGGGGTGTGGACCGACGGCCGCAGGGTCGTCGTCGCCGACACCGGCAACCACCGGGTGCTGGTGTGGCACGACTGGCCGCAGCGGGACGGCGCCGACGCCGACGTGGTGCTCGGCCAGCCCGAGCGCACCAGCGAGGGCCCGGCCGCCGGCGGACGGGGGCCGGACAACGGCCTGCACCTGCCCACCGCGGTGGCGCTCGCCGGCGGGCGGCTGGTCGTCGCCGACGCCTGGCACCACCGGCTGCTCGTCTGGGACGCCCTGCCGCAGCGCGACGACACCCCGCCCGACGCTGCGCTCGGTCAGCCCGACCTGCACGCGGTCGAGGCCAACCGGGGCGGCGGGCCGGGTGTGGGCACCCTGTACTGGCCGTTCGGGTTCGGCTGGGCCGGCGGGACGTTCTGGGTGGCCGACACCGGCAACCGCCGGGTGCTGGGCTGGACCGGCGTGCCCGCCGACGCGCTGCCCGACCCGGCGCGTCCGGCCGACGTGCTGCTGGGCCAGCCCGACCCGGCCGGGCGGGAGGAGAACCGGGGTGAGGGGGTGGGGCCCCGCTCGTTCCGCTGGCCGCACGCGGTCACCGGGGACGCCGACCGGCTGCTGGTCGCCGACGCCGGCGACCACCGGGTGCTGGGCTGGCAGCCGGTGCCGGCTGCCGACGCCGACGCGACCCTGGTACTCGGCCAGCCCGACGCGGTCAGCGCCGCCGAGCTCAGCTATCTGCCGCAGGGCCCGGCTCGGCTGCGCTTCCCGTACGCGGCCGCGCTGGAGGGCTCCCGGCTGGCCGTCGCCGACACCGCGAACAACCGGGTGCTGGTGTGGGACGACCTGCCCGGGCACGGCACCGGGCTGCCCGCCGACACGGTGCTCGGCCAGCCCGACTTCGACGCCCACGGCGAGAACCGCTGGGATGCTGTCGCCGACGACACCTTCTGCTGGCCCTATGGGCTGAGCCTGGCCGGCGACGTGCTCGCGGTGGCCGACTCGGGCAACAACCGGGTGGTGCTGTGGCGGGCGTGACGGTGCGCCGGGCCGTCCGGCTGACCGGCATCGTCCAGGGCGTCGGTATGCGCCCGTACCTGCACCGGCGGGCGGTCGACCACGGCCTGGCGGGGCTCGTGGGCAACGACGCCGCCGGCGTCTTCGTCGAGGTGGAGGGCCCGGCGGGGCAGGTGGAGGCGTTCCTGGCGCAGCTGGTGCCCGAGGCACCCGCGCTGGCCGTGGTCGAGGACGTCCGCGTTCAGCCCCTGCCCGTCATCGGCGAGCAGGGCTTCCGCATCGTGGCGTCCCAGCCTGGCGAGGACGCCGGCTCACAGCCGGTCGCGCTCGTGCCGCCCGACACCGCGACCTGCCAGGAGTGCCTGGCCGAGATGCTCGACCCGGCCGACCGGCGCTACCGCTACCCGTTCATCGCCTGCACCTACTGCGGGCCACGGTTCACCATCGTGCGCGGCGTGCCGTATGACCGCCCGTCCACCACCATGGACGCCTTCCCGCTGTGCCCGGCGTGCGCCCGGGAGTACGACGACCCGCACGACCGGCGGTTCCACGCCCAGCCGACCGCCTGCCCGGCTTGCGGGCCGCGGCTGGCACTGCGCCGCGACGGGGAGGACGTGCCGACCCTCATCGGGGACGAGGCCCTGGCTGCGGCCATGCGGCTGCTGGCCGAGGGCGCCGTGGTCGCCATCAAGGGCGTCGGCGGCTACCACCTCGCCTGCGACGCGCGCAACCCGCAGGCCGTGGCCCGGCTGCGCGCCCGCAAGCGCCGCTCGGCCAAGCCGTTCGCGCTGCTGGCCGCCGACCTAGCCGTGGTGCGCTCGCTCGTGCACGCCGACGACGACCTGGAGCGCGCACTGGCGTCGGCGGCCGGCCCGATCGTGCTGGCGCCGGCGCGGCTGCACGACCCCGCCGTGCGTGCCGTGCGCGACGCGGTCGCGCCCGCGCAGAGCCACCTCGGGGTCATGCTGGCGAGCAACGGCCTGCACCACCTGCTCGTGCGCCCGCATCCGGACCTGGCTGCCCCGCCGGTGAGGCTGCTCGTGCTCACCAGCGCCAACCTGTCCGACGAGCCGATCTGCACCGACCCGGACGAGGCCGACGAACGGCTCGCCGGCATCGCCGACGCGTGGCTGCACCACGACCGGCCCATCCACCTGGCGTGCGACGACTCGGTCGTGCGGGTGCACGCGCAGGGCGTCCTCGCCCCGGTGCGCCGCAGCCGCGGCTACGCGCCGGTACCGGTGCGGCTGCCGGTGGACTGCCCGCCGACGCTCGCGGTCGGGGGCGAGCTCAAGGCGACGGTGTGCCTGGCCGACGGCCGGCGCGGCTGGCTCAGCCAGCACCTCGGCGACGTGGCCTCGCTGGAGGCGCTCGCTCTGCTCGAGCGCACCGTGGCCGTGCTCGGCGAGCAGTCCCGAGTCTCGCCCGAACGGGTGGTCGCCGACCAGCACCCCGGTTACCTGTCGGCCCGCTGGGCCCGCGAGCAGGCGGCCCTGCGGGGGGTGGAGCTGGTGCGCGTGCAGCACCACCACGCCCACCTCGGCTCGCTGCTCGCCGAGCACGCGTGGCCACCGGACGCACCGGTGCTGGGGGTCGCCTTCGATGGCACCGGGTACGGCACCGACGGTGCCATCTGGGGCGGGGAGGTGCTGCTCGGCTCCTACCAGCAGGTGCGGCGGGTGGCGCACCTGCGTGCGGTCCCGCTGCCGGGCGGCGACGCCGCCATCACCCACCCGGCCCGCATCGCGCTGGCCCACCTGGACGCCGCCGGCCTGCCGTGGGACGAGCGGCTGCCGGCGGTGGCCGCGGTCCCGCCGGCACAGCGCCGGCTGCTCGCCGGGATGCTGCGCAGCGGTGCCGGCTGCGTGCCGACTACGAGCATGGGCCGGCTCTTCGACGCGGTCGCCTCGCTGGCCGGGGTCTGCCAGCAGGCCGGGTACGAGGGCCAGCCCGCGATGGAGCTCGAGGCGCTGCTCGAGGCGCTGGGCCCGGATCCGGGCCCGGCGTCGGTGGGCGCGCGGTATGCGTTCGCGGTCGAGGAGCAGCGCGACGGCACGCTGGTGCTCGACCCGGCCCCGGTGCTGGCCGGCGTGGTCCGCGACGTGCTCGCGGGCACGCCGTCCGCGGCCGTGTCGGCCGGCCTGCACGCGGCCGTGGCGGCCGCGGTGCTGGCGGTCGCCCGGCATGTTCGTCACACCGATGCGGTGCAGACCGTTGGATTGACGGGCGGAGTGTTCCAGAATGCCGCGATGACCTCCGGCTGCCTCCGGTCGCTGGGCGAGGACGGGTTCGAGGTGCTCCTACACCGGCGCGTCCCGCCCAACGACGGGGGACTGGCCCTCGGGCAAGCGATCGTCGCCGCGTGCGGCGGAGGAAGGTAGGGGCCGGCATGTGCCTCGGAGTTCCCGGCAAGGTCGAGGAGGTCTGGGACGTGGAGGGGACGCGGATGGCGACCGTGGACTTCGGCGGCATCCGCAAGGAGGTCTGCCTCGCCTACGTCCCCGAGGTCGAGGTGGGCGACTACACCGTCGTCCACGTCGGGTTCGCGATCACCAAGCTCGACGAGGAGTCCGCGCTGGAGACGCTGCGGCTGTTCGAGCAGATCGGTGCACTGGAGGAGGAGCTCGGCGCCTCCTTCCGGCAGTGAGCCGGGGCCGGCGATGAAGTACCTGGATGAGTTCCACGACCCCGACCTCGCCCGTGCGCTGCTGGACGAGATCCACGCCACGGTCACCCGGCCGTGGGCGATCATGGAGGTCTGCGGCGGGCAGACCCACACGATCATCCGCAACGGCATCGACCAGCTGCTGCCCGACAGCGTGCAGATGATCCACGGGCCGGGCTGCCCGGTCTGCGTCACGCCGTTGGAGATGATCGACCGGGCGCTGGCCATCGCGGCCATGCCCGAGGTGATCTTCTGCTCGTTCGGGGACATGATCCGGGTGCCGGGCAGCGACAAGGACCTGTTCCGGGTCAAGAGCGAGGGCGGCGACGTCCGCGTGGTGTACAGCCCGCTGGACGCGGTCGCGATCGCCCGGGAGAACCCCGACAAGCAGGTGGTGTTCTTCGGCATCGGCTTCGAGACCACCGCCCCGGCCAACGCCATGACCGTCTACCTGGCCCGCAAGCAGGGGCTCACCAACTTCTCGCTGCTGGTCAGCCACGTGCTGGTACCGCCGGCGATCAGCGCCCTGATGGACAGCCCGACCCGCCGGGTGCAGGGCTTCCTCGCCGCGGGGCACGTGTGCGCGGTCATGGGCATGCGCGAGTACGTGCCGCTGGTCGAGCGGTACCAGGTACCGATCGTCGTCACCGGGTTCGAGCCGCTGGACGTGCTCGAGGGCATCCGGCGCACCCTGGCCCAGCTCGAGCAGGGGCGGGCCGAGCTCGACAACGCCTACCCGCGGGCAGTGACGATGCAGGGCAACCTGCCGGCCCAGCAGATGGTCGCCGACGTGTTCGAGACGACCGACCGGGCCTGGCGAGGCATCGGGGTGATCCCCGCCAGCGGCTGGCGGCTCTCGGAGCGCTACGCGGACTTCGACGCCGAGACCCGCTTCGACGTCACCGGCATCACCACCCAGGAGTCGCCGCTGTGCCGCAGCGGCGAGGTGCTGCAGGGGCTGATCCGCCCGCACGAGTGCGAGGCCTTCGGCGGCGCCTGCACGCCCCGCACCCCGCTGGGTGCGCCGATGGTGTCCAGCGAGGGCGCCTGCGCGGCCTACTACCAGTTCCGCCGCCTCGAGGTACCCCTCGGGACCGGAGCCGGCGGGTGAGCGAGGTGGACATCGAGGGCTGGACCTGCCCGGCCCCGCTGCGCGACTCCCCGACGGTGCTGCTCGGGCACGGCGCCGGCGGCCGGCTGTCGGCCGAGCTCGTCGCGCACCTGTTCGTGCCCGCGTTCGGGGGAGACGCGGACGCCCTCGGCGACGCGGCGGTGGTCGAGGTGGGCGGGCAGCGGCTGGCGCTGACCACCGACTCGTTCGTGGTGCGCCCGCGCTGGTTCCCCGGCGGCAACCTCGGCACGCTCGCGGTCAACGGCACCGTCAACGACCTGGCCATGGTGGGGGCCCGGCCGCTGTTCCTGACCGCGGGGTTCATCCTCGAGGAGGGCCTGCAGGTCGCCGAGCTCGGTCGGCTCGCGTCGGCGGTCGGCGACGCCGCTCGCGAGGCGGGCGTGCAGGTGGTCGCCGGGGACACCAAGGTCGTCGACCGCGGCCACGGCGACGGGGTGTTCATCAACACCGCCGGGGTCGGGCTGGTGCCCGAGGGCGTGCAGATCGGCCCGACCCGGGCCCGTCCCGGTGACGCCGTGCTGCTGAGCGGACCGATCGGGCTGCACGGCATGGCCGTGATGAGCGTGCGGGAGGGGCTGGAGTTCGGCACCGAGATCCGCTCGGACTGCCAGCCGCTCGATGGCCTGGTCGCCGCCCTGCTCGCCGCCGGCATCGATGTGCACGTGCTGCGGGACCCGACCCGGGGCGGCGTCGCCGCCACCCTCAACGAGATCGCCTCGTCCTCGGGCGTCGGTGTCGTGGTCGAGGAGCGTGCCGTGCCGGTGCCCGACGACGTGCGGGCCGCCTGCGGCTTCCTCGGGCTGGACCCGATGGTGGTGGCCAACGAGGGCAAGCTCGTCGCGTTCGTGCCCGGCGAGCAGGCCGAGCAGGCGCTGGAGGCGATGCGAGCCCACCCGCGCGGCCAGGGGGCGGCCCGCATCGGCACGGTCAGCGCCGAGCACCCCGGCGTCGTCGTGGCCCGCACCGGCATCGGCGGCACCCGCGTGGTCGACCTGCCGTTGGGCGAGCAGCTGCCGCGCATCTGCTGAGCGGTGGCCCCGCGTGCACCCGGCCGCGGCACTGCGCCGCATCGCCTTCCTGCTCGAGCGGCAGCAGGCACACTCGAGCAGCTGCGGGGCATCGGGCCGAGCACGGCGGCCGTGGTCGCCCAGGCCCTCGCCGGCGGCGTCCCCGGGCCAGCTGGCGTGGCAGCCCTACGGGGCGGCGCGCATCGCCGCCGCCGGCGGCGCGTGAGCCGTCCGCGGCATCAGCTCTTCTTGCCCTCGAGCAGGGTGGCGGCGTGGTTCGGCACGTAGGTCTGGGTGTCCTTGGGCGGGCGCAGGTAGCCCGTGGACGGCGGCCGCGGTGGCAGCGCGAGCGGTGGGCGGGCCACCTCGTAGTAGGGCACGCTGGAGAGCAGGTGCGCGATCATGTTCAGTCGCGCCACCTTCTTGTCGTCGCTCTCCACCACGTACCAGGGGGCCTCGGGGATGTCGGTGTGCACCATCATCTCGTCCTTGGCCCGCGAGTAGTCCTCCCAGCGGCTGATCGACTCCAGGTCCATCGGGGAGAGCTTCCAGGTGCGCATCGGGTCGGTGAGCCGGGACCGGAAGCGGGCCTCCTGCTCCTCGTCGCTGACCGAGAACCAGTACTTGCGCAGCAGGATGCCGTCCTCGACCAGCAGCCGCTCGAAGATCGGGCTCTGGTGCAGGAAGCGCCGGTACTCCTCCAGCGTGCAGAAGCCCATCACCCGCTCGACGCCGGCGCGGTTGTACCAGGACCGGTCGAACAGCACGATCTCGCCGGCCGCCGGCAGCCGCTCGATGTAGCGCTGGAAGTACCACTGGGTGCGCTCTCGCTCGGTGGGGGCGGGCAATGCCTCGATCCGGGCGACGCGGGGGTTGAGGTACTGGACGGCCCGCTTGATCGTGCCGCCCTTGCCGGCGGCGTCGCGCCCCTCGAAGATGATCACCAGACGGATGCCCTCCGCGCGCACCCACTCCTGCATCTTCACCATCTCGGCCTGCAGCCGGTACAGCTCCTTCTCGTACTCCTCCGTCGGGAACTTGGGCCGGCCGTGGGCGTCGGTCTTGGCCTTCTTCCGCTTCTTCTTGCCCTTCTTGCCGCTCCCGACGTGCGCGTGAGCGGTCCCGGCTGCGTCATGGGAGTCCTTGGCCACGGGCCGAATGTAGTGCGACCCGACACCCACCGGAGGGCAGTTGGACCCCTCCCGTTCGCCAGGGCCGAGGGCGGCGCCGCGCGCGTCCCCCGGCAGGCCCACCCCCGTTCCGGCACGCGGCGTCCCCCCGGCAGGCCCCCACCCCCGTTCCGGCACGCGGCGTCCCCCCGGCAGGCCCACCCCCGTGATCCACGGAGACGAACCCACCGTCGGTGCGGCGGCGGAGTGAACGCAGCACCGTCGGCGGTGGATCCCGCACCGCCGATCAACGCCTGGGGGTGGATCGGTCTCCGTGGATCACGGGCGCCGGCCGGGGTCAGGCGTGGACAGCCCCAGCCCGGCGGAGGGGGTCAGGACTCGCCGCCGGCCTCCTCGGCGGTGGTGGCGGTCACGTCGTCGAGCCGGTAGGCGTCCAGGGCCCGGCGGACGACCTCCCAGTCGAGCGCGCCCTGGCGGGCCAGCAGCCGCAGCGTGGCCACCACGATCGACTGGGCGTCGACCTTGAAGTGCCGGCGCAGCGCCGCCCGGGTGTCGGACAGCCCGAACCCGTCGGTGCCCAGCGAGGTCCAGGGGTGCGGGACGAACTCCGCGATCTGGTTCTGGACTGCGCGCATGTAGTCGCTCACCGCGACCACCGGACCGGGGGAGTCGAGCAGCCGCTCGGTGACGTAGGGGGTGCAGTGGTCCTGCGGGTGCAGCAGGGTGTGCCGGTCGCAGGCCTGGGCGTCGCGGGCGAGCTCGGTCCACGAGGTCACCGACCAGACGTCGGCCGACACGCCCCACTCCTCGAGCAGGCGCTGCTGGGCCTCCAGCGCCCAGCGCAGCGCCACCCCGGAGGCGAGCACGTTGGCCCGCGGCCGTCCGTCGGCGTGCTCGCCTCCCCGGTAGCGGTACATGCCCTTGAGCAGGCCCGCCACGTCCAGGCCCTCCGGCTCGGCCGGCTGCGGGTAGGGCTCGTTGTAGACGGTGAGGTAGTAGAAGACGTTGGGGTCGAGGCCGTCGGGGTTCTCCCCGTACATCCGGTCCAGGCCCGCACGCACGATGTGCCCGAGCTCGTAGGCCCAGGCGGGGTCGTACCAGACCACGGCCGGGTTGGTCGCCGCGATCAGCGGGCTGTGCCCGTCCTCGTGCTGCAAGCCCTCGCCGTTGAGGGTGGTGCGCCCGGCGGTGGCACCGAGCACGAAGCCGCGGGCCATCTGGTCGGCCGCCGCCCAGAACGAGTCCGCGGTCCGCTGGAAGCCGAACATCGAGTAGAAGATGTAGATCGGGATCATGGGCACGTCGTGCGTGGCGTACGACGTGCCCGCGGCCGTGAACGTCGAGGTCGAGCCGGCCTCGTTGATGCCCTCGTGCAGGATCTGCCCGGCGGTGGACTCCTTGTAGGACAGGAACAGCTCGCGGTCGACCGCGGTGTAGGTCATGCCCCGTGGGTTGTAGATCTTCAGCGTCGGGAACAGCGAGTCCATCCCGAAGGTGCGCGCCTCGTCGGGGATGATCGGCACGATCCGTGGACCGATCTCCTTGTCCTTGAGCAGGTCCTTCAGCAGCCGGACGAACGCCATCGTGGTGGCGACCGACTGCTTGCCCGAGCCGCGGCGGACCGACTCGTAGGCCGGCTCTCCCGGCAGCACCAGCGGGTGCGGCGCGGTGCGCCGCCGCGGCAGGAAGCCCCCGAGCGACCGGCGGGTGTCGAGCATGTAGGTGATCTCGTCGGAGTCGGCACCCGGGTGGTGGTAGGGCGGGCGGTACGGGTCGGACTCGAGCACCTCGTCGGAGATCGGCAGCTCGAGCCGGTCGCGGAAGGCCTTGAGGTCGTCGAGGGTCAGCTTCTTCATCTGGTGGGTGGCGTTGCGACCCTCGAAGTGGGGACCCAGCCGGTAGCCCTTGATGGTCTTGGCCAGGATCACCGTCGGCTGGCCGGTGTGGTCGGTGGCCGCCCGGTAGGCCGCGTACATCTTGCGGTAGTCGTGCCCACCGCGCTGCAGGGTCCAGATCTGGTCGTCGCTCCAGTCCTCGACCAGCCGGGCCGTGCGCGGGTCGCGGCCGAAGAAGTGCTCGCGGATGTAGGCGCCCGACTCGGCCTTGTAGGTCTGGTAGTCCCCGTCCACCGTCGTGTTCATCAGGTGCACGAGGGCACCGTCGACGTCGGCGGCCAGCAGCCGGTCCCAGCCGCGGCCCCAGACGACCTTGATCACGTTCCAGCCCGAGCCGCGGAAGGTCGCCTCCAGCTCCTGGATGATCTTGCCGTTGCCGCGGACCGGCCCGTCCAGGCGCTGCAGGTTGCAGTTGATGACGAAGGTGAGGTTGTCCAGCTCTTCCCGTGCGGCCAGGCCGATGCTGCCGATCACCTCCGGCTCGTCCATCTCTCCGTCGCCGAGGAACGCCCAGACGCGCTGCTGGCTGGTGTCCTTGAGGCCGCGGTGGTGCAGGTAGCGGTTGAACCGTGCCTGGTACACAGCGTTCATCGGGCCGAGGCCCATCGACACCGTCGGGAACTCCCAGAAGTCGGGCATGAGCCGCGGGTGCGGGTAGGACGGCAGGCCGCCACCCGGCCCCGCGTGGCTGAGCTCCTGGCGGAAGCCGTCCATGCGGTCGGCGCTGATGCGGTCGAGCAGGAACGATCGGGCGTAGATGCCGGGAGAGGCGTGGCCCTGGATGAAGACGTGGTCCCCGCCGCCGGGGTGGTCCTGGCCGTGGAAGAAGTGGTTGAAGCCGACCTCGTAGAGGCTGGCGCTGGAGGCGTAGGACGAGATGTGCCCACCAACGCCGATGCCCGGCCGCTGCGCGCGGTGCACCATGATCGCGGCGTTCCAGCGGATGAGCCGGCGGATGCGTCGCTCCATCGCCTCGTCGCCGGGGAAGTACGGCTCGGCCTCGGGCGGGATGGTGTTGAGGTAGTCGGTCGACAGCAGGCTCGGCACCCCCACCCCGCGCTCGCGGGCCCGCTCGAGCAGCGCGAGCATCAGGTAGCGGGTGCGCTGCTTGCCCCGCTCGTCGATGGCGGCGTCCAGCGACTCGAACCACTCCCGGGTCTCCTCGGGGTCGATGTCGTAGAGCTGGCTGAGCGCTCCGCGTACGGACGGGTTCAGGGGGTCGACCACGGTGGGGGTCCTTCGGTGTCGGCGGGTGGGACAGGACCATCCTGGCCGAGAAGGTGCGGCTCGTCATTCCCATCGTGGGCACGGCCGGAAGTCCTTGGCGCTCCGGCGGGGGGCTGGTAAGGATGGAAGGAGACGCCCGGCCGAGCGCGGCCGGACCGTCCGGGTGGTGGATGCGCATCTGGAGGTGCGATGAAGGCCAACGTCGGTGACCGGTTGCATGTGCACGGCCGCACCGTGGGGGAGGCCGACCGAGTCGGCGAGATCGTCGAGGTGCACGGCCAGGACGGTGCTCCGCCCTACCTGGTCCGCTTCCCCGACGGGCACGAGACCCTCGTCTTCCCCGGTCCGGACGCGACGGTGGAGGCCGCGGCGGTCTGAGGACCGTCCGGCACTTGCACTCTGCGGCGTGACTCGCTGGACTACACCTCGAGGTCGGCGCACGCGGCGCCGGGGAGTGAGGAGATGATCGTGGCCGAGACGGCCGGGAGTGCCGGCAGTCGCGTCGACCTGGGGCAGCGGATGGCGTTCCGTCCCGGCCAGGTCGTCCAGGAGCTGGGCTGGGACGAGGACTGCGACGACGACATCCGGGTCGCGATCGAGACGGTCACGGGTACCGAGCTGGTGGGCGAGGAGCACGACGACGTGGCCGATGCCGTCGTGCTGTGGTGGCGGGACGGCGACGGAGACCTCGTCGACGCCCTCGTCGACGCGCTGACCGACCTCGGCGACGGCGGGCCGGTCTGGCTGCTCACCCCGAAGGTGGGCAAGGACGGCTACGTCGAGCCCAGCGACGTGGCCGACGCGGCGCCCACGGCGGGGCTGACGACCACCTCGACCGTGCCGCTCACCGAGCGCTGGTCGGCCATCAAGCTCGTCGCACCCAAGGCGTCGCGTGCCCGGCGCTGAGGGGCTCGTCTTCCGCACCGAGCCGCTGCAGGTGGGCGAGGTCGCGCCCGACGTCGCGCTGCGAGACGCCGA
>Ga0209594_1000494_pt1 | contig 23631 bp, 15 predicted proteins | sample AshMeaCrysSpring_FD_184126 | JGI IMG/M metagenome (GOLD analysis project Ga0209594, IMG submission 184126) | Groundwater microbial communities from Big Spring, Nevada to study Microbial Dark Matter (Phase II) - Ash Meadows Crystal Spring... | ecosystem: Environmental > Aquatic > Deep subsurface... | reverse complement strand
CACACCTGCTATTTGAATGACTGTCTCTGTAAATGTTGCCACAGACCTGCGCTCTAAGAACCTATCTACACCATTAAATACCATCTCAGGCTTACCAGCACCGTTGGTATTTAACACCCCGGATGTAACGATAACGGGTTGGTTTCCAGCCGTTGGTTGTATGAGGTCATCACTAGTGTTACCATTCTGTGAGTACAGAGCAGCAATATAACCAGTACCAGAACCGACAAATGTAAGCAGAGCAGTTGTGTCCAAAGAACCATTTTCCATGTATCCTATGTCTAGCTCTGCATTGTCCGAGCTACGCCTTACCCTAATCAATGCCCCGGTGTGACCACTGTACAGCCTTCTAGCACAAGAAAATAGCAATGCCTGTGTTGGGTTTAAATCGTCCATTAGTGGAATAAAAGAAGACCATAAAAACCCAGACACATTAGAATTTTTATAAATATTTCCAAGAGGTCTAACCATTAGTATTAACACCAAAAGCTTGATAACGAACGGCACCAGTAGCAGAAATAACTTTGACAGCGGCACCGGTGAACAAATCCAGGCGGATTAACTCTCCGGATTGCAGTATGAAACCATTAGTGGTACTAGGAGTAGATCCATCCAGTGTGTAGTAGACATCAGACGTCTCCCCTTGTAGGAATAAGCCATTAGCTCTACTTGGTATTGTCAAAGTTGTGGCTGTTGATATTGATGCATTACGAGTCATGGCTCCAACAGGAACCACAGAAAACTGTGAAAAAATACGATTATACATTATTTACCATCCCCCGTTGATAGGTACTTGTTGTACTGTTGAATCTCGTCCATTAAATCTATTAACAGTCTATCACCTATGCGTTCTTGTACTTGTTGTAATGTCTGCTGGTCAACATACTTAATTACTTCCGTTGGCTTAACGTTTCTGTACCTCATATATTCCTGTAAGACAATTAAATCCTTCTGCATATACATCAACTGATAAACCTTGGACTCAAACTCTTTCTGCTTTTGTTGCCACTCCTGGGTGTATAACTCACGCTCTCCTTTCATATCCATAATTGTCAGTTCTTTCTGTATGCTGGACACATCGGACTTAAGCTTGTTATATGCCCTGTCTGCCTTGGTGTATGAGTACTGTAGGTTTCTGGCTGTATCAACAATCTTGACATTTAAACCAATCCTTCTTAGTACGTTAATTGCTCCCCATGGGTTCTCGTACTTGCTGGGATCATAATCCACACGTCTGTTTCCCAGTAGCCCAGGTTTGCCAGGGACAATAACTTCCAAGGTTTGGGGGTCACGGAACTCAGGAGTACCGAGTAACTCAAATGGATTACTGCGTATCATTGCATCGATTGGTGGGTATGTGGACAACAAGTACTCAGCTTGCCAAGGAAGCCCAGTTCTAGAACCAGTTTCCAACTCCCCTTTAATGTCCTTACCAGTGGTGGCATCACGACCAGTAACTAAAGACACCAGGGTTTTAATGTACGGTGATGCCTCTTTGATATAGTCACCGAAGAATGGTATGTCCTGTTCTTCCCTAAGAATTTGTTTGTATTGTTCAGTTGCATTACCTGTTCTTATCCCCATGTCTTTGTACGCTTGTGTAACAGTGCGGTTACCGCTTGCAAAGAAATCAGCTCGGCTATCCCAAGATGTAGGAAGGACAGTTACCCAGTTACCGTTCTGGTCTTTCCACAGGGCTAACGGTCTGTTGTCTTTGATGAATTGTGGTAGTGTCCACTCTACGTGTCTATCATCCTGATTGAAGTCTCGGTTTAGGAATGATTGGATTCTGATGTAGTTCTCAAACTCATGAGGTCTTCTGATTATCTGTCTGATTTGAGCCGGTGTATTCCACATAGCATAAACAGAGAATGGTCTGACAGTGTCGTTAATTAGTCTTGATCCACTACCGACATCGTTCCACGCAGTAAAGTAGTCTTCAATAACTAATGCCGCATCTTGGAGAGTTTTAGGATTAGGTGCTGGGACACCAAGTTGAGTAACGGTCTGTGCAATTTTGTTAGAGGCATCCTCGCCCATCCAAGATTTAATAAGTGCCCATTTGGCTGATGTCTCAAAGAATGTGGCTAATGTAGCAAGCTCTGAGAATATGTCCTCTTGAACCCCCTTAGCTAGACTGAGAAATTCCTTTCCACCTTCCACCACACCAATCTTCTTGACCATCTCAGTAGCATAAGCCACACCACGCGGCAGGTTGAGAATGTTCTTGAAGTGTCCTCTTTTATTTAATTTAGTGGCTGTGGTTAATGGTGCATAATCCGTACCGAACAGGGATATAAATTGTCTGAACAGTTGACGTTCTGTGACCAAGTCACCGTTTACACCTCTGAATATAGCTTTGGTGTCATCTAGGTGGTCAATAGAATTCCTACTCATTATTGTGGCTATGTCTCTCCAGCCTTCATGATACCTGAGCAAGTTACCACCAGCAGCATAAAAAGACCTTATTGAGTCATATAGTATACGCGCTGGGTAAGTGGGGTTGGTCAGCAATGCCTGATTGAAGAATCCGCCAAATGCCTTGATGTTCTGATGTATGGTGTTTATAGTGAACGGGTCATTAATCATTGCCATCATAGAACGCCACTGCTGGTCAACTACTTTATGTACATATAGGTCTGCTGTCTCTTTGTAAGCTGGATAATAGCGTCTTACTGTGGCTGCATCGAGCTTTACGAAGTTTGCCTTGGCAGCACTGTCTATTTTGTCAAATTCAACTTTAGGGAGTACCCATCCATTGCTCAGACCATCAGTTACTATCCTCTTAGCCATGTTTGACTTGTAGGTCTGGTCTTTAAGGTATTTGATGTAGAAGTCAGTGATTAGCTCTGGATCATCTATAAATACTGGTAATGTCCCTTTCTTCACCTGCATTGGTAACTTATCACCATACTTGGCAATTATAAAATCAGAGAGTTCATTGGTAGTCATAGACACCTTGGACAGTACGTGAGTATCTACCAACTTATCCAATTGCTCACTAGACAACTTCTCCATCAACACTCTGGTTAGGGAACCATCTGACAGCATGGGTTTAATTTCATCTTCTCCAAGACCAGTCTTACTAGCCAGTATTGTTATGTCTTCAGGAACTAGGTGAGAAGCTACACGACTTCCCTCAATAACATTTCCATGACCACCACCTTTACGTGCGGACAAATCAGTTAGTGAAGATACACCCTTAGCCTCTGAGACATCAAGCCACTTAGATAGTTCAGGAGTCATTACACGAGTTAAGTACCCCAGCATCTCTTCCTTACCAATATCCAAACCAAGAGCATTACCAACCAGCCGCATCTCGTCCATCTTGGTGGATATCTCAGTGGAGAGTTGTACTAGTTCTTGAACCTCTTTGTTGCTAAGTCCTAGAGCTTTTAAATCTTCTACTAGTTTCTTAAACCTTCCAGCATTGAACTTTCTCGCTCCAGGCATCGTACCATAAGTAGCTTGAAGTTTAGGTATAGAACCTATCTCAATGATGTCTAGTCTTAACCGGTTGGCTGCTTGTCTTGACTTAACCTTTGGTAGTACTAGGTCATCTATTCGCTTAGACAAGGTTTTAATGGCATTACTCATTCTCAACTTAACTAGGTCATCTACTATTCCTTGAGCAATTGTCCCAGCTTCTCGTAAGTTAACCCGTACTGCTCCTGATTCAGTTAACCCTAATGCCGTGTCTAAAGCTTTACGCTTCATGTTGAACTGTGCGGCTAGGAATGACTCAAATGCGTTTAGCTTACTTGGGTTCAGTGCCTGCGTCTTACTGGCGTACATAACATTCTTGACATCAACAATAGCCGACACCTTAGCCTGTGCTGCCTCAACTGTTCCTCGTACGGTTTTTTGTTTCTTACTGGCAACTTCGTGTAGAGCATGTAGCCTTTCTAATCGCTGTGCCGCGTCTGATTTGGTTGCTGTGCTTACTGCTTCTTTGATAGATACTGATTCTTTGGTTGCCTTGCCACCTCTGCCTTTCAAAGTTTCTGGGATATCAATGTCTTTTTTTGGTTGTGCTCCATTAAACATTTTGGCTAGGTCAGTTGAAAGGTTTTCAAGCTCACCATTAGCGGCACGCGCAACTGCCCTGGTGTCATATACTTTCTGTTGGAACACTGACAGCTTACTTTCTGCATAGTTTCTTTTAGCTATGGTACTGTTTGGAAACTCTTTCAATGCTTGGGCATCAGCGTTCATTCGACTTACTTTCTTACCAAGAGCAGACAGGTTAGCATCATGTATTGTCTCAGCTCCCGTCTGTACCAGGTACTCTGGTCTGTAAATAATATAGTGTCCGTCACCGTGCTTAAGACCATCAATACCACTGTCCATAATTTCAGCAGTCAATAATCGTTGTATGTTCAGAGCATTAGCCTCATCAAACGGGTATTGTGCTAACGTGGTTTTTTCAAACAGCTCTACATAATCATTAGATTCTCTGACTGCTTTGAATAAATTCTCATCATCAAAACCAAATGCCTGTAGGCGACCAATCATCCTGGACTTCATTTCTGCATCTATACTGTCTGTAGACTTGGCAATATTAAAATCCCCAACGTTTATTGTATACTCATAAACCGAACCAACATCTGTATATGGTCTGTTCTTTACTACTGGTAGATTTATTTGTGCTGGTGCATCTGCGTATAACTCTGCCACTGTCTTGTTAGTCGTTAGATGCATACCTACACCAAGCTCAGACCTAGCAGCACCATTAAAGACATCTTCTGTATGGACAGCAGGGTTGTCAACTACAGTACCATGGTATGTCCGAACTTGCCTTACTACTGTACGGTGGGGAGGAAAACTAAATGTACTTGGAGTGTCAGCACCAACCTTTATCTTCTGTGTCTTCATGGACTCTAGCTTTTTAATAAGACTGTTCCAAGAATTAATGTCTGACAAATCAAGCTCCATCTTTAGTTCACGAGCAAGACGCATTTTTATAAAGTTGGTAACCTTGTCTTTTGGATATCCAAACTTCTCTATCATTAACTGCTCAACACGTTTAACGACATCGTCTGGTATCTCACCACGTTTTACTATCTCATCAGCTACCATCTTTTCCAACCACTCTGGCTGAACAGCGTTAGTTAGTTTTCCACTTCTAGCTGCGACTACGGCATCAAATACCTCATCAATATTACCGACGTCAAGTGTCATTGTGTAGGCTTCAAGCTCAGTCCAGATTCTATTGGTAGGGTGAGCTTTTATAATGCGCATAGCCTGCTCACGAGTTATATTTATTGGTATTGCTGCTCCTGACTCTCTAAGAGACTTATAAACATCAACTCCACGTGTTCTGTACTCCTGGTCTAGAAGATGTTGTAGTGCGTGTACTATCTCGTGTCTGTTGGTTCCTAAGTTGGTTTTGTCTCTTACATAAAGTGTTCCAGTATTGGCATCATATGAAGAAGGTTTTCCAGGACGCTCAACAACCTTTACACCAAGGTATTCAGCATAGGAATCTAACTTCTCAACATCAGTAGCGTCTGGGCTTATGTATATTGATTTTTGGTTTTCTATCTCTACCGTTTCAGCTTTTCTTGGTAGCGGTGATACTTCTTTTGGTAAAGGTTCAATAGAGAAATCTACTTGGCGACCAACATCTGGAATTGCCTCTACTTCATTTAATACCTTGGCAGTGGCTTCTACTTCCTCATCTAACTTAGCCATCACCTCAGCAGTCCTGCTTGCCTGCGCACCAACCTTACCTGCTAAGTCTATGTCTTCTGGTAGGTCAGCTACCTTTGATACAGGGTTGTCATTTAAAATGGCTGCTGGTTCTATAATCTTAGGCTCTGCAACGTCTGTACCAACGTCTGATAATGGAGAACGCACGATTTTACCATCACTTGTAACTTTTGGTAAGTACTGTGCATCTGGGACAACTGGAGTTCCTTTATATTCAGACAAGTCAGTAGCTACTGGTATTTCAACCTTATTCCCCTCACTGTCTACTGCTGTAGATATGCCTATTGGTTTGGTTTCTGGTGCTACATGTGTTGCTGTGAATGCTGGTACTTCTGTTTTTATGTTTCTAAGCTGTCTCCATTTTTCAATTGCTTCTAGTCCGGCATCAACAAGACCACCAGTTAATAATGATGCTCCCATGTCAAGCACTAGCCCAGTACTAAATTCAACACTGCCTATGAAGTTCTTCGGTGTCTTAATCTTGATGTCGTCTGATAAACCGAAAGGAACTGCCAACCTCCATATCCATGACCTGTTTCTCAGTTCTCCAATGGTGGTTGGTTCTTTAGTGTGTTCACCTGCAAATACAGACAACGGGTTTTCTACAGTTCCATCTGGATTAACACGCCGCACTGCTGAGAAGTTATAATCACGACCGCGTGCAGCCTGTGCAATGTTTAAGCCATCTTCATCTTTTTTGCGACCTTGTACCTTATAAATTAAATCTGTTATCCCACCAAGTATCGGATTCTCATCAAGGTCAACAGCATATGTTAAACCGCCAAGAAAGCCGCCTGGGTAATCACCCCATTGTGCACCCCTAAATGAAAGAGACAGAGGTGATGATGGGTTAAATATCATAGGTATTATTCCCTTTATTGCTGCGCCTGGATCTTTTTCAAATACCTCCCCTACCCGCTTAAATCCAATAAAAGGATCGAATGTCCTAGTTCCTCTTTGTTCTTCTGGTTCATTAGCATCAAAGACATACCCTGACACTTCATAATCATCACCGAATGTCCTTCTATACCAGTTAAGAAACATGTTTATAGGACTATTTGTCGCTCCCATTCCTTCTAATGTTTCTCTGTTATGTCCTTGGAATGGATTAGCTGACTCAGTAGGTGACACATTTTGTAACTTCTTATCCATGCCTGGTGGTATGTGTAGAGGTTGTGGCTGTATGATGTTTACTATTTCCTTGCCGAGGTCACGTGACCTATCATAAACAGTGTTGTTAAAATTCCTGCTGGCTTTAATTATGTCGTCACTTCCGGCACTGGGGTAATAAGTAGGAAGAACTGCACCATCTAACTGAGCCTCACCAATTGTGCTGTAGACATTATTACTTATGCTTGCTGCTTCCTCTTGCGGATTAAATATGCGTGGTGGGCTACCAATCTGAACAGGATTAAACGGGACATCAATTGGATTACCATATGATTCTACTGGTTCAGAGATTGTTTGAAGACCACTATCAGCAACATCACCAGCAACATCACCAGCAACATCACCATCAGAATCCGTGCCAACAGTTACAGCAGTGTCAAGGTTAGGAGACATGTCATCAGCACCTGCTGTTTCACTGGGTGGTAATCCTACAGCTCGCTTATCCTCATTAATGATGTCAATAGCTTCTCGTGCTGTAACCGGAAATTTAACACCCTGATCTTCCCAATTAAACTCATTATTAAAGTTATTCTCAGCAGTAGGTTCTTCCGCTTGCGCAACATATCTTATGTCTGGAAGGTTGATGTTATTTCTAATGTCGGATTCTTCTCTGTACTGGTTAATTAAGTTGCCCATTTTGTTTATGCCATTCCTCTGTGTGCTACTATTTGACTTCCACTTGCTAACAATGCTTCGCAGTGTTCGCATCCAGGTGTATACGTAGTATGTGTTGGTGCTGTCTTTTCTAGTGTACCTCTTGTGTCTGATACCTGATAACTGCGCCTAACATCTCTACCTAACGCTCTGATGTAATCACCAAGGTTAAAGCCACCTTCACCCTGTGTTCTCAGTGCCTCTGCAGGATTACGTCGGTATGCCTCTAAACCAGGTTGTCCAGTGAACACTACTGCTGCCAGCTCTTGAATGCTTTTAATCTTACCATGTGACCTGATGTACTGCTCAACCTTATCCATTTGCTGATTAAAGGACATATTAGCTATTTGGTCTACGGTTGTTCCATCAGAAAGCCACACACGTCTATCACCTCCACCTCTTGGTCTGAATCCAATTAACCCATAAGCACCATTACCATGATGTCCTAGCGTAGTGAACTTAGATTCAAAGGCTATGATGTCTGCTAACCACTGTGGATTGATGCCTAGATTGGCTGCCACCTGCTTAATCTTCGCTGCCTTGTCTGGATTCTTAGCTAAGTATTTGTACCCGAAATTGCTACTGGTGCCATTGTTGTTGCTTCTTGTACCTGGGTCAGATGATGGTTGTATAGGATTAGAGCTTGTGAAGGCTTGGTTTAGCGGTATCGGGTCTTTATGTTTTATTTGGAAGACATCATCAATAATATACGACGTTCTATTTAATGCTAGAGCTCTTGCAGGAAGTACATTGCTGTAATCATTGGTGTAGTTGTTTGTGTATGGATTAGGTGCATTGACATACTGGTCTGCATTATCAGAGCGTGGCTGAGTAGAGGTTGCTTGTTGACCTAATGTAGATAAGTAAATCTCTGGGTCCTTGGCACCATTTTCACCCCAAGAGCTGTCACCAAGGTCTTCTCTAACCTCATAATGCAGGTGAACACCAGTTGAATCTCCAGTGCTTCCCATGTTGCCAATCTTGTTACCTGCCTTTAATATCTGACCTACTTTAATATTGACTGAGTCTAAATGAGCATACCTGTGCAGCATACCGTTAGCGTCTTTGATGTCAACCATATTTCCGTAACCACCAGATTGCTCAGGAGTTAACACTCTTATGACCTTGCCAGGAACTACAGACAATATTGTAAGCTTTGCCCCACCAACCGATGCTATATCAATACCTGTATGTGCTCTACTTCTACCATGTGCTGGTGAACCAGCCGCGCCAAAGCCATGACCTATCACAACCTTACTTTTGTCACCAGCAAGTATTGGTAGTGTTATTTCTTTGTCTACTCTTGTTGATTTGACTTTGGCGAGATTCTGTGCCGGTTCACCACGATTAAAATTTGATTGCGCTTGCGACCTCCTGGCTTCTACTTCTTTGGCTAGTCTATCTCTCATTCCTTGATACTCAACCTTTACCTTTTCCATCAGGGCTGGATCACGGAAGTTGACATTATTTAAACCATACGGTGCAAGAGCGTCTTCTACCTGTTTAAGCTCCTGTGCCTTTAAGGTTATTTCTTCTTCGATTAATTTAGCTGTCTGGTTCCTCCATTCAATCTGCTCCTGCAGTGCCTTGGCTCTTTCTTCAGGTGAGAACCCCATGATTATCTGAGCCTCTTGCTGCTGTTGTTGTAAGCGTTCTGCAAGTGCTGGGTTAGTCTGGGCATTAAGTTCTATAAACCGGTTCAGCATTGATGCTGCTTTGTCTATATCACCGTCCTGACCTTTACCAGCAACAATACCAGCAGTAGCAGCGTTGAATTGAGTTAGTTGCTGTTTAAGGTTGTTTATGTCTCTGTTGTAATTAGTGCGTGCTTTTTCAGCATTTTCCATCAACTTAATAACTTCTTCCACAGCAGCATATTGACCAGGAGGTAACTGACCTTTAAGCATTGCTTTGCGAGCTGGGTCTATAAAACCACCAAGGGCTAATAACCTTAACTGGCTGTCTTCTAAACCTTGTGTGTCCAGCTCTGTCATAATCTGCTCTTCTTCCAAGTTTTGTATCTGGCTCTGCAACTGTTGATGTTCATATAAAGCACGCTCATTAAACAATGGATCAACAAGTTCAACCCCTGTCTCAAATGGAACGTTGTTTCTTGTTGCTGCTGCATAAATAGCCTGTCTGTAAAGTTGAGGATTGTCACCATATTTTTCATAAGCGGTATTTGACTCCTCCAGAAACTTATTCAAGTTGGCTAGCTTTTCTTCAATCTGTGCCCGTGCTCCTATCCCAATCCTGTACGACTTAAGTGCCTCTTCATAGACAACGGATATCATCTGCGCTGCACGAACTTCATCAACCTTACCACCAGCAATAGCATCAGTGACAAACTTATCAAAATCTTTCCATAAGGTTTCTGTGTCGGCAGTGGGACTTTCCATTCTTGCTAGTGTGCCTACCAGCCTTGCCATTAACTGGGACTGCTTCTGTGACGCTACTGCATCGTTCAGTTTGTTTATCCCATCAAGTGTAGCTGCTGCCTGCTGTTTTTCCGTGTCCTTAATTACTCCGTACCCCCTGTTGTAAAGCTCCTGGGCTTGTGAGGGAGACAAATTAGGAAATGCCGATACTACTTGGTTGATTTGGTCTTCATAGGCTCCACGGTTTTTCTTATAGATTATCTCCTGCGCGTTGGCTTCAATCTGATTCATCAGCATGGATGCTTGAGCATACTCAACTTCTGACAACTTCTTCTGACGTTCCATTGCTGCTTGGGCTGCCACCTGTTGCTGTTTAGAGTATGTGTCCATTAATGAGGAAATCCCAGCGAACACATTGGCACCTTGACCTTGTTCAGCATTGATAGCGTTCTGTGCCTGTATTGCTTGTTTTTGTGCCTGTACTGCGTCAAGTTGTGACTGTGTTAATGATGCTCCTGTCTGTTGCGCTAATTGAATACCAGTTGCCAGTGACGAAGCTTGCTTACCAAGGTAATCACCAGTCATTTGCAAGTAGTCACGGTTTCGTGCTGGTCTATCACTTCCAATTATTCTTGCCATATTAGTTACCAAATAAATTAAGTTTTACGTTACTTACTGTGCCTGTGACATTAGTTGGGGTGTATGTACCTGGTGCTTTACTTACCTGAGTCATTGTCGGTAGTTGCTGATAGGAAAAGTTAAGCGGTTGTTGTGCTTGTGCTTGTGGTTGCTGGTAGAAAGGATTAGTTGGCTGTATGTTAGCCTGTGTTCCCTTAACAGCGTTATAGATATTGTAGCCAGCACCGACACCAGCAGTTAACAAACCTAATGCTCCAGGTGATTTGATGCTAGACTTTTGTGCATTTAATGCCTGGTTGGCTGCCTGTGATTGCTGCATTATTGATTGTCCCTGACCAGTTAACGCTAATTGTGAGAAGTTTCTATTCAGCTCATCTTGTTCATTCTGTAACCTTAACGTGTTTTCCTGCGTTAGTTTTAGGACATTTAATGCCTGCTCATCTACACCTGCCTGCGAGAGCTGCTGAACAGTATTAATATTATTCAAGTCAAGTGATAGTAGCATGTTGCTATCAAGGTTTAGTTTCTCAAGGGCATATGACTGGGCAGCAGTTAGTCCGGCTAGTGCGTTTCTCAGTTGTAGTTGGGTGTCTGACAAATCCTTACCTAAGTCCAACCCTGTTTGTTTAATTGTTGATTCGCCTTGAATACCAGCCATCGATACATCGTAGCCAGTCTGGGCAGCTTGTCTCTGAACACCTAACATATTCCTGACATACTGCTCCGATGCTTTAATAATGTCCTCTGATTGGTTGCCTCTTAATATCCTGTCAGTAGCTGCATCTAGAACATCTTTATCCATAGAGGCTAATAAGGCACGGTCACTTTCTGATGCCACACCATTGACTGATAGCCCAACTAAGTTCTGTGCCCGCTGTCTTAGGTATGCCCTAGTCTCTTTGCTGGCTTGTTTGTAAGCGTCTGCAATTTCCTGAAGCTGTGAGTTTGTTGACTGCATCTGAGAGACTTCAGCATTTTGTATGTCAGCCATTTGTCCACGTAACTGTGCAGTTGCACCATATAGCTGGTTGTTTGTAGAAAGTTGGTTTAATGCTGAATCAGAAAGATATTGTAGGTCACCGGACATCCTGGCTTGAGAGACATCCAACTGTCTACCCATCCCTTCTGTCTGGTACTGCTGTAATAACCTAAATGCATCTGCACCACCCTGTTGACTGATTAGTGTCTGTTGCAGTGCTTGGTTTAGTTCGGCTTCTTTTCTGGATTGGTCAAGGGCTTGCCGCTCTAACGCAATTTGTGCCTGCTGTATGTATGCGTCTTGTGCCCTGGATGCCTGAGCAAGCTGGGCTTGTTGGTTAACATACATCTTTTGTCGTTCAATTTCATTTAGCCGCATCTGGGTGTCTATACTGTTAAGCTGTTTCTGGCTCTCTATGCTTTGTCTCTGAGCTTCTGCTTGTGAGTTAGCTTGAGCCACCCCTGCTACTGTTGAAGCTGCACCTACTGCTACCCCTATAACCGGTACTGCTGCTGCCATTTTATAAATCCTCCCCTTTAACTAATACATATCCCTTAGTAAGTAGCTTTCTCATGGTTGTTATTCCAGGAGACACAGTAAATAAACAACTAGACTCAAAATCACAAAATGAATTCAAGGCGACATTAATCTTTCCATCGGATTCAACCATGTCAACTGGAAGCTCATCATATGGGACAAACTTGTCATCAGCATCAAGCTCCACATAAAGCCTGTCGTCATCTCTATTGCCTTTGTAATACCAGCACATACGTTTACTCATTGTCTTATCCCCCAAAGTTTATATGTTTATCTGCTCCCATTCTATTAGTAATCTGCCAACCAGCTAATGTGAAAGAACCTTCATCATAGCTAAAGAACACAGCAGCATACGTACAACCAATACCAGACAAAGACTCTTTAAACAACGTGAATCTTCTGTATTGAAATTGGCTTGGTGTTATGTCAAATAAGGAGTCATCAAAGACTAGTGAGTAGAATCCGTAAACATCGGCTTGGAAATCTTCACCATATTCTGAGTCATACTCCACTGACACATTACAGTTCATTCTCACCTTGTAGCGACCAATGATTTCATCTGCTGATTGACCGCTGGAACTATTTACATCTGTTGAAACGTACTGATCAAAACCAAGCTCATTGTCAAAGTACGAATACAGATGTTTAACTCGCTTAAGTGCAGGTAGATTGTTGAGTGTGAGCTGTGCTGTTTTGTAATACACCTTGTACATCTTACCTATATCAATAACTGCGTTGTTCGCCGGAGCCGTTGTAAAGGTTATGGTTGCTGGTGTTGTGAACGTGTAGTCTTGGTCTTGAATCCTAATAGCATGGTCAACTGTTACGTGTATTGGGACATGTCTGGATATTGGTGATGTTATATCGTAATAAGCCTTGGTAGCATCAAAGTCAGTGGCAAATGAGCGTGGGTACACAGTTAATGTCTTACCAGCACCCGGATTTTGAAGCAAATAGACCTGGTTACCAGCCCTCTTGATATAATCTGTCCCAAACACTAACCTAGTGCCTGCAAGACTCACATAAACATCTTCTACCTCCGTGTTCTCAATCATGTCAAAGTACGGGGTGCAGGTGTAACCATATACGGTATCTACAGTGGTTGTAGTCATTGTCGGTTCGCTAAACACCGCAGTGAACGCTGTAGTAGAACCATCACCTGTATAGGACTTTCTGAAGTCAACATAACTGGTGTCATTAAACTTTATTAGGTATCTGGACGTTGTTGAGACATAGTAGTAACCAAGCATCACCAACCCATTGGTAAAGTCCTGAACTTGCACAATGTAATTAAAGTTAAAGCCACCATCTGTTCTGTACTCAGTCCATGCGCCTCTGTAGGTATTAAAGACATACAGTTTAGAACAGTGGTCGGTTGATGACGTAGTTGGTAGTCCTAGATAAACGGTTTGGTTGACTGTGTCATAGGACATAAATGGTTGTGCCTCATAGGTGGGATTCTTGGTTATTCCAAACAGTGACCGTATCTTAATCGACACCTCAGCACCACTAAAGTCATCAGAGTCCACGCCAACAGCTAACTGGTAAACTCCTGCATCAGTGAGATAAAGAATTCCTGACTCAGTGGATATAAGACAATAAGGGTTGACTAGACCAAGTGATGAGATTAATCTTAGGTCTTTACTGGTATTTGAAAAGCTGCCGCTAGTTCCAGCAATTCTAAATACAGCCTGTCTGCTAAATACGAACAGTGAGTTCTGCCAGACAATCAACCCGGTCACAAAGTCATCAGATTTTCCCTGAATGGTTATATCAAAAGGTGCTGTGGTTAATGTGTTAGCTGACTCAATCTGGAAATCTCTGTATGGTCTCAATGGTTCAACAGTATCACCGACCTCACTAATAAGCAGTAACAGCGGGTTGGCAATGATTGAGGAAAAGACTAACCTATTCTGGAATATTGTGACGTTACGAGCGAAGCTTCCAGCAAAGTAGTCAAAGAAAGCACCAACTCCAAACAATGGTTCACAAGCACCGTCTTTGTACAAATGGACATCAGTGGTAGCAGAGGAGCCTATGTAACTTGTCGAACAATTGATAATCTTTATGACTGCTGTTTTAGCCACACCCATTTGAGTAGACGCTTCCCAGGTTATAAACCTACAGGTAGAGGATGTAGCAGTGTTGATTGTGTTTGAGCTGTTAATCATGTAGTAGTCACCAAATGTCGATGAACCTGCTGCTGTGCTGACATGTTGTGTTTTAAGTGTGTCATCTATGTAAACCTTATAGGCAGAGCCTGCCTGGTCTGTACCACCATTAAACCAAGTCCTTAAGTCAATCCTTCTAGCTATGAATACTCTGGTGGGATCTCCGGAGCTTATGTCACCAAATGTCACAAACGTTGGAGCCGGGGTTACCGTTCCTGTTCCACCAACATACCTAGTGCCATCACCATGAGCGTAAGTTGCAGCAGTGCTTGGGTTTAATCCAGTTGAGTATGTGTACTGACCAGCAGCTACCTTACTTATGTCCCAAGTATCATCTTTGTACACTGAGTATCCATATGTATAGGGGTAGGTTGGGTAATCCGGTATAGGATCAAACCTTAAGCTACTTGGTATCTCTACATTCTGATCAGTCTTGACAACATGGTACCTAGATGCCTGCCCACAAACACGGTCACCTGTAAGCCTCAGAGCCTCTACCATGTGTTGCCACGTTATTAAAATTACATCAATTACATCACCGCTTGTATAGGACACACCAGTTAAGGTCAATGTTCCAGTTAAATATGAGACTGCTGATGGTGTAACCCTAGTCCTGTTCTTGTACACAATGATATTACTTGTCGAAGCATGCTCAAATCTCTCAGCACCAGTAAGGGCATAGTTAGACCCAGAACCACTGGCTATACCCTGCTGCTCTACGAACCTAAGTTGTACAGGTTGATTGACACCAGTTGTTATTATCAAACGAGGCTCTACTTCTGTAGTCTTGGCATATGTAGGTTTTACTGTCGCAGCTACACTTGACCATACATTAGACTTAGTTACAACCAGGGTAGCCACATCATTGTTTAACTCATAGATATATAGACCAGTACCACGCTTCTCAATGATAAACGGGTATCTCAGCCCAGTTACGAATGGAATTAGACCAACCCCGGTGTTGACAGTTGATGTGCTGGTCAGTATGTGCTTAGTGCCTTTTCTTTTGGATACTTTACCACTGACATTAATATCAACGTTGTACATAAGGGGTGAGTCCTCATATGGACAGTTCAGCCCGGAAGCCGTAGTGTTCAAGCCTCCATAATTGTCAGTAAATATTCCGTCTTCTCTTACCTGCTCTCTGCTTGTAGGTGTTGAGTTACCATTCATTAGATAAGTCTCCTGTACATTGTGTAGTTCTTGATTGGCGCGTCTTTGGCTAATAAGTACCTAAGTTTTGTCTGAAAGTCATTAAGTAACTCCCTGGCTTCATTAAGTTCTCCAAGGTGTCTTTGTAGCATCGTTGCTGTTGCTTTTTTGATAATGGTGCTTACATACTCCTCAGGACAGGCAAATGTGGATGTCGTAGTGGTTGGCGTGTCAAATAACTTATACCCAATAACATTTAATCTAGCCCGACCAGTTACGTCTGTTGGATATGGATTTATTGCAATTGTGTCATGGGAGTATGGAGCATAAAAGCTTGGATAATTAGCATTGTCTGTAAATGAAGTAAGCTGGCTTGTGGCGTAGAACTGCTCTACATCAACTATTGGAACTACTGCTCTGGTTACGTCGTTGTTCCATGTCACTACATTGATTCTCTTTAGATTTGTAAATGTAGCAAGCTCACCAGACCAGGAAGTAGCCGTGAACACATATCGTTGCCAAGACCAATCCTGATATTGTTGAATATCCTCGTATGCTTCTTGTATATAGCTTGTAGCCTTTCGTGCTGCGGGGTTTAGTGTTAGATTGTTAGTTGAGCGTTCCCCGACGTTTAGTAAAACTTTATTTACAGCTTCTAACAATGTTGTCGAACTTGTCATTTAAAAACAACCCTCCTGATATCCAACCAACTACCACTATTGTACAGAAGGCAACCATTATGAATATTAATCCTGCTGGTTTAAAACTTGTTAAAGAATTTGAAGGACTACGTCTGAAAGCCTATCGATGCCCGGCTGGTGTGCTCACGATTGGCTACGGGCATACCGGTGGTGTGCGAGAAGGGCAAGTAATTACTGAGGCGGAAGCTGAAGAACTTCTAAAGAAAGACCTGCTAATATTTGAACGTGGTGTTAAAAACTATGTCAAAGTACCACTTACAGACAATCAATTCAGTGCTTTGGTTTCTTTTGCATACAATGTCGGTCTTGGTGCTTTCGGTAAATCAACTCTACTCAGGAAAATTAACTCCAGGGACTATAACGGAGCTGCCGCCGAGTTTGCTAGATGGAACAGAGGTGGTGGAAAAATCCTACCAGGACTAGTACGTAGACGTGAAGCTGAAAAGGCACTGTTCAATAAATAAACAAAAAAAGGGGGGTTTTACAACCCCTTAATTTATTAAACACACAAACATAAGGAACTAAACAATGGACAATTAAGCTGAATATATTAAGACTGCATGGTCAGGTCTGTAAGTTTTTGCACCATATACTTGTGTCATCACAACTGCATCAGCTTGGAATAAGTTCTCACGTGACATCTCTGTAGACGGTTCTTTGTTTACTACCAAGCGTGCCCAGTCTTTGTGTCCCATAATGGCAGTTTTCATGTTGGCAGTGAGCGTAGTAGCCGTGATGGTTGTACCAAAATGGACTACTGATTGGGTTGGGAAGTAAACAGAGCCTGTGTACCCAGGTGTTGGTGAAGACACTGCACTACTGGGATCACCATTGTAATAACCAGTAGAACCATTGGAAGTGATTGCAGATGTTTTGTAAACAGGAATACCATACAGACGACCAACTTCCCCAGTCTCAGTAGGAGAACTGCCTTGATAGTCTTTACTAATGAATTCAGGAATAACTAACAAGTCAATGTACTGACTAGGAGAAACCAGCAAGAATCTGTCAGACTCTGGTACGTTTGCAACGTCAAGAATTTCTTTAGCGGCTAGGATTGCTGCACGGTTAAGTGCTAAAGAAGTACCGCTAGAAGTCCCATCAGATGTGCAATAGACAACATTAGATTGAGAATTATATCCCTGAATATCAGCACGTAAACCAAGAATGAAAGAATCAATGTCACGAGCCAAAGCATAGCCCGCCTCCTTAACATAAGCTTCACGTAGAGGGAATGATGTCTGAATTGAAACGATGTCCTCAATCATGAATGAGACTTCTTTGTACTTATCAGTGGTAATAGACCATCTGTTTTCTGTACGAGATTGAAGAGTCACTGGGTTGTTATAAACCTTGTCATTAACGGCTAGTCGTCCGATGTCAGGAATATACAACACAGAACCTTTTTTAGCCATTGTTGGAAGCATTCGGACTATTTGTCTAGCTATTAGATTGTCTTCTAACCTGCGTTTTGCCTCGGTACTCCATAATTGTGGAATGAATGCACTATTGGATGAACCCACTTGTGGGTAACCAATTGCTGAACCGTTATAACCGCCGCCTGGTAATGTCATGTCTTTCTCCTTTCTTTATTATTTTTTATTTGTCTGCAACTAAGCCTAATCTAAAAGCACGTTCAATTTCAGGTAACCGTTTCTGGTACTCGACTTCTGACATTCTGTACAGTTGTGTCTTTGTGAAAACTGGTGCTTTACTATTATTGACAGGCATTGCTCTACTTGGTGAACTAGTTTTATTATATTGTGGTACTTGTTTACCTAGTGATGCCTTAGCTTTTAAGTACAGATAATCAATACCTTCAGGGTTGTCATGCCTGTCTAAGAACTCTTTTGGTTTACCTTTACAATATTCTTTTACAAGTTCAACACGACTCTTTGCCTCTGCTGAATCTACTGACCAGAACCTAGACATTGCGCCATATGCTGAACTATTATCACCAGCCTGCTGTTGGTCAATACTGGATTTGTACTTATTAACTTCCTCAATGAACTTGTCATAAGGTACTCTAAACTCATCTTCAAATCTCTGTCTCAACTCAGCACTGGCATTATTAAAGACATCATATGAGAATTCATACTCTGCTTCACCGTCAGTATTAAGGTTCTCAGTTTGTGGTGTCTCATCTACACTTTCATCAACGGGTAAGGTTGCTTCATCAGCTTCAAAAACATTAAGTACCTCAGTGTCAGAAGTTTCATAAATGTGCTCAGTAGGTAATGATTGTTGTTCTGTGTCCATAGTGTTACATTCCTTGCATTAATGCTGCTAAATTTAAACCTTGCGTGTCAAGTCCCATTGTATCCTTAACTAAACCAGCACCACCATCGGCGGCTATTTCAGATTTTATACCATCAGACATTGATTTACCTAGTGCTTGCTCTATAGTCTGTGGTTGCTGAGGCTGAATTTGCTGTTGTTGTTTTTTGATGTACTGGTCAACTTCTTCAATACCCATCCGCCTAGCTATGTCAGTCATGAATGTGTAAAAGTCGATGTGTTGAGCCATCTCTGGATTACCAGACACCATCTGTAGAAAAGCCATACGCTGATTAATGTCATACTCCTTGTCCGCTACATGGTCTGCACCAACTGGTATTAACTTAAAGTCATTTTCCAGCTCCTCTACACCAACTGCTGCATAATCATATGAGTCTGGTTCGTCTTGGGCTGGTACTCTGATTACAACATCGTTGATTTGATACTGCTGGAATAGTTTGAATACCTTGTCTAGTAGCGGGATTAGTGCTGTTTCTTCAATGTGCTTATGGATACCTGACAGTCTATTACCACCCGCATCCTTAACAGCCTGTACTTCCGTTGCAGTTACTCGCTCACCTGACCTGGCAGAATTGGCAGCAATATAACTACCAGTACCAATAGACTTGTCGATTCGCTGTTCGAGTACAGAAGCTTCGTCATATGAGACTACAAAGTTCTTTGAGGTTTCAATTGGACGCAGTGTTCCCTGCTGTGCTACAACAAATACCTTTCCAGGCTGGGTGAATATGTCTTCAGGCTGCAACGTCCCGTCATTCACATACTCAAACATAGTATCAGCAGATAGTTCCAAGTTATCAAGACGCTGATTAGTGATAATGTCCAGTTCGTGAAGCATTCCAAGAATAGGTTCCAAAGCTCCAAGTGCGACCGGTGTTCTGACAATAGGGGTGAAAGTGCCAATAATAAAAGGACGACCACACCAATATGGGTTTTCTTCAACTCTCAAAAGACTACCTCTGTACCAGGTAACAACCATGTCCTTATAACACTTGTCATCAATATAGATATCACCCCAGTACTCATAGACATTTACGGTTTCAGCCCAGCTAGAGTTGACAGCCAAACCAAGATATGACTTAACCTCATCAGCTCTGTAAGAACCATCTAAGTCCCCAGGTGCTATATCTGTAAGTTTGATTCCTGAGTAATAACCAGTCCTAAGTCTATCAGCCATTGATGCTCTGGTTTCTTGACGCTTTAGTATAATGGGGGATTCTTCTAAACAAGAGGCATTTAGATCAAAGTATGTATCAAAAACGTCCAGCACTTTAAACTTAAGGTTGTCATACTCAATCTTTTCTACAGCCACTTCCTCTACACTGTCACCAACCTTTCTATTCTTTTTCTTCTTGGACACCTCATATTCCCATGGAAAGAACATTACAGACATACCAGTTATGGCTAGTTGTCTTAGGAATAGTTCCCAGTGATTAATGAATCGTGATTCTATTAGCTTGTTCTTGGTATAGTACTTGACAATCTTTGCTAGCTCCATATATCCAGGACTTGTAGGCACAGCCTCAAACCAATCGCGGTTAGGAAAGAATGCCTGTTGTAAATAAGCCACAATAGTCTCTACAATCTCGAATCCCTTGCCTGTGTTTATGTTGTGCCTCCAGTTGACATTAACATCGCCAACGTTGTAGAACATCGCTGCACGGGCTGCTTCCCTTGACTCTTTAGTTCCCAAGTACATTTGCCAACATTCCAGCCAAGATTCCTCTCTTAGTGTCCTTCCCTTCTCGAATTCTCCAAACTTTGTGACTACGTATTGGTAAATCTTTGACTTATCCATTATCTAAATCGTCCTCCATATCTGTTGTTAATTAGGAAACTTCCTGCTCTGCTAATATTCTCACCTATGCCATACAGTGTCTCTTTTTTCTTAGGAGCTGGGGTAGACAACTCAATACACATAGCCATAGCATCCAACAAGTCATCATGCACTGTGGGAAAGTAGTTCAACTCTTCTTGTAGCTCTTTGCAGTTAGATAACTTCTGAACCATGTAAATCATGGCGTTATCAAACAGTGGTTGTAGATGCATCTTAATCCTTCCCTGTTTGTCTCCTTTAGGTCTGTACTCTAACAAGCTTATTGGTCTGTGTTGGTGAAACTGCATCTTAAACATGGATATCAAAGCAGCCTGGAAACCCACAACCTCAATATAGACTGAAGACAAACTGTACTTATCAGCCAGCTCATAGGTCTTTTCTACTAGTTGGTTGGGCAACCAGCGACCATATTCCAAATCCACAACAAAGAAGTTCCTTTCGTGGTCAAGACCTCCAACCAGTATTACTGAGTAGTCTGCTGTTTTTTTCTGGCTGATTGCCGGGTCGATTACCATAATTGGTCTAAAGTCGTGCCTTAATTTGTCATGGTCAAACACGCTTATACTACCTTTGACGTACTCTCCAATATCACTGATGTTAGATGGAATGACATACTTTATTGCTGATGGTTCAAAGATAACGTCCTCACTGGACACCACTTTATTTAGATATTGGGTAGCGAAGTATATGTAGCCTTGCCTCTTTCTGATTGACTCTATGACAGCATCTGTGAACCTCTCAGGAAATATGTAACCGTCGTCAGCATTCTCACCATTCTTATAGACATTCTTGAATAAGTGGATATAACCCAAGTCTTCCAGGTTGTCTAGTAAATAGGCATAATAATCCTCTTTGTGATACCTGGTTCCCCAGATTACAAATTCCCTGCCCACCAGCTCAACATAATTGCCGAATTTAACGCTTCTTTCCGGGTCAACGATAGATTCTAAATCACGTACCCATTGGTGAGTCTTCTCGCGCAAAATTGGGGTAGTTGTGTTCTTTTTATCAACGATGTCATCCAGAACTACAAGGTCAAAGTGCATACCAGTGATGGATGTTCCCAAAGATGCGACGACAACGGTAGGCTCTCTGTGGATTGTAGTACGTATGACCTGAATAGCATCTGACCTCCAGACAATCTTCTTGTCCTGTGCCTCTGTGTACCCCTCGTCCTCGTCATATTCCTGCTTTCTTTTATGCGTACGTCGGTCTTCTGCTAGCTTGTCTAGTACTGGAATCATTCGTCCTGTGATGTGTGGTCTATTGTTCCATACTTTTTCCTGTAAATCTGTGTCTTCCAAGTATTGCTTAATCTCACGAACAAAGGTAGTGGCTAGCATTTTGGTAGACGTTCCAACACATATCCTAATGTCAGGGTTTCTGTATATTCTCCAAAGCGTGTACAGTACCGTACCTAAGGTTGACTTGTAATGACCACGAGGCAGTAGACCGAATCGAGCACGTTTATTGACATCAATCAGTTGTGTAGTGGTTACGAATTCTACTAACTCTTTATGCATCTCTTTATTAAATTCAGCAGTCCCACCATGGAACCCAATCAAGTCAATGAACTCCCACATATCAAATAAAGCTCTGACGCGCTGGTCTTTGCTTGGTGTTTTTGTAGTATACGTGTGTTTGTCTGTGTTATGTGGTTTTAGGACATCAGTTCCTGGTAGTCTGTTTAGTGCTTCTTTTCTGTTCTGTGTGTTCATAATTAACCTTTGAGGCGGTGTTACCCGCCCCGTCCCCATTACTTACTCACCGAATTCTTCAATGATTAGTTTTGCTACCAAACTTCCTAATTCTGCTGCTTCCTGTGGGGAAATCTTTCCATCAGACAGCTTGAGAAGTAGTGGAAGTGGTAACTCAGCAGCAATTTTTAACGCGATACGTTTTGCAACGGACAATTTAAATTTCATGACTAGCAACTCCTTAAACAGAATATTTACGAGGCAGACCATCTTTCTTGGCACACACTAACCGCATGCGACCTACTAGGTATGTGGCACTAGACGCTGTACCAGAAACGGTGATGTCAATGCCTTGGTTGGTGGTGTCAGCAGTAGCAGCAAATGTTAGAGAGTTAGCGGTTGCACCTGTATTGAATTCAAGACACGCTGTTGCATCTTGTTCAATGTAAGTGGTTGAGGTATTTACGATTTGAGCGACGACTGCGTTTCCTGAGCCATCCCTACCACCGCCTACACGAATATCACCCATTTGACCGTAGTCAGTAGAGGCATCACCGTAAGTGGTGTATTGAATATCACAGAAAACAGTGCTGTCAATAGGAACCGGGAATGTAGTACCTAGACTCAAACCATCAATAGAAATCAAAACAGCCGGTGAATCATCGAAGTTTGCTGCAATGACAGTACCTTCCCAATAACCGACTGTTTCTAACTGGTACCGTACTGCCTCTAATAAATTATTTGTATAGCTTGCTGATGTTTGTAATGCCATATTTTTATCCTCTTAATAGTGATTGACCTGGTAATTGAGCGAACCCACGACTTCTAGTTAACAATTTTAACTTATTCTTTCTCTGGACATCCTCCTGTTGCTGTTGTAGTACAGGTTCTGTTTGTTCTTTGATTCCGGTCTGTATTTCCTCGTTAGTCCTTTCCCGTAAGTTCTCTAAAGATTTAACCTGACCTTGGGCTGCTGTGTTCTGTTGTTTTAAAAGACCTAACTCTTTGTCTAATGCTTCCCTCTGAACACCGAACTGCTGCTGTAACTGATTAGTTGACTGGGCTATGCGTTGGTCAAAGTTACTGGACAATAAGCCTAGGGATTGGTTGAACTGGTTTTGTAGAGCAGCAATGTTCTGAGTGTAGGCACTTTGTGCTTCCTGTTGTTGACGTGCCCGTTCTGCTGCCTCGGCTGCTGCTTGTTGTTGGGCTTGTATTTGTGCCTGATATGCAGCAGCTTGTTGTGCCTTTTGAGCTTCCATTTCCTGCTGTACTCTGGAGGCGGCGGCGGCTTGTTCTTGCTGTAACTGTTGTCTCTGCTGCTCTAGAAAGGCTTGTTGCTGTTGTAGTTGTTGTGTGTCTTGTTGTAACTGCTGCTGTTGCTGTACCTGTTGTGACTGTACCTGTTGTGACTGTTTCTTAGATTTTTTCTTACTTGACATTTCCTCTTGTTCCTCCACGTTTTGGTAGTTCTTTACTTGTGGTTGGTTGGGCGTTCTCTGGTACGTTTGTTCTATACAGTGGTGAGTACTTCTTCCTCGATTCAATAATGTCTCTCTCCAACTCAGATAATGTACGCTCCACTCTAGACAAATCAATTAAACGCCTTTCTTCCTGTGTAGGTATTAACTTAGCTATTCGCTGATATGTGTTCATAACTGGCATAGAATAATAACTGTATACATTATAAGGTTCAAACACTATGT
>Ga0209594_1000493_pt1 | contig 23676 bp, 18 predicted proteins | sample AshMeaCrysSpring_FD_184126 | JGI IMG/M metagenome (GOLD analysis project Ga0209594, IMG submission 184126) | Groundwater microbial communities from Big Spring, Nevada to study Microbial Dark Matter (Phase II) - Ash Meadows Crystal Spring... | ecosystem: Environmental > Aquatic > Deep subsurface... | reverse complement strand
ACATAAGCTTTAAAAAAAGTCCTTGCTTTTTAACAATAAATTTAGCTATATTTATAACAAATGCACCCTGATGGTGGGGGAGTTGCCCAGGCAGCTCTCTCTTTTTGTATTTCAATACAGTCAGAAATTCCCCTAGTCGGGCGGTCATTCCTCCCCATTCTTGAAAGAGAGGGGCTTCCCCACCCCCTTCTGGGTGAGGGAGTATGTCAGAATGAGAAAAACCACCCGATCAACCGCGACACCTGATGGAGAATTCTGCCTTACAACACCTGTTAAACTTAGCAGCACAAAAGGTAGATGCTGCTGAAGTCTATAGCCTTGAGACCCAAGATACTCCCATTGATTTTGAAAATAATCATCTTAAGTCTCTACAAACAAAAGCAACCCAAGGTTTAGCTTTACGAATCATTCATCAGGGAAAACTGGGATTTGCCAGTTCAACGGACTTAACCCGATTAGAAGATTTAGTAGATGCCGCATTACAGACGGCTGAAATTGGCGCACCGGCTGAGTTTGAATTTGCAACAGATTTCCATTTGAATTCTCCTGAAAGTGATTATATTCCCCCCAGTACGACTGAATTTGTTCAGATGGGGAAAGATTTAATTGAACAGGTTCATGACTATAATGCAGATATTTTGGTCGGGGCAGATTTTCATATTCGCCGCCAAACCATTGCCATTGCCACCACAGGGGGAGTAGAAGCCCAACGCTCATCCCAAACCATCAGTGGTAGTTTATCCGGGAATTTAGTCCGGGGTGAAGATTTTCTGGAAATTTATACTTATGAGACCGTTCGCGATCGCCCTCTAGATCCTCAGCGCCTCTTGCAACCCCTCTTAGAAAAGTATCGTCATGCAGAACAACCGGCAACCCTGCAAACAGGTTCATATCCGGTGTTATTTACGCCTCAAGCCGTAGCATTAGTGTTTGGCGGATTATTTAAAACGGTGCTTTCGGGCCAAACGGTGGTTCAGCAGGCTTCTCCCCTAGCGGATCAACTGGGTGAAACCTTATTTGACAAACGCTTGAGTTTATTTGAAGATCCTGAAATGGGCGCGAATGCTTGTGCATTTGATGATGAAGGCACGCCCACCCGTGGTCAAAATTTAATCGAACAAGGAACGGTAAAAAACTTCTATTGGGATCGACAATGGGGGGCAAGAGGTCAAGCCCAACTCGGTGGAAATGGCTTCCGAGGCGGCTTATCTCGTCCGAGTCCCGCACTGGTGAATTTATGTATTGCCCCCGGTGAGACTTCGATGCAGGATTTAATCGCCAGTTTAGATCAAGGGTTAATTGTGGATCAAGTATTGGGGGCGGGTCAATCAAATCAACTGGCGGGGGAATTTTCTGTCAATTTAGATTTAGGATATAAAGTGGAAAACGGTGAAATTGTTGGCCGTCTCAAGAATACAATGGTTGCCGGCAGTATTTTTGAAGCCTTTCAACACATGGTAGACTTGGGTAATCAACCGCAATGGTTTGGGGCAAGTGCCTTTGTTCCCTGTATTTTATTTCAACAACTGGGAGTCACGGCACGCCAAAGTTAGTTACAATGAAACGTTGAGAGCTTGGGTGAAAAACAATGATTAAAAGGCTGCAAACGCTATTAATTGGAATTTTAGCAGCGATCGCCCTCAGTGGTTGTGTGCAATATGACTTGGGCATTGAGTTTGACGATCAAACCCATGGTCAAATCACTCAGCAGATTCAACTCTCACAACAGTTTACCGATTTGAGTGCAGATGAGATTGAAGCTTGGACAGATAGCATAGAACGTCGCGTCCAAGAGTTAGGTGGCCAGACAGAATTTCTTTCTCCTCAAATCTTAAACGTTTCCATTCCCTTCTACAATGGCGCTGAGTTAGAACAAAAATTTAATCAATTTTTTAACCCTGTTGACTCTGATGCTTCAACCCAGCCTCAAGTCCCGTTGATTGAAGTCCCCCAACTCTCAACTCAACTTGACCTCACACAGCAAAACTTCATCTTGGTCTTAAGAAATCGATTAAACTTGGATTTAGATTTGCGATCGCTGGCCCTAGAAATCACAGATAGTCAGATTACCCTTGATCCCGAAGGCTTGATTGACTTAGACTTTAATTTAACGACCCCTTGGGGAGCACATCTGATTCAATCCACCGCAAGAGAAGACGGTTCACATCCGTTAGTGGTCTTAGCGAAACAAGACGGAAAACAACTGATTTGGCAACTTGAACCGGGTCAAATTAATCATATTGAAGCGATTTTTTGGGTTCCCAGTTTTGTTGGAATTGGCACTGTTTTGATTACTCTGTTCATCTTTCTAGGATATTTCATCCGATATCAGCTATTTCCCCCCAAAAAAGTTGTAAGAACCATCGTTTAATCTCAACAGAGGTATCAATCAGCAGCACCGTGAGTCTGGCAAAGAGTTGATCTGATGCCCCATCGGCAGCCAGCTTCTGGCGGGCACGTCCCCCTATATCCCCGATCTTCTTAATAATTGCTTTCAAGATCAAAAAAATTTTTAGATCCTATTGAGAATTCTTCTCACCTAAGTTATGCTGATAAATAAGAACTCAGTTTGAGATGCTTGTGGAACGCTCTGGGTCATCCGGAGCCTGAAAACCTTAAAAATCCGTTTATTACCGCACACTCTATGAATTCAACACAGCTCAACCCCGGAGAAGGAAAGATTGTTCAGGTTAACTGGATTGACCGTTGGTTAGTCTATAAACGTTTGCAAGAGCTAGAAATTCCCTGTTGTTGTGCAGCCCAACAACCTTTGAGGGCAAATATTGCCAATTGTCGAGATGCCATTCAACTGATGAGTGTGGTTAAACAAATCACCGCTTCTCGACAAGAACTGATTCAAAACTTAGAACGGTGTTGGCATCAACCCACCTCAATTCAAGATCATTGAATCTCTGAAGATGAGAAGTCTTAAAGACTGACCCATCAGTCTCATTTCTCTCTAGGGGTCAATGACAAAACTCCATACCTCTGTCAACCTTTATTTAGATAAAATCCTAGTTATAATGTCTCAGTCTAACTCTAAATTCGATTCCGAAATCACCCAGTTCTGTCTAGATGGAAAGGTGATTCATGTCTTCTTTGAAGGCAGTAAACCCAAGTGTTTACAATTGGTTACCCCTTCAGGACTACATTTAGTGAAGCTTTCCAAAGAATGCCGCCCCTTTTGTGAACAGTTGATGCCGGGTGCAACCGTTCGCGTCGAAGGCTATCGAAAACAGAAACACAAAACGGGTCAACTTAAACTCAAAGCCGAACAGGTGACTCCCATTGCTAAGCCTGAATATACTGAGTTACCTGAAGTAATATCTACGACTCAAAACAACAGTGAGGAGATAAAAACGAAGAAACCCGCTAAAATTTTAGTCTGTCAGAAATCAGACTGTCGCAAACGCGGTGGAACGGCAATTTGTCACGCGCTACAAGCAGAATTAGAACAACGAGGCCTCCAAGATCAAGTTGAAATTCAAATGACTGGCTGCCTGAAACGCTGCAAAGCTGGCCCCAATATTGTGATAATGCCAGATAAAGCACCCTACTCTCGTGTTAGACCCAATGCAGTGGCAGCATTAGTCGAGCAGCATTTTTAATTCGTTATTCCTTATTTGTCACTTGTCCTTTGTTGAGAGTGATTCGGGACTGCTATATAGACAATGATATTGAGTCTTTGACCCTTCTATAATCAGGGACTAACAACGAATGACCAATGACCAATGACTAACAACAAATAACTATTTTGGGCCAATGGGTTGCTTGTCGATCCCACAGATGAGATGATCAATGATGCAAGCTTGAGGGCAATTATAAAAGCGATTATAACCATAGAACTTAAAGTCGTGGTTGAAGCTTGGCTCCAGCACTCACCGATTCATCAATCCAATTAAAATCATACAAAAACGGTAACTATGGCAGTTGCAACCCAATCACTCGAAGAACTCTGTATTAACTCTATTCGGTTTCTAGCCATTGATGCAGTTCAAAAAGCCAACTCAGGACACCCAGGGCTGCCGATGGGGGCAGCTCCGATGGCCTTTGTTCTCTGGGATCAATTCATGCGGTTTAACCCCAAAAACCCCAAATGGTTTAACCGCGATCGCTTTGTTTTGTCTGCTGGGCATGGTTGTATGTTACAGTACGCCCTCATGTATTTAGCGGGCTATGACAGCGTTAGCCTCGACGATATTAAACAGTTTCGTCAATGGGGATCAAAAACCCCTGGACACCCAGAAAACTTTGAAACTGATGGGATTGAAGTCACCACTGGCCCCCTCGGACAAGGGATTGCCAATGCAGTCGGGTTAGCCATGGCAGAGGCTCATTTAGCAGCCCGTTTTAATAAACCGGATTTAAATTTAGTCGATCACTATACTTATGTCATCCTGGGAGATGGCTGCAACATGGAAGGGGTTTCCGGTGAAGCTTGCTCTTTAGCAGGTCACTTAGGACTGGGTAAACTGATTGCCCTTTATGACGATAACCATATTTCCATTGACGGAAATACTGAGATTTCTTTTACTGAAGATGTCAGCAAGCGGTTTGAAGCCTATGGCTGGCATACTCTCCACGTAGAAAATGGTAACACTGATTTAGATGCGATCGCCAAAGCCATCGAGGAGGCGAAATCTGTGACCGATAAACCAACCATGATTAAGGTCACTACCACCATCGGGTATGGTTCTCCCAACAAAGCCAACACTGCAGGTGCCCATGGTGCGCCATTAGGGGGAGATGAAATCAAACTGACTCGTGAAGCCTTAGGCTGGTCTTACGGAGATTTTGAAGTACCGGAAGAGGCGATGAACCGTTTCCGTCAAGCTGTTGAGAAAGGGGCAAGTGCCGAAGCCGAATGGAACGAAGTTTGGGGACAGTATAAAACCAAGTATGCTGATGATGCCGCATTACTGGAACGGATGATCAGCCGTCAGCTACCCGAAGGATGGGATCAAGTCCTCCCCACTTATACCCCAGAAGATAAAGCTTTAGCCAGTCGTAAACATTCGGAAAATTGCCTCAACGCTTTAGCCCCAGTTTTACCAGAGTTAGTGGGGGGTTCAGCAGATTTAACCCACTCTAACTTAACGGAACTGAAAATTAGCGGTAGCTTCCAAAAAGGACAATACGAAAACCGTAACCTGCGCTTTGGAGTACGAGAACATGGCATGGGTGCCATTTGTAACGGAATTGCCCTCCACAGTTCGGGTTTAATTCCTTACGGGGCAACTTTCCTGGTCTTTACTGATTATATGCGGGGAGCCATTCGTTTAAGCGCGTTATCTAACTGTGGTGTGATTTGGGTCATGACCCATGACTCTATCGCTTTAGGAGAAGATGGTCCCACACACCAACCGGTTGAAACTATTGCTTCTTTGCGGGCTATTCCCAAATTAACCGTCCTGCGTCCCGCTGATGGCACAGAAACATCTGGAAGCTATAAAGTTGCCATTGAAAATGCAGTACAAAACCGTCCGACCTTATTGTGTTTATCCCGTCAAGGCTTGCCTAACTTAGCGGGAAGTTCCATTGAAGGAGTCACCAAAGGGGCTTATGCAGTTGTAGACTGTGACGGCACACCCGATTTAATTCTCATCGGTACAGGTTCAGAAGTGAACTTGTGTGTTCAAGCCGCCGAACAACTTAGCAGCGAAGGCACAAAAGTTCGGGTGGTTTCCATGCCCAGTTGGGAACTATTTGAAGCCCAAGACGAAGCTTATAAAGAATCTGTATTACCCAAAGCTGTGAAGAAACGGTTATCCGTAGAAGCGGGTTCTAGCATGGGTTGGTGCCGTTATGTCACTGATGAAGGGGCTGCCGTCAGTGTAGATACCTTTGGGGCTTCTGCACCGGGTGATGTGGCAATGGAGAAGTTTGGCTTCACCGTTGATAATGTTGTGGCGAAAGCTAAAGCAGTTTTAGGTTAGAGAAAAAACCACACTAGGCACAGAGGACACAGAGGGAAAATCTTTGTGTTCTTTGTGTTGTTATTGTCAATTTCTCTATTGTTTGGGGTTGCAGTTTTTAAACCTCTGAAGAATCTTTTGGAGGATGCTTGACTCACCCTGAACGTTACGGTCGCGAGTCAGGTTTGGGTCGTTTCGGTCGAGATAAATTCCCCACCGGAACACTGGTTTTCATCCGACTCATGCGACTGGGAAAATCACTTTCATCATAGATTTCACCCACCAATTCTTCTAAAATATCCTCTAAGGTGACCAGTCCCACTGTACCGCCGTATTCATCCACCACAATCGCCATGTGAAGGCGTTGTTGCAACATTTCCTTGAGTAAATCCCCCACGCGCTTGGTTTCCGGGACATAAACGGGGGGAATCATCGCTGCTGTTACGGTTGGCGTTGCGGTAGAATCTGTAGCAGTGGAATCTGTAGGCGTTCGCATCACTTGCAGAATGCGCTTCAGATGAACAATACCCACAATTTCATCTTTAGACTCTCCTTGAACTGGAATCCGAGAATAACCCGTTTCTAAGCATAAATCAATGGCTTCGGTGAGATTGGCTTCATGGGAAATGGTTCGCATCTCAATCCGAGGCTTGACCACTTCTCGCGCAATCAAATAATCTAACATCAGGGCTTTATTGAGTAACTGATGTTTTTGCCAATCCAGTTGACCTTTTCCCCCTAAAATTTCAATCATCAACCGCAACTCTTGCAGCGATAGAGAAGGTTGACTGACACCACGATTAAATAAACGAATCACCCGTTGGGCAATGGCTTCAAATAGGTAAATAATGGGGGCAAGAATAACTGATAACCAGTAAATGGGGCGGACAACGGTCTTAAAAACCGACAAAACATTGCTAATGGCTAAAGATTTTGGGGTAATTTCACCAAACACCAATAACAGAAAGGTAACAACGGCGGTAGCAATTCCTATGCCGGCACTTCCCAACCACAAGGCAAACAGATTACTGGTGAGAATAGCAGAGAAGTTGTTAACCACGTTATTTCCCACCAACAAAGTTGTGATAAACCGGGCGCGTTTTTCTAGGACCAGTGTAAACATTCCATTGGGGTCACCCTGTTCTTTAATTAAAGCCCGTAGCTTTAAGTTATCTAAGGCGGTGATAGCTGTTTCTGAACCAGAGAAAAAGGCGGAGAGGGCTAGCATGGATACTAACACTAGCAAATCAATCCAAACATTTCCGAGTAAAGGGCCAATCTCAGACACAGCAATTAGGGGTTGAGGAAGAGGTTCGACACTCACAACTGACTTAGGAAATTTAAAACTTGTCTTGATTGTAGGGCATATTGTTAGAAGTCAGAAGTCGGAAGTCAGAAGTCAGAAGGTAGGAGTTGATTTCTCTGGACACAGGCTTCTGACTTGAAATCTACACCCCACACCCCACACCCTATTCCCTACTCTCTATTGCTTATCGACAATTATCACAATGTCCACACTGCATTGACTTTGCTTCAGCAGCAAAACCAAAAGCTTGCAATAAAAATTGCCAACGACATTGACGAGTATTGAGATATTGGGTCATTTTTGCAATTGCATTTTGATTATGTTTGGGAACAGTTTTAGCGTTCTGCCTGACTATTGCATAATGAAACGGATCTCGCCAGGTAAGTTGTCCCCAACTATGCAATAAAGATAACGCCATGGCAGCATCAGGAAACTGACGAGAAACAGTATTTAATTCCCCAGTTGACGGTAATTTTCTTGCCAATTGCCGCGCCTGTTGTTCCTGTTGACGCAAGTTGTCTGTTAAAAATTGTCGGCGTTGTTTGTCCTCTGGATATAACCATCCCGTAGGTTCACTGATTAAAGTTAATGCGGTTGCTGGCTTGCCATCTCGTCCCGCCCGTCCCACTTCTTGGATATATTCAGACAATAAACAAGGGGCTTGAAAATGAATCACCCAACGCACATTCGGCTTATTAATGCCCATGCCAAAGGCAGAAGTACAGACCACAAACTGAATTTTATCCTGTAACCAAGCCTGTTCAATTTGACGACGGGAAACCCCACTTAAACCCCCATGATAGGCTGCGGTTTGACAATGACTTCTTTGCAGTAAATCCGCTAATTTTTCACTATCTTTGCGAGTGCGAACATACACTAAACCCGACTGTTTTTGATGGTTTTGGATGAAGTTCAAAAGCTGCTGTTGTCGTCCATTGGGAGTCCAAACTGTTTTAACATTTAATTGTAAGTTTTTGCGATAGGGATTGAGTAAATACGGTTGAGGATTCTGTAACTTTAAAACCGATTGTATCACCTGTTGGGAAACGGGATCGGCCGTCGCCGTAAAAGCCGCGATCGCTATTTTTGACCCTTTGGGTTTAGACTTTAATAAAGCTTCTCGAACTGTTCCTAAGCGTCGATAAGCTGGGCGAAATGTATCCCCCCACTGTACCAAACAATGGGCTTCATCTAAAATTAAACCATTAATGACTATTTCCGGTTGAATTAACAGATTCCAAACCGCAGGACTGAATAATGTTTCAGGTGAAAGATAAAGTAACCGCAAACGATTTTGTTGTAACTGAGATAGGGTTTGTTGACGTTGTTTTTTAGAAATTTGACTATGAATTAAAGCCGCCGGAAGTTGATGTTCTTGTAATTCCGCCACTTGATTTTCCATCAATGCCACTAAAGGAGAAATCACTAACGTTAAGCCCGTTTTTAATAATGCTGGAAGCTGAAAACAAATGGATTTTCCCCCACCTGTCGGCATTACCACCAAGGCATCTTTTCCGGTTAAAAGGGTTTGAATAATTTCCCCTTGAGGCGGTCGAAAGTCATCATATCCCCAAATACTGCGGAGTGCCGCTTTAACAGGTTCCCACGGCATTGAGTCCGGCTGTTTCATAATTATTGTTGAGAAGATTGACAAGCTGGCTCATTTATGGCACGCTAACAACTTACTGGATAATTGACGCTGCAAAATCAATTCTTAATTAAATTTTAATGCCATGGTTCCGATTCGCAAAACCTTAAAACTTTCTAAGATTGAACTGTCTTATTTAGAATGGAATGCTAAAAATAACAATCAAGCGTCTGTTAAGTTAATGTTATTGCATGGTTTAGCCGATCATGCTTTAGTTTGGAGTAGCTTAGCCGATCACTTAAAAGAAAATTATCACATTATTGCCCCGGATTTAAGGGGACATGGAAATAGTACAAAATCTGAGGAAGGCTATGGTTTTCAAGAGGTTATTGAAGATTTAGAAGCCTTGATGAATCAATTGCAATGGTCTAATGCTCATATCTTAGGGCATTCTTGGAGTGGGAAATTATTACCCATTTGGGCAAAACAACACCCAGAACGGTTTCAAAGTATGATCTTAGTTGACCCCATTTTTATTACTCGAATACCGAGTATTTTTAAATTAACTCTGCCCCTTGTTTATCGAAAATTAGATTGTTTAAAAGGAATGGGGCCATTTAACAGTTTTTCAGAAGCTGAACAAAATGCCCGTAAACTGGGTCAATATTCAGACTGGAGTGAATTACAACAACAAGTTTTTCAAGGAGGAATTGAACAGAAAAAAGATGGAAAATGGGGCAGTAAATTTACCATTGCTGCCCGAAATCAGATTTTTGCAGCCGTGATGAATACGCCAGGATTTACTGAATTAATTGACATTCCCAGTTTACTTATTAAACCAGAACGTGGAGTCAATCGAATGGCATGGCAATTAAAACCCTATCAAACTTATCTTAAGAATTTAACCATTCAGCAAGTGCCAGGAAATCACTGGCCGTTTCTGGTTAAACCTGCAATATTTAATCAAGTGATTCAACAGTTTTTAGGACAACAAACTCAATATTTAGTATCGAAAACATCTTAAAAACATGATTTGAGGAATTTATTTTGAACTTAGAAATTATTGCTCATCGTGGGTTCTCAAAAATTGCTCCTGAGAACACTTTAGCTGCTTTTAAAACAGCAATTAAACATCAGGCAGACTCGATTGAATTTGACTTACAAATTTCAGCCGATGGTGTGCCAGTAATTTTTCATGATGAAACATTAGAAAGAATTACAGGCAGCACAGGTAAAATACAAGAAACAAAATTAGCCACCTTAAAACAGTTATCCGCAGGACGTTGGTTTTCAGAAGAGTTTCATCAGGAAACCATTCCTACCCTGGCTGAAGCCTTAGACAGTTTCAAACATATTAAAAAATATCTCTACTTTGATGTTAAGCCCCATTGTCAATGGTCAGAAGCAGACATTGAGTTATTAATTCAAGAAATTAGCGATAAAAACTTACTCAAAAAAAGTATTCTGACCTCTTTTAATGAGCAATTTTTGTCTCGATGTCGGCAAATCTGTCCTGAGATTCAGTTGGGATATTTTATCACTGATATTGCTGAATTTCCTCAACAAATGAATCAAGCAAAAACAGCAGGAAATGCCATTCTCAGTAGTTGGTATAAAGTGCTGTTAAAAGACCCCAGTTGGGTTGATAAAAGTCATCAACAGGGATTGAGTGTTGTTGCTTGGACAGTAGATCGACAGGAAGATTTACAGAAATTAATTCAAATTGGTGTTAAACGAATTATTACTAACTCTTTAATTGGTAATCAATTTTAATAGATTAAAATTTACAAAACTTCTTGATGATGTTGATGGATAAATTTTGTAATTACTTACATTTATTCCTCTATTACCTAGCGCTTAGTGCCATAAACTCCTCTGCTTCTTTTAAAATGGGGTTGACATCAAACCAATATTCTTTATTATAACGATATTCAAATACCCAAAGACTTTGTAATAAGATTTTTCCGTCATTCAAACCACTTAATTTTTTTGTTGTTGCCACCTGATTTAACATTACCCATTCTTCGGGTTCAATGGCGAGTAAAAGCTGTGAACGACGCTGTAGAATCACTTCTTCTAAGAGGTCACGAGAAATGGGGGGATCTTCTTTTTGTAAACAGCTATAGAGTAATACTAATAAACTCCGAACGTGACCGCCACTGATAATACAGAGTCGATCTAATGTCTCCAAACTATCAAAAACATCTGTTACTAAACGATGATAATTATTTTGATTTACTGCCGGAAAAGCACGGGTTAAAATCAGTTGTCTTAATAAATGAATTCCGGGTTCACAGGGTTGATTATTGGGAAATTGAACAGGAATCATCGGTAAGGTTTTGGGATCGCCCCAAAATTGATTAGTGAGTTGTCCTAAATCATTAGAAAAAATTAAGGCTAATGGAATTGTATAAACTACATGACAAGAGAGTTGATTGAGTTGATTTCCGCGATCAATAAATAAGTATTCGGGTTGAGAACGACCTGAAGCGGTTTGAGAACTGATAATCCGATCTAAATTATCAATAATGATGACAACTCCAGCTTGACCTTGTTGTTTAATATATTGCACAAACGGAGCGATCATTTCTCGGTTAATAATTTCTAAAAGATCGCTGGTTCGCGGTTCTAGATATTGTCGTAACAGCGCCCGAATTTCTCGACTATTACGGGCTTGATTGGTAATTTTTTGAATAAACTGAGCTAGAGATAGGGGTGAGTTGAGAGCAAAATCAGTATGATGAAGTTGAGCCAAATCAACTCCAGGAACATCTATTTTATGATGGGAAATTTTCACTACATCCCATAAAATAGTCTGCAAGGCTGTTGCTTCTAATTCAATACCAGCGGATTCAATGCTTTCACTAATTTGACGGACAATGGCTAATAAAATATCTGTAATCTCAACATCCGCCATGTTTAAATCACGACTGGATTCAAAATACACGACATGAAATCTACTCTGTTCAAGTTCTGCTTTGAGGCGTAATAATTCTGTCGATTTCCCAGAACCAATATGACCCGTAAACAGTTGACAAGTGGGGATATCGGGTGACAATAAAGTAATGGTTCGAGCAATTTGTTGAATTAGTTTTCCACCCCGAACAGAAGAAAAATCAATATAGTAGGGTCGATCCTCATCGCGACCCACATTGAGGGTTTTCGCTGGGTTAGAAGCCCGAAAAAATTGACCGATATCCAATTGCATTCTAATTGACGAACTTCGAGGGTTTAATTGCAGTTACGGCGCTGTGTGTAAGGAAGTAGTAGAGTGTAGGATGTAGGATGTAGGGTGTAGGGTGCAGGGAAAGAAATTATCCTAACCTTGCCCTATTGCCTCTCGTAAGAGTGCAAGAGTGCCTATTCCCTACGAATGACATTTTTTAATAGCCCCTGCACTGATTGCTATAGTTTATTCTTGCCGTCATTTTAGCGAGTAGCCGGACATTTCTCGATCTCAATTCACGAGCCAAACCAACATCCTAAAGCCAATCCAATACCAGAAACCGTTGCCAGGATTAAAAAGGTATGAAATTCATTAACAGCAGTGGTTAGTTTTTCTCCCGCCACCATTTGAGAAACGACTCCAGCCACCACAGCGATCGCACCCCATGCCCCAATAATAACGTCTGAGCCAGTGACTTCTAGCGCCCGGAGAACCGCTTTTGAACCGGCTCCAGTCCAGGCTCCTACCCAAGCCCCTAATCCAAAGCCAAAGACACTCCCAACCCCCATTTTTCGTCGGGTATTAAATACCGCATCAGAGATCACCCCAATTGCAATGCCAATGATCGCCCCCAGTAGCCCTCCTGTTAATGCCCCGACTCCATCTCCGGTGCGGGTGCCTGCCACCAACCCAGCAATGGCAAAGACTCCTCCAAAGGTAAACACCCCCATCACGGTTCCAGAATGGGCTTCAGACCCAGCAATGGCTCCCAGTGCTCCCCCCACAAACCCCCAAACTACAGCAGTAATGAGTCCCCCGACTTGATGACCCGCTAGCCAGCCAGCAATGCTGCCAGCAAAAATTAACGCCAGTAGCCAGGAATGTTGAGATTCTGAGCCACTGGCGGCAGAAATGGCGATCGCGATCCAGGCCATCCAAGTAAACCCCCAAGCCCAACCGGGAATGGAGACAATAGCTAAAATCCAACCGACGAGAATATAGCTGAAAAACACACTCATCAGCCATCCCCAAGGAATCTCTGTCGGGGTGGGTTGGGGGGGAGTCGGAACACGAGTATAGGTGTAAAACGGGCTTGAAGCCGTGGGAGAACGCCTGTAAAATCCACGGGTATGAGGGGGTGGAGAAGAGGGTTTAACAGGGGTAGAGAATTCCACGGAAGACTGGGGTTGGCTCAAAAATGTTCGGAGTTGATCATAGGCATGGTTAATTTCCTTAAACTTTTGTTCTGCCTCAGCTTGCTGTTGAGAATCCTGAGGATAGCGGTCAGGATGCCACAAGAACGCCAAGTTCCGGTAAGCCTGCTTAACTTCTTCTGAGGAGGCTCCCGGTTCTAAGTTCAAAATTTTATAGTATTCTCTAATCTCTTCCACGTCGAAGCTTCATAAACCCCTGTGTCAATTGTGGCAATTTCCGACGGGTCTAGCAAACCTGAATTGACACTCTCACCGTCACATCGCTTTGCGATGTGACGGGAGATTCTTTGTTCAACGAATCGACTTGCCCTAACAGGATGGCTGAGCGTCAAAGTAGAGGTCAATTCTCCCAAAGTGTTTATCGGTTCTAAGCCGAAAGTTGTTGAACTAATATTACTTCTGTGGAGTAGTAATTACACCATCCTCTAATAATTGGGTTCAGTTCCTTAATAAGGGCTAATTGTGTTTTAGCCTTACCTTGACTGACTACTTCCTTGATGCGGTTTTTATGTCTTTGAATGCTTTCTTTACTGAGTTTAATCAGGGTTTTAAAGCCCTTCATTCTTTTCTCAGAATTATATTTGCTGACTTTGTACTGACGTACATTAAATATGCGCAAACGTAAGCGACCCAATCATGCTTATTGGATAACGGAGTATGCAACACGCTTGCAGAACTCTTTTCGTTGCCGACTGATTTTCAGAAGATGCAAGGTGTGAAATTTGGTATCTACCCCCACATTCTCCAGACTTAAACAAGCGGTGCGACCCTGCTGCTGTTTCAGCAGCCAAGGAACGCGCACTAAGACAATTGAAAACTGGTGGGCTGTTTTAAAAACATGGATAAGACAGCGAAAACTTGGCGGAGTGGTTTGCCGTCCCGCCAAAGTTTTTAAGAAGAGATTAAAGGAATTCAAAACAGTCAGAGAATGGGTAGATGCTGCATTCCAAAATTGTCAAGCGCGTATGCGCGTAGCGCTATAAGAGAATTTTAGATTCCTAGATTCAAGAATCAGGCTTTGTGGCAGTTGTCGGGAACTGCCTCCACTTGGCGTTGCGGCAATGCACAGCCGAATCACGTTACGGAGTTGCCGTCAGGCATACGCCCACGCCTGAGAATGATTGCTTTTGTACTTTTGCAAGAGGTCTATTGAGGATTGGAGAAATCTAAAATCTAAAGTTCCCTGTTGCCTATCCCCGATTGCCTCTGAGAATAAACGCCCAATCTGACTTTCTAGGTGCAGACCAAGTCATTTGAGTGCCTGTGATTTCAACAGGGATTTCCTGATAACTGGCTTGAGTATCCACAGCAATGATCTGCTGAACCCCATCTATTTTGCTACTATTAATGTTGAGCGTGGAAACCGCTTCGGCATAACAAATCGCTGTTTGATTGCCATCTCGCAAACAGTGTCCCGAATCAATGATGCTGTTGTCAGGTTTCATTGCAAGGGTGAAATTGTTATTAATAAACTGACTGTAGGTTTGAATCTCATTTTTGTTGGGATAGGGTTCAGAAAATTCCTGACCTTTGGGTTGATGTCCCCAAATATTCGCCACACCACCGGCAATTGCAGAATTCCATAATCCGCGCCGAGTCAGTTCAGGATTATAATCTTTTTCAGGATATCGAGTGGGGGTACGAATCCGAAATCGATCTTCAGAAAAGGCAGGTATCCCTTTCGCATTTTCTAAGTGTTTTCGGTATTCTTTGTAATCCGGTTGATGCCATTCCCAGGAGGCATAATCTAACTGGTTACTAATCAGTTTGTATTGATTTTTATGACCCCGTCCGCCGACTAAATGATGGTAACTGCTATAATCCCTCAAGGTTTGCCGAAATTCCTCAATTTCTCTGGCAGAAGCCCACTCAAATAAATCAAACCCATAACCCACTGTCCATCCCGGAAGAGGGGCTAATCTGGCTGCAATTTCCTTATAGAGTTTATCCACATCCACCCCGTAGGTTTTCGGTGTTTGTCCACGGGCTTGATCTCCCCAAACCCAAAAATGTGTGGTTCCCCCATGGCGATAGGTTTTTAACACTACAGCCTCAAAGTAGGAAGGATTCTCCATCAAATCCCGTAAATTAGTAATATGCAATCCGGTTAAGCCATGTTCCTTGACAAATTCCTGAATCCCGCGATCAATGTCAGGCTTGTCATACATGATAAATTGGGGCACAAAGGCTTCCTGAGTGGCTGTCCTCATCCATTTTTGATCCTGGGCGGCAACAAATCCCTTTGCATAGTTAGGGCGAGTTGCATTAATCTCTATATTGCCGCCACTGCTAAACGTCCAAGTGCCTGGTTGGGTTGGGGTAAATCGAAATTTTGTCTGTCCGGCATCTTGAAAGGTAATGACTCGATGTTCCTCTCCATCGGAGTGAGTAATTTTAACAGGGCTATATTCCGGCAACTCGGTTAAAATTTCATAGCACTCCCAAGCCGGACGTTGAGGAGTATCAGGGGATAAACACTGTTCTGTATACTGGACTTGAGCTATTTTTTGGAACTCACTTCGATCTGGATTTTGAACTCGTTGAGGCTGAAGTTTTGCAGAAGTAACGACAATTAAACTCAAAACAGCTAAGCCGATGAACATTAGCAATTTGAAAGATTTCATGTGCAGAAAAGATTGCAGTTTATATTTTTAAGTTCAATTTGTGATGACATCGATGAGAAACGTTTTACTTGTTCTCAACGGAATGAGTTGACGAAAATAAATGCAACCTGAATCTTAACTTTTTACTTTTTATATTAACACGAAAAGCAGAGGGAGTGGGAAGTAAGGTGTAGGCAACTGAAGTTACAAGCTTGCCCCCTTGCCGTCCCAACCACGCAGAGCTTGCGTCCTTGTAAGCGTAGGGTGGAAAAGGAGACGGGAATAGCAGTCAGAAGGAGCATAGATTTTAGCTCTTTTCTTGTGATTTCACAGTGCTCAATTTAAATGAGCAGTAGCTTACCATTTAACTCAAGAAGCTATTAAATTATTGATTTTTTTGTCAATATAATTGAGCATATTAAATAACAATTGCGATAAAATTTTATGAAGAAAGTTTTAAAAAAACTTTTCAGTTTTTATTATGTTTAAAATATAGATAGATATAGGAGATCCAATCTCACAATCACTTAAAATAATCCTTTGGAGGTGCAAATGAAACTTTTAATTGCTATCACTAACTATGGAACTAAAAATGATCGCTATCTCCGCACTATTTTGGATCGATATTTAGCTTTACCTTATACTGTCAAGATTGTTGTATATACAAATACCCCTAAAAATTTGGGAGATCAAGTCAGTGTTGTTGTAGCAGACCCACCGGAACCAAATCCTCGTAGCTTTCCATTTTTGGCTCGCCACTTATTTGTTGAAAGTGTCGATCAATATGATTTTTTTATATATTCTGAGGATGATATAGAAATTACTTCAGATCATATCACTTTATTTCTCGATCTTGTACCGAGGTTGCCTTCCCATTATGTTCCAGGTTTCTTGCGATATGAGATAGATGCCTATGGCAACATTAGTCTGCCAGATATTCACGGTTCATTTCATTGGTGTCCCAACTCAGTTGAACGCTTTGGTGAGTATATTTTTGCCAACTTTACTAACCCGAATATGGGATCGTACATACTTACCCAATCTCATTTATCTATCGCAATACAGTCAAACAATTACTGTTTACTCCCTAAAAGATCGCGTTATGGCATTATTGAAAGCTCTGTCTGTGATGTCTTTTATGATTGTAATCTCAAATTAATGACTTGCATTTCCCATATCGATCAATTCTTAATCCATCACATATCTAACCGTTTTCTTGGTAATTTGGGGATTCAAAAAGAGCAGTTACAGCGAGAGATTGGAGCTTTATTGGATATCGAGGCTGGAAAATTAACCGATTATCGTCTTTTTGAAACAGAGACCAAGCTGACACAGAATATTTTTGATAAATCCTATTATTCCAAATGTAATTTTAATATTGTGAAAGCAGTTGGTTTTAACAAATATAAAAATGTTTTGTCTGTTGGATGTGGCTCTGGAGAGACTGAAGCGGAGATCCTAAAATATGGACATCACGTCACTGCTATTCCCCTTGATGTGGTCATATCTGTAACGGCTCAAGCCAAAGGAATTAAAACTTTGACTCCTAATTTCAATCTCGCCTTTGATGAGTTGGCTGAACAAAAATTTGATTGCATTATTTTTAATAATGTGTTAAATTATCTTCCAGAACCTATAAAAATTTTAACTCTTTTTTCCAGTGTACTGAGTCAAAATGGATCGATAATTGCTAATTTTCTAAATACGGATTGTTCTCATTGGCTCAATAAAAGGTATCTGCCGTCTGTAAGAAATAACCCCTTTAGCCCCATGGATGAATCCATCAAAGATCGGAGTTTTAACGGATTAGGTATACATTTTACCAATAAAAAAAATGTGAAGCATTGGTTCGATGAAAGTGGCTTAAAGTTACATTCTATGACTTACTTAACCCCAAGAAATTTTAGAAAAAAGGTTTGGTTATCCATGGGATTACTCGCTGCTCGTTTCTCCCCAAATTTTATGATTATTGCCAAAAAAAGATAACTCAATTGACCAAAAATTAACGGGATAAAAGCCCCCGGATTCATCCGTGGAGAGGAAAAAATGTTTTCCGGATGTTCTTGCCCCTCGATTCATCGAGGGGGTCCTACTTCTGACTTACAGACTACAACACTTGATTCCGACTCATGTCCCCTAAACTAGGGCGACGGCCGTCAATATTGGGTTGAATGGCTGTCGGTAAAACTAGCGGAGATCCCCACTGACTGACAAGCTGTTGTAACAACCAATCTTGATGCGATCGCAAATCATCTAAACCTGTACCTCGGTTAATCATAGCAAACCAAACCACACCGCGATCGCGGGTGGGAATAGCCCCTGCTAAAGCACTCACATCAAATAAACTACCGGTTTTAACCGCAGAATGGGTGGGGATTTGGCGAAATTCCAACGTGCCAATATCTCGTCCAGAAACCGGGAATAAATCCGCAACAGTTATATCGGTTCCCCGTAGCTGTTGTTGCAGGGCTATAAACATGCCCACGACAGCCCGCGCTGAGATTTGATTCTCATGTCCCAGTCCTGAACCATTAATCAACAGAATTTCATCCACCGGAACCCCCGCTGCTGCCGCCGCTTGTTGTCGAACGGCTTCAGCCCCCCCAACCGTTTCCGCCAACATCTCTGCCATTAAGTTATTACTGTAGATATTCATCTGTTTAACAATTTCAGCCAGGGGTAAAGATTGATGGCGGATAATCGGCTGAAATTGAGGGGCAGAGAACATCGGTTGTATGCTTCCGGCGATCGCCACTTGAGGCTGAGGCGTTCCCGCCGGAAATCCCTGAGAAAACTGATATTGCGCTTCTGCTGGCCAGAGACGGGGATCGAATGCCTGTTTCAGAAACGTCCCAGCTTTGACTGGATCAGATTCATAATTCATGGCAAAGTGATCCACAATCACTAAATTACCCGCCACTCCCACAATACCCAACTGATTGAGGCTACTGGCTAAAGCAAAGGCTTCTTCCCAGACAAAAAAAGGATCACCGTTTCCCTGAACCACTAAATCCCCTTGCACAATACCCCCCTCAACCGGGCCAGTAATGCCAATGACGGTTTCAAATTGATAGTCCGGATGCCATTGTTGTAATGCAGCCAGGGAGGTGGCAACTTTTGTTAAAGAAGCCGCTGGCAAAGGGGTTGTACCCAAATGACTGGCGAGGGTAATAGGGCCTGCTTGTATCCAGACCCCTTGAAGTTGAGGAGAACGACCCTGATTAATTAATCGATCTAAATATTGTTGTACGGTTGTTTCTGCAATGGGGTCGCGTTGATCGAGTAAAATCAACTTAGACAATCCACCGTCCCAGACTTGTTGGGTGGCAGTATTCAGTTCAGTAGAGTTGACCCCTGCCATCTCCAGCCACAGAGACATTACTCCGGAGCTAAAAACATCTAACATTCACGCGACTCCTAACGATAAAATACAAATGTCAAGTTTGGGTGTTAAAGTTTGAGGCATAGTGATTACTGTGATGGGTTGAGTTTAGATTACTAGATTTTGACATCTAGCAATTCACTGGGAGCACCCCTAAACTCTTTCTTTTTTCTAGGATGGGTGATTGAAACAAGGCAATTTCGATCAGAGAACAAAGCAATATGAGAATCGGGTCATGACTCAAACTGACTCCCACAAAAATTGTAAATCCCAATTTTCTCATTCTCCCTGTTTTCGGCTCCAATCGAAATGCTCAACGTCATATAGCTTCTTTGGTAAAATTTTTAAGGTTTCTCTAACTTTGGTCAATGGGTTTAACTCGCGCACGAATTGCAATTGATGCTATGGGTGGGGATCATGCCCCCGATGAAGTTGTTTTAGGCGCACTGATGGCGCAAGCCAAATTGGGTGTTGAAATTTTACTGGTGGGGGATCCCCAGAAAATTGAAGCTACTCTAAAACAACATCAAACACAATTTCCCCGACCTGAAATTGTTCCGGCCGATGGAACAATTGAAATGCATGAAGAGCCATTGGGAGCACTCAAACGTAAACCGGATGCTTCGATTAATGTGGCGATGAATTTAGTCAAACAGAAGAAAGCAGATGCGGTCGTCTCTGCTGGACATTCCGGGGCAGCCATGGCAGCCGCTTTGTTACGCATTGGACGACTGCCAGGGATTGATCGTCCTGCTATTGGGGCGGTCTTACCCACATTAGATCCATCCTCCCCTGTGTTGATGCTGGATGTGGGTGCAAATGTAGACTGCCGTCCTAAGTTCCTGGATCAGTTTGCGGTGATGGGAACCATTTACAGCAAATATGTCCTTGGTATTCCAGAACCTCGGGTGGGACTGCTCAATATTGGTGAGGAAGACTGTAAAGGCAATGATTTAGCGGTTAGAACCTATCAATTGCTACAAGACAATCCTCAAATTCGCTTTGTCGGCAATGCAGAGGGTCGAGATGTGCTCTCTGGTGATTTTGATGTGATTGTTTGTGACGGTTTTGTTGGCAATATTGTGTTGAAATTTGCTGAAGGCATTGGGGAAGTTCTCCTGCAATTATTGAAGGAAGAATTATCTGCTGGAATGCGAGCTAAAGTGGCAACAGCTTTACTTAAACCGAGTCTCAAACGCTTTAAACAACGGGTCGATCATGTGGAACATGGAGGCGCTTTATTACTCGGCGTGGCTGGTGTTTGTATTATCAGTCATGGCTCTTCCAAAGCCGTCACCATTTCTAATGCAGTACGTTTGGCAAAAGATGCCATCGAGAATAATGTTCTAGACCAAATTCAATCTCAGTATCAACATCATTATCAACAGGCAACCAGCAGTCAATAGCAGAACGTTCACCTGTACACTCTTGAAACGTGGAGCAGAGATCGGCTGACAAACACTTTGTCATTGCCTTCTTGATCTCTTCGCTCTGATCGTTTCTGCTGTTTAATGGTCGTTGAAAAAGCTGTCCCATCCTCTCAATGTTAGAATATTGGGCCGGCTTGAGTTGTTGAGGGGACTCCTCGCCATTTCTCAGGGGTCACTCAAACCGGAATTCATTGCTACAAATTCCTCTGTTGCGATCAAGGACTTAACCGGAATTAGAGAAAGAACCAACGAGAAACCCAGGAATAAAACGGAACGTAGCGGTGCGACCCCGGTGAGGTTTCCTCACCTAGGGAATGCGCACGCCTGAGAGGCATTCTAGGAGTTGGGCTTTCTATCAGTTGAGAACTTTCCTCGAATATAAAGGAATAAAAGAGGGGGTAAATGTTATAGCAGTCCCCCTGCTTATACTTCTCAGTCTTGTCATCAATGCCTGCACAACGGAAAAATTTTTAAATGTGGAAATTGTGGTCATCAATGCAATGCAGACTTTAATGGCTTAAAGATTGAATTTTGGGGCGCATCTGTAACCACGCCTGGAGGTAGGAAGAATCTTAGTTGTGAACTCAGCGACGACTCTTCAGGGCGAGTGTTAGCCCACACCATAGCGGCTATCTTGGTGTTGGGAAGGTGTTCTCAAAATTCTAACGATTAGAGACTAGGCTTCCCGCTAGACAGCTCAAATGCTGACTTCAAAGACTCAAAAATAAACTATGATAACAAACGGTATTGCGATTATTGGCAGCGGCTCGGCAACTCCTACTTTATCTCTTGATAATCTCAGCTTGTCCCAAATGGTTGAGACTTCCGATGAATGGATTTCATCTCGAACAGGCATTCATGCTCGGCGCTTAGCAAACCCCAATTTGAATTTGTCTGAACTGGCGACAACTGCCGCTCAAAAGGCGCTAGAACAAGCAGAGATTGCACCTCAACAAATTGATCTAATTATCCTCGCCACTTCTACCCCAGATGATTTGTTTGGGAGTGCCAGTCAAGTTCAAGCCAACTTAGGAGCGCCCCAAGCAGTTGCCTTTGATTTGACAGCAGCTTGTTCAGGGTTTGTGTTTGGCTTAGTCACAGCCGCTCAATTTATCCAAACAGGAGTCTATCAAACGGTTCTACTCATTGGTGCTGATATTCTCTCTCGATGGGTGGATTGGTCTGACCGCAGAACCTGTGTGTTATTTGGGGATGGTGCCGGGGCAGTTGTTTTACAGCGATCTCCACAGAATAATTTATTAGGATTTGAATTACGAAACGATGGCAGTCAAAACGCTTGTCTGAATGTCACTTATCAACCTCAACCCAAAACATTAGTGGATGATCTCACCATTGGCCAAGGTCGTTATCAGGCGATCGCCATGAATGGCAAGGAAGTTTATCGGTTTGCCGTCACCAAAGTCCCCGAAGTTATTGAAAAAGCTTTGTATCGAGCCAACCTCACTGCCAACGACATTGATTGGTTAATTTTGCATCAAGCCAACCAACGCATTCTCGACGCAGTTGCAGACCGTCTCAATATACCCTCTGAAAAAGTGGTGAGTAATCTTGCTCATTACGGTAATACCTCCGCCGCATCTATTCCCCTTGCCCTAGATGAGGCTGTTCGTAGCGGTAAAGTGCAATCAGGTGATATTATTGCTACTTCTGGCTTCGGTGCCGGCTTATCCTGGGGAGCCGCGATTTTTCGCTGGGGGAGAGATTGAAGTCAAAAGTCAGGTAGGGGCGCATTGCCATGTGCCCGTACTGCAAGCCTGCCAAGAATGGCGGCGGGGGTCGGAAGTGTGAAGTATTTTGACTCCTGACTCCCTACTTCCTGCACCCTCTAATAACAAATAACGAGTGACGAATAACAAATCACAAAATGACAAAAACAGCATGGATATTTCCTGGGCAAGGTTCTCAAGCCGTTGGTATGGGTGCAGACTTGCTCGATGTTGCAGAAGCACAGATTAAATTTAAACAAGCCGAACAGATTTTAGGTTGGTCGGTGGCTGAATTATGTCAGTCTGAAGAAGACAAACTGTCTCGCACCCTCTACACCCAACCTTGTTTATATGTGGTGGAAAGTCTCTTAGTGGATTTAATGCAACAGCAAGGTCATCAACCTCAATGGGTGGCAGGTCATAGTTTAGGGGAATATGTTGCCCTCTACACCGCTGGGGTGTTTGATTTTGAAATAGGGTTAAAATTGGTGAAACGTCGGGCTGAATTAATGGATACAGCCGCAGGGGGCGAGATGGCTGCTCTCATTGGATTTGATCGAGAACAACTCCTGGAACAACTGCAACAGACAGAAGGGGTTGTGTTGGCGAATGATAATAGTTCAGCACAGGTGGTGATTTCCGGGACACCAGAAGCTGTAGACACGATTCTTGCGAACGTTAAGACTAAACGGGCTGTTAAACTCAATGTTTCTGGTGCATTTCATTCCCCGATGATGGCACAAGCTGCAGCAGAGTTTGAGCAAATTTTGACAAACGTTGACTTTAAAGACGCTCAAGTGCCTGTACTCTCGAATGTTGAACCTATCCCCACCACTGATGCCGCTCAACTCAAGCAGCGTTTGCTAAATCAAATGACCGGTTCAGTCCGTTGGCGAGAAACCTGTCTTGCACTTCAAGAACAAGGGGCAGAACAAGTGATTGAAGTTGGCCCCGGCAAAGTATTGACGGGGTTAGTTAAGCGCACCTGTTCGGGGATAGCCTTAAACAATATTAGCGCTGCTGCCGATATTGCCCAGTGAATATTTCAGTAAGGCTTCACTGTATTCTACCGGAACCGCGCGAGCTTGCCCCTAGTTTCTAACTATGGGGGTGTAGTGCGCTGCGGGAATTTATTCCCCGTCAACTCTAAAAAGCAGTAGCCGATTTTTAGAGTTGTATTGATAATGGGATCAGGAGGTAATGCAAGTGTTTAATCTGATATCAGATCCGGGTGTATAATAGACGTATGAAAACAGGAGGCGATCGCTTCGGGACTAGAGATGCCAAGAAGAATTTCAATAGTACCTCATCTAAGTGTCAAGCAACTGTACTCCAAGTATCGGGA
>Ga0209594_1000491_pt1 | contig 23696 bp, 21 predicted proteins | sample AshMeaCrysSpring_FD_184126 | JGI IMG/M metagenome (GOLD analysis project Ga0209594, IMG submission 184126) | Groundwater microbial communities from Big Spring, Nevada to study Microbial Dark Matter (Phase II) - Ash Meadows Crystal Spring... | ecosystem: Environmental > Aquatic > Deep subsurface... | reverse complement strand
CCCGGGTGGCGGGCCGCGCGTTCACCTCCGCCGAGGTGCTCGCGCACCTGGGCTCGGTCGGCTGCCGGGTGCACGACTCGGGTGCCGACCCGCTGTCGGTCACCCCGCCGTCCTGGCGGCCCGACCTCACCGACCCGGTCGACCTGGTCGAGGAGGTCGTGCGCCTGGCCGGCTACGACACCGTGCCCGCGACCGTGCCGACCGGTCCGGCCAGCCGCGGCCTCACCCTCGCCCAGCAGCACGAGCTGCGCATCGTGCGGATGATGGCCTACCTGGGCGGCGTCCAGGTGATCAACTACCCGTTCGTCGGTGACGCCCTGCTGGACGCGATGGGGGTGCCGGTCGACTCCGACGAGCGGCGCCGGGTGCGGCTGGCCAACCCCATTTCCGACGAGGAGCCCTACCTGCGGGCGAGCCTGCTCCCCGGGCTGCTGCAGGCGCTGCGCCGCAACCTCAGCCGGGGGCTTGCCGACGTCTGGCTGTTCGAGGTCGGACGGGTGTTCCGGCCGCGACCGGGGCAGCAGGTGCGGGCGCCGCGGCTGCCGGTCCACCGCCGTCCTACCGACGCCGAGCTGGCCGAGGTCGAGGCCGGCCTGCCCGATCAGCCGCGGCGGCTGTCGGCGGTCATCAGCGGACGCACCGAGCGCGACGGCTGGTGGGGCCCGGGCCGGGAGTCGCAGTGGCTCGACGCCATCAGCGCGGCCCGGATGGCGGCCCGCGCGATCGACGCGCCCCTGCAGGTGCGAGCCGCCCAGCGGCCGCCGTGGCACCCGGGCCGGTGCGCCGAGCTGTTCGTGGGTGGGGAGTCGGTGGGCTACGCCGGCGAGCTGGCCCCCCGGGTGGTCGCCGCTCTCGGCCTGTCGGGCCGCATCGGCGCGATGGAGGTCGACATCGACCGGCTCTCCGCCTACGCCAGCCCGATCGTGCCCGCCCCGCGCGTGTCGACCTTCCCTCCCGCCCGCGAGGACCTCGCCTTCGTCGTGGACGCGGCCGTCCCCGCAGCCGACCTCGAGGCGGCGATCCGCGCCGGGGCCGGTGAGCTGCTCGAGCAGGTCTGGCTGTTCGACGTCTACACCGGGCCGCAGGTGGAGGAGGGCCGCAAGAGCCTCGCCTACACCGTGACGCTGCGCGCACCCGACCGCACCCTCACCGTGGACGAGCTGGCGCAGGTGCGCGCGGCCATGGTCGCCAGGGCGGCCGAGCGGGTCGGCGCCGTGCTGCGCGGCGGCTGAGCCCGGCAGGGCCCGACTACGCTTCGTCGGCCATGGAGTACCTGGGGTTCGCCGCTCGACTCGTGATCGGGGCGATCTTCGTCGTCGCCGGCGCCACCAAGCTGCGCCACCCCGACGACTTCCGTCGGGCGGTGGCCGACTACCAGATCCTGCCCGCCGCCCTGGTGGCCCCCGCCGCCCGACTGCTCCCGCCGCTCGAGGTGGCGCTCGGGGCGATGCTGCTGCTCGGCGTGCTCATCGTGCCGGCCAGCGTGCTCGCTGCAGTCGTGCTCGTGGGCTTCGCTGCGGCCATCCTCGTCAACGTCGAGCGGGGCCGGCGGATCGGCTGCGGCTGCGGCTTCGGCCGGCGGGTGACCGTCAGCCGCCGGCTCGCGGCACGCAACGGTGCCCTCACCGCCCTCGCCCTCGCCTCGGCGGCCTGGCCGTCGGCGGTGCTGGCGCTGTACCCGGGGCCGGGTGTGCCCGAGTCGGTGATCACGCCCGCGGACGCCGTCGCGGCGGCGATGGCGACCGCCGCCCTGGCCGGGGCCGTGCTCGTGCTGCTCGAGGGCCGCCGGACGCTGCTGGCGATGCAGGCGGCGTCGTGACCAGTCCCGCCTGGGTCGCCGCCTTCGTCGCGGCCGCCGCTCTGGTCGCCCTGCTCACCGGGGTGACGCTGCGGCTGCTGCGGGCCCAGGCAGACCTGGCCACGTCGATGGCGGCACAGTCGGGCCGGCTGGAGCGGCTGGAGACCCAGGTGGGCAGCGGCGAGGTCTCCTCGCGTGCTTCCTCGACCCCCTCCTCGGTGCTGCTGCTGCTCGAGCCGGCGGTCCCCGAGCACCGGCAGCTCGCGGCCGACATCCGCGCGGCCGGAGCCGTGTCGGTGGGGGTCCCGGCCCGTCTGCGCGTGGCCGACAGCGACGCCGGCCGGGCACTCGTCGACGCCTTCCCGGTGGACGTGGAGTTCGAGCGGCGGACCCAGCCGATGTCGGGTGAGGTGCCCTCGGTGCTCGTGCTCGACCGCCAGGGACGGGTCGTCGCCGGCGGGGTCGCCTCGTCGGTCCTCGCCGTGCGCGAGCTCGTCGACAGCGCTCGCCGCTGACCTCCTCCGGTCTGATAGTTCCTCTGGCTATGGCATAGTTATGCCTATGGTGCGGTCATGAGGGTCGCCGTCGCGGGGGCCAGCGGGTACACCGGCGGCGAGCTGCTGCGCCTGATCGACGGCCACCCCGCCCTCGAGCCGGCCGTCGTGGCCGCCGGTGCGGCCGCCGGGCGGCCGGTGACCGACCTGCACCCGCAGCTGCCCCACCTGGGTGCGCTGACCTTCGTGGCGACCCGGCCCGAGACGCTGGCGCAGGCCGAGGTGGCCTTCCTCGCGCTGCCGCACGGGGAGTCCGCGGCCCTGGCCGCGCAGCTGCCCGCGGACCTTCCGGTGATCGACCTGGGTGCCGACTTCAGGCTGGCCGAGGCGACCGACTGGGAGGCCTTCTACGGCGGACCGCACGCGGGCACCTGGACCTACGGGCTGCCCGAGCTGCCCGGGGCGCGGGCACGCATCGCGGCATCGCACCGGGTGGCGAACCCCGGCTGCTACGTCACCGCGATCACCCTGGCGCTGGCCCCGCTGCTGGCCGCCGGGCTCGCCGGCGCCGACGACCTCGTCGTGGTCGCAGCCAGCGGGACCTCGGGGGCGGGCCGGGCACCCAAGCCGTCCCTGCTGGCCACCGAGGTGATGGGCAGCATGAGCGCCTACAAGGTGGGCGGGGTGCACCAGCACACGCCCGAGATCGTGCAGAACCTGCGGCCGGCCACCGGCTCGCCGGTGCGGCTGTCGTTCACGCCGCTGCTCGCCCCGATGCCGCGGGGGATCCTGGCCACCTGCTCGGCCCCGCTGAACGGCGAGCCGGACCCGGCCACCGTGCGCGACTGCCTGCTCGACGCCTACGCCGACGAGCCGTTCGTGCACGTGCTGCCGGAGGGACGCTGGCCGGTGACCGGGGCCACCGCGGGCAGCAACAGCGTGCACCTGCAGGCCGCGGTCGACGCCGCCGCCGGTCGGGTGACGGTGGTGGCGGCGCTGGACAACCTGGTCAAGGGTGCCGCCGGGCAGGCCGTCCAGAACGCCAACCTCGTGCTCGGTCTGCCCGAGACGGCCGGGCTGCCCGCCGTAGGGGTGGCGCCGTGAGCGTCACCGCAGCCGCCGGCTTCCGCGCCGCCGGGGTCACCGCCGGCCTCAAGCGCTCCGGCCGGCCGGACGTGGCACTGGTCGTCAACGACGGGCCGTCCTGCGCCGCAGCGGGCGTGCTGACCCGCAACAGGTTCCAGGCCGCTCCGGTGCTGTGGACGCAGCAGGTGCTGCGCGCCGGCGCGCTGCGCGCGGTCGTGCTCAACTCCGGCGGCGCCAACGCGTGCACCGGCCCGGATGGCTTCGCCGACACCCACCGCACCGCCGAGCACGTGGCCGACCGGCTCGGCGTCGGCGCCGGCGAGGTGGCGGTCTGCTCCACCGGGCTGATCGGGGTGCGGCTGCCGCTGGACCTGCTGCTCGCCGGCGTGGACGCGGCGGTGCCGGCCCTGGCGGCGACCGGAGGGACCGCCGCCGCCGAGGCGATCATGACCACCGACACCCGCCCCAAGCAGTCGGCCCGAACGGTGACCGGTCCCTCCGGCTCGTGGACCGTCGGGGGCATGGCCAAGGGTGCCGGCATGCTGGCCCCGGGACTGGCCACCATGCTCGTCGTGCTCACCACCGACGCCGCGGCGCCGGATGCCGTGCTGGACCAGGTGCTGCGCGAGGCCGTGCGAGTGACCTTCGACCGGGTCGACACCGACGGGTGCATGTCGACCAACGACACCGTGCTGCTGCTGGCCAGCGGGGCGTCGGCGGTCAGCCCGACGCCGGCCGACCTGGGCCAGGCCGTGACCGAGGTCTGCGCCGATCTCGCCCGCCAGCTCGTCGCCGACGCCGAGGGGGCCGAGCACGAGGTGACGGTCACCGTCCGCGAGGCCGTGACCGAGGCCGACGCGCTCGCGGTGGCCCGCGAGGTGGCCCGCAGCCTGCTGGTCAAGACCGCGATCTTCGGCCGCGACCCGAACTGGGGCCGCATCCTCGCGGCGGTCGGCGTGACCGACGCGGCGTTCGAGCCCGACCGGGTCGACGTGGCCGTCAACGGGGTGTGGGTGGCCCGCGGCGGTGCCGCCGGCGACGACCGCGCCGGCGTCGACCTGACCGGCCGGCAGGTGGCCATCGACGTGGTGCTGCGGGCCGGTGCGGCGCAGGCGTCGGTCCTGACCACCGACCTCACCCACGCCTACGTGCACGAGAACTCGGCCTACTCGACATGACCACGCCCGAGGACACCCAGCCGCCCGGCCTGGTGGGCGCCCTGCGCAAGGCCGCCACCCTGGTGGAGGCGCTGCCGTGGCTGGAGCGTCTGCACGGCGCGATCGTGGTGGTCAAGTACGGCGGCAACGCCATGGTCGACCCCGACCTCAAGGTCGCCTTCGCCCAGGACGTCGCCTTCTTGCGCTACGCCGGCCTGCGTCCGGTGGTGGTGCACGGCGGTGGCCCGCAGATCTCGACGATGCTCGAGCGGCTGGGCATCCGCTCGGAGTTCCGCGGCGGCCTGCGCGTCACCACCCCCGAAGCCATGGACGTGGTGCGGATGGTGCTCGTCGGCCAGGTGGGCCGCGAGCTGGTCGGGCTGCTCAACGAGCACGGGCCGCTGGCCGTCGGCATGTCGGGGGAGGACGCGCACCTGTTCACCGCGCAGCGCCGCCCCGCGGTGCACGAGGGCGAGGAGGTCGACGTGGGCCTGGTGGGCGACGTGGTCACCGTGCGGCCCGAGGCGGTGCTCGACCTCATCGCCGCCGGCCGGGTGCCGGTCGTCTCCAGCGTCGCCCCCGACGTCGACGGCCAGGTGCACAACGTCAACGCCGACACCGCCGCCGCCGCGCTGGCGATCGCCCTCGGGGCCGCCAAGCTCGTCGTGCTGACCGACGTCTCCGGGCTGTACCGCAGCTGGCCGCCGCGCTCCCCGTCCGACGTGATCAGCCGGCTTTCGGCGGGCGAGCTGGAGACCATGCTGCCCGGCCTGGCCACCGGGATGGTGCCCAAGATGGAAGCCTGCCTGCGAGCCGTGCAGGGCGGGGTGCCACGGGCGCACGTCATCGACGGACGGCTGCCGCACTCGCTGCTGCTCGAGGTCGTCACCGACGCGGGGGTGGGCACGATGGTGCTCGCCGACGGTGAGGACGACCTGCCGTGAGCACCACGCTGGCGCGCTACGCCGCCGCCGTGATGCCCACCTACGGGCCGCCCAGCCGGGTGCTGGTCCGCGGCGAGGGCTGCTGGGTGTGGGACGAGGACGGCCGCCGCTACCTCGACCTGCTCGCCGGCATCGCGGTCAACACCCTCGGCCACGCGCACCCGGCACTGGTCGAGGCGGTCGCCACCCAGCTGGCCACGCTCGGGCACGTGTCGAACTTCTTCACCACCGGCCCGCAGGTGGCCCTGGCCGAACGGCTGCTCGCGCTGCTGGACGCTCCGCAGGGCAGCCGGGTGTTCTTCGCCAACTCCGGGGCCGAGGCCAACGAGGCGGCGTTCAAGCTGACCCGCCGCACCGGGCGCACCCGGGTGGTGGCGGCCGCGGGGGGCTTCCACGGCCGGACGATGGGAGCGCTGGCCCTCACCGGCAAGCCGGCCGCGCGCGCGGGATTCGAGCCGCTGCCCGGCGACGTCGTGCACGTGCGCTACGGGGACGGCGAGGCGCTGCGGGCGGCGGTCGACTCGACCTGCGCCGCGGTCGTGCTCGAACCCATCCAGGGCGAGGCCGGCGTCGTGCCGGCCCCGCCCGGCTACCTGGCGCTGGCCCGCGCGCTGGCCGACGCGGCCGGCGCGCTGCTCGTGCTCGACGAGGTGCAGTCGGGCGTGGGGCGTACCGGCGACTGGTTCGCCCACCAGGCCGACGGGGTGCGCCCCGACGTGGTCACCCTCGCCAAGGGGCTGGCCGGCGGCCTTCCCATCGGGGCCTGCGTGGCCCTCGGCCCCGCCGGCGAGCTGCTCGGCCCCGGCACCCACGGCAGCACCTTCGGCGGCAACCCGGTCTGTGCCGCCGCCGGGCTGGCCGTCCTGCACACCGTGCAGTCCGACGACCTACGTGGCAACGCCGTGGCCCGAGGTGCCCAGCTGGCCGAGGGGCTGCTCGCCCACCCGCGGGTGCGGGAGGTGCGCGGACGCGGCCTGCTGCTCGGTGTGGCCCTCGACGCCCCCGACGCGGCTCTCGTCGCCGCACGAGCCCTGGACGCCGGCTTCGTCGTCAACGCCGTCACCCCCGACACCGTGCGGCTGGCCCCGCCGCTCGTGCTCGACCAGGCACAGGCCGCCTCGTTCGTGGCGGCGTTCCCGTCCCTGCTCGACGCCGAGGAGGCCCCGTGACCGTCCGCCACTTCCTGCGCGACGACGACCTGTCGCCGGCCGAGCAGGCCCAGGTGCTCGACCTGGCCGCGGCCTTCAAGGCTGACCCGTTCCTCCGCCGCCCGCTGGCCGGCCCTCGCACGGTGGCGCTGCTGTTCGACAAGCCGTCCACCCGTACCCGGGTGTCCTTCAGTGTCGGCGTGGCCGAGCTGGGCGGGATACCGCTCGTGCTGGACGGGGCGACCAGCCAGCTCGGCCGGGGCGAGACGGTCGAGGACACCGCGCGGGTGCTCGACCGCCAGTGCGCGGCGATCGTGTGGCGCACGTTCGCCCAGGCGCGACTCGAGCAGATGGCCGCCGCCTCGGCGGTGCCGGTGGTGAACGCGCTCACCGACGAGTTCCACCCCTGCCAGCTGCTGGCCGACCTGCAGACCGTGCGCGAGCGGCGGGGCGCGCTGGCAGGGCTGACGTTCGCCTACGTCGGCGACGGTGCCAACAACATGGCCCACTCCACCCTGCTCGCCGGTGCGACCGCCGGCATGCACGTACGCATCGGCTCGCCGGACGGCTACGCGCCGGACCCGGCCGTGCTGACCCGCGCCGCCGCGGTCGCCGCCACGACGGGCGGGTCGGTGCTGCACAGCACCGACCCGGTGGAGGCGTTCGCCGGTGCCGACGTGGTCTGCACCGACACCTGGGTCTCGATGGGCCAGGAGGCGCAGGCCGCCGACCGGGAGGCGCCGTTCACCCCGTTCGCGGTCACGCCCGCCGCGCTGGAGGCCGCCGACCCCGATGTCGTCGTCCTGCACTGCCTGCCCGCCTACCGGGGCAAGGAGATCGACGCGGTCTTCCTCGACCCGCCGACCCACCCCGCCTCGGCGGTGTGGGACCAGGCCGAGAACCGGCGGCACGCGCAGAAGGCGCTGCTCAGCTGGCTGCTCGAGTCGCGACAGGTGCCGGCGTGAGCGTCGGGGGCAGGACGGCTGCCGCCGCCGCGGCGGTGTCCGGGCCGGCGCCGTCCGACGTCGGCGGGGTGGCCCACACCCGTGCCGCCCGCCGCCAGCTCATCGTCGACATCCTCGGCCGGCAGGCCGTCGGGTCGCAGGCGGTGCTCGCCGACCTGCTGGCCGGCCACGGCGTCGCGGTGTCGCAGGGCACGCTCTCGCGCGACCTGGACGACCTGGGCGCGGTGCGCATCCGGACCGCCGGCGGTGACCTGGTCTACGCGCTGCCCGCCGAGGGTGGCGATCGCACCCCCCGGGTGCTCGACGAGCCGGCGCTGCAGGAGCGGCTGGCCCGGGTGGCCGCCGAGACGCTCGTGAGCGCCGCGGCCTCGGCCAACCTCGTGGTGCTGCGCACCCCGCCCGGTGCCGCCCAGTACCTGGCGTCCGCGATCGACCACGCCGCTCTCGGCGACGTGCTCGGCTGCGTGGCCGGCGACGACACGGTGCTGGTGGTGGCCGGTGCGGCCGACGGCGGCGCGGAGCTGGCCGAGCGGTTCCTCGCCCTGGCCGAGCAGCACCGGGCCCGCCCCGACCCCCCGACCCCTCGCACACCCCCCGCACCGACAGGAGACCCGACGTGACCGACCGTGTAGTGCTCGCCTACTCCGGAGGCCTCGACACCAGCGTGGCGATCGGCTGGATCGCCGAGCGCACCGGCGCCGAGGTGATCGCCGTGGCCGTCGACGTCGGGCAGGGCGGGGAGGACCTCGAGACCATCCGCACCCGGGCGCTGGCCTGCGGCGCGGTGGAGGCCGAGGTGGTCGACGCGCGCGAGGAGTTCGCCGACGACTACTGCCTGCCGGCGCTGCGGGCCAACGCCCTGTACATGGACCGCTACCCGCTCGTCTCGGCGCTGAGCCGTCCGGTGATCGTCAAGCACCTGGTGGCCGCCGCGCACCAGCACGGCGCGACCGTGGTGGCGCACGGCTGCACCGGCAAGGGCAACGACCAGGTGCGCTTCGAGGTGGGCATCGGCGCGCTGGCCCCGCACCTGACCTGCCTGGCGCCGATCCGCGACCTGGCGCTGACCCGGGACAAGGGCATCGAGTACGCCGAGCAGCACGAGCTGCCGATCGACGTGACCAAGAAGAGCCCGTACTCGATCGACCAGAACGTGTGGGGCCGCGCGGTCGAGACCGGCTTCCTCGAGGACATCTGGAACGCCCCGATCGAGGACGTCTACTCCTACACCGCCGACCCGGCCGAGCCGCGGGAGGCCGACGAGGTCGTGGTGACCTTCGAGGCCGGCCGGCCGGTGGCCCTCGACGGACGCCGGGTGACGATGCTGGAGGCGATCGGCGAGCTGAACCGGCGCGCCGGGGCCCACGGCGTCGGCCGGCTCGACATGGTCGAGGACCGGCTGGTGGGCATCAAGAGCCGGGAGGTGTACGAGGCCCCGGGCGCCATCGCGCTCATCACGGCGCACTCCGAGCTGGAGAGCGTCACCGTCGAGCGCGACCTGGCCCGGTTCAAGCGCGGGGTGGAGCAGCGTTGGTCCGAGCTGGTCTACGACGGGCTGTGGTACTCCCCGCTGCGCCGGGCGCTGGACGGCTTCGTTCGCGAGGCCAACGAGCCGGTGAGCGGGGACGTGCGGATGACCCTGCACGGCGGCCGTGCCGTTCCCACCGGACGGCGCAGCGAGCACACCCTCTACGACTTCGGGCTGGCCACCTACGACACCGGCGACACCTTCGACCAGACGCTGGCCAAGGGCTTCGTGGAGCTGTGGGGTCTGCCCAGCAAGATCGCGGCCAAGCGCGACCTGGCGCAGTGAGCGGAGGCTGGCCGCCGGGGTCGGCGGCGGGGGCGTCCGCGGCCTCGGGCGGGCTGTGGGGCGGGCGGTTCACCGGCGGGCCGTCCGGGGCGATGGCGGCGCTGTCGCGCTCGACCCAGTTCGACTGGCGGTTGGCCCGCTACGACCTGGCCGGCTCCCGGGCGCACGCCCGCGCCCTGCACGCCGCCGGGCTGCTGTCGGCGGACGACCTGGCGGCCCTGCTGGCGGGCCTGGACGCGCTCGACGCCGACGTCGCGTCCGGCGAGTTCGAGCCCACGCCGGACGACGAGGACGTGCACTCCGCGCTCGAGCGCGGCCTGGTCGAGCGGGTGGGACTGGTACTGGGGGGACGGCTGCGCGCCGGGCGCTCGCGCAACGACCAGGTGGTGACCCTGTTCCGGATGTACCTGCGCGACCACGCCCGCGTCGTGGCCGGCCTGGTGCTCGACCTGGTGGACGCGCTGCGCACGCAGGCGTCCGAGCACCCGGACGCGGTGATGCCGGGCCGCACCCACCTGCAGCACGCCCAGCCGGTGCTGCTGGCCCACCACCTGGGCGCGCACGGCTGGGCGTTGCTGCGTGACCTCGAGCGGCTGCGCGACTGGGACGTCCGCGCGGACGTGTCGGGGTACGGCTCGGGCGCGCTGGCCGGCTCGACCCTGGGGCTCGACCCGGTCGCGGTGGCGGCCGACCTCGGCTTCTCGGCGTCGGCGGCCAACTCGATCGACGCGACCGCGGCCCGCGACGTCGCCGCCGAGCTCGCGTTCGTGCTGGCGATGGTGGCGGTGGACCTGTCCCGGCTGGCCGAGGAGGTGGTGCTCTGGGCCACGGTGGAGTTCGGGTTCGTCGCCCTCGACGACGCCTGGTCGACCGGCTCCTCGATCATGCCGCAGAAGAAGAACCCCGACGTGGCCGAGCTCGCCCGCGGCAAGTCGGGCCGGCTGATCGGCAACCTCGCCGGACTGCTGGCCACGCTCAAGGGGCTGCCGCTGGCCTACAACCGCGACCTGCAGGAGGACAAGGAGCCGCTCTTCGACTCCCTCGACCAGCTCGAGGTGCTGCTGCCGGCGGTGGTGGGGATGGTGGCGACGCTGCGTTTCGACACCGCGCGGATGGCGGCACTGGCTCCGGAGGGCTTCGCCCTGGCCACCGACGTGGCCGAGTGGCTGGTGCGGCAGGGCGTGCCGTTCCGGGAGGCGCACGAGGTCACCGGCGCGCTGGTGCGCGCCTGTGAGACCGCGGGCGTGGGGCTGGACGGGCTCTCCGACGCCGAGCTCGCGGCGGTGTCGCCCCGGCTCACCCCCGGTGTGCGGGAGGTGCTCGTGGTTCAGGGCGCGCTGGCGGCCCGGACCGGCCGGGGCGGCACGGCCCCGGTCCGGGTGGCCGAGCAGCTGGCCGAGCTGGCCGCCGCCGCGCAGCGCGTCCGCCCCTGGGCCCACACCCGCCCCCACTCGCCTCGGCCCCCGTCTGCCCCGCTCGGGTGACTTGCCCCGCCACCCCCTCTGCCCCACTCGGGTGATCTTGGAGAAGTGCAGGCCCTTCTCGGCGTGTCGCCGGCGTGTCCTCCAAGATCACCAAAGGGGAAGGGGAAGGGGAAGGGGGAGGGAGAGGGTGGGGGTGGCCACCCGAGTCAGGCGGCATCGGGCCGCCAGCCTCGCTCGAGCAGGCGGCGGCGCATGCGCTCGGTGTAGCGCAGCGGCCTCGCGACGTCGTCCGCGACCGCCCGGAGCACCACCCAGCCGGCGTCGGCGAAGGACTCGTCCCGCGCGATGTCCTGCCGCCAGCGCCTCCGATTCGTGCGATGCGCGTCGCCCTCGTACTGGCCCGCGACCCGATACCGCTTGTACCCGAGGTCGGGTGAGCCGATCCACTCGCCGGCGTCGTCGTAGACGGGTGGGTTGACCTCGGGCTCGGGCAGCCCCGCCTGCACGATGGCCAGCCGTAGCCGTGTCTCCTGCGGTGAGTCGACCCCGGGCCTGATCAGCCGGACGGCGTCGCGGGCACGCACGACACCTCGTTGGCCCGGGTGGCGCAGCAAGTAGGCGGTGAGGCCGTCGGGGGGGTGGCCCGCGCGCACCATGGCGTCCCCCAGCACGACCAGCTCGGTGGGGCTCAGGACACAGGCCAGGTCGAGGAACAGCTGCCCGGCGCACGACACGGGGAGACCGTCGACGTAGGCAGGGTCCTCGTCGAGGACGCGAGCATGCGTGACCACCCCGGGTCGGCGGCGAGGCGTCCACAACCCGGCCGGCACGGTCACGTGGATCTCATCCAGGCACGCCGCGACGGGCAGCCCGAGCAACGCGGCCGCGGTCGCGTGGCTGAAGCGGGACTCCGGTGGCAGCACCTGCAGCAGCCCGGCACAGCGGGCGGCGAGCTCGTGCGCCTGGGACAGCGGCAGGACCACGCCGCGCCACGGCCGCCACAGCCCGTCCCCGCCCATGCGTGCATGCTGTCCGAACGGCCCGGGGAGGGCGCTGGCCCGTCCACAGCCCGCACCTCCACGCAGCCCACCTGACGGTGATCTTGGAGGACACGCCGGCGACACGCCGAGAAGGGGCTGAGCTTCTCCAAGATCAGCATGCAGCAGGGGCATGCAGCAGGGGCATGCAGCAGGGGGAGGGTGGCCCGGGGCGGGCGGCGGCGAGGGTGGGGGAGGATGGCGGGGTGCTGGAGCCGAGGGACGTCGTGGTGCTGGGCTCGACCGGCTCGATCGGCACCCAGGCGCTGGACATCGTGGCGCGCAACCCGGACCGGTTCCGGGTCACGGGGCTGGCCGCCGGCGGCTCCGACCCAGCCCTGCTCGCCCGCCAGGCACTCGACCACCGGGCGCAGGCCGTCGCCGTCTCCCAGGCGACGGCGGCGGGCGACCTGCTGCTGGCCTTCTACGCCGAGGCGCAGCGCCGCGGGTACGCCCAAGGGGAGTTCGCCGTGCCCGCCGTCCTCACCGGGCCGCAGGCCGCCACCGAGCTGGCCGCCACCACCCCGGCCGACGTGGTGCTCAACGGCCTCGCCGGCGCCGTCGGGCTTCGCCCCACGCTGGCCGCGCTGCGGGCCGGTCGCACCCTCGCGCTGGCCAACAAGGAGTCGCTGATCATCGGAGGCCCCCTGGTCACCAGGCTCGCGAGCCCCGGCCAGGTGGTTCCCGTCGACAGCGAGCACAGCGCGCTGGCCCAGTGCCTGCGCGGGGGCAGCCGCGGCGAGGTGCGCCGGCTGGTGCTCACCGCCAGCGGCGGCCCGTTCCGCGGCAAGACCCGCGACGAGCTCGCGGACGTCACCCCCGAGCAGGCCCTGGCCCACCCCACCTGGTCGATGGGCCCGCTCGTCACCACGAACTCCGCCACCCTCGTCAACAAGGGCCTCGAGGTGATCGAGGCCCACCTGCTGTTCGACCTGCCGTTCGAGTCCATCGACGTGGTCGTGCACCCGCAGTCGGTGGTGCACTCCATGGTCGAGTTCACCGACGGCTCGACCCTGGCCCAGGCCAGCCCGCCCGACATGCGCATCCCCATCGCGCTGGCGCTCGGCTGGCCCGACCGGGTCCCCGACGCCGCCCCCGGCTGCGCCTGGGGCAGTCCCGCGACCTGGGAGTTCTTCCCGCTCGACGACGAGGCGTTCCCCGCCGTGCGCCTGGCCCGGCAGGCCGGCAGCGCCGGGGGGACGGCTCCGGCCGTCTACAACGGCGCCAACGAGGTCGCGGTCGCCGCGTTCCTGGACGGACGGCTGCCGTTCGTGCGCATCGTCGAGGTCATCGAGGCGGTGCTGGCCGAGCACAGCCCCGGGAACGTCCGGGACGTCGACGACGTTGAGCACGCGGACGGCTGGGCGCGCACCCGCGCCGCCGAGGTGGTGGCGCGCGGCGCCCAGGGCACGGGGACGGTGGGGTAGCGCGGTGGACCTGCTCGCCGTCGCCGGCTTCGTGCTGTTCCTGCTGGGCCTTCTCGCCTCCATCGCCCTGCACGAGGTCGGCCACCTGATCCCGGCCAAGCTGTTCGGGGTCAAGGTGACCCAGTACATGGTCGGCTTCGGCCGCACCGTCTGGTCCACCCGCCGCGGCGAGACCGAGTACGGCGTCAAGGCCGTGCCGCTGGGCGGCTACGTGCGCATGGTCGGCATGCTGCCCCCCCAGCCGGGCGCCGACCCCACTCGGCTGCGCCAGACGAGCACCGGCCCGTTCCAGTCCATCGTCGAGAACGCCCGGCAGGACGCCCTGCTCGACGTGCGCGACGAGGACCCCGCCCGGCTGTTCTACGCCCAGCGGTGGTGGAAGAAGCTCACCATCATGCTCGGCGGCATCACCATGAACCTGCTGCTCGGCGCGCTGCTGTTCGCCGTGGTGCTGATGGGCTTCGGGACCCAGGTGCCGACCACCACGGTGGCCACCGTCTCGCAGTGCATCGTCACCGTCCCCTCCGGGGAGTCCGGGCCCGCGGCCTGCGAGCCGACCGACCCACCCACCCCGGCCGCCGAGGCCGGCTTCGAGCCCGGCGACGTCATCGTCTCCTTCGACGGCCGGCCGGTCACCGACTGGGACCAGATGACCGCGCTCATCCGCACCAACGCCGACCGCACGGTCGTCGTCGGGGTCGAGCGGGACGGCGCGCCCGTCGAGCTCAGCGCGACCCTGGCCACCGCGCAGCGCCCGTCCGACCCCGAGGACCCCTGCAGCGCCGTCGCCGACGTCGGGTTCCTGGGGGTCAGCCCCACCTTCGAGCTCGCCCGCCTGGGCCCCGGCGCGGTGGCGGGCCAGGTCGCCGACTTCACCGGCCGGACCGTGCAGGCCGTCGCCTCCGTGCCGTCCCGGATGGTGGGCGTGTGGGACGCCGCCTTCGGCGGGGGCGAGCGCGACATCTGCAGCCCCGTCGGGATCGTCGGCGCCGGGCGCATCGGCGGCGAGATCGCCGCCCAGGACGAGGTGCCCGCCTCGGCCCGCCTCGCCGGGTTCATCGCCCTGCTGGCCTCGTTCAACCTGGCCATCGCGGTGTTCAACCTCATCCCGCTGCTCCCGCTGGACGGCGGCCACGTCGCCGGCGCCCTGTGGGAGGGGGTCAAGCGCACCTGGGCCCGGGCCAGGGGCAAGCCCGACCCCGGCCCGGTGGACGTGGCGAAGGCGCTGCCCCTGGCCTACGCGGCGGCCGCGCTGCTGGTCGGGATGGCCCTGCTGCTGCTCTACGCCGACATCGTCAACCCCGTCCGGCTGCCCGGCTGACCCAGCCGGGGGAGAATGGAGCCATGAGCACCCCGATCGACCTCGGCATGCCTGCTGCCCCCCCGCCCGTGCTGTCCCCCCGCCGGCCGAGCCGGCAGATCAGGGTGGGCAAGGTGCTCGTCGGCGGCGATGCGCCCATCTCGGTGCAGTCGATGACCACCACGCCCACCACCGACGTCAACGCGACGCTCCAGCAGATCGCCGAGCTCACCGCGACGGGCTGCGACATCGTGCGGGTCGCCGTCCCCAGCCAGGACGACGCCGACGCGCTGCCCGAGATCGCGCGCAAGAGCCAGATCCCGGTCATCGCCGACATCCACTTCCAGCCCAAGTACGTGTTCGCGGCGATCGAGGCCGGCTGCGCGGCGGTGCGGGTCAACCCGGGCAACATCAAGAAGTTCGACGACCGGGTCGCAGAGATCGCCCAGGCGGCGACCGAGGCGGGCATCAGCATCCGGATCGGTGTCAACGCCGGCTCGCTCGACCCTCGGCTGCTGCGCAAGCACGGCAAGCCGACGCCCGAGGCGTTGGTCGAGTCGGCGCTGTGGGAGGCCAGCCTGTTCGAGGAGCACGGCTTCCGCGACGTCAAGATCTCGGTCAAGCACCACGACCCGGTGGTGATGGTGCGGGCCTACGAGCTGCTCGCCGAGCAGTGCGACTACCCGCTGCACCTCGGCGTCACCGAGGCCGGTCCGGCCTTCCAGGGCACGATCAAGTCGGCGGTGGCCTTCGGGGCCCTGCTCAGCCAGGGCATCGGCGACACGATCCGGGTCTCGCTGTCGGCCCCTCCCGTGGAGGAGGTGAAGGTCGGCCTGCAGATCCTCGAGTCGCTCAACCTGCGCCCGCGCCGGCTCGAGATCGTCTCCTGCCCCTCGTGCGGACGGGCCCAGGTCGACGTGTACACGCTCGCCGAGGAGGTCACTGCCGGCCTGCAGGGGATGGAGGTGCCGCTGCGGGTGGCGGTGATGGGGTGCGTCGTCAACGGCCCGGGCGAGGCGCGCGAGGCCGACCTCGGGGTGGCGTCGGGCAACGGCAAGGGCCAGATCTTCGTCAAGGGCGAGGTCATCAAGACCGTGCCCGAGAGCAAGATCGTCGAGACGCTGATCGAGGAGGCCATGCGACTGGCCGAGCAGATGCCTGCCGGCGACGGCGGCCAGAGCCCGACGGTCAGCGTCGGCTGACCCGCCCGCCGTGACGGTCCAGTCCGCGCCGCCCTGCCGGCTGCTCGGGCCGGACGACGGCGCCGCGATCGCCCGGCTGCTGGACGCCGATCCGGTCAGCACGATCTTCGTGGCCGCGCGCATCGCCTCCGCCGGGCTGGAGGCCGTCTGCCGGGTCGGGGAGCTGTGGGGCTACGAGAGCGACGGCGAGCTGGTCTCGCTGTGCCACGCCGGCGCCAACCTGGTCCCGGTCGCTGCCACCCCCGCGGCGTTGCGGGCCTTCGCCTGGCGGGCGGCTCGGGCCGGCCGGCGCAGCTCCTCCATCGTCGGGCCCGCCGCGATGGTGCTGCCGTTGTGGGACCTGCTGCGGCCCCACTGGGGCCCGGCCCGCGAGGTGCGCCCGAACCAGCCGGTGCTCGCCACCGATCGGGTCGGGCCGGTGGCCCCCGACCCGCGGGTACGCCCCGTGCTCCCGGCCGAGGTCGCGCTGCTGCTGCCGGCCGCGGTGGCCATGTTCACCGAGGAGGTGGGCGTCGACCCGCGCGCCGACGGCGGGGAGGCCCTGTACCGGGCCCGGGTCGCCGAGCTCGTGCACGGCCGGCGGGCCTACGCCCGCCTAGAGGGGGGCCGGGTGCTGTTCAAGGCCGATGTCGGCTGCCTGGCCCCGAGAGTCGCCCAGCTGCAGGGCGTGTGGGTCGACCCGGCCTGGCGCGGCCGGGGCCTGTCCGAGCCTGGGCTGGCCGCCGTGCTCGACCACGCCCTGCGCGTGCACGCGCCGTTGGTGAGCCTGTACGTCAACGACTACAACCACCGAGCCCGGGCCGCCTACCGGGCGGTGGGGTTCGACCAGGTCGGCCGCTTCGCCACGGTGCTCTTCTAGGACGCTTGCTGGGCGCGCCGGCCCGGGGCGTGCACCCGCTGGAACGGCCAGGCAGCCTCGACCCAGGCAGCGCCGCCAGCGCCAGCACCGCCAGCGCCAGCGGCCCCGTCCAGGCCGGCGCCGCCGCGTCCAGGCCGGCGCCGCCGCGTCCAGGTCGTCCTGCGCGGGCGGTCATGGCTGCACCGGCGGCCCTGCAGCAGGTGATCCACGGTGTGGCAGCCACCTGCCGGGCTTGATCCACGGTGCGGGAGCCACCACCGGGGGTGCTCCGTTTCCGTTGATCAGGACGCGGCGGTGGGGGAGTTCCCGTGGATCATGAGGGGCGGGTCCGGGGGTGGACCGGAGGTCGGGGCGGACGGCGTGTCGAGCGGTCTGCGCTGGCCCGACGTCCCCTCCACCGAGCCCGGGCCGCCTACCGGGCGGTGGGGTTCGACCAGGTCGGCCGCTTCGCCACGGTGCTCTGCCAGGACGCCTCCTGGGCGCGCCGGCCCGGGGCGTGCACCCGCTGGAACGGCCAGGCAGCCTCGACCCAGGCCAGCACCGCCAGCGCCAGCGGCCCGTCCAGGCCGGCCCGGTCGGCCCGCGACCACAGCCGCAGGTCCACCACACCCGGCTCCGCGTCGACGGCACCGTCGAACCCGCCGCCGCTCGGCGCGGAGAGCGGGTACAGGTACACGCAGCCGACCACCTCGCCGCTGCCGGTGTCGAGCACCGTGTAGGCGAAGCCGGTCCGAGCGTCGAAGTCGGCGCGGTGGCGCACCAGGTCGTCGTGGTTGTGCTGCCAGGTCATCGGCCGCGGCCAGGACGAGCCCGCCCAGCCGGGGCTGGCCCTGATGTGCGGCACCGACGAGGTCCAGGCGGCGTAGTCGGCGTCGGCGTGCTCGGGCCCCAGTGGCTCGAGCCGCACGCCCAGGTCGGGCAGGACGAGTTCGGCCGGCGGGGTGAACCCGGCCGGCACGAACGGGCGGCTCATCCGGACCCGGCCGCAAGCCGCTCGGCGTGCACGACGGCCAGCCGCGGGACACCCGGCGGGTCGAACCCCAGCACCTGGCCGTAGAACGACAGCTCGGCCTCCAGTGAGGCGACCTGGTTCTCCGCGCGCCGGAACCCGTGCTGCTCGCCCTCGAAGGCCAGGTAGGCGTGCGGGACGCCGCGGGCGGCCAGCGCCGCCACGATCGACTCCGACTGCGCCGGGGGCACCACCGCGTCCTCCAGCCCCTGCAGCACCAGCAGCGGCCGGTCGCACGAGCCGGCGTGGGTGATCGGCGAGCGCTCGAGGTAGAGCTGCTCGGCCTGCGGCCACGGGCCGACGAGGGAGTCGAAGTAGCGCGACTCGAACTTGTGGGTCATCTCGGCCAGGCCGCGGATGTCGCTGACGCCGAAGTAGGACGCGCCCGCGGCGAAGGTGTCGCGGGTGAACAGCGCCAGCAGCGTGGTGAAGCCGCCGGCGCTGCCGCCGCGGATCACCCGGCGCGCCGGGTCGACCCGGCCCTGGGCGGCCAGCACGTCCGCGAGCGCGCACGCGTCCTGCACGTCCACCACCCCCCACTGGTGGCGCAGCGCGTCGCGGAAGGCACGGCCGTACCCGGTGCTGCCGCGGTAGTCGAGGTCGGCGACCACGAAGCCGCGGGAGGTCCAGAACTGGGTGGCCAGCGAGAACGCGGGACGGGCTGCCGCCGTCGGCCCGCCGTGCACGACGACCAGCAGCGGCGGCAGGCCTGCACCGAGGGTCACGTCGGGGTTCACCGGCTCGTAGACCCAGGCGTAGGCGGTGGCGCCGTCCGCGGTGGGGAAGGCGAGCAGGCTCGGCCGCGAGACCCAGTCGGGAGCCAGCCGCGCGCCCGACCCCGGCCGTAGCACGGCCGCCGCTTCGTCGCGCTCGGCCGTGAGCACCCGCACCTGCGCCGGCTGGTCCGGGAACGTCACCGCCCCCAGCAGTCGGGCGCCGTCATCGGCGAGCATCCGCACCGACTGCTCGCTGAGCACCTGCTCGCCGGAGGAGCCGTCCTCGGGCACCGAGACGAGCACGGTGTCCCGCCCCCGCTCGTAGGCCGCGACCACGGTGCCGTCGCGGCGGACGAGGTAGCGGCGCTGGCCGAAGGTCCAGGCGGGCCCGCTGACCTCGGCCTGCACCGCCACCACCGGCTCGAGGTGGTCCACGCCGTCGACCCGGTGCACGTTCCACCAGCCCGAGGCGTCGGAGCAGACGAACAGCGCGCCGTGGCGTCCCCACTCGGGCTGTACGAGCGACTCCGACGGGCCGCCGGCCTCCCGGCGCGCGTCGGTCACGTGCAGCACGCCGTCGGTCGTCTCCAGCCGGCCCACCCACAGCTCGGTCGCGTCCCAGGGCATGTTCGGGTGGTCCCACGCCAGCCAGGCCAGCTGCCGGCCGTCGCGGGACACGCGCGGCGCGGCGACGAAGTCGGGTCCGGTGACCAGCACCACCGGCGCCCCGAACCCGTCGGTGGGCACCGCGACCACCTCGTTGTGCACCTGGGTGGCCACGTCGGGACCCTCGTGCCGCTCGCGCACGCACACCGTCCAGGCCCCGTCGGGGGTCACGTCGCCGTCGGCGTAGCGCCAGGCGAAGGGCGCCGGCGGTGCCGGTGTAATCGGGACGGGTTCGCCGTCGGGGTCGACCCGGTAGAGGCGCTGGTCGTCCCAGCGGGTGGCGAACAGCGTGTCGCCGTGCACCCACCAGGCCCCGCCGCCGTACTCGTGCACGGCGGTGCGGGCGTTGAACCCCGGCGGAAGTGCGTCGGCGACAGCGCCGTCGGGGGTGCGGCGCACCACCACCTCGCGGCCGGACTCGGCCGGCCGTGTCTCGCTCCACCACACCACCCCGTCGGCCGCGGCGACCGCGGTGGGAACCGAGGCGCCCGCGACGACATCGGCAGCGGAGACGATCGAGGGCCAGGCACCGGGGACGGGCGTCATGGCGAGCCACGGTAGCCCCGGCCCCGGCCGATATCCTCACGGTTCCTCAGCACTTCGACCCGCCCAGGAGACAAGCGTGATCGTGCGGATGTCCCAGCTGTTCCTGCGGACCCTGCGCGAGGACCCGGCCGACGCCGAGGTGCCCAGCCACCGGCTGCTCGTGCGGGCCGGCTACATCCGCCGGGCCGCTCCGGGGGGATACACCTGGCTGCCGCTCGGGCTGCGGGTGCTGCGCAAGGTGGAGCAGGTGGTGCGCGAGGAGATGGACGCCGCCGGCTTCCAGGAGGTGCACTTCCCGGCGCTGCTGCCGCGCGAGCCCTACGAGCGCACCGGCCGGTGGACCGACTACGGCGACGACCTGTTCAGGCTCGTCGACCGCAAGGGCGCCGACCACCTGCTCGCCCCCACCCACGAGGAGATGTTCACCCTGCTGGTCAAGGACCTGTACTCCTCGTACAAGGACCTGCCGGTGAGCCTGTACCAGATCCAGTGGAAGTTCCGGGACGAGCCACGGCCGCGGGCCGGGCTGCTGCGCGGGCGGGAGTTCCTGATGAAGGACTCCTACTCCTTCGACACCGACGACGACGGGCTGGCGGTCTCCTACCAGGCGCACCGCGACGCCTACGAGCGCTTGTTCACCCGCCTCGGCCTGGACTACGTGGTGGTGTCGGCCATGTCGGGGGCGATGGGCGGCTCGCGCAGCGAGGAGTTCCTGCTGCCGACCGAGGTCGGCGAGGACCATTACGTGCGCTGCGCCGGCTGCGACTACGCGGCCAACACCGAGGCGGTGCGCACCGCCGTCCCGGCCTCGCCTGCCGACCCGGCCGACCCGGCGTTGCCCGCGGCCCACGTCGAGGACACCCCCGCCACGCCGACCATCGACACCCTCGTCGCGCTGGCCAACGGCCGTCCCGAGCTGCGCCGCGACGACCGGGACTGGACCGCCGCCGACACCCTCAAGAACGTCGTGCTGGCGCTGCGCCACCCCGACGGCCGACGTGAGCCGGTCGTCATCGGGGTGCCCGGCGACCGCGAGGTCGACCTCAAGCGGGTGGCCGCCGCGCTCGCGCCGGCCGTGCCCGAGGTGTTCACCGACGAGGACTTCGCCGCCCACCCGGTGCTGGTGCGCGGCTACATCGGCCCCGCGGCGCTGGGGACGGGCTCCGCCTCGGCCATCCGCTACCTGCTCGACCCGCGGGTCGTGCCTGGCACCCGCTGGGTCACCGGCGCGAACGAGCAGGGCCGGCACGTCTTCGACCTGGTCGCCGGTCGGGACTTCACCGCCGACGGCACGGTGGAGGCCGCTGAGGTGCGCGCCGGGGACACCTGCCCGCAGTGCGGCGGCAGCCTCGAGATCGCCCGCGGGCTGGAGATCGGCCACATCTTCGCCCTGGGGCGCAAGTACGCCGCCGCCCTCGACCTCACCGTGCAGGACGAGGTGGGCAACCAGGTGGTGGTGACGATGGGCTCCTACGGCGTCGGCGTCTCCCGGCTCGTGGCGGCCATCGCCGAGCAGACCCACGACGACCTCGGGCTGTGCTGGCCCCGTCAGGTCGCCCCGTTCGACGTGCACGTGGTGGTAGCGGGCAAGGACGCCGAGGTGACCGCTGCCGCCCGCACGCTGGCCGAGGGCCTGGCCGCCACCGGCGTCGACGTGCTGCTGGACGACCGGCCCGGCTCGGCCGGGGTGAAGTTCGCCGACGCCGAGCTGGTGGGCCTGCCGAGCGTGGTCGTGGTCGGCCGGGGTGTGCGCGACGGGGTCGTCGAGGTGCGCGACCGCGGCAGCGGGCAGCGCCGGGACGTCGCGCTGACTGAGGCGGTGGCGACCCTGAGCGCCCTGGTCCTGGGCAGGCCGGCGACTGACTAGCCTGGGCGGGTGCAGGCCGGACCGACGACGCAGGCGTTGGCCCAGCGTCTGGCTCCTGTCGTCGGGTCCGCCGGCTACGACCTGGAGGACCTGGTCGTCACCTCCGCCGGTCGACGCACGCTGGTTCGGCTGCTGGTCGACAAGGACGGCGGCGTCACCCTCGACGAGTGCGCCGAGCTCTCCCGGTCGGTCTCGGCCGTCCTCGACGTCGACGACGCCGTCCTCGGCTCCGCTCCGTACACCCTCGAGGTGAGCTCGCCGGGGGTGTCCAGGCCGTTGACGCTGCCGCGGCACTGGCGGCGCAACGTCGGTCGGCTCGTCCGCGTGGTGCGCGCCGACGGCGCCGCCGTGCTCGGCCGCCTCACCGGCTCGGACGAGACGAGCGCCAGCCTTCGGCTGGAGGACGGAACCGACCTCGTGCTCCCGTTCGACGGCGTGCGCAAGGCCGTCGTGCAGGTCGAGCTCGCTGGCAGCCCGGCGGAGGACTGAGCCGGCATGGACATCGACCTGAGGCTGCTGCGGGCCATCGAGACCGAGAAGGGCGTGCCCTTCGCCACTCTCGTGGACGCCATCGAGGAGGCACTGCTCGCCGCGTACCACCGCACCCCCGGTGCGCGGCCGTCGGCGCGGGTGGCGCTGGACCGCAAGACCGGCCACGTGACCGTGTGGGCGCGCGAGCCGAGCGAGGACGGCCCCTCGCGCGAGTTCGACGACACCCCGGAGGGCTTCGACCGGGTCGCGGCCATGACCGCCCGGCACGCGATCTTCCAGCGGCTCCGTCAGGCCGAGGAGGAGCAGACCTACGGGGAGTTCCTGACCCTGGAGGGGGAGATCGCCTCGGGGGTGGTGCAGCAGGGCACCGAGCCGCGCACGGTGCTGGTCAAGATCGGTGAGGTGGAGGCAGCCCTGCCCGGCGCCGAGCAGGTGCCGGGGGAGATCTACCGGCACGGCACCCGGCTGCGTTGCTTCGTGCTGCAGGTACGCAAGGGGGCTCGTGGCCCGGTCGTGACCGTCTCGCGCAGCCACCCGGGTCTGGTCAAGAAGCTCTTCGCGCTCGAGGCCCCCGAGGTCGCCGACGGCACGGTCGAGATCGCCGCGATCGCCCGCGAGGCAGGGCACCGCACCAAGATCGCGGTCAGGTCGACGCGGCCAGGGGTCAACGCGAAGGGCGCCTGCATCGGGCCGATGGGGTCGCGGGTCCGGGCGGTCATGGCCGAGCTGAACGGGGAGAAGATCGACATCGTCGACTGGTCGGACGACCCGGCGCAGCTCGTCGCGCACGCGCTGTCGCCGGCGCGGGCGACCACTGTCGAGGTGGTCGACCCGCAGCTGCGCGCCGCCCGGGTGTTCGTCCCGGCCGACCAGCTCTCGCTCGCCATCGGCAAGGAGGGGCAGAACGCCCGGCTGGCCGCTCGGCTGACCGGCTGGCGGATCGACATCCGGGCCGACGACAGCGCGGCGCCGCCCACGCAGGCGAGCCCGGCGCCGGCGGCGGGGTAGACTCCCGATGGGATCCCGACCGGAACGGGGGTCGGCGCACGTGCGAACGTGTGTCGGCTGCCGAGCTCGGGCGGACCGTTCCCACCTGATCCGAGTGGTGGCAGGGAGCGGGCACCCCACGGTGCTCGTCCCCGACCCACGCGGGCGACTCCCGGGTCGCGGTGCGAACCTGCACCCCGACCTGAAGTGCCTGGACCTGGCGGAGCGCAGACGTGCCTTCGGGCGCGCCCTGCGTCTGGACGGGCCGGTGGACCTCACCGAGGTCCGCAGGTACCTGGAGGAGATCGCGCCCGGGCCCGCCGCGACGGTGACGGACGAGACGACGAGGAGCACGACATGACGACCGAGAGCGCGCGATGAGCACGCTGCGATGAGCAGGCACACCGGCTGACGGCTCGGGGGACATCCCGGGCCGAGAAGGAGAGCAGTGGCAAAGGTCCGGGTCCACGAGCTGGCCAAGGAGTTCGGGGTCGACAGCAAGGTCGTCCTCACCAAGCTGAGCGAGATCGGCGAGTACGTCCGGTCCGCCTCCTCCACCGTCGAGCCGCCCGTGGTGGCGCGGCTGCGCAAGGAGTTCAAGGAGGCCGCACCGGCTACCGGTGCCGCCGCAGCACCGGCACCCGCGGCGCCGGCCGCGAAGCCGCCCGCCCGGGCGCGCGCGCCCAAGGCGCCCAGCGCACCCGAGCCGGCGGCGGCTGCTGCCGCCCCGCCGGTGGTCCCGGCCGCGGCGTCGGCGCC
>Ga0209594_1000490_pt1 | contig 23732 bp, 19 predicted proteins | sample AshMeaCrysSpring_FD_184126 | JGI IMG/M metagenome (GOLD analysis project Ga0209594, IMG submission 184126) | Groundwater microbial communities from Big Spring, Nevada to study Microbial Dark Matter (Phase II) - Ash Meadows Crystal Spring... | ecosystem: Environmental > Aquatic > Deep subsurface... | reverse complement strand
AAATCTCGTCCCGTGGTGAGATAAGTAAACAGATAATTTTTGACTAAATATTCGTTATTTTCATCCATCAACGCCGCAAACGGAATCAAATTGAGTTGACCATCGGGAGAGATTAAAACATGGGTTTCATTCCCTAACTTTTCCCGTATCGGTTGCATTACTATTTCGTCTAATTCACGCGCTGAATTTTCTACATTCGCTCGTTTTTCCCCTAAATCTCGGCGAAATTCATTTACTTTTTGATCGATGGGTTCGGTTTCTCCTAAATCCACCCAGTTTATACTATTCGGAGAAATGATGTAAGCTGCATAATGAGGTTTACCAACACCTTCTCCTGTTTTAGCTTTTACATCAAGAGGATAGTACTGAATAATCTCAACTAAAGCTCCATCTTGTGGAATTAACTGTTGTAATTTTTCAATGGTGACAGGTTCAGTTTCTACTCGAAATTCAGCACTGCGTTGAGCCAATTGTGCTTCTAACTGTTCTGCTTGCGCTGTTAAATTCTCTGTTAGTTGACGATATTGTTCTGGCGGTAAATCTTCAGGAGGATTGTAAAGTAAATTACTCCGTTGTGATTGAACAGCATTTAATTCATCCAGCAATTGTTGATTTTCTGGGGTGATATTTGCTCGAATTAGTTGTAATTCATTGGTCACAGTATCTAAGATTCGAGCTTTGCGACGCAGAATAGTTGTTAAGGCTAAACGGGCGGCTTCTGAGTTATTTGATGCATCCTGAAGATGGAGAGAAATAGCTTGATAAGTTGTACTCAAAAGCGTGTTCATTGAGTCTTGTTTCTGACGTTCAGAACCCGTTGCGAGGAGAACATTCAGGTTTTGTTCTTGCACTTCTAGTCCCTGACTTAGAAAGTTAATCGCTTGAGTTATATTGCCTTGAGCCTGATAGAGTCCTGCTAAATTGTTGAGGCTAAGTGCAACATGGGGATGGTCTGCTCCTAAGGCTTTTTTACGGATAACTAAGGAACGTTGGTAAAGAGGTTCAGCTTCGCTGTAGCGCTCTTGAGAGTTGTAGAGTCCTGCTAAATTATTAAGGCTATTGGCAACATCAGTATGCTCATTTCCTAAGGCTTTTTCTCGGATCGTTAAGGAACGCTGGTAGAGAGATTCAGCTTTTGTATAATCCTCTTGAGAATGGTATAGTCCTGCCAAATTACTAAGGCTGGCTGCGAAAAGAGGGTGTTCACTTCCTAAGGTTTCTTCAAAGATAGCTATGGCAGTTTGGTAAAGAAATTCAGCTTCTCCGTAGTCTCCTAGAGAAGTATAAAGTCTTGCCACATTATTGAGAGTACTAGCGATGAGAGGATGTGCAGTTCCTAAAACTTTTTTATTGATACCTAAAGAACGTTGGTAGAGAGGTTCAGCTTCACTATAGCGTCCTTGGTGTTGATAAAGTTCTGCCAAATTGTTGAGAGTACTGGCGACAAGATGATGTTCAGTTCCTACGGTTTTCTCCAAAATAGTGAGAACACGTTGGTAGATGGGTTCGGCTTCATCGTAACGTCCCTGTAATAAATATAGGCTTGCTAAACCATTGAGGCTGAATACAACATCAGGATGTTCAGTTCCGAAAGCCTTTTCTGAGATAGCTAAAGAACGTTGGTAGAGAGGTTCAGCTTCTGTGTAACGTCCCTGCAACAGATAGAGATTTGCCAAGTTGTCAAGGCTAAGTGCAACGTCAGGATGTTCAGTTCCCAATGCTTCCTCAAAAATAGCTAGAGCAGTTTGATAGAGAGGTTCAGCTTCACTATATCGTCCTTGATCTGAGTAGAGTAACGCCAAGTTGTTAAGGCTAAGTGCAACGCCAGGATGTTCTGCTCCCAAAATTTTCTCTGAAATTTTTAAAGAACGTTTATAAAGAGGTTCAGCTCTACTATAGCGTCCTTGGTTTCGATAAAGTTCTGCCAAATTATTTAGGCTAGTGGCAACATCAAGATGATTTTCTCCTAGAATTCTTTCCCGTATTTCTAAAGCGCGTTCAGTTAGAAGAATTGCTTCGGTATATCTTGTCTGCTGGTAGAGCTGATGTGCCTGTTGAGTTAGGCGCTGTGCTTCTTCAAGTTCAGGAGACTGAGGGGTTGAAGATGTTGTTTTATTATCATTTTGTCCAGCTTCCTGTACTTTTTTAAAGAGATTTGCTGCTTGCTCAAATGCAGCTTTTGCTTCTTCAGTCTGACCTGCTTGGGCTAGTTTAGCTCCTTTGAGGTAATATTCTAGGCCTTGAACAAGGGAGTGTTCAGAACCCAATGCTCTTCTCCAGACAGGAAGTGCTTGTTCCAACAGAGTGACTGCTTCTTCAAAATTTCCTGCGCGAATTTGTTTTGCTGCTTGAAGCATCTGCTGTTTTGCCTCTTCCAACTCATCCGACTGTTGAGCCAACAAAACTTGATTTGTTGAATATTCCTCAGCCATCATTGTTACAGGCACAGCAAACAACAGACTCATCGCACCAAAGCCAGCAGCCAGCCATTTCAGCCCGGTTTGAGTTGGGGTAAACATCAGCAATTTCCTCAGATTTTGTGTTCTAACTCATACTTACTCTGAGGGATGTTCAAGGTATGCAGTCGCTGGGTTAATCATCAAAACCCATAAGCACCCTGAACTTTATTATCGTCATCACCGTAACATCCCCCTTTTGCACCATCTTAACGACTATTTTTATGGAATGTCCAATGGTGACGGAGGGTTAGAGAGGCCGTCTGACGTTGGGTTGAACCCAGTCAGGATAAAATTTCGTTGAGCCTTTCCCCAATAACATCACCAAAAATTGCATAGGTCAAAAACGGCACAAGACTATTTAAAGGAAATGACCGACGTTCAATGATTTGATGAGGTTTTTATGAAAAGAATGAGGAAGTTTCTGTCGTTGTTGTCTCTTGCCGCTTTACCCTTAATTGGGTTAGGATTACCACCCGTTACAGAAGTTGCTGCTCAATCTCAAAGCCTGTGTAATCGTTCACAATTCTTTGGTCGGATATTGTACAACATTGCTTTTCCCATGGCGACTTATGAAAAGGCAAGCTGTAAAATTCTGGAGCATCGCAATAACGGTAATATCGTTTACAATTTCCAAGTCATCGGTAAAGGAATATGGTTTCAAGCGCCACTGTGGACAGAAGTTGTCCTGTTAACCAATTCCTCCGGACAACTAATTGATTTTGCTTGGGGACGGCATAATTCAGAATTTTGGCCCCCCGGTTCAACCTATAAAGCGGCGATAGAAGTCATGAAAGATGCGTTAAAGCAACCTGCTAGCAATTCTACAAAGGTCGGTGCAATTTGTCTCAAAAATCCTACAAATGAGAAATTACATTACAGTTATCGATGGGGTGAGGGTGAATGGTTTACTGATTCGATAGAAGCAAAACAGTCAATGAGTCATTGGTGGACTTATGCACCAGGAAGTCAAACTTCACCTAACTTTCAAATCCAATTTGATGATAGTTTTTCAGAGGGTTATACTGCGGTAACTTACAACTTAGAACGATACAGTACGACTGAGCCAGTTCAATGTAATCAGTCTCGAAAATACTACTTTTCGATAGTCGATAACCAAGTCCGACTCTACAGTGAGGACTAGGAAGTTCGTTTAGGGCAGACAAAGGTTAGGGTTAATCAGTTAATCCTAGCCTATTTATATCTCGGAAGGATTTTGGGCTACTAAGTCTCTGTTGTACTAAAACAGGTTCTGATAAAATCTTGTCAGATAGAAACTACGCGATCGCTAAATAAAATAATCGTACAATTGAACGTCAGAATTAGCATGGATAAGTTAGAACAGTATCGGCAAATTATTCAAACGGTTATTCAGCGTCACGCTGAATATACTCCTAGTCATGGAGAACTTAAAACCTTACCTTTATGCGATACAATTAATGACAATTATTTATTAATGGATTTGGGTTGGGATCGTACAGGTCGAGTTCATGCCGTTGTGTTTCATCTGCGAATTTATAATAATAAAATTTGGGTCGAATGGGATGGAACAGAGGAAGGAGTTACTCAAGAACTCTTAGATTTAGGTGTATCAAAAGAGGATATTGTCTTAGGATTTTATCGCCCAGAACATCGGAAGTTAACAGGGTTTGCACTGGCTTAATTTTTTCTGTATGACTTGAAATTTTATAGTAAAATCACAAAAATGGATTGATAATTTCAACGGTGTTTTCTATTTGTTGACCATGTTGTAAGTAGGTGGGCTTAAATAAGTGCAAAATAGAAACCAAAGTCCAAAATGCTGTAATACTTTCCAGACAGGGCTTTTGACTATTTTTTCGGATTTTTGTTTTTAACGTTTAATTAGGGCTACCTACTTAGATCTTCTGAATAAACTTGAGAGCAATTTGTAATTAGGGCAGTTGCCAGAATCAAGCTATCCCAATAAGAGTATTTATATCTTGTATGAATTTCAAGGGCTTTCAAAACCTTTGAGGTATCAATTTCTACTACTGGAAGATTGGTAGTCATCTCTGTGATAATCTCTTTAGCCTCATCTAAGTTAACTAATTTTTTACGAACTAGAACATTGAAAATTTCACCTAAAACTTGAGTGCTGCTAATAATCATTTTTGATGGATCGGCGATCAAATCCCGAATTTTTATAAATTTTTCATTTGGTTCTTTTGCATACAGATAAATCCAAATAGATGATACCAATATCTCAAGTGATTCATAGTGATCCTGATATTCTCGGCGGCACTCCTGTTTTCGTTGGAACTCGTGTTCCCATCAAAACCTTATTGGATTACCTAAAAGCGGGAGACTCACTTGATGAATTTCTAGATCATTTCCCAAGTGTTAATCATACACAAGCCATTGCACTGATTGAACTGGCACAAGAAATGTTAACTACCCATGCGAATTTTGCTAGATGAGTTAACTGTTATGGACAGAGATTGATGTCCAGAAAAGACAATTTCTACTTCTGACTTCTGACTTCTGCCTTCTGACTTGTAATTATCCACCGTAATTCCAACCGGTACTGGCTAAGTTGAGAATTTCCCCTTCGCGATGAACTCCCGCAGCAATGACTTCTCCCACAAATACGGTATGATCTCCCTGTTCAACTGTTCCCACCACTTGACACTCGACATAACCAAGGGAATCAGAAATAATTGGACAACCGGTTTCTCCCAGATAAAACTCTACATCCTCAAACTTATTACCGACACGCCGTTGAGGTTTAAAAAATTTCTGCGCCATTTCTTTTTGTCCCAATTCCAGGAAACTGAGGGTAAAGACTTGGCTATTTTGAATCATTTCATGGGATTTAGAATCATTTTTCACACAATTTACCACCAGGGGGGGTTGAAAGGAGGCTTGCATTACCCAACTGGCAGTAAAGCCATTCACCTCTTCTCCATCTTTCACGCCACAAATATAGAGTGCATGGGGAATTTTGCGTAAAATCGTCTTTTTAGCTTGTTCATCTAATGGCATGAATAGAGTTCTCCTAAAATCTTCTAACGTTTACTGTAGCAATTATTGGGGAATCCTAGTCACCTACTGGGGTTAGATATTATCCTCAGTGGGTGGAAGAGTAATCGACTGAGTGGTTTCGACCCATTCAACAATCCCATCGGCTAAAGTGGCGGCGAGTTTTTGTTGTTCTTGGGGATTAACAATCCATTCAAATTCTTCAGGATTAATCATAAATCCCAGTTCTAACAAAATGGAAGGGGCAACCGCTGGCCGAGTCAGGGCTAAATTATTCCAAAAGACCCCATAAGAGGGACGATTGAGTTGTTTGACTAAATAGTGATGTAAAAACACCGCTAAACTATGGGCTTGAGGATGATACCAAAACACTCCCACGCCTTTAGTATTGAGGGCATCTCCAGCATCGGGTAAAGCATTATAATGAATCGAAAGGGATAAATCGGGTTTCTGTTCTTCAATCATTTTTACCCGATCTTGAGGATATAAATCTTCTTCGGCTTTACGGGTCATAAATACCCTTGCACCCCGTTTAATTAACTCTTTTTGTAATAAGTAAGATACGGTTAAATTAACATCTTTTTCCGGATAACCGGTCGGCCCTTTTGCCCCTAAATCATTCTCACTGCCATGTCCGGGATCGATCAAAATAGACATCCCCGATAAGGGTTTGGGAGACAATCGATCTGCAAAGAAACGAGATTGAAAGGATTGACCGACTTGGGGGGGATGTTTTAAAGATAAGACTAAAGTGGTGTCTTCATATCTCAATTGATATCCCCATTGTTGGGGGGATTTAAAGTGAAAGGTATATTCAACCCCTTGAGATTCTTGTCCTAATGCCGACACCAAAGGTTGCCAGTCCATTCGTTCCACTAAAGGGTCATCATCAAAGCGAATCGTATCCGTTTGAGCAATGGTATTATAAAGGGTTAAAGTTAGGCTGCGAGCCTCTTGTTGAACGCTGACTGGAACCGGAACTTGTAGGGGAAAATAAACCTCTGTCCAGCCATCTACTTGCCGCGCACTGGCACTACGAATCAACGATTGAGGGGGAATTGAACTGGTAAAAATTCGCGTTTCTTCTGCTTTGATCCAACCGCCATAATCTAAGCGAATATAGTCGCCTTCTCGACCAATAATCTGAGCGCGAGTTCCTTTCGGTAATGGGGTTAAACGGGAATAGGTTGTACTCGGGCCTGTGCGGGCTACTCCTTGTTCTGCTGTCACTTCAGCAATTTCAAATTGAGTGGGAGACAGTATAGAAACCTGACCCTTTGCCTTTTCTGTAACGGTTTTTCCCCCTAAGGTTAATTGATACTGCGGCTGACCTAAATTCAGTTGAGATTGACCCAACGGAACGGGGATTTCTTTCCCTAAAGTTGCACAGCCTTGGTAAGTGCTAATGGTTGCAGCAATGGGTTGATTACTAGCGGTTAAAACCGCTTTATTATCAGGCAGTTCAATCCCTGAAGATTGAGGCACTAAGGGAATCATTTCACCCGCCAATTGAACGGATACATCTGCTTTTGGCGAGGCGATCGCACTAAAACAAACTTGTTCTCCTGGACGCTTGGCAATATCCACCATCGGTTGCAGGGAGTCCGCAACAAATGCGACCCCTTCAGGTAATTGCGGCGTGGGAGATAACCGAGTAATATTAAGGATAATTTCTTGGTCTTTGTAGCGGAGGACAAAGGGATTTTCCCCCACTTGTAACGGGAAGGAGGGGGCAAAATGACCAGCCGGGGAACGATCAATGACCTTGCCATTGACTTGCACCTCTGCCTCAGGGCTAGCGGTTCCAATCAAGAAAATTTGAGCTGCTGCTGTTTGATGATTGGGGGGAGGATAAGCCACATACAAATCCTGACTTGCCCAAACGGGAGACACCATTAGATTTCCTACAGATGTGAAAACAAGAGTGGATAAAATGTGTTGTTTCATACAGTCCTGGTAAACCTTGTCTGATTTTAGCAGGAAAGAGTTACATCAGATTACAAAGTAGAGTAAAATCAAGAGATAAATTGATGGATTCCTGTGTTTAAATTGGTGTCCCCACGATTGATTATACGGCGAAAGCCCCCTTTGCTTAACGGTTCTCTGCTTACGAATATATGCGAGTTATTCATCCAGAATCCAAGTTAATGATTCTCTGGGAATCCCTGATTGTGATTGTGACCCTCTACAATTATATTATCATTCCATTTCGGGTCGCTTTTCAAGTCGGAACTCGCGAGGAATGGTTAATTTTTGATCTGATTGCCGATGGGATTTTGATAGGGGATATTCTATTGCGATTTAATATTGGTTTTATTGATCAGGGAGAATTGGTTGAGGATAAAAAACAAATTCAAAAGCATTATCGTTCAACGGAGTTAACTTTAGACCTAATTGCCAGTTTTCCGGCTGATTTAATTGTCCGTTTATTTTTAAATGGTTCAGCAACAACGCTGATTAGTTTTTTACGATTTCCTCGACTCCTCAGAGGCATTCACTGTTTTGAAATTTTTAAACGTTGGGAAAACAATGTCAATGTTAATTCCGCTGTGATTCGGATGATTCAACTGATTATGATGATCTTTTTAATTGATCATTGGGTTGCCTGTCTGTGGTTTTTTATTGGGGATGCAGCAAGGTTTGCTGGGGAATCTTGGTTAACCACAGCCTCCCTTGATTTTGCCCCGCCAATTACACAATATATGAGTTCTTTATATTGGTCAATTACTACCTTAACCACGGTTGGATATGGAGATATTACACCGACGACTGATTTAGAAATTGCCTTTACCTTAACTGTGATGTTTTTAGGGGTATCAATGTATGCTTTTATTATCGGGAATGTGACTTCTTTAATTGCGAATTTTGATGCCAATAAATCCCACTTTCGTGAAAAACTGACTCAAATTCAATCCTATATGCGTGCTCGTCAAATTCCCTATCCTCTCCAACAGCAAGTCCGAGATTATTATCAATATATGTGGGAATATAATCGAGATATTTCATTAGATCTAAGTTTTTTGGATGAGCTTCCTCATTCTTTGAAAACACAAATGTATCTTTATCTCTATCGAGAACTGTTAAGTAAAGTTCCTTTATTTCAAGATGCAGATTCTGGTTTTATTGAAGACTTAATTGTTAAGCTAAAACCGAGAATATTACCCCCTAACGATTATATTATTAGGGAAGAACAAATTGGTCAAGAAATGTATTTTATTAAACGAGGAGAAGTGGAAGCTTTTTCTGAGAAAACAGGACGAGTTTACCGTCAGATGTCTGCGGGATCTTTTTTTGGTGAAATTGCCTTAATTTACTCCAGTCGCAGAACGGCTTCTGTTAAAACCTTGACTTATTGTGAATTATTTGTTTTATACAAAGATGACTTTGAACAAGTCTTAAATAATTATCCTCAATTTTCTGAACGAGTTAAAAAAATTGCCGAAGAACGCTATCAGATTAAATAAGCTATTGGGCTGCTTAATAATCTGTTGTAGTATTAGATCTGGTCTAACAGTCACTTTATCTCATCCCTTGAATTTCTTCAATTTGCGGTGGTTTTCCGTTAATATCAAATCGATTTAATACATAGATCAGACCCGCTGCTAATAAACTCCCCACTAACACACCCGTCACAATTAAAAAGATGAAAGATTTTTGCATCACTTTCACCGTTTCAGGATCATAAGGTTTGTTGTGAACGTCTTCAATTTCGTTGGGTTCTGAATTAAATTGAGGTTTCAAAGGATCAAGCTGTTCTGTAGAACGATAGCCATTTAAGGGATTGGATTGATCGTCAGAAAATAAGCTCATATTACGGTTGAGTTATCAAAGATACAGCATGAGTAATAATCTAGCTTATTATGATAGCATTTCTACTCTGTGCATGACAAAATAGAGCAATAATTTGCTGGGGGTCAGCTTCTTGTCACAGTTTGTGAACTGTCCGGGCTGCTGTTTATTGAGGGGTTTCAGTTTCTTTGTTAATTGCGAGAAACACCAAGGGGGTAAGCACTCCAAAAGTTGTGAAATAGAGTCCCAAAGAAATTAAACTTTCACGAGTCATATTCAAATGCAGATTTTGAGTCAAAGAAAACTGAATATGGGAGTCAGTTTTATCTAATAATTCTAAAGTAAGAATTAAGCTCATTACAATAATCAGTCGTTGAATAAAAATCGTTTTTCTAGAGGTTTGTTCTTTCATATCACTCTTCACCACGGTGACAAATATCTACTTTAAAATAGGGTTGTATATACAATAATAGATATTCTTTGATCGGTCGTCTTCAAATCTCTGTAAAGTTTAGTCGTCTTTTTTTAAAGATTTTGTAGACTTCAAAAGATTTTCAACACAGTTTCACTGTTTGATGCTGAAGCACAACTTCAACCCTTAGATATATTAATTAATATAAATTAATATAAAAGGGGATTGACAGTAGAGATGTGATGCTCTCTCAGTTTTGAAGCAGTTTAAATCGGTTTCTGTTTTCTAATGCTGACTCATCAGTTAATACCCTGAATTTGTAAAGCTCTCTGACCCATTCAGTAACTGATCTTAAAGTTGATGATCGTGCTTTGGCTCAATTTTAGCACCTTCAAAGGCAATTGAACAGTCTTTTTGATAAAATCTGTTTGCCGACCTTTGAAGATTCAAGTGGTTTTAAACCGGAGAAAATAGATTCATGACCGACGAATTGATTCAGACTGCTTTTCTGCTTGAAGTGTTTCTAAAATCTGATAAAAATCTTGAGCAAATTGTTTTGAATTCCATAAAGGTGCTAAGTTGTTTTTGTCTTTCGACTGCATTAATTGCTGTTGAATTGAGCGTCGCAATTCTTGATTTTTTCCAAGCTGAATTCCCCAATGGATGTATTCTTCCCAAGAGTCAGCAATTCCCGCCTCAACGTTGACACCTTGTAAAAAAGAATATCCCATGCGAGAGAGAAATTGTTCTCCTTTGCGAGTCACAACTGGAATATTAAACCAGAGTGCTTCTAGGGTATGGGTTCCCCCATTATAGGGATAAGAATCTAACAGAACATCCGCTATGGCATAAATTTTTCGGTGTTCTTCTTCAGAAGGAAATCGCCCAATAAACTTCACCCGATGGGGACTGACTCCTAGGGTTTGACACATTTGCCAATAAGCCGCTTGAAAGACATCCGGATCTCCCATCCCTTTATGAATTAAAATACTATCGGGAACAGCTTTAAGAATCTCAACTTGTGCTTTAACTAACTCTAAATTAAATTTTCGTCCCGGTGCAACACAGAGATAAATCACTTGTTCAGCATTAATTCGATAGGCTTTTCTGAGGTTAATGGCTTCAACCGTAACTTGCTTAAATCCAGATAACGCCACAAAAGAATGTGGCATTTTCAATAACTTTTCTGTATAAAATGCTTCACTTTCCACAGGCGATGCATAGTGATCCGATAAAAAGTAATGTTCTGATGAAATTTGGGGCGCATCAAATCCCAACCACGAAATACAAATGGGAGCAGGTTTATGAGCCAAAATTTCCGCATGATTGGGAACTGTTAAAGAATCTAAGTCTAATAAAATATCGATTTGATCTTGCTGTATGGCTTGCACAATCTCTGTTACAGCCGGGAGTCCATCCGGATAGCTTTGAGGCGTATAGACTTTATGAGCTACTTTTTCAAATAACTCAGTACGATCATCTAGCCTAGGTTTTTCAGTAAAATATAAGTTGATTTCTACAGAAAGTTTGGCTAATTCTTGAAGAATATCTAAGCTACACCAGCCGACAGAATGACGATTAAAATGACTGGAAATAATCCCAATTTTTAAAGGAGATTTTGATAACGTTTTCAAAGACAGCGGAGATTCCTTAGTTTGAGGTTGAATCACCTTGTGAAGATATGACTCAACAATCAGTTTCTGAAGTTGAGAATTTTTTGAGGGATGATCTATTAAATAGGGTTGAATAAACAGTAAGTTGGTATATAAAGATTTTAACTCTAACTCTGAAGCCGTTTGAATTAAATTTGGCAGTTGAGATTCTAATCTCAGAAACTCATCCAATGCAACCTGATACAATCCAGAAAAATGATGAATACTAATAAAATAAATAGCCGTCATAATGGGATCTTTTTCCCCACAACGGTGACGATATTCGCTCACCGCTTGACGAGCAGACTTTAAGCTCAGGGTATCCCGATAAATAGCACAGATATTTTGATGGGCGGGAATTAAATCCGGTTGAATGTCTAACGCTTTTTTGAAATAATCGACCGCTTGTTTAACATCTCCCTGATGACGCTCTATAATTCCCAATTGACAGTAAGCTTCAGCAAAATTGGGATCAAGATGAACCGCCTGTTGATAAACAGCAATCGCCTCTTTTAACTGACCCTGACTGGCGAGTTGTTTTCCTTGATCAAAAAGTTGATGAGCCTCTCCCCTAGGTTGCTGTAATTCAACTGCTTTTTGTTGGGCTAAATTGGCTTGTTGTACATTTCCTTGTTGACGAAAGACTTGTGCTAAATTCCAATAAGCCGCTGCAAAATCCGGCTTTAAACGAATCCCTTGCTGATAGGCAGAAATGGCTGGCTCAAGATGCCCTTGTTTATAATACATACTGCCCAAATTGACATGAGCTTGCGGTAAATTAGAATTAAGTTCCAACGCCTTTAAATAAGAGCGAATTGCCGCTTCAATTTGATTCTGGGCTTGTTGGACATTTCCCATGGTCACGTAGGCTGGTGCCCAGTCCGGCTGTTGTTGAATGGCTTGATGACAGGCAGCGATCGCAGCGATGAAATTTCCTTGAGCATAATCGGCTTCTGCCTGTTGTATTAACTTTTCGGGAGAATCAGCTTCTTTATCCATATCCATGTATAGAACCCATTTGAGATCTTTGTAACAGGGGAACAAACACAAAACTTGTTAGTTCCGACAACAGTGTGACTTTGGAGATTTAGCGGAGGATGGGTGTTAGCCCCATAGCGCGATCGCGCTATGAGGATGGGCACGCCCAAGAAATCACTTTGACATCATATAGCGTTTCAATCCAAACCTTCGCACCGCACCTGGGACTGTCGGGACGATAAACCACACGACATCCTCCTGGTATTTCTACCTGATGTCCATAAACATTCGTATTGCCAGTCTTAACTGTAATAACGGGCTGTTGCTCTTGTTTTTTTTGATTTTGTCGAATTCTTTGTGAGTTTACATGAATGATCTTTTGAGCGGGCTTTCTGGGATTCCGCCAACGAGGAGCTGGCCCTCTTGTACCTCGTTTAATGATAGGTTTGCCATTGAAAAGGGGCATTAACCACATCTTCCCCGTCTTCTTGAAAAGTTTGGCGGGACGGAAACCGACACCGCCAACTTTCCGCTTATAAGCCCCTTCGACTCTGCCTGCAATCAGAAGAACTCTGAGGCGAGCCGTAGAGATATTTAAAATTTTTGCTGCTTCCGTTGTACCGACTATCATTGAAAAATCTGAGCTATTTGGGTATCGTAATAGTTTTGATTTAAAGTAAGCAGAGAAGTAGTTTAACCGACATTTCCCACTTGAGAATCAATTCTAATCTCAAATGAGTTCTATAAAATCCCCACACTCCACACCCTACTCTCGTTCCTCATTCTTAAGAGCATACAGCACTACATCGACAAAAAATAAGGAGTAGAGAAATTACCCTCTTCCATGTTGATGTCATGATACTTTACAATCAGCAATATCAGTGATCGTTTGTAGCACCAAACAGCAAAAAGTAAACAAGAGTAAACCAGTATGAAAAAAGACCTCACTCGTTATCGCAATATCGGCATCTTCGCCCACGTCGATGCAGGCAAAACGACGACAACCGAAAGAATCTTGAAGCTAACCGGGAAGATCCACAAAATCGGTGAGGTACACGAAGGTGCAGCAACCACAGACTTCATGGAACAGGAGCAAGAACGGGGGATTACCATTCAGTCTGCTGCCACCAGTTGTTTCTGGAAAGATCACCAACTCAACATTATTGATACCCCAGGACACGTAGACTTTACGATTGAGGTTTATCGTTCTCTCAAAGTGCTCGATGGTGGAATTGGGGTTTTCTGTGGTTCGGGTGGAGTTGAACCCCAGTCTGAAACCAACTGGCGTTATGCAAATGATTCTAAGGTTTCTCGGATTATCTACGTTAACAAACTTGACCGGACCGGAGCCGACTTTTTCCGTGTTGTTAAGCAAGTCGAAGATATTCTGGTTGCCAAACCCTTAGTGATGGTACTCCCCATCGGCATCGAAAATGACTTTATCGGCGTAGTTGATCTCCTAACCCGCAAAGCTTGGGTATGGGATGAGTCTGGAGATCCAATGAATTACAGTATTCAAGAAGTCCCCGCAGATATGGTGGATGATGTGGAAACCTGGCGGGAGAAATTGGTAGAGATTGCTGTTGAACAAGATGATGAGGTCATGGAACAATATCTCGAAGGGGAAGAAATAGATATTGATACCCTCAAGCGTTGTATCCGTAAGGGAACCAATGAATTAGCCTTTTTCCCCACTTATTGTGGTTCCTCCTTTAAAAACAAAGGGGTACAGTTAGTCTTAGATGCAGTTGTAGATTATCTTCCTAACCCCACAGATGTTAAACCCCAACCGGAAATTGATTTAGAAGGACATCCCACTGGTGGTTATGCCATGGTTGACCCCGAAAAACCCCTGCGGGCGCTGGCGTTCAAGATCATGGATGATAAGTATGGCGCATTAACATTCACTCGCATCTATTCTGGAACCCTTTCCAAAGGAGATACTGTTCTCAATACTTACACGGGTAAAACAGAACGCATTAGCCGTTTAGTGGAAATGCACGCTAATTCCCGTGAAGAAATTGAATCGGCTCAAGCCGGTGATATTGTGGCAATTGTGGGGATGAAGAATGTTCAAACTGGACATACTCTCTGTGATCCGAAAAATCCCGCCACCCTAGAACCCATGGTATTCCCAGATCCGGTAATTTCTGTTGCCGTTAGTCCAAAGACTAAAGGGGCGGTTGAGAAGATGGGCATGGCTCTCAGTAAGATGGTTCAGGAAGATCCCTCTTTCCAAGTAGAAACCGATCAAGAAAGCGGTGAAACCATCATTAAAGGAATGGGTGAACTTCACCTCGATATTAAAGTCGATATCCTTAAGCGGACTCACGGGGTTGAAGTAGAAGTAGGTAAACCCCAAGTGGCTTATCGGGAATCCATTACCAAACAACTGGCTGACAGTTATACTCATAAGAAACAGTCTGGAGGTTCTGGTCAATACGGTAAGATTGACTATATTATCGAACCGGGTGAACCGGGAAGCGGCTTCCAGTTTGAGTCTAAAGTCACAGGCGGAAATGTTCCCAGAGAATATTGGCCGGCAGTACAAAAAGGGTTTGAACAGAGTATTGATAAGGGAATGCTAGCGGGATATCCTGTTGTAGATATGAAGGTGACCCTCACAGATGGGGGGTATCACCCAGTGGACTCTTCTGCCATTGCCTTTGAAATTGCAGCAAAATCTGCTTATCGTCAGTCTTTCCCCAAAGCTGCACCCCAGTTACTCGAACCCATTATGAAGGTGGATGTATTTACCCCAGATGATCATGTTGGGGATGTGATTGGGGATCTCAACCGTCGTCGCGGTATGATTAAATCTCAGGATTCTAACCCCATGGGCGCTCGCATTAAGGCCGATGTTCCCTTAAGTGAAATGTTTGGTTACATTGGTGATCTGCGAACCATGACATCCGGTCGCGGTCAGTTCTCTATGGAGTTCTCTCATTATGCTCCTTGTCCCACCAACGTGGCAGAAGAGGTGATTAAAGAGGCAAAAGAACGAGCAGAAGCGAAGTAGGAGAGTAAGGGGTACGGCTCAACCGTACCCTATATTGCGTTTTGTAAAGATTCTTAAAAATTGCTGGCGATCGCCTGTATGATTGACACTTGATTCTCAACCTAAGTGATTGATTAAAATTGGGTATATTCGGGAGGAAAAATGGACTTTATCACCAACCTTTTTAGTAGCATTAACTTTGAACTGATTGCACAGCTTTTAATGCTGTCTTTAATTGTGATTGCAGGCCCTGTCGTAATTGTATTGTTGGCATTTCAGGGCGGCGATTTGTAATCCATTAAGACTCACTATGGGGGAGAGGTGGCTGCAAGGGTTTCCTGTCACCAAACCCCCAACAGAGCGGAAGTTAGAAGTCAGAAGTCAGAAGTCAGAAAAGCCAACTTAATTCCTGTTGCCTGCTTGCCCTGAGCCTGTCGAAGGGTTGCCCGTTGCCTGTTCCCTACCCTCGCCAAGCGCACTTTTTCAGCAAGCCCTATGTAGTCATGTTAGTCTTGAATATATTCTTCTCCACTTAAAAGGGCGATTTCAGCCCTCACAAATTCTCGCCCTAAATACAGGGCATGATCAAAACAGCTTAACGGACAAGGATCGGCTTCTTCCGTAATTTTGACCCCTAATTCTTTAGCGGTTCTGCCTTTATAAATTGCTGTTGGTGTTCGCTTCAAAGGTTTATTACAGGGAAAGGGTTCCCCCGTTTCAGGATCAACCGCTAGCCCTTGATCATTAATATTGTTGGTGTAATGCTCAGCACAGATTAACCCAGCTTCTCGATCCACATAAATTATAAAATAACCTGCCGGATCAAGATGAATAAAGCGTTGAGAAAGCTGCTCATCAATAGCTTGTAAAGCTGCAGTTGTCGGTCGTTGTGCAGTAGATTGGATAGACACAGTATCAATCATTTATAGCGTTTAATTGAAAATTAGAGCAATAGGATTTTGCTCGCTCAGCTTGAAATACCATGAGTTGAACTGTCAACTTGTGGCCTGGGTTACGCTGACTTGCTCTAACATAGAATTACAATAGCGGCTCAGAGGCAATCCTTTAATCAATTTTAACCTTTTCTTCATTCCTAAGGCATGGACATTAATTGTAATAAACCCAGTCCTAAGTCCTCTGGAGACAGCGATCGCACTTCCAACAAGGCCATCATATCCTTAAATCCCGGTTGACCTTTAGACGCACCCGTTGCCCCCATGGCAATAATTAAACCACACCACCCCTTGGTCTTTTTACATCGCTGTTCCCACTTTTGTTTCGCTTGTTGATGTACCGGATCATCTTCCAGAAACTCTCCCAACAGATGTAAATCCCCATCGTAGGTTTGCAGAATCCCTAAATCATATTGATAACCCTCTATCGGATCTTCACCCGGATTAAAACAGATCCCAGTGAGTCCGCCAGCGGCTTTTAAACTCTGAATTAGGGTTTTCGCTTTGGGTTTGGTGGTTTGCAGCAGGATAATGGGTAAACCATCCCCCTGTTGCGGAATCTTCCCCGTTGCCGCTTGATGAAACTGGGTGTGGTGTCGCAAATATTCTGCGGTTTCCCAAGGCACCATCCCTAAGCTGAGAAAGGTTTTTGGCGGAACCAAATCATCCCGTAAAATCGGAACTTCCACTTCTAGTTCCTCTTCCCCCTCTATTTCTGCTTCACTCACCATCTCGTAGAGTTCCAATGCTAATTCAGGTAGGGTTGAAACCTGCACGGAAATCAGTTGTTTATCCAGATTCTCGGCAGGAGAAGCAATCCGATATTTCCGCGTTATTTTAGGAAATTGATCCTGTTGGAGTTGGGAACGAGAACCGCGTAAAAATCGATGTAAGGCTTCTAAAGCCAGGAAAACCACGGCTGCTTCTTCTTCGTAAAGCACTGAACGTAAACCTTCGAGGGGATGCAAGTTGCCAAAACTGGGTTGAATCTCAGAAAGGGGTAAAGTTTGTAGATCGACCTCATCATCCTCATCATCCCAACTATCCTCGCTGCGACGATCAAACGTCACAAATAGACAATCTTGAGTTAAAAACGCTTCCTCTAAATTATCAGCCGGATCATGCTCAACAATTCTTTCCCGAAACTGTTTTAAAGACTCCAAAGAACGATACATTAAAACCCCATAATCCATCCCCAATTTTCCTAAGGTGGAGATATAGAGGGTTTCCACATCAAAACAGTTCAATTCAATGGCAATGATTTGATGTTCCCCTAAACGATCCCAAGGGGCTTCTTTCCAAATGTCGTAAGCTTTTTGAGTAAGGCGAGAGGTATAACGGGGGGGAAGTTGGGGCGGACGGCTCTCAGCCACTTCCTGTAAACTACGAAAAATCTCGTCAATTAGGGGTAAGTCAGGCACATACTCAATCGTAATTCCTAACTCTTGCAATGCTCCCCGCAAGAAAAATTGAATTTCTCGATCGCTGACCACGATTTTTTGAGGACGAGCCGCAATGGTTGGGCTTTGGGGATGTTCCATCGCCCGCAATAGGGTACGAACCACCGCTTCCATTCCCATATCCGTAGAAACCATGTCCATGGCTCGAACCACCCCCTGAGAACCATCCACCCAGATAATACATTCATCCCTAATTTCGAGATCTTGATCAGCTTCGAGGGGAGACTCCTCAGAAAGCAGACGGCGATCACCCTCCCACACACTTTGCATCTGGGGTAAACTTTGGAGCCGACGTAGGGTTGAGGGATTAAGACGTACCATTTATATAATATTTTTGTGTTGAACCACGCAGATGAAATTGCCCGCTCAGGGAACTGTTCAGCAGTTACACTCCAGCTTAAACTTGAGTATGACAGAATCTCTTCAGGCTTCCTGCATGGACAGCCAAGCTACCCTGTAGCATTCTGGATTGAATAACTATACTTAACATTTTAACTGGAATTCTTGCAATCCTAAGCAATCACACACAGCAATTGTGGAATTGAGATTGAGGGAAGGGGGGAAAGTTCTGAATACACGACTCCCCGCCAGCCTTACCCCAAAAAATTCGGGTCGTTGTCCGGCGACAAACAGGGAAAAAGAAAAGCAGGGTAACAATTGCTGCATTGCTTCAAAAATAATGACATCACCGTCAGTAGTCCTGACCTCAGAGTCTTGTGACTACTCCTCACGAATGAGACTTGCTGTTCCTCGATATCAATAACTGTTTCTCCATCTTTTAACGGAGTTTATATCTTGTTATTCAGACATGGATTTCCATAAATCACCTACTAGCATATATATATAAATATTCATCTTGCTCTTCTTTAATAAGTAGTTGAACATTTTTTCTATCTTTCCAGCTCTGTACTTTTACGATTTCCTTAAATTTGCCTATATCTAGAAAGCTGAAGCCTCCACCATAGACGCAAGTCTGCATAGATTTTCCTCCACTAGACACATGATCTGAGAGGTTTTCAAGTGTTCCTTTTCCATTATTGTCTAGCCAGGAGTTGATATTAATTAATGGTACTGGAGTTTTGATTTCAAAATCTTCATCTTCATCATCAATAATCTCAGCCAAGCTAAATATAAGAATAATATCAGTTATCCAACTCATAAAAAAAATTCTCTTTATTGCTTCTAATTTTCGGTTAAGACTTTCTACTTCTGACTTCATGAATAAGCAAACCCTCTTCTAGTAAGACTAACGGTTGTCATTGCTTGTATAATCAAAATAGCAGCTCCAAAAGCAGTAGCCCCAACAGTTAAATTTATAGCTGCATAAGTATTTAATCCAATTCCTGATACAAATTTTCCTTCCCGCATTTTTCTAAGTGTTGATTTTTACTTGAGCAGCAGAGTTTAATATCTTAATACTTTATTGTAACATTACTCCCAGAACATAATCGAATTGATTCACAGAATGATTGGTCGAAACATCAAAGATAAATCCATCTGATTCTGCAAAAACATCAATAATTCTAGGCATTTCTCCCGATTTATTAAAGTTGAGAATTTGATAAATGTTCTGATCTTTTTGAATTGAGGATCCCAAAGGAACACGGGATTGAATCATCCCGCCAGCAGGAGCATAATATCGTTTTAGTTGTTTTTTGGGGGTGAGTAAAACCTGATAAGATTCTGTTTCAGACAGGGGGAATCCGGGAAGATTTAACATTCCTTTTGTGGATAAATAATTTTTAATTCCTCGCACTCCTTTTTCAACCGAATTGGGATTCATGATCATCCCAGAACCGAGTTCAAGCGTCCAAGATTCAATATCAAATTTTATCGGTTTTCCCCAATCTGCTAATGCTTTTTCTAAGGCTAACCAAGGCTTGAGAAAGGCTTCATCAAAGGCATCCCCATCATAATCATTCATTAAAATTCCATGATCCAGTAAAAATGCCTTTGCACTGGATTGACGCGCCTGAAAACAATATAAATAATCAATCGCTTGATTTGTAGAACTGTGTAAGTCTATAACATAATCAGCATCTAAACATAAAGATTGCAGTTGATAACGATAAAATTCAGAATAGGGTAAACCACGTTGAGATTGAATCTCTTGTGAGATGGTGTTGAATTCTGCTAAAATCTGTTGACGGTATTTTTGTTGGATTTCTAAGGGATTTAAATCCAAGTTGGCTTTGGCAAAAGCAGCAATATCAACCGTTGTCTTTTCATAATCCCAGAAAATTCGATTCCAATCTTTACCATCATAAGTATTGTAACGTCCTGATGAAAAATGATGGGATCTTTGGGCGGTACTCAAAGGGTTACAAACGGGCACTAACCAAATTTCTCCAGACAGTTGAGTGGGATATAAATCTACTAAAAATTCAATCAGTTGCTGAATGACGGCATTGCCACTAATCTCAGCCCCGTGTAAATTAGATTGTAGATAAGCCTTTTTTCCAGGCTGCGCCCCCTTAAATTGGTAAACTTGCAGGGACAAGCGATCACCAGAGGCTAACTGTATCAGGGGAATCAAAGAAATAGTTGGTATCATGAGAAAACAATTTTCTTGAAATAATTTGAGCAACATTCAGTGTTTTGGATTGCTATAGTAAGAAAATTACTCTCTGTCATTGGTTAAAATATTGTATCCCCTGAACTTGATTCAGGTCTCACATTCACTCGTTGCTAAACGCCATAATACTTGTGTCGCACTCTGCCGAACCCACCCCTACACTCGATCTCACTACAATATTCCCCTTTAAACTGGATCGATTTCAACTCGAAGCGATCGCGGCTTTAGAAGGGGGCAAGTCTGTTGTTGTTTGCGCCCCGACTGGTTCCGGTAAAACCTTAATTGGTGAATATGCCATTCATCGGGCGTTGAGTCGAGGGCGACGGGTATTTTATACCACTCCCCTGAAAGCCCTCTCTAACCAAAAGCTACGGGACTTTAGAGAAGCGTTTGGCACAGAATTAGTGGGGCTACTCACCGGAGATTCTTCGATTAATCGAGATGCCCCTATTGTAGTGATGACAACGGAAATTTTCCGTAATATGTTATACGGTACCCCCATTGGTGAAGTGGGAACCTCTCTCGAAGGGGTTGAGGTCGTGGTATTGGATGAATGCCACTACATGAATGATCGGCAACGGGGAACCGTGTGGGAAGAGTCAATTATTTATTGTCCCCGATCCATTCAATTGGTTGCCCTCTCAGCAACCGTTGCCAATAGCGATCAACTCACAGACTGGTTATCTAATGTCCATGGCCCGACAGAACTGATTGACTCCGATCATCGGCCAGTCCCCTTATTATTCCACTTTTGCAACACTAAGGGAATGTTCCCCCTCTTAGATGACGATCGCAAAGCCATTAACCGTTTACTTAAACCGAAAAATTCTTATCAAGGGAAATATAACCCGCGTCGTCGTTATACTGACGGACAACAAGGGCGCAGTTTAGCAGGTGCCCTCAAAAGCTTAGAAAAACAGGACTTATTACCCAGCATTTATTTAATCTCCGGTCGTCGCGGTTGCGATCGCGCTGTGGTAGATTTAAAGTTAGAATCCGTTAATCTCCTCAGTCGCAAAGAAGCCGCCGCAGCCCAAGAACAGATCGACGCTTTTTTACAAGAATATCCTCGGTTTCGTCAACAAAAATCCCTAAAATCTCTCTATCGGGGTATTGCCACTTATCACGGCGACTTAGCCCCCTTATGGCGACAGTTTATCGCCTATCTCTATCAACAGAGTTTAGTTAAAGTTCTGTTTGTCCCAGAAACCTTGTACGCCTTGCATCAGTTACAACGGCGGCAGATGTTACCGGCAATTTATTTTATCTTTAGTCGGCGCGGTTGTGATTTAGCCATGGATGAATGTTACGCCGCCATTGATGAATTGGGAACGGTTTCCCTCGTCACCCCAGAAGAGGCCACTGAACTGCATCACCGCATTGAAGACTTTCTTGCCCGCAACCCAGAAGCCGGTCGCCCCCAACATCTCGAACCGTTGTACGCCGGAATTGCGTCTCACCATGCCGGTATTTTACCCGTTTGGAAAGTATTAGTCGAAGAATTATTTACCCGAGGGCTAATTAAAGTGGTGTTTGCCACCGAAACCCTAGCAGCCGGAATTAATATGCCCGCCCGGACGACATTAATTTCCAGTTTATCGAAACGTACCGATGAAGGCATCCGCCTCCTCAAACCCTCAGAATTCCTCCAAATGTCGGGACGGGCAGGACGGCGGGGTATGGACCGCATTGGTCATGTGGTGACGATACAAACCCCATTTGAAGGGGCAGAAGAAGCGGCGTACCTGGCAACCGTTGGCCCAGACCCATTGGTGAGTCAATTTACCCCCAGTTATGGCATGGTCTTAAACCTGTTGCAAACCCATACTTTAGCCGAAGCCAAAGATTTAGTCGAACGCAGTTTTGGTCAATATCTGTCCTCTAGTGCCTTGATTCCAGAAGAAGAAGCCATTAAAGCTTTAGAAGCTGAACGTCAAGACATTGAATCTCAATTTAACACAGAAGGAGAACAACCGTTAACGGGTTTAGAAGACATCATCGCCAATTATGAGAAACTACAAGAACGACTGCGGGAAGAAAAACGGCTGTTGAAAACCCTAGAACAACAAGCCGAAGAAAGCCGAACTCATTACATGGCAGAAGCGTTAGAATTTGCCGTATTAGGAACGGTACTGAGTTTACAAGGCAAACACGTTTCTAAAGGCAAAAGTGCCGATGCCCCAGTTGCAGCGGTGTTAGTGGCAAAAACCCCCAGTTCTGGACAATTGCCCTATTTGCTATGTTTAAGTCAAGATAACCGTTGGTATGTGGTCTCTGCCCAGGATGTGGTGGCGTTACATGGCGACTTGCCCCGCATTACCGCAGTTGATTATCTTGAAATTCCCGATATGCCGTTTAAATTGGGTCAACGCCGTCGCGGGGAAGAAGTCTCAGCAACAGTCGCGGAACAAATTCCCGATGTTCCCGCCCCCCCGTTACCCTCAGAAGTCTCGACCCAACTGCAACAGGTTCAAACCCTAGAAGAACAATTGGAAAATCATCCCATTCATCAATGGGGAAAACCCCAAAAATTAATTAAACGGTGGCGACGTTGGATGGGGCTACAACAGGAAATTAATCACCGTCGCAGCGAACTACAACAATATCTTGGTCGTCACTGGCAGGACTTTCTGGATTTAATTAGTATTTTACAAGAATTTGGAGCCTTGGAGGGCTTAGAACCCACCCCGCTGGGACAGGCAACCGCAGCCGTTCGAGGGGATAATGAATTGTGGTTGGGTTTAGCGTTAATGTCGGGTGAACTCGATGATCTGGTTCCGTCTCAGTTAGCGGCTGCTTGCGCCGTGTTAGTCACAGAAGTATCCCGTTCCGATAGCTGGACAAATTATCAACTCTCTGAAGAAATAGAAGATGCCCTCAGCCGCCTCTGGGAGACCCGTAAAGCCCTGATCATCGCCCAAAGTGAACGGGGAGTCGAATTCATGGTTTTACCGGAACGTTGGGAAAATCAGCAAATTAGCGCCCTCGTAGAACAATGGGCCGAACAGGTAGACTGGTCCGAGTTACTCGATAATACCAGTTTGGATGAAGGAGATCTCGTCAGGATTTTTCGGCGGACGTTAGATTTCTTATCTCAAATTCCTCATGTGCCTTATATTAGCGCTCAGCTTCAACAAAATGCCAAAGCAGCAAGGCAATTAATTGATCGTTTTCCGATTAATGAAGTGGTGGATTAAAGATCCTAAAATAACCTGAGTTCGGGATAAGCTGTATGCCTTGTTCTGTCGTTGGCTATTCTATTGTTAGATTAACGTGATTACATCATTTCAGCCAATTGAGGTTAAACGACTGCTCTTAACCCGAACTGACGTTATATTAGGTTAATTGCTATTACTTCAATTCCTTCTTTAATCCCTTTGTATTCGAGAAACGTTCTTAACTGATAGAAAGCCCAAGAATTAGAACGTCGTCGTTCAGTTCTATTTCTAGGTTTTTGAT
>Ga0209594_1000486_pt1 | contig 23818 bp, 19 predicted proteins | sample AshMeaCrysSpring_FD_184126 | JGI IMG/M metagenome (GOLD analysis project Ga0209594, IMG submission 184126) | Groundwater microbial communities from Big Spring, Nevada to study Microbial Dark Matter (Phase II) - Ash Meadows Crystal Spring... | ecosystem: Environmental > Aquatic > Deep subsurface... | reverse complement strand
GTGTGATCCTCAATTTTTAATGACTTAGACTCCAGACAAGGGGTTTAAACCCCTTGTGTGATCCTCAATTTTTAATGACTTAGACTCCAGACAAGGGGTTTAAACCCCTTGTGTGATCCTCAATTTTATGTTCTAAGAAACATTGTGCAAGCTATATAAGCACCTTGCTTTTTGCTATATCATAATCATAGTTTCTCGTTGCAGCAAGCTTAAAAATGCTTTCCCTCTTGTTATTCTTAAGTTGCCAATCATTTTCCTTTGTCTAACTTACTAGTAACTGCTCATTGTTCACTGGTAACTGCTCATTGTTCACTTTTTACTATGACCATCCATCAAGATCTGGAAAAATTAATTACCGATATTGACCAAATTATTTTTGCTAACTCTGATTTTATTAAATCTCAAGCTATCCCAAGTCAAGAAGCAAACATTTTAGCTAAAGTTAGAAAATACTTAGTTAATCTTTATAAAAAAATTATGACAACGCCTCAAGAACAGTTGTCAGAACAACAAAAAAATGTAATAAAACCAAATTTTACCGCAGAATTAATTAATTCAATGGATCGTAAACTAACTAAATCCATTGAGATTTTGCATACTGACTTAAAAGCACTACCAGAACAAGGAATTTCAAAATTTTTGTTAATTTTGCTCAGTAAATTTGCTCAAGTAGTAGAAGAAGAAATAAAAGCAACTCTCAACCAACTAGAAATTTATCAAAATCAAATAATTTCAACTACACCAACAGCTCAAATTTACAGTGAACACGAGTCAGAGCAAATCTTAAGCTTATTAGAGTTGGCATCTACAGTACATATTTTTAATCAAGATATCAATAATTTATTATCTAGTCAAGAACAAGAGAAAACAGAAAATGCTCCTCAAAAAATAGCAGAAAAAGCCAATAATAAAACAGAAATAGAAGCAACAAATACTAATATAGAAAAACAAAAATCATTAGAAAATTTTCTAGAAAAATTTGATAACTTAAAAGCTAGTAATCAAGACCAAATAACACAGGAAATAACAGAAAATATCCCTGAATTGAAAAAAGAAGTTGAGAATGATTTATTGGAAACCAAGAAAAATAAATCATCACTTAAAGAAAAAGAAATAAAATTAAAATCAACAGCATCATTAAAGAAAAAGCAAAAAAGTATAGATGTATCAGCAGCAACATTTAAAAAAATAGCGCGATCGCCCATAGCTTCAGCCTCAGTAAATCAAGATTACTCCAATATAGAGGAAAAAGAACCATATTTAGCAGGTGATTTAGAAGATCAAGTAAACGAAATAGCTCAAGAAATAGATATTGCAAGTGAAACTTATGCTCAATTTGATTATTCAGATTTAAAACTCAAAGAAATTGCCGAAGCAGTAATCTTAGAAGAATTATTATTACAGAGATTGAAATCTCCATCAAATCTAGAAAAAATCAGAATAAATCAGAGTAAAATAGAACAAAAAATCAATAAAATAACAAGTTTAACAGATTTGTTAGAACCAGAAACAATAATTGGCATAAAACAAGAAAAAAATACTTGGTATTTAGGGATTGATTTAGGTACAATCGGGATTAGTGCAGTATTGTTAAATTCCCAAAACGGAAGAGAATACCCAATTTATTGGTGCGAAAAAAAATTAAACATTACAGAAGAAAAAATAAGTAATAAATCACAGATTGTACCCAGCTTTATTTTGCCAACAACACAAATACTAACCGCAACAAATTACAGTTTAGAGGAAAGAAAAGCAACAACAGCAATAGGAATAGAAAACTTAAAGGTATATTTAAATTTTGCAATTATTTATTACCAGGATCAAGTAATAGAATCAGACAGAGAAGCAACAACAATAAATTATCAAGATATCCAGCAAGCTTTAGAAGAATTATTCTCCATTTTTTGTAAGAGTAATAAAAGAAAAAACGAAAAATTAGAGTTAGGTGCTGTGGGTTTATCAGCAATAAAACTGGAAGCAGCTTTAGCAGAATTACAAGGAGTAATCATTAGTTGTCCAGCTCTTTGGAGTGATACTTATCGTTTTAATATCAGAGAAGCAATAATTAGAGCAAAGCTAGTAAAAGAATCAGCAAAAATCTTCTTTTTACCAGAAGCGATCGCCCTATTATTGTCCCGTATTCCCATTAGTTACTTTGATCTTGGAGAAACTTTAGAAGAAAAAAGAAAAAATGGAAAACAATTCCCTCTCCGACAACAACCAATTTTAACTTTAATAATTAGTCCAGGAGCAACTACCACAGAATTAGCCTTAGTTGATTTACCTCCTAATTGGCAAAACTTAACTCATAATAACTTTAGTTTATGGTCTTTCGCCTATGGAGATAATGCCCTAGAACAAGATATATTTTCTCAGATAATCTATCCTCAATGGCTGCTAAAACTAAACCCTTCTTTACCAAACATAGAGATAGAATTTCCCTTACCAGGAGACTCAGATTTACTCAGAAGAGATTATCTAAATTGGCGTTTACAAAACTCAAGCATAGGGATCAACCTCAAAAAAGTAGCAAAATTGGTAAAAGAAGTTTTCCCAAAAAAATCAGAGTTGACTTTAAAATTAGGACGGCAGGAGTTGCACTTTAAGCGTCAAGATCTAGAAGAAAAAATAATTATTCCCATGATTGAAAACCTTAACCAAGAACTAGATAAACTGTTAACTCAAAGAGGTAAATCAGCCAAAATGATTGAACAAATTATCCTGAACGGTACCACAACTATAACTTTAAGTCCCACCTTAATCTCCTGGTTACAAGGAAAATTTCCCCAGGCAACTTTAATCCAAGAAAATAATATCCATCAAGTAGCAGCAGGTTTAGCTCGTTTACCTCTTTTTCCTCTCATTTTGGATTTACCTAGACATCAATATAGCGATTATTTTCTGCTCGTAGAATTATTGCAAACTATCCCCAATGAACCTTTTACCATTGAAGAATTAATGCAGTTATTGCGGATGCGTGGTATAAATACTCGTGTTTGCGAAAATAGAATTATTGGGTTTCTCAATGGTGATCTTCCTCCAGGTTTATTACCTTTTGAGGATTTTGATTCCCAGCAACCACTTTTTTATTCTCAACCAAATGGACGTTATTATTCTAATCCCCCACAACGCGATCGCCTCACTCAATATCTTGATACTTTGATCTCCCAAACAGAACAAAAATTAACCGAACCACTGGTTGCAAACCTTTTGCCTTAACCAGTTCCCTTTTTGTATTTTACGCTACACTTTTTTTTCCCATGAAGCTCCAAAATCTAAAAAAAATATAAAACTTAAGAAAATTTAACTTTTTCTTAAACAAAAAAAACGTAATTAAAAGATAAAAAAAAGGCTAAAATTAGCTAAATCCATTTGATAACTATGTTATCCATATCAAAAAAACAAATAATTCAAACAAAAAATCAAGTACAATGACCAACAAAAATAATAAAAAGGTCATCTTAAACTAAAAGCATTATTTTATCTGGATTTTAGTCCTTAATTCTCACTGGTGAGTTCTTAGCTCCCTATCAGTTGATCTTGTGAACAAAAGGTTTTAAACTGCAAAAAAATCCAGACAGTAATTATGATTGAAACTTAATATCGAGAATTTTGGCTCTAAAAATTTTTGGAAAAATAAACGCATAATTGAAAAAATTATGGTAAAACCAAAACAGGGAAACAAAACTTAACAAGTTGAAGTAAAAAATATGCTAGCTGTGATTACAACACCCAAAATACCAGAATTCGGCAAAATTTTGCCAAAATTAAAGTTACGCGGAAAACATTTTGGAGAAATTATTAGTGAGCCACAAGTACATCAATCAGTATTTAGTAAAGTAAAACGGCTAATAGATATTTTGGGAGCTTTGGTTGGATTAGCAATTACTGGTATGCTAGTTCCCTTCATTGCGATCGCCATGCAAATTGACAGTCCTGGGCCAATATTTTATAGCCAGACACGCTGTGGTGTTAACGGCAAAAAATTTAAAATTTGGAAATTCCGCTCAATGATAGTAGATGCAGACAAACAAAAGCATTTAGTCAAAAACGAAGCAAAAGGACACATATTTAAAAACGAAAATGACCCCCGCATCACCCGTGTAGGTAAATTTTTGCGCAAAACCAGCTTAGATGAATTTCCACAGTTTTGGAATGTACTCAAAGGAGACATGAGTTTAGTAGGGACTCGTCCACCCACTCCAGACGAAGTAGCAAAATATTCAAAACACCACTTTGACAGGTTGCGAGTAAAACCAGGTATCACTGGAGAATGGCAAGTAAAAGGCAGATCAACCGTAAAAGACTTTGAAGAGATTGTCAAAATGGACCTCGCTTACCAACAAAACTGGAGCATAACTTATGATATATATCTGATTGTTCAAACAATAGTGGCAGTTATAGCTCGCAAAGGAGCTTACTAAAAAAACCAGATCATCAGACAAGGAGCTTAAGCCCCTTGCGCTACAAAAACCCTATGTTCTCAGTAGTAGGGTGGGCAATGCCCACCCTACTAAAAAACCAGATCATCAGACAAGGATCTTAAACCCCTTGCGCTACAAAAACCCTATGTTCTCAGGAAAACAACCTGGGAACTTAGTTTTATTAGGCAAAAAAAATGAATTTACCTAATTGGATCACAATTTCAAGACTTTTAGGACTACCTTTGATTTTATATTTACTCCATCAACCAACTGCTAAGGGGTTATGGATAAGTTTAGCAATATTTCTTATCGCCGCAAGTACAGATTGGTTAGATGGTTATTTAGCCCGCAAATTAAACCAAGTAACCGAATTAGGCAAATTTCTTGACCCATTAGTAGATAAATTATTAGTTTTAGGGCCATTACTGGCACTCATAGAACTAGGAAAAATACCCGCTTGGGGAGTATTTTTGATATTAACCAGAGAATTAGCCATTGCAGGATGGCGGATAAATCCCCAGTTAGCGGGTGATACCAGTATTCAAGGAGCGAATATTTGGGGGAAAGTCAAAACAGTGACTCAAATAAGTGCGATCGCCTTTTTAATTGCTCCCCTCCCATCAGTCTGGCATACCCCCGCGCTAATTCTTTTCTGGGTTTCCGTTGCTATTACCCTAATTTCAGGGTTAATTTATATTTTGCCGAGTATTTCCTCATCCAAAGAAAAATCAATCTCAGCCTGATGGCGATTTTGTGCGAGATAATCATTTTCAAAAGAATCTTTTAATCCAGAGAGTAAATCATATTCAGGTTGCCAGTTTAACTCAGTCATGGCTTTATGCACATCAGCAAAAAAATGTTGCGCCCGTAGAGGAAAAGCCTTACCAAACTGTTTTGGGTCATAATACACCAACTTTAACTCATCAGGTGATTTACCAGCAGCTTCAGCACAAACACGAGCCAAACCAGCAAAAGTCACAAAGCGATCGCCAGACACATTATAAATTTGTCCCACCGCATTTTCATTTCCCAAAACCGCAGCCATCGCTTTAGCCAAATCTTTTACATGACCAAATTGAGTAAAATGTAAACCATTACCAGGAATAGGAAGCGGACGAGATCTCACAATACGGTCAAAAAACCAAGCTTCTAGGTCATTATAATTTTGCGGACCATAAATATAAGTAGGGCGAATAGAAGTCCAGGGAATCCCAGTTTCTGCTAAATAAGCCTCAGTTTGGTGTTTACCCAGATGGCGACTATTAGGATCCACTGTATCACCCTCCACATGGGGCATAAGGTCAGATTTTAGATAAACCCCAGCAGAACTAACATAGACAAAATGCTTGATTTTATCCTTAAATAACTCCACCAGAGGCTGAGTATCACTTAACTCCCGTCCATTATTATCAAAAATCGCATCAAAACTCTCCCCAGATAAGTTTTCCTTCAGTTGGGTAGAATTTTGGCGATCGCCCTTAATCACTTTCACCCCTGCAGGTGCAGGTTTATTGCCCCGATTATACAAAACCACCTCATGACCTTGATCCAATAATACCTGAGTCAAGTACACCCCAATAAAACGGGTTCCCCCCATAATCAAAACACGCATATATTCCTCTTTCCTAAGTAGTTATTTGGGCTAAACGTTTTAATATTCTTAGGACATCATAAAACTTGTTGCGTCGCGGTAAAAGCAAAAATGAATCAGACACATCATACTGGGGTGTGGGTTGTTTACTCAACTTCAGGAAAATAAAACTATCCCCATTAGTTGCCATACCAAAAACAGGTTTATCTTGATGGGGGTTAGTCATCATGTAAGCTAAAATTTGGGGTAAAGCAGAAGGGAGCGGGATCCCCGTACGTTTCGCCTCAATAACCAAGATCCAAAGGCGATCGTTTACCACCAAAACATCAATTAATCCCCTAAGAGTTTCTACAGGATCTTCAATAGTAATTTCCACTGACTCAGGAGAGCGAATTTGAAAAGGGGGATCTAAAAAACCAGCAACTGCCAAAAGCGGAGCAACCACCAATAAATTTACCGTACCCTCTAAAAGTGGTCGATCTGCTCGATGATAGTTATATCTTTGTTTAATTTGATTGAGAGATGCTGTTTCTTCTTCAGTTAACTCAGGTAAGTTTTCATACCATTCAGTAAAGAAAAAATCATCTTCAGTTTGTTGTAAATTAAACTTAGCTTTTAGGTCATTAAAACTATTAACATTCTCCCTAATCCCAATTATACTAACCATTTCTCCCTCCTAAATTTTCCCCCAATTCATCTATTATATAGCGAGTAGGTTAGGAATCGTGAAATAAGATCCCCCCAACCCCCCTTATTAAGAGGGGCTGTTTCATTAGACCTCTTGCGAAACCGTAAAAAACCCCACCCCAGCCCTCCCCGCAGGTTCGGGGAGGGAGCCCTACAAACTAGGCATTTTCCCCCCCTTACCAAGGGGGGGTTGGGGGGGGTTAACACCACTTTTGCAAGAGGTCTATTTAAAATTTTGTCAACGTAAAATCTATACTGGGTAATGGTTTTAGTTTCTATTTATTAATCCAAAAAAATCTGGGGTTGGTTATTATTAAAAACCGAAAAAATTAGCAATAAAAAGCAATAGGTTGAAACCTATTGCTACATAGACGAAGTCCGCCTGCGCGGACTATAATCCTCGTGGGATCTTGTAATGGATTACCATTTTACATCAAAATACATTTTCTTTTTGGAGAATGAAACAGCCCTGCCCTTATTAAGGGGGCATGGTAGAAGTTTGGTATAAACAAATTTTTAAATGCTGAACAGTTTAAACTCCTAATCAAATTTTGTCTCCATCAGTTCCCTAAACCGCCATAGGTTAAAACCTATGGAAATATTTTTTTTTTAATTAGTCCACAAAGAGTGGACTTGAGCTATTAGCCTGGGGTTTCAACCCCAGGCGGTTTATCCATTAAACCGACAATTTGACAAAATTTTATTTTGCTTCTTAATTTAACTTTCTCACTTTTTTATATGGTATAAATTATTAAATACATCACAATAATTATATTTATTGGTAGAGAGGTGCCAACGGCACGTCTCTACTATGTGTGGAATACCCAACTAAAAAGCGCTCTAAGTTACGTTTTAGCGATTAATTTTTAGAGTTCTTCTTCTTAATTAAACCGCCAATACCAATAGCAGCAAAAGAACCTAAAATAGTCATAGGTTCGGGGATAACAGTTCCACCACCACCATCAGGATCTTCTGTAATTTGAGCAAAAAGAAATGTGGAATTAGTACCACCTTCCTGAGAAATAAATCCCTCCTCAAAGTTATCAGCACTATCCCCAAAACCTAACAATTTGAGGGTATAATTTTCCCCCATAAAAGAGAAACTTTCTTCAGGAAAAGCACTAGGAAAACTAATTTTATCCGAACAAGGAGTATCACTGGGATAAGTACATGGTTCAACATTAGTAGTCTCATCAATACCAAAAGAAAAATTGAAGAGTTTATCTTCTCCTAACTCTGACAAGAGTAAACCTATTTCTAACTCGGCTGAGTCGGCTGAATTATTAAAACCTATGTTGTTATTAAAGTGAGTTAAAGTTCCTACTTGGAAATTTTCATCAACCTCAAAAGTTTTTTCACCCGTTCCATCAAACCTTAATCCACTTTTCTGAGAAAGAATAATTCCACCCCAGCGCACTTCATTAGTGCCAATGCCTGTAACGTTATCACCTCCACTTGTACCAGTCCAAACACCAGAAGAGTTAAGCATTTTAAATTCAACTGCTGACGCATTTCCTGCAAATATTCCGAACAAGGTAGCCATTGCTACAGAAATTGTTTTGGTAATTGCGTGTATTTTTTTTGTCTGACTGTGTATTGCATAATTTGATTCCAAAAATCCGTTTCGCTTTGTGTATACGGAGCAAAATCGGTTTATTATGCACTTTTAGAGAAAACAGTTTTTTAAACAAAGCTGTAAACCTTGTCCTGTCTAGCTTTCCAGGTTTAATATTTTTTTTATTATGCGGCTAATTTTTTTGTGTAACTGTTTGTATAAAGTTATGATATACAGCAATTCCAGGGAGACAAGGGGCTTCAGCCCCTTGCCCCAACAAGACAAGGGGTTTCAACCTGGAGTTTTGTTTAATAAAGTAATTTCATACACTTGGTTCTTAGTAGCATAGACCGCTTGGGGTTGAAACCCCAAGCGGTCTATGTTACCAAGCCAGAAAAGTGCATGTAGGCGCAAGCCTTGCCGATAGGCTACTTACTTTTTTATATTTTGCCAATAATAGACCTTAAGCGAGAAGTTTTAAACCCCCCCCTACCCCCCCTTATTAAGGGGGGGAGTTTAACCAAAAAGAGGCATTTTCCCACCCTTAATAAGGGGGGGTAGGGGGGGTTAACAGTACTTCTCGCTTCAGGTCTAATCAACACCCCAGCTTCAGCTCCTTGCCCCAACAAAACAAGGAGATGGGCTCCCCTTGCCCCAACAGATATTAATTTTGCACAAGTATTTACTAAAAAGGGAAATTTGAAGTTTCAACCTAAATAATCAGGCTTGAGTTATAAATTTTTTCAATAACGAATACGGGGATCAATGAGAGCATTAATAATATCAATAGCAATGCTAGCAACCACAACAATAGATCCAAAAAACACCATAATACCTTGTACGGTGGGATAATCTCGCTCAGAAATAGCAGCATACAAGCGATTACCCAAACCAGGCCAAGAAAAAGTAACCTCAGTTAAAACAGCACCACCAAGTAAAGCAGCAAAAGTGAGACCCAAAACAGTAATTACAGGAATAAGGGCATTTTTGAGGGCGTGAGCAAAGAGAATGCGCACTTCTGGGATACCTCGTGCGCGAGCAGCTTCTACATAATCAGCTTGAAGAGTTTGCCTTAAATTAACTCTAACAATACGTTCAAAAATGCCACTTAATAAAATGCCCAGGGTAAGACTAGGAAGTATAAGATAGTGAAGTGCAGTAAAAAACTGATTCAAATTGCCAGTAAATAAACTATCAAGAGTGTATAAACCAGTAAAACCTGGAGGAGTTGGAACCCCAATAGGAAAACGAGTACCGAGGGGAAACCAACCCAGTTGGACTGAGAAAAGCAATTGTAGAACCATTCCCATCCAAAACAAAGGGAGAGAATAGGTAATAATGCCAAATAAGCGTCCAAAAACATCAAAAATGGTATTAGGGAGAGAAGCGGAGAGCATACCAACACTCACGCCTACAATCACAGCTACTGTCAAAGCAAAAAAAGACAACTCCACAGTTGCGGGGAAATGTTGTTGAATAACATCCCAAACTCTCAGACCCCGACTGGTAAGAGAGTTACCCAAATCGAAGCGAAGTAAATCACCCAAATAGTTAAAATATTGTAACCAGAGAGGGTCTGTTAGTCCTAATTGCTCTCTTAAGGCTTCTTTAGCTGCTTCTGGAGCGCGACTGCCTAAAATTGCATCTGCTGGGTCTCCAGGAGTTGCCCGTAAAAGGAGAAATACTAAAGTAGTAATTGTCAAAAGCATGAGGGGGGCTAATAACAAACGAGCAAAAACATAATATTGGAGAGCTTGGGAACGAGACATATAGCAGTGAACAGTGAACAGTGAACAGTGAACAGTGAACAGTTAATAAGTTTTTTGTAAATTGCGGATCAAAGCGTTCAGCCAGCTATGCTGTTTTTTGATTGGGAAATTATAATTTTTAGATGCTGAACAGTTTATAACTTAAATCGTTAAATTAAGGTTCAGTATTCTCATTTTTAAATGGTTCTTCGCCAATTCCTAATTGTTTTTTGCTTTGTTTTAGTTCTTTCCAAAGAGCTTTAATTTGCTTATAAGCTTCTGTAGGTTCAATTTTCCCATTAGTTTCTAGGCTGCAAATATAGCTTATTTTATGGACAAATTCTTGTAAATTAGCATTGAAAACAATATTTTCAGGATTAACTTTACCATGATAGGGACTGTGAGGATATAAAAAATCCTCTTTTTCATTATTTGCCATCAAGATCACCTTTAATAATTGTTTTTAATAAAATATAGCAAAAACGGATAATGACTACTCAAGACTTGTAGCCCGAGACAAGGGGCGTCCATCCCCTTGTCTATGTCCTAAACTTAATGCGTAGCGCTAGAAAATTGACAATAGTTTAATTTACCCGTTTAAGGTTACTATGACATTGCCCCTCTTTTTCGCTCAAAGGAGTTATTAAATTTATGTCACAAGCAGAAAAAATTTACGAAGGAAAAGCAAAAATCATTTATGCTACCCAAGAGCCAGAAATTCTCCTAACTTATTATAAAGATGATGCCACAGCTTTTAACGCCCAGAAACGGGGAACAATCAAAGGGAAAGGAGAAATAAACTGTAAAATTGCAGCAACATTGTTTCAGTTACTCTCTTCAGCAGGTATACCAAATCACTACATAGACCAACCTGCAGCCAATGAAATGAGGGTTAAAGCAGTTAGTATAATACCAATAGAAGTAGTAGTAAGGAATATTGCTGCAGGGAGTTTGTGCAGACAAACTGGATTAGCAGAAGGGAAAATTTTGTCCAAACCCCTAGTAGAATTTTATTTGAAAAATGATGAATTGGGAGATCCTTTGTTAACTTGCGATCGCCTATTCTTACTGGAGCTAACCACCCCAGCACAACTAGAGGAAATTGAAACCATGACCCGAAAAATCAATGAACTACTCAAAGAATTTTTCAAAAGCTGTAATATAATTCTTGTAGATTTTAAATTAGAATTTGGGTTAGACTGTGCGGGTAAATTGCTATTAGCGGATGAAATTAGCCCAGATACTTGTAGACTCTGGGATGCGCAAGAAACAGACCCTGGAGCGAGGATATTGGATAAAGATCGTTTTCGACGAGACTTAGGTCAAATAGAATCAGCCTATCAGCAAGTCTTACAAAGAATTATGACAGCAGTCAATGAAAAGTGAAAAGTTGTTGAAACTTGTAAAAAAAAGCTTGAGATAAGAGATAAAGAGCCAAAAAGCTGATAAATAATTTCATTAAATGTGGTGTGTGGAAGTGAAAAAGGATCTAAAATATAGTCGTTTTTTTAAAATTGTGTTTGGGGTAATTATTACAGCCTCAACAACAGTGGGAAACTCTCAAGGAGCAAGGGGAGAGACAAAAGTAAATTTATTTAGTAACACAAAAATTGAGGATTGGGAACATGACAAAACAGAAAGAAATTTCTCTGTCAACTCAGAACCAGTACTCAAGGAAAAAAAAGAGACGGAAGTAGAAGAAAGAATTAGTCAATTTGAACCATTCCCAGGGGATCTACCTATACCAGGAATAGAAACCCCAGAAAGTACCCCACCTGAAGAAACAGAAGAACAACCAGCACCTGAAGAACCCAGAGTGTTGGTGGGAGAGGTAGCAGTAAGTGGGGTAGAAGGAAACGAAGAATTAGAAGACTTAATTTTTAATACTATTAACACACAAGCAGGGAGAACTGCAACCCGAGCAAGTCTGCAAGAAGATGTGAATGCAATTTATGCCACAGGTTTCTTTGCAGATGTAACAGTGATACCAGAAGATACACCATTAGGGGTACGGGTAATTTTCCAGGTGGAAGCAAACCCAACACTAAGTAAAGTAGTGGTAGAAACAGTACCAGAAAGAGCAGCAGAAAATAGAGTTTTATCTCCAGAGAAAGTAGATGAAATATTTGGAAAACAATATGGGAAAATCATCAACTTGCGAGAATTACAACAAGGAATCGAAGAATTAAATAGGTGGTACACAGATCAAGGGTATGAATTAGCCCAAGTAATAGCAGCACCAGAAATTGGGGAAGATGGAACAGTTACCCTAATAGTAGCAGAAGGCTTAATTCAAGATATTCAAGTAAGATACTTCGATGAAGAGGATCAACCTGTAGAAAAAGGGAAAACCCGCCCATTTATTGTGACGCGGGAGATGGAATTAAAACCAGGGGATGTATTTAACAGGACAACAGCCCAGCGAGATTTGCGGCGAGTCTTTGGTTTAGGCATTTTTGAAGACGTGCGCTTGTCTTTTGAGCCAGGAACAGACCCCAGAGAAGTAATAATGATTGTAGATGTGGTAGAAAGCAGTACTGGTTCCATCGCTGCAGGTGCAGGTATTAGCTCAAGTAGCGGTGTGTTTGGGACAGTAAGTTACCAACAACAAAACCTGGGGGGAAATAACCAGACCATCGCCACTGAATTTCAGTTAGGAACAAGGGAGTTATTGTTTGATGTAAGTTTTACAGATCCCTGGATAGCAGGGGATCCCTACCGTACTTCCTATACAGTCAACGCTTTCCGTCGTCGGTCAATTTCTCTAGTTTTTGATGGAGATGACACAGATATAGAAACCGCTAATGGAGACGATAGTCCCAGGGTTGTACGCACTGGAGGAGGAATAACATTTTTTCGTCCCTTAGCAGAAAATCCCTATAGTGACCCTAAGTGGAGACTATCAACAGGTTTTCAATATCAACACGTTCGGATCGAAAATGCTGATGGTGATATTGCTCCGAGATCTAAAGAAGAAGATGGCTATCAAAAATTAGCTTTTTCTGAGAGCGGGGTAGATGACCTATTTATCTTGAAATTTGGCGCCTCTCAAGATAACCGTAATGACCCCTTACAACCCACCAGTGGATCTGTATTACGATTAAGCATGGATCAAACAGTACCCATCGGTTCAGGAAGTATTTTGTTTAATCGCCTTCGAGCTAGTTATAGTTACTATATTCCTGTAAAGTTAATTAATTTCGATTTTAGTAAGGGTCCACAAGCTTTAGCTTTTAACGTGCAAACAGGTACTGTTTTAGGTGATTTACCCCCATATGAAGCTTTTGTTTTAGGTGGTAGTAATTCAGTACGGGGTTATGCAGAAGGAGAACTTGGTAGTGGAAAAAGCTATTTACAAGCCACAGCAGAATATCGCTTCCCGATTTTTGCAGTAGTAAGTGGGGCAATATTCTTTGACTATGGAACAGATTTAGGTTCTGGTAGCGCTGTACCAGGTAATCCTTCGGGAGTGAGGGGTTTACCAGGTAGTGGTTATGGTTACGGGTTTGGTATTCGGGTTAACTCTCCCCTCGGTCCCATTCGCATTGACTATGGCATGAATGGTGACGGAGATAATCGGATTCACTTTGGTATTGGTGAAAGCTTCTAAAAGTTTAAAAGTTTAAAAGTTAATTTTCTCTTGACTTTATTGGTGGTTTATGGTAGGAACTTTAGAAAAATCTGTGGAAATGTCAGGGGTTGGTCTTCATTCTGGGGTAACTGTTAAAGTGCGCATATTACCAGCAGCCCCAGGAGAAGGCCGTTATTTTGTTAGGGTAGATTTACCAGAAAAATCAGTAATTACCGCAGAAATAGAGTCAGTAAAAACAACTACTCTCTCTACAGAACTGGCAAACGAAGCAGCTAGTGTCAGAACAGTAGAACACCTCCTCGCAGCATTAGTGGCTGTTGGTGTAGAAAATGCCAGAATCGAAATAAATGGCCCAGAAGTGCCTTTACTCGATGGATCAGCTCAACCCTGGGTGGATGCAATACTTAAATGTAAACTCGCAGAGGAAACAAGAAATGCTTTAGGTGTAATAAAAGAACCTCAACCCAGAATAAATGAACCAGTCTGGGTAAGAGCAGAAGATGCTTTTGTGGCAGCAATACCAGCAGCAACAAGAAGGTTCAGTTATGGGATAGATTTTGAACATCCAGCAATTGGTAATCAATGGTATAGTTGGAACCCAGTAACAGCAAGTTTTGCTCAGGCGATCGCCCCCGCTCGCACTTTTGCCTTGGCAGAACAAATAGAACAATTACGTTCTCTAGGTTTAATTAAAGGTGGTACTCTAGACAATGCCTTAGTTTGCACTCGAGAAGGTTGGTTAAACCCTCCCTTAAGATTTGCAAATGAGCCAGTACGTCATAAAATTTTAGACTTAGTGGGAGATTTAAGTTTACTCGGTAAAATTCCTGTAGCTCATTTCCTCGCTTATAAAGCTAGTCATAAATTGCACGTTCAGCTCGCTCACCAGTTAAAAAATGTTTTAATCTCAGAAAATAATGACCAATACTGTAGAAACAACTAAATCTCTTGAAAATCAACAGGATCTCAATGAAGGCAATTCAGAGATTACTACTAACCTGAATGTGGAAGAAATACACGCACTTTTGCCTCATCGTTATCCTTTTGCTTTGGTAGATCGAATTATTGAGTATGTACCAGGAAAAAAAGCCGTGGGGCTGAAAAATGTTACTTTCAATGAACCTCATTTTCAAGGACATATCCCAGGTCGTCCCATTATGCCTGGAGTGCTCATAGTAGAAGCAATGGCACAAGTAGGAGGTGTGGTTTTAACTCAACTTCCTGGGATGAAAGGCAAATTTTTTGCTTTTGCAGGTATTGATCATGTTCGTTTTCGTCGCCAAGTTGTCCCAGGAGACCAGTTAATTATGACTGTTGAGCTTCTTGTTTTGAAACGCAATCGCATTGCTAAAATGCAAGGCAAAGGTTTGGTAGACGATAAGTTAGCAGTAGAGGGTGAAATGTTGTTTTCTCTCATTGATTAATTTTTCAAAAAAATTGGATAATGCAAACACTAATTCATCCCACAGCAGTTATTCATCCAGCAGCAGAACTCCATCCGACAGTTCAAGTGGCACCCTATGCTGTTATTGGAGAAAAAGTTACCATAGCGGCAGAAACTATAATAGGGTCTCATGCGGTAATTTCAGGACCTTGTGAAATAGGTAGCAATAATCGGATTTTTCCTGGTGCTGTTATCGGTTTGGAACCACAAGATTTGAAATATAAAGGGGCCAATAGCTGGGTGAAAATAGGCGATCGCAATATTATTCGCGAATATGTCACGATCAATCGGGCAACAGCAGAAAATGAAGTTACCATTATTGGCAATAATAATCTCCTCATGGCCTATGTTCATGTAGCCCACAACTGTGCAATTCAAGATGGTGTGATTATTGCTAATAATGTAGCGTTAGCAGGTCACGTTCATATCGAATCAAAAGCAGTGATCGGTGGAGTATTAGGAGTTCATCAGTTTGTCCATGTAGGAAAAATGGCAATGTTAGGTGGTATGAGTCGCATTGACCGTGATGTACCACCTTTTATGTTGGTAGAAGGTAATCCAGCTAGGGTGCGAAGTCCCAATTTAGTGGGTCTTAAACGCATGGGTTTAACTACTACAGATATTAATATTATTAAATCTGCTTTCCGCATTCTTTATCGTTCTGGATATTCTTTAAATGAAGGTATCCAACAATTAGAACAGTTCGCGGAAAATGAATATATTCAACATCTCCAACGCTTTTTACAGTTATCTCTTACTGAAGGACGACGTGGTCTAATTTCTGGGAAAAAGTCTTGATTTGAGTTGATTTCTTCTTCTTGAAAGGAAAAAATTTAATTATGAGATAGTCTCCATAGTAATTAAAATTTGGTTAAGAAAAAAAATAAATATGATATTTAAAATAACAATAAAAAATTAGACCTAGACAAGAGGCTTAAGCTCCTTGTCCATCATTAAGAAAAAATATCTCTTTGACTTGTTTAAATCATGGGAAAAGATGAAATTATTCTGCTGCCCCAGACAAGGGGCTTAAGCCCCTTGTCCAGATTAAAATAATCCCAACAGAAAATACGCTTGAAATATTAAATCCAATTAATAAATTAAAATTAAAGTTGTGGCAAAAAAGAGCAAAAAAGATTATAAATAAATAGGAAAAATCAGCAAGAGGAAAAGAGATGGTAACGGAAAAGATAGCACAAGAATATGTAGAAGGTCAGTTGATTATTATTCCTAAAAATGACAACCAAGAAGTAGTAAAGCTCCAAAGAAATATAAATGCAAAAATACTAGATTCTACGCCTCATATAGGTGCACAACTCTGGGAGTTAGACTCAGAAATGACAACAGAAGAGGCGATCGCTCTTCTTGAAGCAAAGGGAGATGTGATTGTAAGCGAAAACTATATAGTAACAGTAAACAGTCTATTGCCCAATGATTCCCAGTTTAATCAACTATGGGGACTAAATAACACTGGACAAACGGGAGGCAATGCAAATGCTGACATAGATGCGCCAGAGGCATGGGAAATAACAACAGGGAGTAATAACGTAATAGTCGGAGTAATGGATACAGGAATAGACTATACCCACCCAGACTTAGCTGCAAATATGTGGACTAATAAAGGAGAAATACCAAATAATGGGAAAGATGATGATAAAAATGGGTATATAGATGATTATTATGGTTATGATTTTTACAATGGTGATGGGGATCCATTTGATGATAATAGCAATGGACACGGAACCCGTATAGCAGGCATAATTGGAGCAGTGGGTAATAATCAAACAGGAGTGACTGGAGTCAACTGGAATGTTGATTTAATGGCTATCAAAATTGCTGGAGCAGATGGGACAGGTTATACTTTTAACATTATTCAAGCATTAGAATATGCCACCATGATGGGGGTAAAAATAACCAACAATAGTTGGGGAACTAGCAGTGATGTTGTAGGGTTAGAAAAGGCGATTGAACTAGCAGGAAAAGCAGGAATGTTGTTTGTTGCATCTGCTGGAAATGAAGCTAAAAATATTGATTTACAACCCCATTATCCTGCTAGCTATGATGAAGATAATATCATAACCGTAGCAGCTACCAATCATCAAGATCAGTTTGCATCCTGGTTTAGTAATTATGGGACAAAATCCGTAGATTTAGCAGCACCAGGGGTGGGAATACTTACTACTATTCCTGGAAATCAATACGCCAGTCAAAGTGGTACTTCGCTTGCAGCGCCTTATGTGGCAGGAGCAGCGGCTCTACTATGGTCAGTCAATCCAAATTTAACAGTAAATCAAGTAAAATCTTATCTTTTAGAAGGGGTTGATCAGCTTTCCTCTTTAAATGGCAAAGTACTCACTAAAGGTAGATTAAATATTAACAATTCTCTCTCATTAATAAACAATCAACCATTACCAGATATTTCTATTTCTGATTCAACTCCTAAAATAGTGCTTGAAAGTAATAATAACAAAAACCTGACTTTTACTGTTTCCCTATCAGCAGCTAGTGAAAAAAAAGTTACAGTCAAATATGATACTTTGAGTATAACTGCAACAGAAGGAAAAGACTATGTAAAAAAATCTGGGACTTTAAGTTTTAGTCCAGGACAAACTAGCAAAACTATTACTATTTCAATTATTAATGATAATCTCAATGAAGTTGATGAAGTTTTTGGAGTGAATTTAAGTAATTCAACTAATGCCAATATTGTTGATAATATTGGATTGGCTACAATAACCGATACCTTAAAAGCTTCAGTTAATACCACTTTACCAAGTGGAGTAGAAAACTTGACTTTAACAGGTAATCAAAATATTAAAGGTGTTGGGAATGAAGGGAACAACATAATAACAGGAAACAAAGCTAATAACGAGTTAACTGGACTTTGGGAACAAGATACACTTACAGGTGGAAATGGTGCAGATATCCTTGTGGGTGCAGCAGGAAATGATGTTCTTTTTGGCGGGAAAGGTAACGATCAATTTGTTTTTAACTCACCCACAGAAGGGGTTGATATTATTCAAGATTTTGGTCTGGGAACTGATAAAATTTTAATCAGTGCTAATGGTTTTGGCAGTGGGCTAACATTAGGAACTTTACCAAAACATAGATTTACAATAGGAACAGTAGCAAAAGATCAAAGCGATCGCTTTATCTATAACTTAAGCGATGGTTCATTGTTTTTTGATCCCGATGGAACAGGTAATCTTAATCAAGTAAAATTAGCTCAACTATCTAATTTACCAGACCTTAATGCTAGTGACTTTACCATCTTTTAGGAAAAGCATTAACGCACCTTTCTCTAATATTTAAATTAACCATTTTTTAGGTGCGTTATCTAAAATATTAACAAAAAAAATTATGAAAATATTTATAAGTACAGGAGAAGTATCTGGTGATTTACAAGGAGGAATGTTAACTGCTGCACTCAAAAAAAATGCAGAAAAAAAGGGGATAGAATTAGAAATTGTGGCATTAGGAGGCGATCGCATGGCTGTTGCTGGTGCTAATCTTTTAGCAAATACTACCGCCATAGGTTCGGTTGGTATTTTAGAATCAATTCCTTTTGTTTTACCCACTTGGAAAATTCAACAAAAAGCTAAAGAATATTTACGTGCTAACCCCCCAGATTTATTAATTTTAATAGATTATCTTGGACCAAATTTAGCTATTGGTAGTTATGTCAGGAAAAACTTACCTCAAGTCCCCATAATTTATTATATCGCTCCTCAAGATTGGGTTTGGTCACCTTTACCACAAAACACCCAAACTTTAATTAAAATCACCGACCATTTATTAGCAATTTTTCCTGGAGAAGCTGATTATTTTAAAGCAAAAGGTATGTCAGTAACTTTTGTTGGACATCCTTTATTAGATAGAATGGAGTCTGCTCCAAATCGTCAAAAAGCTCGTGAATTATTAGGCATTGAAACTGAGGAAAAAATAGTAACTTTACTGCCAGCTTCTCGCCAACAAGAAATTAAATATATTTTACCTTTAATGTGTCAAGCGGCTCAAATTCTCCACAATAAATACCCTGAAATCACTTTTTTAATTCCCGTTTCTTTACCTACATATCGCAGGGCAATAGAAACTGCTATTAATAACTATAATTTACCAGCAAAAATAATAGAAGAAAAGACGATAGAAGCAATTGCAGCAGCAGATTTAGCTATTACTAAATCAGGAACAGTAAACTTAGAAATAGCTTTATTAAATGTGCCGCAGGTTGTTATTTATAAGGTAAATCCTCTTACTATTTGGTTAGCACGTAAGTTATTAAAGTTTTCCATTCCTTTTATGTCGCCGCCAAATTTATTATTAATGCAAGAAATTGTACCAGAATTATTGCAAGAACAGGCAACACCTGAGAGAATAGTTGAGGAGTCTATAGAACTTTTATTTAATGAGAAAAAACGGGAGGAAGTAACAGCAAATTATCAGAAAATGCGGGAAAAATTGGGAGAAAAAGGAGTAGGCGATCGCGCTGCTCTGGAAATTCTCGAATTTGGGGATAAAAAAACTTAAACTCATTATTCGTCTAAAGAGCAGGGTATTTCTCGTTCTGATATTTTTTGATTAAAATCCCTATAATACTATATCAAAAACATTAACCTCAAAATATCCTATAATGTGGATATTATAATGCAAAATCAACCTCTTAAAACCATTATCTGGATAAGTTCAACCAAAAAAGATTTACAAAATTTTCCTTTAGCTGTGCGTAAAACTATTGGTTTTGCACTTTATCAAGCTCAAGAAGGCAAAAAAAATCTTCATGCTAAACCCTTAAAAGGGTTTTCTGGAGCAGGAATTTTAGAAATTGTTGAAGACTATGATGGAGATACATATCGCGCAGTTTATACCGTCAGATTTACAGATTTAATTTATGTTCTTCATACCTTTCAAAAAAAATCTAAAAAAGGTATTAAAACCCCTAAACAAGACATTGACTTAATTAAAAAAACGCTTACAAATAGCTGAAAAAGATTATGAAAACCGTCAACAAAATCAAAGTTAAAAATATGATTAATTCAAAGTTTTTAGAAGAAAGCTTAGAAGAAAGTAGTGGCAATATTTTTGCTGATTTAGACATACCTAACCCTGATGAATATTTAACCAAAGCAAAATTAGCATCTCATCTTAGTCAGCTTATCCAACAACGTAATTTAACCACCAATGAAGCCACAAAATTACTAGCTCTTAATGAGTGTCAATTTGATAACTTAATTACAGGAAAACTAGATGATTTTTCCTTAGAGCATTTATTTCAATTACTCAACGCCTTAGATCAAGATATTGAGATTATTGTTCATCCCAAAAAATCCCCAGAAAATCAAGCCAGTATTAAAGTTATTTTTGCCTAAATTTGCAATTAATACTAATTAAATAAACTTGTAAATTTAGCAATTCTGGAGTTGGGGAATAACCAAAGGTGAGGGATTGAAATAGCAAGGTTTCAATCCCTCGTCCCTAGTAGTTAAAAAGCTAAAGTAGTGATGCGTTTCATCACCTGTAAAACTTGATAAAACTCATGGTTATCCCGATCAGAAAGAGTAAGTTTTTTTGAAAAATCATACTGACGAGTTTGCTGATTTAGTTTAATGAAAATATAGTCTTCTCCATTAGTTACCATACCAAAAATTGGTTTATCTAAATTAGGATTTGCCATCATATATGCTAAAGCTTGGGGAAGAGCTAAAGAAACATTAAAACCATATTTTTTTGCTTCAATTATGATGACCCAAAATTTATTTTGCACCACCAAAGCATCAATAAATCCCTGTAGTTTGATTTCCCGATCTTCCAGTTCAATATTAACAGCTTTTTCTGCACGAATTTTCAAAGGTGGATCACATAAATTAGCCAATTCTAACAAAGGAGAAATGATAATAATTTTGATTGTTCCTTCGGCGATCGCATTATCAGCAGCATAATATAAATATCGAGTTTTTAAACCATTGAGAGTTTGTTTTTCTTGTTCTGTAAGTTGAGGTAATTCTTCGCTCCATTCAAGAAAAAAATCAGCTTCAGTTGTACGCTGAAGATTTAATATGCTATCCGCCTCATTAAGGCTGCTAATTGTTTGAGAAATGGCAACAGTTTGAGTCATAATTAATCTTGAGTGCTGAATATTGTGGTTATCCTCCCCACCTAAATAAGTAGGCAAGAGGAGCAAATCGTGTTAATCTAAAAGACGCTGTATTTATAAAAATTATATTGTATGCGAACTGATTATTGTGGCACAGTGCGAGCAAGTAAGATTGGTGAAGCAATAAGTGTATGTGGTTGGGTAGATCGTCGTCGCGATCATGGGGGAGTGATTTTTATAGATTTACGCGATCGCACTGGTATTATCCAAATTGTAAGTGACCCGCAACGCACTCCAGAATCTTACAAAGATGCAGAATCAGTCCGCAGTGAATATGTTGTGCAAATTATCGGTAGAGTGAGTTTACGTCCAGAAGAATCCCTCAACCCGAAACTACCCACAGGAGAGATAGAAGTCTATGCAGATAAGATTATTTTACTCAACAGCGTGGGGAAACAACTCCCTTTCCAGGTATCTTCTGCGGAGACAGAAACAGTAAAAGAGGAATTGCGGTTGAAATATCGGTATTTGGATTTAAGACGCGATCGCATGAGTAAAAACCTCCAGTTGCGTCACCAAACAGTAAAAGCTATTCGTCGCTTTCTTGAAGACGAGCAAAACTTCATAGAAGTAGAAACCCCCATATTAACTCGCTCCACCCCAGAAGGTGCAAGAGATTATTTAGTACCCTCTCGTGTTAACCCTGGTGAGTGGTACGCTCTTCCTCAGTCGCCCCAACTTTTTAAACAATTACTGATGGTATCGGGTTTTGATAGATATTATCAAATTGCGCGTTGTTTCCGTGATGAAGACTTACGCGCAGACAGACAACCAGAGTTTACCCAATTAGATATGGAAATGAGTTTTATGTCTCAAAATGAGATTTTAGAACTCAATGAAGCCTTAGTTTGCCATATTTTTAAAACCATTAAAAATATTGATTTACCTCGTCCATTTCCCCGTTTAACTTACGCTGAGTCAATGGAGAAATATGGAAGCGATCGCCCTGATACTCGTTTTGGTTTAGAATTAGTTGATGTCTCGGAAATTTTCAAAGATTCAGGATTTAAAGTATTTTCTGGAGCCATAAAAAGTGGAGGAATTGTCAAAGTTTTACCCATTCCAGGAGGAAATGAAACCATCTCCAATGTTCGCATAAAACCAGGTGGTGATTTATTTACCCAAGCAACTAATGCAGGAGCAAAAGGTATAGCTTATATTCGGGTAAGAGAAGGCTTAGAAATCGACACCATTGGCGCAATTAAAGATAACCTCAGTGAGGAACAAAAACAGGAATTATTAACTAAAACAGGAGCAAAAGCAGGGGATTTACTACTTTTTGGTGCAGGGGAAACCAACATTGTCAATAAATCCTTAGATCGTCTGCGTTTAGTAGTAGGAGAAGAGTTAGGTTTAATTGATCCAAACAAAATAAACTTGCTCTGGGTGACAGATTTTCCCATGTTTGAATGGAATGCAGATGAGAAACGATTAGAAGCATTACATCACCCTTTTACTGCACCAAACCCTGAAGATTTAGATGACTTAAAAACAGCGAGAGCACAAGCCTATGACTTAGTTTATAACGGTGTAGAAATAGGCGGTGGTAGTCTGCGGATTTATCAGCGAGAAATTCAGGAAAAAGTGTTTACAACTATTGGGTTATCAATGGAGGAAGCTTATAATAAATTTGGCTTTCTTTTGGAGGCTTTTGAGTATGGAACTCCCCCTCATGGTGGTATTGCTTACGGTTTAGATCGCTTGGTCATGTTGTTAGCTGGAGAAGAGTCTATACGGGATGTAATTCCATTTCCTAAAACCCAACAAGCAAGTTGTTTGTTAACAGATGCACCCGCTCAAGTAGATGAAAAACAATTAAAAGAGTTGCACGTAAAATCAACTTATAAACCTAAATTAGATAAGTAACTTGGGTGCATCTCCTAATTGCCAAAATCTCAAAAATCGCAGCGTATGTAATTGCATTTTCGACATTAACAATTGTCTGGTGTAATTAACTAATATAAATTTTGTTCTCATTTACCAACCTAACCCGCGCAGGCGGGTTAGTTTGTAGGTGTGTGTCAAGTTTAATATTGGTTAGTTACAGTGCGATCGCTGATAACTATTGCCTTATGTTTTTTCTGAAAATTTTTAGTCCACTTCAGTGGACTTTAGCTATTAGCCTGGGATTTCAATCCCAGGCGGTTTATGCTACTCACTAGGATAACGAAAAGGTAATTATTCTGATATCTTACTCCCACAAGGTACAAAGTCCGCGCAGGCGGACTTTGTCTATGTAGCAATAGATTTCAATCTATTGCTACACGGACTTTCATAACAAAAAGGTATTTATTCTGATATCTTACTCCCACAAGGTACTTAGCGCGCAAGGGATTGAAATCCCTTGCTACATAAACGAAGTCCGCCTGCGCGGACTAGGATAACGAAAAGGCATTTATTCTGATATCTTACTCCCACAAGGTACTTAGCGCGCAAGGGATTGAAATCCCTTGCTACATAAACGAAGTCCGCCTGCGCGGACTAGGATAACGAAAAGGCATTTATTCTGATATCTTACTCCCACAAGGTACTTAGCGCGCAAGGGATTGAAATCCCTTGCTACATAAACGAAGTCCGCCTGCGCGGACTAGGATAACGAAAAGGCATTTATTCTGATATCTTACTC